>JAABUL010000538.1_pt1 | contig 80428 bp, 81 predicted proteins | sample 5559151 | NCBI WGS metagenome assembly JAABUL01 (sample SAMN10711876, study PRJNA513368) | rock metagenome | isolation source: Antarctica rocks | place: Antarctica: Victoria Land, Pudding Butte sud
TAAATTTCTCGAGATATAAATAAAGATTTAGAGAGTAAACAAAGGACTAAGGAGTAAAATATCGCGTACGCCGTTTAAATAGATAAGAGACAATTTAAAGGAAGTATTATATAGCTCTATAGCGTCGCGACTACGGCTAAGATGTATATATATAGAGGTATAGTAGTAGTATAGTAGTTAAGATAAGGAGTTTACTTCGGGTAAGTAGAGTTAAATTTTAGAACTAAAACACTAATACTAATATCTATTAACTACGCTTTTAGGTAATACTAGGAGCTTATTCTCCTATATAATTACTAATATTATGTTCTCTAGGCCTTAATGTATTATATCTACTTATCTCCTAGTTACGCCGGTCCTCTTTTTCTTTAGTAACTCCGGATCCTCTATTATACTATACCTCGTAGGCGTCTTACTTATACGGCCGGTCTTTAGCTTACTCTCCGTCGGCGGAGGAGTCTTCTTGTCTTCGTACGTCTCCGGCTACTTCCCCTTATAGTAATTACATAGTACTAACTAGTCTAAGGCCTTATAATTACCGTAGACACCTCCGAACTAGTTTCTAATACGACGATACTCCTATAATAGTTAGTAGAGCTTTTTCTTCTCTAGTTATATAGTAGAAACCGACCTCGAATAGCCCCCTACCCTTAACGTATCTCGAGTACTTATTATCGTTACTATCGGCATCCTTCTTAACTTTACTACTAGAGAACATTAGCTAAAGTACGCCGGTTACGGAGAATAATAATGTTTAAGTATTATATATACCGGCTCTAAATCAATAAGGTATTAATCCTACTTAGGCGCGTACCGTACTACTCTAGATTATTATCCTTATCTCGAAGTAAGATTAGATTACTATTCTTCGAGTTTATAATCTCTTCTTACTTATTATTAAGGTTGAAGCCGGCGTCTTTAAGCTATATAACGTTAGCTATAAGATCTCTTATCCCCTTAACTAGAGGTAGTGAACTTACTATACTACTAGTTATATCCTAGTAAATAGTACTATTACTCGTCGTACCCTAGAGCGTATTATAGTTAACGGGTATAATAAAGAGGTATTTAGTAGAGAATTTATATAACTAATTATATAGGTAATTAGGAATTAAATAAGCTTAGTATATTCTAGTATATACTAAAAGGAGGAGTATAGAATGTTAAGGTTTAAGAAAGAAAGCTAAAGGGAGGGCGGGTACTAATAAATTAAATAGTAAGAGGCTCTATATAACAATATAGGCTATATAACCGTATAATAGGCTTATACGGCTATAACGATATAGTTATATCGGCTCGTAACGCTAGCTACCGCTTATAAAAGCGTATATACTCGTTAGTATATACGGCCGACCTTAGATCTAGTATATAAGCTCGGTTATACGCGTAAGAATAGCGTTCTCGAGTATTATATAAGCTAACTACGCTAGAAACACCGTCGCTTTACCGCCGCTAACGTAGCCGACTCGCTAGAGAGGATATCCTATATATAAAAGACGAGACGGAGACTTTTTAAGGTACTAGGGTAAGAAAGCTCGAAAGCACTAGTAACATAATAGTAATAAAGGACAAAACGATTATTCGAAGTATTATATAGAGTAATACTACCGAGTCCTTAGTCGCTTTACATATTTATAGTAGTCTAACTTCGGAGAAAGAAAATCTAGCTAGGTTAAAATTATAAATTTTTAGAATTAAAATACTAATACTAGGCTATATTAGCCTCGCCTTTAGGTATCTCTAGGAGCTCAATCTCCTATATAATTAATAAATCCGAGAATCTCTAGAACCTAATATACGCTATCCGCTTATACTACCGCTAGACCCTTTAGCTTTTTACTCTACTACCTAGAGCTCCTTACCTATTACGGTAGAAGGTACGCGCTATACGATTATCGTCTTTCTACTTCTTCTCCTCTTATATAGCGCGGGTAGCCGCCCTCTCCGCCTTCTTCTCCTTTATAAGACTATAGTACCTCCTAGCCGAGTTATAGATATAATTTCTATAGGTACTACTACGGTACTCTTAAAGGCGTATATATTACTATAATAGTTAGTAGGGCTTTTTCTTCTCTAGTTATATAGTAGAAACTAACCGCAAATAGCCTAGTACTTACCTTATTCCGTAGCTAAGGTCTAGGATGTAATACTAGATTCCTTACGTACTTATTATAGGTACTTATTTAGAGAATACTACTACGATATATTAGTAACGGAGAAGAATAATAAGTACGTATTATATAGACCGGCTCTAGATTAGTATTATATTAATATATACCTCCCGCTTAGTAACTATTTCGAACGTCCCCTAGAGATTAATTCGGATCTTAAATTATCGAGGTAGGTTTATAATCTCTTTCTACTTATTACTAAGGTTAAAGCCGGCGACTTCGAGCTATATAACATTAGCTTTAAGATCTCTTACCCCCTAAAGTGAAGGCTACTTACTCGGTTGTTACGGATATTAAGTAGGTAGGTAACACTATTATCTCTATCCTTAATATATTTACTAAGACTAAGATATACTATTAAGATACGGTGTTTAGAGAAGCTCCGAGAGTGTTTATACGGATAATTAGGAATAGAATAAGCTTAATAGAGTGTAGTGTATATAGTATATAAGAGGTATAATATATCGAGTTATAAGGAAGAAGGAAGTAGATTTAGCGGTAAGAGCGCCTTATATAGTAAAAGGCACTATATATTTACTTATAATATAAGGCTTCTAATGTTTATATAGTACTAGTAGACGATAGTCGTAATAGTAGTATAGTACTATCTTCTAAGAGTAGCTTGTAAAGATAAGATGGAATTTGTACGTACGTATTTACCTCTCCTTACTTCGCCTATATTATTATATCTAGACTAGTTAATAACGACTAAGGGAGCGTTGTTTAGACTATTCGCATTACGTAATTATAAAAAAAAGAGCTCTAACTAGCGCCGTCGACGCTACCGTGCTAGTTAAGCTATTTTAATTCCATGTCCTTTTGGGTCGACTTAGTCCGCCGTATTCGGCCCGTTCGAGCCTAATAATCCCTGTTCGCCACGCGCGACCTGAGAGAGCCGCGCTTGACAAGCGAGAGACTTCAGTGTGAACTTGAATGGAGTCCGCAGGGCGTGGTGTTGAAAGGAGTTGACACATGGCTGTATATTAGCTATGGATAGCAACAGCGGTTGCAGAGCACAACGAGCTCGTAGCATGGCAGTCTTGAATTCCGGCACGCAGAGCAGGTGTTCCAGCTGCGATTCTCAAACGGGTTGCACAGAGTGAAAATGTAGGAGCGCCCATGTAGCCTGTCATATCTGCTCGCTACCTCCATCACTGCTCGTGTCGATTTGGCTGGCGCTCCTGGCCATTCTTTCGGCTCGTGGAAGGGCGACGAAAACATTCAGTCCTTCGATGCGTCTCGTTGATTTCTTCGAGATGGAGGCCCAACTACGCTGTACGATAATCCCTGCCCAGACATGTGTTCCACCTTGTCTGGGAGTTTCTCAACAGCGAAAGTAGCCATGCCAACCAGGTTAGCGGCAAGCCACCTCTTAGGTCTGCCCTTTCGCGTATATTAGGAGCACATGCAACTACCGTTGCCGGCAGCTAGTCTGCTATGGTCGCAAATACAAGCGCATCTGTACCCTGTGATGAGCGTTTTGCAGTGCGTGTGTGACAATCACATCATAAACTTCGGTCGTTTCTCATCCGTCTTACTTCCCGCGTCTTTCTCGTCTATATTCTTCGTGCCGCCCTTGCCCTTGACTTCTTTGGGACCACCACCCTCCCTATGTCTGGCCTCTTCTTTCATTTTTCTCTTCTCCGCCTTCTTCTTCCACCCTTCAACGACCGTATCGGTCTCCGCCAACTCCTTCACCATCTCCTCCCACTCCCGCTCTGCCTCTTCATCCCCAGTGCCAAGGGCTTTCCTCACATCGACTTCCTCCCCGTTCTTCACTCTTTGCACGATCTCTCGCAGTAGATCTAGCTTCGCCTCGGTCTTGCGCGTGTAGCTGACCGTGTCGTTGCGGAGCGCCAGTATCTGAATCGCGTTGCTGCCAGCCAGGAGTCCAAGGAGGATGAAGATTGTAAATGGATTCCAATCGCGAGGCCGTGTTAGAAACCTCGACCTAGCCTTTGGGACAGCAGGCGCATCTAGCGAGGGCTGCTGGCGGCGGAAGGGTTTGGGAATCAGACTGGACCAGAAGGATGGATTTGCGACTCGAGGCAGAGAGGATTCTTCTGCGGGTGTTGAGTAGAACCGTTTTATGGCGTATTGTCGCCGTAAGCAGGATACACAGACATCATGAAAGGGTCGGAGAGCTCTTGATGGTGCCATCGTGTGATTGTATCCAACTCTAGATTGATGAATGATCGAGATATTGGTCGATGGATTGAGTTTCGGCATCGGAAGCAGTTGCCCCGTCAACCAGTCCGCTTAGCCGAGATCCGAGATCCGGTCGCGACTTCCACTTTCTGTTCGCGACCTCATATCTGGCAAAGGCTACACGCGACCGACAGAAGCGCCGGATAGGAGGATGAGGGGAGCATCAGATACGGCGGAAGATGCTATCAAATCGGAACTGGCATTGGGGACAGCATCGCCAGCGACTGTGACTGCACTACAAGCATTGCTTGGCCTGGTCACACCAGGAATTTCCACACCAACGACGAATGGATCCAGATCTATTGCGAAGCCTATCACGGACCGCGATGTCAAAGCAAAAACTCCAAAGCCCAAGACCGCCCCACTCAAACCAGTATGCGCAGAAGAGACGAAACCTTTATCTGGACGCGAGAAGTACGCGCTCGCTACTAGCATTGTCAACACATGCCTGAAGCTCTTGACAGACTCTCTCAAGACTGCCACACCCGTGGATGGAGCGAACGCCACGACGCCGGCAACCAAAGACCCAGCAGTCCGGCCTAAGAAGCCGTTGCAGCCACGGTCAGGAAATGCCACGGCTATCAGATTGCCACCAAAGGCAGAAAACGGGAACGAGAAGCAGCGCATTGATGCCTCAACATTGTCCGAGACCAGGTCAGATGAGAACATCCGTGCGCTGGCGGAGTGCGCTCGACTCTGCTTCGCTTTTCTGCGCAGCATAGACACAAAAGCGCTGGGCCTGCGTGAGATGCCCAGGTTCCAGCTGGAGTCCGGTATGCTTGCGCTTGCTGAAAGGCTAGTGGACCACAGCCTGTTGGACTTGGCTGCCAAGGAGCTGAATGTCGTGAAGCGGTGTCTGGAGTCTATCCCTGAGCTGGCGAAAGCGAGGGCGAAAACTAGTGACGCGGAAGCTAAGAGCAAACCATTGGCAAGCTTGCTCCAGCTCGACCTACCTACCGGCTATTTACTTGAGGCCGATGCGATCCCTGTGGGCGTCAACTACTACCAGTGCGCCCTGAGACTTTTCTCAACCCACCGAGGATCGCGGGAGCTCGAACGTCTGCCCGGATACCTCTCCCTGGAGGATACGAATGGATATGTTGCGGTTGTCCTACGTCAGGCTGAGGCTAGCAATGACAAAGTCAAGGCATCTAAGCAACTTGATGGCTTGGCTAATACATTGCTCAGCATGTGCCCATCCGTTGCAACATCTGCCGATGGGACTGCCGTGGATTCAGCTTCCCCAGAGGCGATCCTCAAACTGCAGGCGCAAGCGCTACAGATACGGAGTCTTGCTACACATACCACGACTCGCAAGAACGAAGTGCTCGGACCCTTGCTCAAGTGTATGGCAGCGTTCTCAAGACGTCACCGTGGTGATTTAGATCTAGCTGTTGAGGCGCTGGAGAGTAGCTTCAACAGGGTAACCTTGAGTATGGAAACAGTAGGGCAATCGTTCTACTCCATACATCATCTGCTATACGATCAGGCAGACATTGCCGGGCTCCGTGCCAAAGCGTTGCATTGGGCACATACACTGCTGGAAGATTGTGAAGGGCTCGAAGTCCATCACTCTCGTTACATTGCTGCAGTCGTCCGAAAGGCGTCTGCCCAAGCGAAGATCAATTCCACGGATCTCAGCACCAGTATTGAGACTGTGACATCCCTGCTTTCGGCTAGACTCATTGGTGGCCACGCAGACTATGAGGCTCTTGTGACTAGTATGTCCGGGCTGACTCAAGTCTTATACCGCCAGCAAAAGGAGTCACCATACGTTCAACATTTCTCAGCCGTAGCTGCCGGATTTGCACAGCGATATTCCCGCTCCTATCCGGACAACAATATCCAAGAACTCAAGTTCATCATTGGGAGCGCGTTGCGGTGTAGTAAGAATAGTGACGAAGTGCTCTCGTGGATCACCATAGACGCCGCCGCCATCTTCATTCAAGCCGGAGCTCTTAAAACTGTTACTCTTCGCGCTGCAACGCGGCCGCTCGCTGATGCTTGGTCTGCGGATGCTGCAGCAGTGTCCCTTGGCAGAATACTCCGAGCGCTAACACTACGCTCTATACGCCATGGTGGCGAGATCAAAGACATACTAGGCATACAAGACGACGAGTTGGAGCCTGCAGAGAGAGGTGCTTTGCTCGAATGGCAGCTACATTACGTTCTGGAGCTTGCACCACGGACGAAGTACCATGCGGCGCTGATCAGACTTATTCCCGATATGTTGCAGGCCCTATCGGAGGTATACTCTGCCGCTGGTTACCCCGTCCGAAGAGCCAGAGTCGCATTCCTAGTGATCGCTCTCTACGAGTGCCAGGCCAGCTTATCGCCTCCTGGTGTGCTGCTGAACTGGCGCGACGCCGTCTCTGTAGATGCAGAACATCTCGGCGCAGATGTCGGGCTGGAAGGATACAGAGAAGACATCATTGCTCGTGCGAAAGTCGCCGGCTTGTTGGCGGACGGATTGCCTACCTTTGACGATCTTAGGCCAGCACTCCATGCTTGGCAGCAGATCTTGCACGACACCAAGAGCCAGAACGATTTACTGGCGCGGGTGGACGATCCCGAGCGACTTGTTCTCCAACTGCGATCGATATCAGCATATCTTGGCATGCTTGGGCTTGATGCCGCGGCGCTCGTCACTCTGCGAATGCTAGCAAGCTGCCTGCAGCTCCAAGATGGCGAGGCTATTGCTGCTGTCGGTACAACTGTAGAGCTAGCGGATCAGTATCTTCGACTCGGCTACTCTGAATCAGCAGGTAGCGTCCTCGCTCGTTCCGAAAGCGTTATGAACAGAGATCAGGCAGTCAATCTCGAACAGCTGCAGTATCAAGTCACCTATGCGGAGTATTGCCACAGCATCGGCAACTCGACCAGGTGTGCCAAGGCGCTGGAGAACACAAGAGGTCTGCGAGAGCAGCTGTCGCCAGCGAGTATCACGAGGGAGCAACGACGTCTCTATGAGCTGCTTCACGCGCAAGCGTGGCTGGTGCAATCGCAGCACTGCTTGGCCATCGGCGCTCCTCATGAAGCCTTGGCTGCGGCCAAACAATCAGTGAAAGTGCTGAACAGCATTTGGGCATCGTTGGAAAGGCAAAGCAATACTGCAAACTCCAGCAAGGCAGTCGTCATCGACCATTCGAGCGACGTGAGCATGGACAACCTTGCCAAAGGTGTCAGTAAACTAGATCTGACCTCGAAGGGCCTGGCCGGCGAGTCCAAATGTGAGCCAATCCATAACGGAGCAGCATATTGGCCTACAGTACCATTGATTTGCAGATCGCTACGAAACCTATCGGACCTTTACGCACACCATGGGCTCTTCACCGAGGCGAACCACTACTCGGAACGAGCGATCGCCATTGCTACGTCCGTTGGAGCGACTACACTCTTGTCCCGATTACGCAGTCATAGAAGTAGGCTATTGTGCCTTGCTGATCAATTAGAGGAAGCCGAACTTTGCCTGGCTCAAGATGATGCATCGTCAGAAAAGGACACCTCGATGGTTCGGGTAGAGAGGCTGTGTGCGCTTGCAGACTTGCGCGCTAGAGAAGGTTCTTGGGACAAAGCTTTAGAACTCTACGACGAAGCAGATCGCGGTTTACAGGAGGTTCAATCCGGATGCTACGTTGAACGTCTCGAATCATGCTTCGGGATTATTTGCAACGGCGCAGAGCCCGGTCGTGAGCCGACAACATCAGCTGTACAGATGCAGAAAGCGGGTATAGCATCGGCTGCCGATATCTCGAAGGATAGGCAGGTGGCGAGCAGAACTACCAGACCAGCGGATGATAATGCGAAGAACGCTACAAAGCGACTAAAAGGAGAGTCGAACCCACCGGAAGCAATTGCACCAACCAATCGTCGGTACTACTTGATTGAAAGGCTGAGAGACGAAGTCCTTGACAGCAGAGCCATCGTAGCCTTACGACATGGCGAGGTTACTGATATGGCTCCCACTACTGGTCATCACCTGCCGGCATCCCGCGTGCGATACGAGAATCTCCTACGTTCGGCAGTCGCGAGATTAGAGTCGGACGTTACACTGAACGTCCTGACTGAGTCCACCCTGTCAGTCCCGGCTCTTGTACACCTTGAACGGGCAAGAAGTCCGTCGAGTGCTCGTCCGCGGAAGGGCCCACCGCAGTCAAAGTCCGCGGCAAAGCCAGCAAGGCGTGTTCATCAGGCTGAAAGCCAGATGAATTGTACGGAGGACGGCATTGCTGATATACTCGATGCTGCGCGGAGCTGTTTATCGACACAACACCTAACTAACTACTACAGATCTAGTACACCGCAGTCACACAGCGATTGCTCTAGTCTGTCAAAGGTCACATCGCTCCAATCTGCCATATCGAGAACGCAATGTCAACCAGAAATGCAGCCATTCAGGCAGGCTCTGTATACTGATGGCCCGAGAATCAAATCTCTGCAGTACGAGCAGAAAGTCGTTGAAATTGATCATGCTAAGGAGAACAGCTCTGATCCTCTGGTCTGGCCAGAGCACACAATGGGTGCAACGTCCGATGCTCCCACTGCACAGAGCTTCCAAGAGGACTACATCGACATCATTCCGCCATCGTGGACGGTAGTGTCGATGTGCTTGAGTGAAGACTGCAAAGAGCTTTACGTTGCACGCTATCGCTCCAAACAAACGCCTATAGTCGTGAAGCTTCCTTTCTCTCGGCATAAGCCTGATGGCGAGGAAGACGAGGCCTTCGACTTCCATCAAGGCCGCTCCGAGTTGCGAGAAATCGTTGACCTTTCAAACTATACTTGTCACAATCCGGGCAAGCTGGATACGAAAGGCGCGAAGTCGAAGTGGTGGAGCGAGCGAGAATCACTCGACCGGCGCTTGCACGAGCTCCTGATCAACATGGAAGACATCTGGTTTGGTGGATTCAAAGGTCTGTTCTCGCAGCATGCAAAGCAGAACGACTTTCTCCTCCGGTTCCGGAAGGCTTTCGATCAGATACTGGCCAAGTACCTTCCATCGCGCAACTCAAACAAATCTAAGACTGACCGCCCAGCTCTCGATGATAAGATTCTCGAGCTCTTCATCGGGCTTGGGCAGGATGGCACGATAGACTTGGATGAGCCGCTGGCGGACTTGTTGTACTTTGTGGTCGACATGCTGCAATTCAGTGGCGAACGCAATGCTTACGACGAGATCGACTTCGATAGCATGACAGTCGACACACTGGATGCACTTGGTGTATATCACGAAGCAAACGAATCCAAGCACGACGGATCGCAGCACCTCGTTCTAGTCCTCGACCGACGTCTGCAAGCTTTCCCGTGGGAGAGCATGCCTTGCCTACAGGATGCAAGTGTAAGCAGAGTTGGAAGCATGCTGTCTCTTCGTCAGAGTCTCCTTGCGATAAGAGCGAGACATCAATCACGGCAGGTGTCAGACTCGGAAATTGATGTCCACGGACATCATACCATCCAGCGAACTTCTGGCACATATATCTTGAACCCTTCTTCCGACCTTACTGCAACACAAACAATGCTGCAGCCAGTACTTTCGACTCTGACAAGTGGGGTGAGCTCGTCGTGGACATCGATGGTGAACGAAGCGCCTTCAGAAGATGCCTTCAGCTCAGCATTGAGCAATTCGTCCATGCTACTGTACTTCGGCCATGGAGCAGGATCTCAATATATTCGACCGCGAACAATCAGGCGACTCGAACGATGCAGTGAAGTTGTGTGGCTCATGGGTTGCTCTTCTGGCGCGGTACTTGAATACGGCGAGTTGGAGCCATGCGCTGTGCCCTTGTCATATCTACTGGCGGGCGGAATCGACGCTCACTCGAAAGAGGCTCCCAGCAGATGTATGGCTGTTGTTGCAACACTATGGGATGTGACGGACAAAGACATCGATCGCTTCTCTTTGGTGATGGGCGAAGAATGGGGCCTTTGGCCAACAGCAGAACAGCATAGGCTCCAAGCCAAGACTCCGAAGAAGAAACATATCGTCGCCGCTCCAGCGACTCCGGATCAACCGCCCAAGACTCCGAAAACGCCGAAGGTGCGCAAGACTCCTGCACCCGCCAAAACACCCGCTCGGAGTACGAGCAGGCCGCGCGAAGGAGACGGCAAGAAGTGCAGCTTGGTGGAAGCCGTCAGTCGAAGCCGCGAGTCGTGCTACCTCCGGTATTTGAATGGAGCAGCTCCGGTGGTCTACGGAATTCCAGTGTACCTCGGCGACTGAGCTTGAAGCGCAGCATAGGTGGTCGTTGCTCGTAGCATGTGTCTGGCATGAAAATCATACCAGAGCGCCCAGAGGGTCGATTCGAAATCTCAGCCTCTTAGTCCATTTTGTCATTCAGCTGTCTTCCTTAGCCTCCCACACACACCTCGCACATCGACAGTCACCTCCAAGTGACCCACTTGCCCATTCTCGTCGATCTTTGACTCCAAGTTCAACGTCACAATAGTGATTGAACACTTCTTCCCCCTTACGGATCCCAGGTTCACTCCTCCAGATCTTCTCGCCATCCCTTTGCCAAGCCACTCTGTTTTCTCGAGCCCAGAAATTGATCTCGCCGCCCCATTCCCAGCTCACGTTTGGGTCGCAGGAGTGATTTGCCATACACCACATAGAGTGTACCGCGCTCACCTCAGGTCCTCTTATTGTTCTCCCACCCAGACCAGAAAGTCTAGCTGACGCTGTGCCTCTGAATTTGGCGTATAAGCTATTGAAAACCCAGACGTCGTACTGTGGGTTTCGGAAGATGTCGATGTCCATCTTCTCGAGCATGTGGAACGGCAGGCGAATGTTGTACTCGAAGCTGAAAGGGAGTGTTCGTGGCATATTCCGGAAAGCCGAGCGTTTCGACAAATTTGTGTATTGAGTCTTCTCCATAAGCACATTGCAGAAGTCGCCCCAGATGTACTTGACCTCTTTCAGCGCAAGTGGATGGCACTGCTGTGTTTCTGCCATTGCTAAGGCTCTTTGTAGCAGTAGCGAGTACAAAGAGTCGGCTGCTTGGGCGGGAAGGACATCCCGAGCAACTGCGTCCAAGTCTTTCTCGCACAGCGCAGGGTGGTAGACCTCCATAGCGGCGTCATGACAGTCTTGACTACAGAAGACTATCTCGCAGTCCCCACACGCGACAGTCTTGTCGAAGTCGGGACTACCGATTAGTGGCAGATCTGTAGAGCAGGCATCGCACAGGGCATCTTGAAGCTTGTTGTTCGCTGTGAGCAGAGATTTCTCCTTTAGCACGATCTCTCCGGGTTGGATGTCCTCTTTCGCGAAGATACCAAGCTGTTTCGTTGTCCGCTCCGCGACTGTACTGCTTAATGCCGCCGATAGAAGCGGTAGATCAACTGCCACGACTTCCAGCTTTGGTGCCACTTCGGTCATCATGGCATTCAGTTCGTCAAGATTCCCGAACCTGTCCGGTTCGAAATCGTTCCATTGGTATTGCTCGCGGCGCACAAGTCCTTGATCCGGCCACGTCGCGGTAGCATTGAGGTCGATCGACGACAACGATGATTCTTCTGAGACCTGTGCAACGTTGTGGCGGATATCACTCATCATCTTCTGGACATGAAGGTCGTCCGGGAACATCTTCACGGCCAGTGAACAGTACTGGTGCGCGGATCGAAAGCAGCCGCATTGTAGAAGACTGGTTGCAAGAACATGGTATCTGCATCCTGTTAGCAGTTGGGCTTCGTTATGTTATACGTAGAATACAAGCGTTTGCAGTGATACTATTCTCACGTACATCAGCGATAGGTAGAAGGTCTCGACGGCTGCAACAACATCGCTGCAGTCCTTATCCTGTCTGGATGAAGAATGCCGACACAAATGTGGCAGTGGCGACCTCGCGAGGACTTCCTCAACCGCTTCAGTCGCTTGCTCGTGGTACTCATCGCTTTCGTCGCGAACAGCATCAGATAGTAACAATGCTTTATACGCCGCACCAGCGGCCAGATCCGGGTATCCCAGATTCCCATAGATGCGTGCAAGGAAGAGATACAAAGGAAGACAGTAGGGATACTGCAGCAGTAGCTGCGTCGTCTCGGAGAGAGTATCAAGCAAATCGGTGAAGGGAATCGCTTGAGTCTGTTAACCGACTGTCAGTAAGGCTTACCTGCTGGTTGCTTGAAGCAGTCCCCAAACTATGTTCATCACCTGGTTTTACATACCTCTGGAGACTCTTCAGCAAGCTGGTGCCCAAGTTTGTGAGCCCACCTTCCTAGGCCATCGTCCGGCGATACACTGCCAGAGTTTGGGGCCATGCTTTTCCGCAACGACGATTCTACTTCAGACCTTCTCAGGAGAGTGCCAAGACTGCCGTCCCAATGTAGGTGGTTGTATGAATGCTTGCAGCTCACGGCGTTGTCGTCTGCAACCCAAAAAAAGTCCGATAAATTTGAAAAGTGCTCTGGAGTCAAAGCGGAGCTCGGCCCGAACGGGCACACAGCCACGTTTAGATCGTGGCTTCTTTTCGCTACCTCATCTGCACGAGGTGCAACGCAAACGCGCACTGCAGGTCGCAAGGCCTTGAAGCCGCAAGCATCACGGCAATCAGTATACCGCACTTTAAGCGCTCCACCGTAAACGTGCTTGATTTATTCCACGACTCTACTAGTCATCGATCAGGGATCAGCACCAAGGTCCGGCTTTGTGTCCGCGAGGTTTGCTGGTGATCGCCGATCTTTCGACTCCTAGTGAAGGTTGTCGGACAAGGATGGTTGCTCGCGGAGCTCACTTTCACGTCATGACTTTATGTACTAGCCTGCTCTCGAGGCGGTCTACCAGAACAAGGAAGCATAGTGCGAGGTGAGATTGACAGCAGTGACACGAGCAGTTGGATGTGTGAATCGTGTTCTCTCATTGTGCTTGCACGTCTAGATTGCGTACAACAAGTGGGTATCAATGTAAAATAATCTTCTGCGCCCTTGCCACTCCACTGCTCGCGTTCAACACTTCGATGCGGTGACCTGCACCGCTTTCAACCTCGTACTTCAGTTGGAGAGGCGAGGGAGCGCTCGTCAGACCGTCGCAGAACGCTCGAGGCTATGTCGTGCCCATGATATATGGCTCGTTTGCTCGAGCGTCTGCCTGGCCGGACCATCGCGAGAATGGCTCGCTCCTGCGCCGTCAGAGATGTATCGCATGAATTGATCGATCGTATCGTTGTCAACAAGTATTATGAGATTCTTGAAATCGTCCTCCATGCTCGACTCCTCTCAGCGATTCGTCAGTCCAACCATGGACGCACACCGCTTGCAGTACCACAGATTGAGCCCGTACTGAACCATATTATTCTCCCCCGTCTTGGAATCGAAGCTGGGTGTTCTTTGACATCTCGAGCACCTTGCGAAGTCGATTGAGGACTTGTGCGAGTCGCCTGAGTACGAGGTCTCGGGTGATGCTAACGAGGATGATGATCTTCTGGAATGATCCCTTGTAATTTCAAGAACATGCTGGACTGGGGCTGGTTGAGGCCTGCTCGGTTGATTGTGTGCGGCGGCGGTCTGCTTTTGCAGGAAGCTCGAGGTTGTTGGACTCATCGTGGGAGACGAGTTGAATTGATCGTTCGGCCGTTCGGTATGCTGCGTATATGTTCGACCGGAGGCTGTCTGCGGAAGACCACGCTGGCGAGATGAAGAATGTTCGTGTGTACGGAAGGAATTTGGAGCTTGCTGGAATATGTTGTAGGCGTAGAGTTGTTTATGATTGTTGAGCAAAGGCAAGTCAAGGGTGGAGGGGATGAAACAGAAGAATGTCGAGTCGAGATGATGCCTCAGCAACGCATGGCTATACGTGGGCAACAGGATCGAAAGCCCGAGCAGTCGGTCACAGGAACGGCTGCTCGCCATTACCTGGCAGTCAAGTTTCCTCGTTTCGAAGGCTCTCAAGCCACTTTGAGCCAACCGCCGCGCGGAACCCAAGGCGTGGCAGACTGGCAATCCGGAGATGGCTCCGATCCATGACGCAAACCGCGATCCAGCTTGTGGCGCGACGGCACGAGCACAATTTCAGGGTTTCCCTAGCCACGAATTCGGGACAGCTGCGGAGATTGAAACTACCTTACCTCCGTAGGAAATCCAATGGGAAACAAAGCTAATTATATACATCGGCCGAACTGTGTTGCGCATATATCTAAGCGAATCCAAAAGTATCCTTCCTTGTGCACAATAATGGCCCAGGGGCTGAACGAGTGCGATGGAAGATGACTGAAGACATCTGCTGGACCAGCAGCAACACAATCTCTGGATGGGAACGTTTGTTGGTCCTAGGCGATCCTGTGGGACCAAGAAAAAAACTCGGAGCGCTCCGTAAACATGCCTTACAGTTGGTGATGTGTATACCCGAGTCGTGCTCTGCCCAAACAACAGCTACGTGAGCTGGACCGCAGACACAAGAGTTCATCAGCGGCCCCTGGCAACCTGGAGACATACCTCACTATGCGTTATGATGACTTGGCTACTCGAGGCGCTGCATGTATGTTCTTAACAATGATGAGTAAGTTGCTGTCTGCGCACTGAACGAGTACGAGACTCTTCAGCAGATATATAACATGTCGACTACCACGATGGTCAACGCTGTCTTGTATAAAGTGACATCCGAATTTCACGATGACCAGATCAGACCCCATCAAGCCTGTCTGCGTCTTCGACGGTCCACGGACATGTTCCCAAGTCTTCGGGAAGCTGTGGATGGCGCACCCGCAGCTCGAACATGTTTTCATGCAGTAAGATATCCGGAGAGACGACCACGAACAGCAGCTGACCTTGCCACGTAGCATGATGGGCCCATCTGTGTACGGTCCACAGAAGAACATATGGCGTGGCCGCCAGCACTGCCAGGACGCCGAAGCAGCGTTCACTTCTCTGACGGAGACAGCAAACAATGGTCCAGGGATGTTTCCTCCAGAGACGTATCCGAATCAAAGTAAAGAGATCCAGCAGACTGTAGCCGCCATCCAGGAGCGGGTAAGTCACGCCGATCCACTGCAACCGAACGCTACTAACTACTCTACGTGAAGCGCAAGACGGCGTGGGTCAAAGATCATACATTCTGTGTCATGCCGCCTGCTGTAATCGACACTTGGCTCAGCAAGAAGTCGTGGTCGGAGAAGCAGCTCGACAATCCGACCCCGTTTAGTACAGAGTTCCTGGATAGTGTCACGCCAGTCTTTCTCTTCCGTCATCCTGCTTTAACGATCCCATCATGGTAAGTTCCTGGGCTCAGCTGTACCACCGTGTCCCAGGACTGACGACGAGAGAATAGGCTCCGCATGATGAAGGATAGTCTTCGTAATGAGATCGAAGATGAAGACTTTCAGATATGCACGACACTTTACTGGACACGGCTCTTGTTCGACTCGTATCTGCGACGACGCGGCGTAATGGGCTGTTCGAACGGTGGCAAGTCCTGCAAGGTTCCGTTGATTATCGAGACGTCGGACTTGATCGTAAGGCTTGAGTTTTCTATTTGTTGATCAACGTCTACTAACGGTCGCTTCTGGATAGTATAAGACGGAAGCTGTCGTCCACCGTGTCTGTCAAGAAACTGGAGTTGCGCGAGATGGTGTTCAGTTTGCATGGGAGCCTGCACCAGAGGATCTGCAGCCCCCATCAGCACTGTAAGCAACACTGGGCAAGCATGCAGTGTTTCGCGCTGATCTAGGTTCTCAGAGCGCGCACCTTCTTCAAGGACATGTTCGAGTCGACAGGCATAAGAAGGAAACTTCAGGTCGGTAAGCCGCGAGAAGTTCGGTGAAGCTGACACTCAACCAGCCTGCTGAACTTTCCATCGATCTCGACCACAAGCTGGAGCAGTGGACAGCAGAATTCGGTCCTTCGCAGGGAAAGCAATTGCATGCAGTGGTTATGCGAGAGATGAAGAATTACGAGTATCTGAAGCGATATAAAGCTCGATTTTGATGGAGACCAGAGTACATATCTAACTGTCACGAGAAAAGAATCTATTGATCTTCACCGGCAGTATCATACCTACCTTATGACGCTGCTCAGCGTCAAAACGATCCAACTGCTGCGCAGAGATTGTGGGGAAAGATATTGAGGGTGCGGAGGTGGCAGTCCAGGTGATCGAGGGTGAGGAAGAAGTGGTCCTAGAAAGTTTCTCGACGATGCCGACTTGTGGAGCTGCTGATGTACGACCCGATACCACCTCTATGGCGCCGTCGCTTAGCGTGAGACGACAGGTCATCGTTGCTAGCAGAAGCTGTGTTGATGGTAGCTATGGTAGCGGAGGCTGTTGCGGTTGAGGCTGCTACGGTGGAGGAGGCTACGGTGGAGGAGGTCGCGGTCGCGATTGTTGCGGTGGAGGCTGTCGCGGTGGAGGAGGCTATGGTGGAAGAGGCTACGGTGGTGGATGTCGCGGTCGCAGTTGTTGCGGTCGAGGCTGTTGCGATCGAAGCTGGTATAGTGGAGGCCGTTACTGTGGAGGCTGTTGAGGTCGAGGCTGTTTGGTGGAAAAGGCTGTTGAGAGGCGACCATTACGAGGTTCTCAACAAGAACAATTTTCTAAATGCAACTACACACCTCCATATCACCTTAGCCGCTCTGCTGCTGCGTAGGAGAACACGAGTCCTCGTACAAACTGGAATTCGATGCCATAGTATTTCTTCGCAGTGTGTAGCTCTCAAGCTAGTGCAGAGACGCCGTCGTAGCAATTCTGTACGCAAGGTTGGGCGCAGTCCTCGCCTTTGGGGTGACGCAGACAGTCGGGTGTGATGTCGAGGTGGATGAATGGCATATCGCCTTCCAGGGCAGCGAGGTTGTGATCGGTCTTCGAGGCCGGGAAGTCGATCGATGGCTTGAGGTCTCGAACACGACATAACCCAAGAACTAAGACCGCCTTCTTACCCTGAAAGCCTGGGAGAGACCGCTCGTGCAAACTACGGTATCACCTGCAACACCCAGTTCGTACCCGATGGGTCCAACAACCTCCGTACACCCTCCAGATGCCCGTAGCTGCGTAATAGTCCGCCCACGAGTCGAGCTACCTTACTCTCTCGGCCACGCACAGTATATCGAGTGTTTCGTGGGCTTCTCATGGGATTATTAGCTATCAGCGGCGGCGAGATGGAACAACAACGACGTCAGTGCAGTCGTCCGCTAGTCGAAGTGGGTTTCCAGCTTTTTCTCGGGCTACTGAGCAAAAGTAGTGGCAAAACATGAGCACGGAAGCTGGTAGTTCCAAGGAGAATTTGTGCTCAGCATGCGGTTACGATCCAGCTTCTCGCGGTCCGTGATGATATGGAGTTGAAGATATGTCGTGCTACTGCAGCATCAGACTAGATCAACGCTCTCGAGAACCTTTGACTAGAGTCTGTGCCTGGCTAGTCGAGGCCAGCAAAGCTGAACGAGCTCTGCGGTGCTGGACCTTTGCCTCGTCTCCGCTTCTTACGCTTCTTCTTCTTCTCTGCTTCCTCCTCGCTGCTGTCTTGCTCGTCATCATCACCGTCGTCCTCATCACTACCCGCGCCACCCTTCTCCACAGCCGCTTTAGGCACATCCACTGCCACTCCCTCATCCTCATCCTCGCCCTCCTCACCCTCCACCTCCTCCTCATCTTCAGCAACATGCTCCTGCCACACCTTGACAGTACTCCCACCCCCACTAATCATCCTCCCACCCACATCGAACCCCAACCCCACCACCCCCTCAACCTCATCATGCACCACCTCCCCCACAATCTGATTCTGGCCCAACCTCACAAACCTCACCTTTCCATCCCCCAACCCCACCGCGACCTTCTTGCCAAGGCCGCCCACCCCATCCGGAAACACAGCCAAGCAATCCAACGTCTCCTTCTCCTTCAACACCGTAATCCGCTGCTCCTGGTCGTCCCATCGTCCCTTCTCCCACAACGTGAGCACACCGTCCGCGCCGCCTACTACAGCTTTCTCGCCGCTAGAGTCGGAGCTGCGCTTAACGGGTAGACCGGTGATGTAGAGGGAGGAGAGGAGTAGTTCTTCCTGGTCTTCGCTTTTGACTAGGACGCCCCGTCGCAGGTCGGTGAGTGCTAATGTGGTGCCGCCGGTGGTGAGCCATTGTTTGCTATAGCCGCTTGTCGAAGTCGTGGATGGTGGGAGTGGGGTGAGGGAGGAGATGTAATCCTGGTGTGGATAGTGCGTTTGCGCTGGTTTAGTGGTAGTAAATGCGGCCTTGGTCGAGGATGGGACGGAGGGCGCAGGGTCTCGCAGGTCGTAGAGGTGTAGTGCGCCGGAGTCCGTTGCGAGGAGGAGCGTCTGCGGGCTCAATGCGTGCAGGACTGTAGGTGCATCTACCTCGTCTCGACCGGCGCGGAGAGGAGGGATGGCGACTTTGCCTGTGACTTTGCCCGTCTCTGCGTCTGCCGCTTTGACGATGCCGTCGGTGCCGGCGGAGTAGAGGCTTCGTCCATCGAGACTGTAGCTCAGCGCCCGGCAGCTGCCTTTGTGCCGGTGGGTCCGCCAAACGGTGTCAATCACGTCGGTGCCGTCGCTGCCTCTTCTGCGCTTCGGCGCTGGCGGTCCGTCATCATCATCGTCTTCATCCGCGCCATTGGTAGAGTCTATTGGCGGTAGTCGAAGTGTTGCAACATGGCCGCTACTAAGACCAACGGCAACGAGAGACTCCGTGGGATGGATCGCCTGCGTGAAGAGCTCCGAGTTGAGAGGGTAAGTACACACCGTGTCCAGCATCGCGAAACTTGATTAAATCACTGGGTACCAAGAGAAAGGTTGGTATATATTTTGGTTCAAGCTAAATACCCAATTAGGAAGTTGTGAGAACTGGGAAGGTGGAGCGAAGAGCATTGCTCTCTCTCTCTCTCCATGTGCGACCTCGCTGACGTATCGACACTGTTGGACAGGAAAGCACATCACTTCACTGCTTCTTGTAGAGGTCGTTAGCAACTCCTCTAGCAGTTGTATTGACGACGCTGTTGCTTTCGAGCATACTTCCATCACTTTAGTACACTTTGGCTTGCTATAGCCGTTCTTGATGACAGACGAGACGAACGCAGTGGTGATCAGAAGGACCAAACAGAATCAGATCTCCTTTGGCTGTATCAGGCTCCTTCCATCTCATTCATCTCTAGATCCAATGGCGCTTACTCTTTCCAGACTGCGATACTGCAACCGGGCAACGAGTCTACCCGCCACCTCCGATCGACCCAATGGCTGACTTACTACCCGAGCAAATACCGCCCGAGCAGGCAGAGCCAGCCAACAAGACGACGTCCGACGACATGGACGTGAAGATAGTATGCTGGCCGCCCCTCGGCCAAGCCACAACGGTGATCAGTGACGATACATCTGGCCAAGTTCAATTCACTGTCCTACTCGAACACCAAGCTTCCAACGACAACCCCAACCCGGAGGTCGTCCTCTGGCACAACCATAACAACTCCGATCACTGGAATGCTCTCCCACTACAGCCCCAGGACGATAGTAACGTTCCTAATGTACCTTCCTTCGGGTCATCCACTCGACATACAAAACGATGGTTCAAAGCTTCGCTTGAAGGAACGCCAAACCACTCCAGCACCGTCTCATTCACGCTCAAATACCGCTTGAACGCCTCAAAGGAGTGGCGATGGATCAAGGACGCCACTGGTATTCGGGACGGCACTTTGCATTGCATGGATCCCAGCAACTTTATCGTGGACAAGCCCCAGGCGAGCAAGACCAAAGGATTTGAGCACTTCTTCAGCAATACTAGCTCCGACATCAAGATTACCCCAGAGGAACCCGAGACGACGAGGACACAGTTATGGTCTCTGACCACTTCCGTAGCATCTGCTAATGGAGAGAAATCTGGCTATGCACACCATCGGCTTGGGAAGGTGGAGAAGGCCACGAACTGGTTTGCACTTGTTAGGCTGTGGAGTCCGTGGCTTGCGCCTCGTCAAGGTCTTGGGGAGAAGTTTGAGCTGGACAAGGATGGAGTATTGCTCAGTTTTCTGCGAAGCGATGGGTTGCATGTCGTTTGTCTCGCTATTAGTGGCGTGAAGGATGTTCTAACGACGTTCATCAACGACGGCGATGGCAATATGGAGATCAAGGGAAGGAATGATAGAGATGAAGCAGGTACGAGTACAGTGCTGGTCGCTGTGGCTGAAGATTTTGAACGCGCAGAGTCTGCGGTTATGGATCATGCTCGGAAGGTCATCTCGCAATACGCATCTACTGCTGAGCTGGCTGCAGACACCGATCAGATCAAGACTTTGACGCATGACAAAGTGAAGCCGGAATGGTTGGAAGAGTGGTACGATGGTCTTACTTACTGCACTTGGAACGGCCTGGGACAGAATCTCTCAGCCGAGAAGATCTACACTGCTCTCGACGAGCTCGCGAGGCACAACATCAATGTTACGAACTTGATCATCGACGACAATTGGCAGTCCTTGTCATCAGGCGACTCGCAGTTTCGGAGAGGCTGGAGTAGATTCGAAGCCAACGATGCCGGGTTCCCTGGTGGCTTGAAAACAACCACGAAGACCATACGGAACAGGTTTCCGAACATCAATCACATAGCCGTCTGGCACGCCATCCTAGGCTACTGGGGCGGCATCTACCCCAGCGGCGAGATCGCACAAAAGTACCGCACCAAGACCGTCGAAAAAGAACCCGGCGTCGCTGGCGGCAGCTTCACAGTCGTAACCGCTGACGACGCCAAACAAATGTACGACGGCTTCTACCGCTTCCTCTCCTCATCCGGCATCGACGCCGTCAAAACCGACGCGCAGTTCTTCCTCGACCTCCTAGACCACGCTCCAGACCGTCGACACATGATCACCGAATACCAAGACGCCTGGACGCTCGCCCATCTCCGCCACTTCAGTAGCAGAGCCATAAGCTGTATGTCGCAGTTCCCACAGGCGCTGTTCCATTCTCAGCTTCCGCAGAATAAACCTCGCCTCCTTGTGCGGAACTCTGATGACTTCTTCCCGGAGGTGGAGGCGAGTCATGCTTGGCACATCTTCTGCAATGCCCATAACAGCGTGCTCACGCAGTATCTGAATGTTCTGCCGGATTGGGATATGTTCCAGACATCGCACTCGTGGGCTTCGTTCCATGCTGCTGCGCGATGTGTATCCGGCGGGCCGATCTACTTCACCGACAAGCCTGGCGAACACGATATCAAGCTGATCAACCAGATGACGGCGCAGACTGTCCGCAAGAAGACCGTTATTCTGCGACCGCATCGGGTGGGCAGGGCGATGGGGGTGTACAACGCGTACGACGCGAAAGCCATATTGAAAGTCGGCACGTTTGTGGGCATGCAAAAGACTGGTACGGGCATATTGGGTTGCTTCAACGTGTCGCAGCAGACTTTGAGGGAGTTTGTGCGCTTGGAGGAGTTCCCTGGGACAGAGAAGGGGAAGTACGTGGTTGGTTCGTTCTGCTCTGGCCGGTATAGTGGGGTTATGTCGAGGGAGTCGAAACATGCAATGGTCGTTTTGGAGCTGGAGACGAGGGGCTGGGATATTCTTACCGCTAACGCTGTGCGCTCGTTCACGTGGAGGGAAGAGAATATCCAGGTCGCGATGCTCGGGCTCGTCGGCAAGATGACGGGTGCCGCGGCCGTGAGCGGGTGCGATATGTACATCGAAAGCAACGGACGGCTACGCATCTGGGTTTCGCTCAAGGCTTTGGGGACGGTAGGGTTGTGGTTGAGTAATCTTGGGAGGTTGTCTGTTGGCGAGAACTTCATGGTCATTATTTTTGGCCAGCCGATTCCACAGCATTGCGTTACGAAGGCGGATAGCATCAATAGGGAGGCGAAGAACAACGCTGGAGTGCTGCAAATCGACGTTGAGAGGGCGTGGAAGGAGATGGAGCTGGAGCCCGGTTGGAGCAATGAAGTTTCGTTAGAGGTTTTCATTGGGTAGGGAGGGCATGCAGTCGTACTCTGGGTCCTATCTTTAAGATCCCAAGCAAAAGCTCGCAATTGCATACTATATTCATGGACAGCGATACCGCACGACAGTCGTCCCAAGCTCCTCAAACACGACCGGCTCCTTCCGTCCCCTCCACTTCCTAACCTCCAACTCCCCTCCATCCTCATACCGGAATCGTGAAGCAACCACAAGCGTACTATCCGCCGTCTCCCCATAAATCGCCACGACCGACAACCTCGCCGATTCAGGCACCTGCTCTGCCGTCAAGTCCTCGGTCGCCAACAAACCCTGTCGCAATAACGACTGTCGCGCCGCTTGCTCTTCAGCATCCACGAAGACGGAGATGAACCACGCCATGCTCTCGCTGTAGCCTAAGCCTTCTCTACGGCGAGTGGTGAGTAGCATGTGGAGGGCGCGGTGGCGGACGACGGTGTCGCGGCATCTGAAGGCGATGAGCGCGAGGGCTGGGAGCACGGTTGGTTCTAGGGAGAAAGAGGATTCTTGCTTCGCGTACGGGAGGTGTGGCTGGGATGGGCCGTGCACACCGTGGAGCATGTTTGTTGGTATGGCTGTGAGGAAGCGCTCGATGAGGTCCAGTGCGGGTTCGTAGATGGCGGAGAGTTCATCCCAAGTGCTCTCGTAGGGAGTTGCGCAATGCCGAAGGTTACTGGACGCTACAAGATGTTGAAGCCTAAGGGTCGTGATGGCCAGGAAGAGCTGCTGCTCCTCGTGCTTGGGTGTGGACCGCTGCGAGATAGCGTCGAGGGCGAGTGTCCAGCAATCATAGGCGTGGGTGAGCTCCTCAATCTTGGCCTGCAAGGCAGGACACGGAATGATGGTCCTGAAAGAACAGAAGGAGAGTTAGCAAGTGTCTCTGACTTTCAAACGAGCTTGAAATCTTCACAGCGCGCCACATCGTACTTAATCGTGCCTCGGAGAACTGGGTCTGCCCATCAGTCTGACTTACCTGCTCATCAAGTGTGTTATGCAGAAGACAATGCTGGGATGGAGGTGCCGCCTGTCTTGCTCGGCGATTTGTTCGTCTGCAAGTTGGAACAGCTCCTTGTGGACGTCGCCACTGGCTTCAATCAAGGCTGTCAGGTGGGTTTTGGCTTCCGCCAAAGATTTGAATGCGGGTGGGATCGACTTAGGTACGCTATCCTGCGGTTCCCGGCCATCCTGGTCAAGGCCGATCGGGTTTCCCGTTAACTCGGATCCGCTCTCAATCGCGTGGAACAACTGGCCAAAGTCGTGCATAGCTTCACCAGATAAGGCACTCAATCGCTGTGGCTGGCCCTTGCCGCCAGAGAAATCCATCCCTTCGTCGATGATCCTACGTGCGAAGCCCATGTGTGCCATCGCGTTCTGAAACTTCCCTCGTCCCAACTCGAAGCACACGAATAGTATGGAGCAGATCAGCACCGGCTCAAGAGATGCCTGGCTGTTGATAGCCTGGTCAATGTACATTCGCAAGGCCGAGGTGGCCTTGGAGAACTGGCGCATTGCAACGGCCACATCCGAGCGGCGAGCAGTGGGGGGCTCCATAGCCTTGTGCATGGTGATGCCCACACCTTTCTGGACGGTGGCATAGGCTGTGATGGCGAGCATTACGGCTGGCTCCACTGTGGCGAGCTGTAGGGCGAGCTGAACCCATTCCTTTGCAGGTGTAACTCGCCACACTGCCTTGGCACCTAAGGCAAGCCAGAAGTCCATGCAGGTCCGCTCATGTTCGGACAAGGTCAGATCCGGCGACATCGACCTTGGACGGATCGAAATAATCGATGTAGTCGAGGCTGGCGACGCTCCATTGGATGAGCCATAAGACGAGCCGTTCGAGCCATTAGACGAGGGCAGTCTAGGTTTCGGGTAGAAGGGTCAGCAAGTGTCTCGGAGATGTCGTCGATCTTCAAACACTTCCAGAGCGTCGAAGCATGACATAGTACTCAATGCTGTATCGGAGAGCACATTTCCCACTCAGATCGACTTACAATGGACGGCTGGTACTGGGCTTCAGGGACTCGGGAGAGAGCTCATATCCGTCACAAGTGCGGCCGGTGGAGGTGCATCTCTGGCAGTGTGGTCGGACCTCATCACACTTGATCTTCCTTATCCTAGCACCTCATTAGTCCTGACGTTTGAGAGGAGGCGCATCGAGCATATCCACATTCACGTACCGGCAGGTGCGGCAACCGCGCCGGCTTGGCTTGGTAGTGAGGACTCGCTTCCGCTGGGCCATCTCCACGTTCGAGCGTTGTTGGGTCGTCTGGCATGCATGGCTTTGTCTCTGTGTCGCTCAGCACAGGGAGTATGCGTCCTTCCCCCCAGAGGAGAAGGGAAGGAGATACCCAAGAGTTTAATTGGTCGGTTCGATGTCCGTCCAATCAACGATATCAAACGTGCAAGGATGGCACGGACGTTCTCGTTCTTAAATCGTTGTCGTTGTTGTGGTCTCCGTCCCAGTCCCAGCTCCAAACACGGCCACGTCGTTCCTTCGCATCTGCTCGTTTCGACTCTACCGGCACCGAGTAATTGTAGACTGAGGTTGCTTTCACATGGCACCAAGACTCTCCCTTTGTCGGTGGCCAGCCAGTCGGATTCAAGCCCAACATTTCCCTTCGTAGGAAATAAGAGGTAATTGTATATGAACACTTCCCACTTGGGCATCTCATTGTACATCTCAACTCTTCCCTCGTCTGTCGTTACAATATCGAACGTTGTAGCTCGTCAACGTCCCATTGCCTCTCCGGAGACCATCCTGACCGTTCCCCACCGAAGCATAAGACGAGCACGAATCCTAGGCATCGTACAATGGGTTTCAGCTACCAGGGTGAGCATCACTGGAATCGGATTCACCCAATATATGGCTGAAAATCTTCCCTACTGTAGTCATAGTCCTCATAGTCATCGCATCAACTGGGATTGGCATACTGTTATGCTGGGCGACCTGGCACCGATTCTACGCCGGCCCAGACGAGGTTCTAAGCCTGCAGGCAGACCAAGCTGTCTACATGCGAGAAGTGCGATTGCGGACTCTTACCGATATCGAAGCCATGACGAAACACTATCACCACAAGCGTCCGCCGGCAGTGGAGGACGACTAGGGGAGCTTCACGAGGGAGGACGGCACTGCGACAGTCGAGTGCTGAGAAACTATTGATGTACCATACATTCCTTGTCTTGGCTTGAAAGATGACTGATTTACCAATTAGCATATGATGACTCGATGATCGAGTAGCTGAGTCGGGATGCACGATGATAACGATGCGGGACTCAGGAGCGATGAGGAAGTAGACCACGTTATCGGCTATGAGACAGAATCATCGCTGCGAAAGCACCGATTGATATCGCGTTATATTCGACGTGCATATGAGTATGCACCCGACATTGAGAGTCGAACCTTCGTTTCGCAGGTGGCCCGGCTTTAGCGTGAGCGAAGCAAACACTGCTGAGTATGCAGATATTGAGAATAGCCATCTTAAGACCACGAATGTTGCGAGAGTAGCGACCACTGTCGTCGACATGATCCATCGTTCGTTATCTCAAACCTTACCACCTTCCGCAGTCCTCGTCTGCTCACAAAACTTCTTCAAATCATCGCACCACATCTGGAACTTCTCCTCCTACGCACAGAAAGGCAAAGCAGTTAGCAGCGTCTCGGACAATAGAAGTCTCTTCTCCATGGATACGTACCAGCGTCTTTTGATACAGCGCCTTAACGATATACACAAGCAGTCCACTCTGAAGTTCCCACGTACGCACTTCACACTCCTTATTACTTAGCACAATGACTTCGTGGAACCTTCCTGCCCTGAGACCTTTCGCCATTAAGCCATCCTGATTCCGCCACCCAACTCGATAGACGGTGCTCAGGTCCGCAGTATAGCTGCCATCACCCTCCAGCACAGCTTTGGGCACATATGAAGACGGCGAAGTAGGTGTCGAGAGATCACACACCATAAGCGCAGCCGCGTTCTCCGATTGTGGCTTGTCGGAGTTCATGATGACATGAAAAGTGAACTTCGTCCCGAGCTGTAGTCTTGCGGAGCTGGCATGGCCATCTGGTTGCTGCTGTAGGGTCACTCGAGGGCAAAACGTGTTCCACTGCCCGAACTCGCCGACATTAAGAACTGCATCGAAAACTTGCGAAGCTGGTGCGTTGATGCGGGCAGAACCGGATATTGTCATAATAGCTTCCTGGCGAGGGATGTACTGGGTTGTGAGGCCGGCCGCAGGTGGCCATGTTGAGTTTGCGTGGTCGGCCATATAGGTGTCAGAGATGGAGTATGCGGAGGATCAAGCCTCTACCGAGCAGAAATGAGATTGTGACGACTTTTGACTATGCGCAGTTGAGTTCTCAAACAGTGATCTTGATGGTAAGAGAGTGGTTCATTTGACATGAAGGACGGAGATGGAATTGAAGGATTAAAACAAGGTTTGAAGATCTGCCTAAAGAGGAAGGAGCGGCACGATCTGTGGGTGGCGCCGAGCACCTTTTAGGCATATCCCGCGTCAATTATGAGACGGATGCGGCGCAATGAATTAATTACGAGAAATTGATAGCACTAACATCGTTGCCATTCGATGTTCGATATGTACGCCGCTACGTAGTAACGTAATTCGAGCCAACGCCAAAACGCCGCTGTCCCTCTATATCTCGCACTACTCATCGCTGCTTTCTGAGCCATCTGATCCCACGGCTGCTTCCAAAACCTCTGCACTGCTTGTCTCCGAGCTGTCGGCGTCCGAGACGTTGCTGCTATGTGCAGAAACATTTGCACCTCTGGCCTTGATGGCGATTATCTCGCTGGCCCAGTGTCCAGCATTGGAGACTGCTGTCAACGGATCGTTGCGATGCAGCATCAAGTAGCCTCCAACCTCGGCCGGTGATAGGCTCTCCGATGGAATGACGGAGCCGAAAGCGTGCGCAAGTGTCTCGAGATGCTTCGGTTCCAGGGACTTGTTGCTTGCCGTTACCTCGTCTTCGGATGCAAGAAAGATGTGCTTGAACATCTTGACTAACACCTCAGTTTGGCGTTGCCCATGTAGATCTTCCTATCGACTCGGCCAGCTCGAACAAGAGCAGAGTCGAGGCTGTCCGGCTCGTTGCTCAAAATCAAGAGTAGCCTGCCCTCCTTTGCTGCAGCGCCATCGATGACGTTCAACAAACCCGAGAGAGTGACCTTCGCAGCATCCTGTTCATCGTCGTGGTTCTTCTTGATGCACATCTTCTCACGTCGGATCCCAGAAGAGTCTATATCTTCGATCAAGACAAGACAGGAGTTTGGCAATTTCGCGAAAAGATCGGCCAGGCTTTCGTCGTTCAATTTTGGCTGAGCCAAATCAAGGAGGTAGATGTCAAGTTTGAAGTGTGTGGCGATAGCCTGAGCAAGACTCGTCTTGCCCGTCCCTGGTGGCCCGTACAAAAGGTATCCTCGCCGCCATGGAATTCCTCTGTTGGCATAGTACTTCTCCGCGGCGGGACTGAGATAATTGTCGATATCTTCGACGAGGTTGGACTTGATCGCCTCGGGCATGGTGACTGGTTCCAAAGAGCGCAGTGGCCGGCGTATGGGATCGTTGGACCATACAAGGTCGTCGTGGCATGAGTCCATAGCTGCTCTGTGTACGAGAATTGTGGAGTGTCGACCGGCATCTTCGAGGTCTTGAATGTGCTTGACGAAGCCACGATGACGATCTTCGGGGCTTCAAAATCTTTCTTGAGCAGAATTTTCGTCCCGCCCTCCCCTGTTTCCTGGGTAGCATACTCGATGGAGAAAGTCAACTTATGCCCATCGTAACGTAAGGCATAAGCACCAGCGTCAGGCTCCCATTTGACCCCGTCATCCACCTTCTCAACCCCTTCACGCAGGTCATACTGGGTCGTTGTCTGAAGGGTCAGTGCCTTCGCGGAGTCCTGTAGGCTGTCCGAGATCCACTTCTTGATGGGTCGGTTGAGCTTGTGGTAACTCGGAATTGTGATGCTTGACGTCAGGCGAGATCGGATGGCTACGACGATTCACACCAGCAGCTGGGCTCGGTGGATGATTGCACTACCCCAATATGCGAGGATAGCAAATGGTGCTGCTGTCGAGATGAGCACTGCGAGTGCTGGGTGCCTGAGGCGAATCATCTCCAACAAGTTCGACAGGACTTTTACAGGTGTCAGTAGCATGACATCCTTCGAGTTTTCGCCATGTAGGTCTTGCGCAAAGTTTTGAAAAGAGCGTGCAGCAACCTTCCAGGAAGCTGGGCCAGCGGGAGGCATGCTTGAAGAACGAGGATGGGTGTGATGGGCAATACCTGATTGCCTTGATGTTATGGGTATGCGTACTGTGAAGAGGAATGTAGATGGCACTGGACCAGTCATAAAAGATGCTTTGTGTAATGCCTTGTATTGCTTTGTTCATCAACGACACCCACGGTTCATCGTTGTGGATAATCTTCTGCTGGAAGTGATGCCAACAAAGGCATTGTTCACAATACACCTTCACAACAATCCAGCACGACACAGTCTGCCGATGTTGCTGGCGTGAAGGGCTGCTACCAGTGACAGCGGTACTTCCAGTCTTCAAGTGGCTGCCGCGGGTCTGCATCGGATCAGAGCATAGTCGATGGGACAAGATCGAGACGTTTGACTTGGTTCCAAGTCCTTTGTCTGCGTGACCGTCTGACCATCACGTCTTACTCCTCAGGAATGGCTCCCAACCGCAAGCAACACCATTCATGGCAAGATAGAGCTCTTTGGACACGCTTTCCAGCTGTTCGGTCTGACGGCTCCTCCCCCCAGAGTTCAGCTGCATCGATCGAAAGAGCAGAAGCACGTCCACCAGCTCCGGGACAATGTGGGTTTCGCTGTTTTCTTTGCGGTCCAGATCGGCCTTGCCATTCGCAGTGTCGAGCTTCCAGCCCAGCATGTCGAAAAGCGAAGTAATCGTGGCCATGCATCTGGTCCTGTGGCTCTGTCGCATGTAATGGTGGATCAGACCCACATGTAGATACATGCTTGCTTTGCGAGGTAGACACTTGTAAAGCTCCAAGTCGTAGGAGTTTTTGATGCTTTTCAGCAGGGCGTCAGCTTTGGACACGTCTTGTGACGAAGCTGAAGACTTCTTGATCGCCATTCCCAGCTGATTCGCGCCCTGTTCAAGCGTTTCCCGATCTTTCCTTTTCTCATCTGCTTCCTGTGCTTCTGCGATGCACAACTTGCAGTTGCATTGGAAGTGCCACGTTGACTGCAGCATCTCTCTTCGCTCGCTCACGTCGGCATCGGTTTGCGCATAAGACTGTACCAGCTCCTGGCCCTTCTTGATCGGCCTAGTGGCTCGGATAATGATAGCGTCGCCAAGGAAGACTTTTCTAGTGTTCGGCACGCATGAGTGGTTCATCATGGATGTCTTCAGGAACAGTCCAGTATTGTCGCCTAAGTGACCCTCTTGCTGGAACTCTGCTGTAAAGCCAAACGGTCTTGTCTGGCGCTGCTTTGAGGGACTCGGAATGCCGAAGGTGTTCGATTCAATGAGCGAGCGGACCTGGAAGACATCCACGACATCGATATCGTCCACACAGACCTTTGTCCCACCGATCCCGGCATAATCGCCACCCAGTTTTGTGACTTCCGGGATCGTGGACGGATTCTGCAACATCTTCTGTACCATCTGATCCCATAATGACACGGTGGATGATGCCATGGAAAGCCTGCCACGATTGTACTCCCATGCTGCGAACCAATCCTTGTCCTTCTCGAACATCGAGCTGAACGCCTTCTCACAGAGTACGAGGTCGCCAGTCCGTAGATCATGGGTAGCGAAGAGGCCCCTGCCACCCACATCTGCATCCTTGATATCTACGGGCGCGGTGTAATCTGCGATATCGAGGCGAGGAGCTTGCGGAGATAGCTTGCCTACCAGCTTCTCGAAGTCATACTTGCCAGACTTCTGCTCCGTAAGTCGAGTTTGCACTCTTTGCATATCTCGCTTGCCCTCAGCGTCGTTCCCGTCCAGCTTGAGTAGCTTAGTCAAGCATTCCTCTGCTTTGTCGTAGGCTCTGAGATTGTAGTTGGCACTGGCGGCTCGGTAGTATGCCTTGACATCAAGACCACTCAATGCAGCATCGGAACCGTCGGACACTGCCTTCAATGCAGCATTTACAGCTTCGTCGTATCGTCCCAGATCGAGATCTACCCTGGCCAGATTCCGTGAGAGATCAAGGATTAGCTTCTGCTCATCTGTTCCAGCAGAAGCCGATCCCTGCTGGTAAGCCTGGCGAGCCTGCCATAGTTTCTTTTGGCCCAGCAAATCGTTTCCTAATTGCTTACACTCCGATGCCGTCTTCCTGTCAGCGGGCTTTGTTTCACCATCCACCATGCTTTTGTTAGCGAGCACAATGTCTGTGGGATGATCCACACGGATTGTAGTTGTGCCGTCAGTCCTGATAGTGAGATAGGGCTCCTTGATAGCGATTGACTCTGCTGTCCGCAGGAGGTCCTCAGCGAACGCAAGACCTACGTGGTGAATCTCAATGTTCTCGACGTCTCCACCGTCACCTGCGACTACGCTTATGACTGTTGTCCCACTGCAAGCCAGCGGCCCTGCGCCCCTGACGAATAGAGCATAACCGCGATGATGTGTCTCCTGCATAAGCTCGGCAAGCTTGATGGGTTTAAGGTCCTGAAGAGACAGCAGACTCGGAGGGTAAGGCTCAATGATAGGAACAAAATGCCTACTCTCCTTCAATTCAGGATCCTTTTCTGCTATCCCATCGAGCTGTGACCTGATAGTTTCCGCATTGATAGATGATCGCTCCTGGCCCCGACGAAATGAAGCGGATGCCACTCGATCATTTTCATCTTGCATTAGTAGAAGAGTGGCCACATCAGGGGCTTTAGAACCGCTTGCCTTCGGTGTCCCGCTGAGTCCGGCGAAAATGTCTGGCTTCTCATCTTGTAGTGCAAGAGCCAGCTGACGGATCCAGAGGTTATCTTTTGAGAACAGGATCTTCTCCGCATACTTCTGAGCAGTCTGTGGTGGATGTGACTTCAGCTCTAAATTTCTGGCAAGCTGGTCGAGGATTTGGGGTCGCTCTGACTCGCTGACTTCTGCCATGGCACTCCAATGATCCTGTTTCAGGGTAGAGACTGGAAATATTTGCTGAGCGAGCCGCGTTAAAGGCGCCTATGCGGTCTTCAGTTCTAAGATCGAAGCTTGCACATGAGTTTTCGTAGTTTGATGATCTCATTCGCGAGCCACCTAAGAGGATCAAGGCTTGGAGGATCTAGATCCGCATTGAGGTGGAGATTCTCAATGATAGGACTTGAGCTTTTCGAGCAGGAGTTTGATCATCTGAAGTTCATTCGTATTACATACATGGAGTCGTCGGGTGTCGTTCAAGATTTTTCGGAGCCCGGCAAGTGGATCAGCGGAGAAGCGGAACGAGACGCGCCGAATCCAATAGCTCGGATCCAGCAACCCCGATAGAGTTGTGCTCCTGCTTTAAACCACGATTCTCTTTGGCAACGCTGGAGAATTTGTAGGTTTTAATAAGGTCGAAAACGTCAAAACCCTAATGGTGACGGTAGGTAGAAAGTCACAATTCTCAAGGAAGAGTGGACGATGAAAGGTTCTGAACGGTGAAAATTCCTGATGCTACGTGCCAAACCCATCATCGGCCGGGTTCGCTGAACCAAGGTGAAATGGTACAGTCTGCCCGGACTCTTTCCCACCATTCTCAAGTGTTGGGGGATGCACCCACCACCGCTCCGATAGCTTGACTCCCTCCGGCGAAACGGCATCCCAATCATCGCCTTGAGACCCCGAAAACTCCCTCGCAGAGAACTGCCTTGGTCCGGACGGGCTTTTGTTCTTGGGCAATAGGTCCTTGTACACTTCTTCGATGACCCGCCGGGTAAGCTTGGGAGATCGGCCGGGAACCTGGTCCTCGGACACCTCAGTGCGTTGGCCAAAGGAGTTCTGGATGTAATGTCTTGCCGGCTTTACTTCGACATCCTTGATTGGCAAAATGCGGTGGTGGATGTGATGTTCGTGGATGTCTCGTGTGCGCTCCTCGTGTCTGATCTCGTGGTAATCGTGCTTGATGGTCTCGTGAGTAACGGCCGGAGCCATACGTTTATGGACGATTGTATCCTCGGTATGACCAAGGTCAACGACGCCGTCGACGCCAAGTTTTCGCTCAACATCTCGCGCTGAAATGTCGCTGCTTGAATGGATATTGCCATCGCGGTTTCCAGTTGGTACGCTCGGCAAAGGTTTCACGAGACTTCTTCTCGGAATCTTATGATGTGTCGGACTTTGTGGTGGTGTCACTAAGCCAGAGCCGTCCATACTTGTGCGGAATGACCCTCCGAGGTCGATCTGTGAAAGAGCAGGAGCAAGATCATCTCCATTATATTCGTCCTTGTCTGTGTCCTGGAGGACGTTGTCTCTGGCCGGAACCATTCGTATGGTGGACATTCTGGGGGTCCCGTCGGTTGACCGTCGTTCTGAGGTATTATCGCCAGGTAAAGGCTTCCGTGGTATCGTCCTGTGACCCTCCGCCATGCTCGCAAACCAGGTGGAGAACGACAATCGGTGGGAGCTTCACCAAAAACGCGTTGAACGGAGCTCATACGCGTCAGGGGGCTATTCACGAAAGTCTGCCGGGCAACTGCGAAGTGATGACCAAAAGCAAAACCTTGAACGTCATCATGAGACATAGCTCCGAGGGCCCACGGCATCGAACGGGAAGAGGTCTGTGAGATCGTAACCATGGGTGGTTTCCACACCTCTCGTTCTGGCTGCATGGTCCATTCTGTGGCTAGAGCGAGAGGATCAAGCCACGATGTCATGAGGCGGCTGATGTTATTGCAGTAGTACGGAGCGGCTCGCTACCCTGAAGCAGTTCACAACCAATTGTACGAGCATTGCTGCCGATCACCCCCTGGTTGCGATGAGCTGGCGAGAAGCAAGACATGTTGAACCTCGTGTGGCGGATGGGGTAAATCAGGTAACTGGAACTGCAATGGCCATGTGCAGCAGGCATCGTCCTCGTCGGCCCTATTACCGTCTAGGCTGAAGCCTTTAGTCGTCCAGAAGGATGACCTAGGCTCTCAAGCGGCGTGACGCGGGGCGGCGCCCGAGGGCGCTTGCGAGCTCTCACACTGCGCAATGATGCTACTTGTTACGCGTTTGCTCGGTCTAGGTGCTTTCGAACCACATTTTTACACGGCCAAGCCTTTTCCTTCGCCACATTGTAAAGGATCAGCACGACCTTGTAGCGATCTTGCTCGTTGTGTGGCGCGAGATCGATCGCCGACCCCACCACCACCCGCCTCGCGGCTTCTCTCGACCATTCGTTTGGGACGCCGTCTCCCACTCTCAAGCGGTTCCACAGAATAATGCAGAGATGACGATGAAATCCTCCGTCAATACAGCGCACGCCGGCCTGAATGTTGTCAGTCCGCGACGTCATTCCATAGTGAACACCCGGTACGAATATAAGACCATATCCTCTATCCCATCATCCTCCACTTGCAATATCAAACCCACATTTACCATTACTTTACCCAACACATCACCAACTCCTAAACAATATCATCAATCAAAATGGAGGCCGCCAAGAATTCCGTGAAGAAGTTCATGTCCAACTCGGGTCACCACGAGACGACTGTTCACGAGAGTGTGGCACCTGCAGTGCAGCAGGAGACAGTCCAGAAGGAACAGCATGAGCGACAGACGACCGCCATAGACAAGGAGGTCCACCAGGACCACTATCACACCACTGAGCAGCCCGTAAAGCACTCGGAGGTGCTCCCGGAGCAACATCACCAGAACGTCATGCCGACTGAGCACCGATCGTACGAGCACGACAACGCCGACGAGGTCCAGCGCAAGCTTGCGACCGAGCAGTCAAGGTACCGTGATGACACACACCACGTTGAGGGAGCCCGTACTAGCACCGCTGAGCCGACGGTCGCCGGCGAGCATGTGCACCACCACGTGCACGAGACCATCCAGCCTGTTGTTCAGAAGCGTATGTCACCTTCGTCACCCCAGCCAATACACATGAGCTGACCACATCACAGAGACCATCGAGCCTCACGTCGTTCACACGACTGTCCCAGTCCACGAGGTCCACCACAACGCTGCCAAGCACCATGGCGCTTCTGCCCTCCCTGCCGTGAGCATGGACGAGTTCAAGAAGCAGGGTGGCGCACTCACCGGCCGTGAGGAGCGTCATGATCGATTTGACGGCTGCCCACCAGAGCAGGTGAGCATTTCAGCCATGATGCCGTTCTTTATGACGTCGCTAATCTTTATAGATCGCGGGTGCCGACCACGGACACTCTGAGTCTGGCACCGTTCTGCCAGGCAGCGGTAGCCACAACTCCAACAACAGGGACCTTGACCGAGGTTTGAACACCCACAGCACCCACGGCACCCACGGCTCGACCAACACATCGTCTGCCCCTGGCACTATCACTGATCCCACCTCGGGAAGCAGCTCAGGCGGCCCCTTCAACTCCCACAAGCACGACCCTAGCCTCGGGTCTTCCAACACCAACACCAGCTCAAGCCACACCGGTCACCAGCACCCAACACCAGCGTCGTACGGCAACGACATGCACACCGAGAAGACCACCGGAACCACCGGGTCTTCCACCCACAAGCCGAGCTTGATGGATAAGCTCAACCCAAAAGTTGACGCCAACGGCGATGGAAAGGCAGGATTCATGAAATAGATCAAATCAGCATGACGTGTACGATTGATGAGATGATATCCAGCGATTAGGTATTGATCTATGTAGGCAAAATTGCTAACCAGAGCGACTGCCTCAATTACAAACAAGTTTCTCCTTCCAAACTATATGATCACTGACCTGAACGTTTTTCGAACTGACATCGTATTTGAGAAGTGTTCGGGACAACTTCCTACAGCTGATGAACGAACCGAATGAGTAGTACATGTAGTCTTTCTACCATACTCAGGCGAGGAACTTGAACACGTCAACCTTCCAGAGGCTGATCTTCGTAAAAGACCACTATAACAATAGCGAGCAGTCAGCATGTACTCAGACTACCAGCATGAGTCGCCTCCTGCGGTGCAACTTACAACAGCGGATCTCAATACTCTCCCGCTTCTCCTGGCTATTCATGGTCGGATCTACGAACGCAGAATGCGGAACACGCCTCGCAGTCTTTCCGTCTCGAATCGAATCAAAACACTTGACGAACAAGCACTCGCCAGGCTTCATACCGTCACAGTAGTACCATGTCTGTTCCGGATCGTACTTGAGGTAGAAGAGTTCGAAGCTGTCACCTACGTCGTGCTTGTAAGCAGGATTGCCTCTCAACGCGACGTGCCTCCACTTACCCTCGGTCAGGGTAGCATATCGCATGCCACTATCCTTGGGCGGGAAATAGACCGGGATCGAGATGAGGTCTTCATCCTTAGCTGTCCTGGCATCGCAGAAGCCGAGCGGATCCTGTTGACATTGATTTGAGCTTAGTCCACTCGAAATTGTCGTTCAATCTCACCTTGTAGACCGGCTTGATCGGTCTCCAGACGTTGATAATCGACCATCTGGTCTTTCCCAACTTCTCAGCCAATTTAGTTGGATGGATATTATCTCGCAGAACTTCGCGAGCTCCAGTCTCTGACTGATCGATGTGGACGAACCGAGCAGGAACGACGTCTTCGATGGGAGCGTTATCGTCAAGCATCGTCGGATCGGACTTCACTCTCTGCTCTGCCGTATCTCGAGAGTCGTTACGGAGGATCGTTGAGAAGACAACCACACGGGTTGCACCAAGGCTGGAACATATCAGCTGTATCGAGGAGAGTGGTAGTGCTTCCACTTACACTTCTTTCAACAACTTCTCTGTTTCTGGATACACTTCCTTCTTGACCTTGTCGTTGTCTCGGAAGTCGCCTCCAACTGTTGGACTTTCGCAGAACTGGAATCCTTGGGTGTTCAGATCGAATTCGTCTTCTCTGCCACGGATGTTGCTGATCCGCACTGGTCGTTCGTCAAATTTGCGACGATAGTATGAAGCAGTGCCAGTCACATAATGGTCGTGTCCACCAAGTTTGGGGTCCAAGTAATGGTTCAAAGTGGTCTCGACGGTCTTGTACTCCTCTGGATAGACTGCGCTTGGTGCCATTGTTTGTAGTGCTAACACGATGACACTTGGAATGGTCTTTACGAGATCGATGGAACTGTAACAGAGAAACGTCGGTCTTACCAAGTACATGTACTCAAATGATTATACCGACTCCGTTCTTGGGCGGGGTAGGAGGATCCGAAGTACAAGTATACAACGCCTCCTCATGAGCGGTCTTCGATTGCCATCCCACGTAAGACTGCACTTGTCTACCTCGGTCAGCTGTCGATCTTCACTTCGACGGTTTCCAACAGTGGAGTTGGAAGGCTAGGCGCCAACGCAATGATCTTGTTTGATCACGCTCGCCAACCCCGATGTACGAGGAAGTCGAGAGGCGAGTGAGATGGTGACATGACGAAGAGAGCTGCTGCAACTGTGGTCGTTCGGTGTAGTACACCGTCCATGACACTCATTCCACATTAACATTATTTTCATAACACATTAAGTCTTGACCACCGATACATTAGACCGGCGACTTCTCCACCTTCCAAACGTCCACGCTGTAGTCTTGACCCTGCAGAGACTTGTACCATGAGATGATGCTTCCCAGGAGAAACGCCCAAGAACCCCAGAGATAGCTGTAACCGAACTGCTGCTGGGCCCAAAAGGCGTGCTCCAGTAATCCGAAGTACGCACAGAACACGAATCCAGTGCTACCTATGAGGTTCAAGATGTTGACTTGGACACCAGGTGACCAGATCTGCAGCCGCCACCAGCGATCGTGTGAGTCTCTTTGAGCCTTGATGATCAAGAGAAGCGAGGCGATGGCGAATCCCGAAGCTGCGAGCAGTTGAGGGTACCTGATGCAGCGGAGAATAGTCTCGGATTGAATGATCGTGACCAGAGAAACGATTGAGGTGGCGCAGTAGAGGGCAGAACTGCATAAAAATATGGTGCTCGCGAAGATCCCGAGCTCGAGATATCGCGTCCTGGATAGTCTCGGGTTGTTGGCATAGCGCTGTGTCTTGTCGAGAGGACGGTCGTAAAGTGCCGCTGCCTTCTCGACTTCGAGCGCCGCTGACAGACTGTTGGCATGCTTGAAGAGATCCGCGTGGCTGCTGCTGTAATGCGTGCAGTGAGCCTCCGGAACTGGACTAGGTATGTCGACTAGCTTCTCGACGGGCGTCTTCTCAGACTCAGTTATGGTGGTTTGGTTCTGCGAGACTCCTTGCATCTTGGAACCAAAGCCTGGCTCCGCGGTGTCGTCCAGTTTCCATGCTTCTAGAAAGGCAAAGGCGCTTCCGACCAGGAACAGCGTGCAACTGAGCACACTGAGGACTCCTTGAAGGTAGATACATCCGTCGGGCAGCCTCACGTCGCTAATAAGCGGCAATATCGAGAGGATGGCATTGCACACCAGGACCGAGCAACCGAGAGTAAAGACGATGGCGACTCTGAGCATATGGGCTCGGCCTGCGCTCCAGTTGCTGCCGTGTGGTCAGTTCTGTGTGAAATTAACATGATCTGCTTTGTTAGTAAAAGTTCCATCAGCTCATTATATAGTACGAGGTAACGCAGCCCAGGCATGACTCCTCGGTCACGACATCGTCACATCAAGATCATGTTGGGTGGCATATGAGCACACGTGTCGAAGGAGAAGCAGAGTTACGAGGCTCGTATGACACCAAGCCCTCGCAGAGCCTCAAAGAGGTTTGCATTCGCGGTTGTCAATAAGCACCATCTGATTCAGTTTGTCATGCTGCGGAGCTTTGCCAGTCTGTGAGCCACTCGTCGCAGGCGTGCATCGTGATATACGATGAATCGGAAATGAAGGAAAGAACAATGGACAGGAATACCAAAGAAGGAAGGTTCAATGTGGCTGTTGGGGCAGGGCCGTGCCTGCCCGCTCCACAAGCGTGAAAACTCTTCGATCGGACCGCTGGTGTTTTGTCGACAAGTGGATGGCGTGCGTATACCGCCTCCTCAACCAGCAAAGAGTCTAGAATCGTACTTGTACGGAGTAATCTCGCCACGAAGCATGGATGGACTTCCTCTTGACGCGCCTGCGAAGCCTGCCACGAGACTTCGTTTCGCTGATGTCGAAGTCTCCCCTGCAGCCCTACCCGCGACGCTAATGCTGATGGCATAGGGTAGGTAGGTGTGACGGCGACAGCCAACGAGTTCTTGGGAGTGTATCGTGGTAAAAGCATCATGCTCCCGACTTCACCTCCTCTCTTGAGCGTGCTGCGGAGGCCGGCGTGGAGAAGGTGGTCCTGACTGGCATGTACTTGGATGGCATCGCCACCAACCTCGACATCGTCAAGTCAAGACCGGACCAGTGCTGCATGACGGCTGGCATCCATCCATACCATGCCACCGAACTCGAAAGCGCGAATAACGGTTCTGGGCTCCGCGAGCTGGCAGACCGTATCAACGCCACTCTTCAACAGCAACCTGGGGCGATCGTAGCGTTCGGCGAACTGGGCTTGGACTACGACCGCACCGCGCTCGCCCCCAAAGATGTCCAGGTGCATGCCTTTAAAACACAGTTAGATCTGACTGTGAAGGAGGGCTGGGATCTGCCGTTGTTCCTGCATTGCCGGTCTGCCTTTGACGACTTCATTGAGATTCTTGAGCCATACTTACCAAGCTTGCCGCGAAAAGGTCTTGTGCATAGTTTCGTTGGTACCACAGAGCAGTTGAACAAGCTGTTGAAGCTCGGTCTCGACATAAGCGTCAACGGCTTCAGCTTCCAGTCGCAGCACAGTCTCGAAATGGTTCGAGCTATGCCGTTGGAGCGACTGCACCTCGAAACTGATGCTCCATGGGGGGAGTTGAAGAACACGTCCGAGTTAGTACTTCGGTATTGCAAACATGCTCCTTCAGCGCTTCAGAGCAAGAAGAAAGACAAATGGGATGCTGCGTGTATGGTCAAGGAAAGAAATGAGAGCTGTATGACCCCTCGGGTTGCCTTCATCGTCGCAGCCCTCAAAGGCGCTTCGGTTGATGAAGTCGCTAATGCTGCGTGGGAGAATAGCAACAGACTGTTCAGACTGTCAACTTGAAACAGTGGCATCGTGTTGGCCACACTTCTACAAGCAACGTATCAGCACGATTTACACACATTTTCAGTGATGGTCAATTAGGTACGAGGAGTAACAAGTCTTGCACTGCATGAACATAGCCGTAGCATTAAACAATAGCTATGAGTGGCTCAACGCCTCATCTCCCGATCCATCGAACGCCTCGCTGTATCCTGGACGGCGCACGCTCTACTGCTTCTTGGAGGCGCTGCACTCTGGGTAGCCGAGATCAGCCAACCACGCACCAGAGTTGAATCTAAAGTAGAAGGGTCAGCAACTGTCTCAAACATGCAGGTATGTCGTTGGTGTTGACGTACTCAGCGTAGGTGCTCTTGATCTGTCCTTGCGGGTTGATGTAGAAGTTGTCGATGCCCTTGACCTTGGTGGAGTCGTCGCCCGTGCCGGACACGGAGATCCAGCGCCAGCTGATGGCGTTGCAGCTCCAGAAGATGTCGAGAGATTGGAGGACGAGCGGGGGCTGGCTGGTAGAGCCAGTGATGAACGCGTCTCTTCTGGCGAAGGTTACGGAGCCCTCCTGCAACAAGCATTAGTCGTCGTGTTCACGGTAGGTGGTCAGGTTGGTACGGGTGAGGGCCCAACTTACAGGGATGCCAGCAAGCTGGTTGATGGAGTCCGAGAAATCCTGGAAATCGCACGACAGGAGGGCATTGGCAGTCGTGGTGAAGTCGCTCGCCTTCGGGTTGGCCAACAGGTAGTTGAAGGCGTTGACAATGGCGGTAGCCTGGAAGGGGAGGATGCAGCCGATAATCGGGGTGGCCTTGAAATGGGTCGAAGCCTTCGTTGGGTTGAGAATGCTACGGGTGAGTCCGCGCTCCTCGACATCGGCCTCCATAGCCATTGGGGAGGCGATCGCACTGGCGGCGAACGCCAGGGAGATGAGGGTGGACGTGAACTTCATGTTGACAGATGGACGGTTGTTTGAAACGAATGTGAAAAGCGAATGTGTGTAGACGACGGGCGACTGATGTATGAAATGGATGCGGAAGGAACAGCCACCTTCGAGGCAGGCTGAGGTATTTCTACACTCGCCGCACCGCTCTGATTCGAACGTGCTTTTGCGCCATCATCCCTTGCCCCTACGCTGATCTCTACCATCTGCAATCTAGATTGGTGAATCAGACGGTGCGCTGGTCCGAGGGGTTTTGCGTTTCATGCCGAGCGAGCGAAGCACGCCAAATGCAGCAAAAGCACCACCAATATGGAGGTTGTTCGTGGAGGTGAGGTTGTTTTGGGATCCAAGCTCGGATCCCTCCGAATCGTGGTCACTTTGCTGAAACTCGTACTGTGTCGCACAGCATCTAATGACACAAAGGTGGTACATGATGTAGCACAATAGACGTTGCGCACGTGAGGCACGTTTGGTTGAGTGGAAGCGGGCCTTGTGAAAGGACAGATGCTTGCTTGTGTGTGGATTCGCCTTCGAGGGCGATCCATTTTATGGTTTGGTCACGCGGCAAGGCGGACGTGAGTAGATTGGCTCTGTAACTCAAAAAGCTGCACAGAGCTGAAATCACAAAGATGGATCAAAAGGTCCGATCCGCCATGCACCACAGTTTGGCAAGCAAGGAGAGGATATCGCGTGATGAACCTTCGTTGCTGCCAATTCCTCCAAGCACATGGCGGATTTGTTGTGCTTGACCTTGAGCTTGTGAAGTCGAGACGTTGGAGCGACTTATTGTCATGACTCGCAGTTCTGTGATAATCGGTCAAATCGCACGCTTCTCGTTTCACTTCGCAGCGATCTTTCTCTCCAATAGGACACTCAGACGTTTTATGTATCACGGTGCGCCGATCACCCGTGAGGATGGACAAGCACCTTCGGCGATAAAGCGAGGAACGGCTTCTCCTGTGCTGCATGCTGCATTAGGAGGTGCTACCGTGTCGCCAATAATAATAACACGAACCTGCATCTGCTCTCGAGTCAACTCTCGAGTCACCCAGATCGAGCGTCACTTTGCGGTCAACCATCTGCGCTCAAGCTGAACGTTCGTCTCGGTGCAAGATCTTGGCCAGGTTGATATCGTTCCAGTAACTCGTGGAAAGAACACGATTCTGGCCACCTTGATATCGTTCTAGTATCTCATGGACAGAGCATGCCATCAAGGACTCCAGAGCCCAATACCGTGCCTTCAGCTCCGATACAGCACATTTCATTCGAGCTCCTTTGCGGCAGTGCTATACCAATGTCGTTCGAGACTTCTGCGTCTTCAATTACACCGGGCGTGGCCCACGGTCATTTGAACGAAAAATGTATGAGCTGAGATCCAGATTGATCGTGTCCTTCTGGCGGGGTGGTTGTTCTTCTGATGGGGTGCTATCTCTCTGGTTGCGTTGCTGTCTGTCCAGCTGGCATCTGACACTCCAGCAGCATTTCCATGGAAGTAGCATGCGTTCGGACTTTCGGAACTGCAACCGTAACCGAGCCCTTGCATTCGTCCTGGCAAGGAGATCAGCATCGTAGCGAACTTCCGCGATAATGCTGTCGTCCAAGGAATAGAAAAGTCTTTGGATCTCTCCGCGTCCTCGATGATGAGAAGCGTGCATAAGGATCAGTCAGTTGGTAAGAGCGATATGCATGTGAGCTCGCCAGCCATATATAGGAGTACATGCGCACGTCGTATAAGGAGACGGAGCATTGGTTGTGTCTTCCGGGCTGGGTTTACTGTCCTTTTGCTTGGAGTAGTACAACCACATAGCATCGTCAATGAAAGGATGAGAAGAATAGCTATGTGGTATAGGTATCAAGGTTGCGTCCTTGCATAGTCCGTAACCTTGTACCTGCAGCACCAAGTCTTACCTCCAGGGTGGCGGCACCATAGTGTCTATGGTCATCATACAGCTGTACTGTGATCAGCCAGTTTCTTCCTCCATCCTAACGACGCATTATTGGAGCAGAAGCCAGTCAAGTCACTTGACCTGTTGCCATGGCACAAGTAGGATGAAGTGTGGTTGTATCGTGTGCGCACAATGACGCGCCTCGGCAGGGTTTCGTGACGTCAGGTTGCTATGGGGAAATGTGGCTTGTGAAGGAGAAGCATATGATCGCCATCAGTATGTTGTTTCGTGTAGAGATATCTGACGAGCAGATCTATGAGTGGTCCCTGAAGACATGCATCACCAAGTACAAGCAACAACGCGCTTTCCACGACCTGCAGAAGCTCGATATCAGCCTTGCAGCTGTCACAACCATAGAAGCAGAGAGGGGAGGCGCGCTCGTGACGTAGCCGTTGGTCTAGGCTTGAGACTTTCAGAGTTCCACCAGCGATTCCGCGGCGTTCCAGCCAAACCATTCATAAGGCCCAGCATATTCCTGCTCCTCCGCCTCAGCCACACACACAACACATAACACTCGACTGCATTACTCTTTACGACGACTCGACCGTCTTTACCAACACCATAAGCGCAGAGCGTCAACAAGCCACAGCACACCCACCACACACCACAACACCGCAAAGATGCACCGCACATACTCGATGCGCCAGTCGCGCGCGCCGACTGCGTCGCAGATTCAGAACCCACCGCCGCCATCGTCCTCGACCAAGGGCACTCGTCTGTTTGGTAAAGCCAACATTGGTGAGTAGAGATGCGTAGGCGCCATAATCGCGTTGAACGAATGCTGATCATGATCACGTGCAGGCCACACCTTCCGCAAATCTGTCCACCCTGGCGCCTTCGGCCCAGATCTCGCGAAGAAGCTGTCGGCGCTCGTGAAGATGGAGAAGAACGTCATGCGCTCCATGGAGCTTGTGGGCCGGGAAAGGATGGAGGTGGCGGTATGTATAGGAAGAAGCATAAAACTTGAAGTCTGGCGCTGATATGTTTCAAGCAACAACTCTCCATTTGGGGCGAGGCCTGCGACGACGATGTTTCCGATGTGACCGACAAGCTCGGTGTGCTCATTTACGAAATCGGCGAGCTCGAGGACCAATTCGTCGACCGCTACGACCAGTACCGCGTGACTATCAAGAGCATCCGCAACATTGAAGCCTCCGTGCAGCCCAGCCGTGACCGTAAGCATGCCAATACTCGACATTAATAAAGTTGAATCTAATGTTATACAGGCAAGCAAAAGATCACCGACCAAATCGCCCAGCTCAAGTACAAGGAGCCTAACAGCCCAAGGATCGTCGTTCTCGAGCAAGAGCTCGTCCGTGCCGAAGCCGAGTCCCTCGTCGCCGAAGCCCAGCTCTCCAACATCACCCGCGAGAAGCTCAAGGCCGCGTTCACTTACCAGTTCGACGCGCTCCGTGAGCACAGCGAGAAGCTCGCCATCATCGCCGGCTTCGGCAAGCACCTCCTCGAACTCGTCGACGACACCCCGGTCACTCCAGGCGAGACTCGCAACGCATACGACGGCTACGAGGCCAGCAAGGCCATCATCCAAGACTGCGAGGATGCGCTCACCAACTGGGTGGAGCAGAACGCGTCTGTCACCTCGAAGTTGTCCACCAGGACGCGGACCTTGAGCCAGAGGAGGCAGAACAGGGACGAGGGTGTTGACCTCAGTGGTCAGGACAACAACATGGACCGTGAGTCGTGGATGCCGGCCAGCCAGCACCAACAGGAGTACGAGGACGACGATGAGGTCGAGCACGTCGGACGGGGACGTGAGGAGGAGCGTGTGGCTGCTTAAGTTCGATGCAAACCTAATGGCAGTGATGAAAAATCTAGTGGGAGATTCGTGCTTCAGGCGTGAATGGTATATACCCTTTGGGATTGAGACTGATGCGGTAGTAGTGGTAATCGAATGGAGAGCGAAGTAGCGCTTGTTTCCGGGCCAGCTGCTACATCAAATACGAAAGTAATGTATTCTTTCTCATCACGGCCACTTTCAGTCATTGTCGTCGCTACCAATGGCCGCTCGCAAAAACTTGGTCGGGAGCTCTTCCCGAGTTGTCTGCATATTTATCCAGCCCACCGGCATCGGCGAGGAAGGTGCGTAGGTATCTATCGGCGTTTGAGACCACATGGAGTCCTCCCACTCGATGCAACAATAGAATTGGAATTGCAACAGCAAGTCAAGCCCTCAACAGGATTACGGCCATATCACACCATCTTACCAACGGACCACACAATATTCCACCACCATCCAACCCAGGATCCAACAAGACAATGAACGGCCACACCAAATCCCCAACCCGAGTACCTACCGCAGGCGTCTGGGCTCCCGCAGTAACTTTCTTCGACCCAGCAACCGACGAACTCGACCTCGACGCCCAAGCGAAGTACTACAGCTACCTCTCCAAACACCTCACCGGCCTGGTGATCCTCGGCACCAATGCCGAGACCTTCATGCTCACTCGCGAAGAGCGAGCCGCATTGCTGAAATGTGCCCGGCAAGCCGTTGGACCTGACTACGAGATTATGGCCGGGGTTGGCGGCCATAGTACCAAGCAAGTGCTGGAGTTCATCGGCGATGCGGTAGAGGCGGGAGCAGATTCTGTGCTGGTGTTGCCGTGTGCTTACTTTGGGCCGCAGACGAGTAAGCAGGTGGTGGAGAGGTTTTATGGGGAGGTGGCGGCCAAGAGTCCATTGCCTGTTGTTGTTTACAACTTCCCTGGTGTGGTGAGTCATACTGTTCTCCGTTCTCGTGATAAGAGTGCTTCGTGCTAACACTTTACTACAGTGTAACGGCGTAGACATCGACTCAGACATGCTCATCACCCTCCACAAACGCCACTCCAACATCGTCGGCGTCAAACTCACCTGCGCCTCCGTGGGCAAAATCACCCGTCTAGCAGCTGAATTTGACAAGACCAAATTCGCCGTCTTCGGCGGCCAGAGCGACTTTCTGATCGCTGGTCTCGCTGTTGGATCCGCAGGCACTATCTCAGGCTTCGGCAACGTAGCGCCTAAGACTATACGCAAGATCTACGACCTTTACACCTCGGGTAAGACCGGAGAGGCGTTGAAGTTGCACCGGGTCGCTGCGCACGCGGAGGTAATTGGGAAGTCTGGGATCGCTAACACGAAGTTCGCGGCGAGTCTGACGAGTGCAAAGAGTGCGGGTATTGAGGGTGCGGAGGAGATGTTGGCGCCGAGGCGGCCGTACGAGGCGTTGACTGATGAGCAGAAGAAGGGGGTGAGGCGGCGAATTGAGGAGACGATTAAGATTGAGCGGTCGTTGTGAGTTGTTGGTATGATGCGTAGGTTGTTCACAGGCGTATAGATTATGAATCAACGTTTCCTGACCTGACCTGGTTCGGTCAGTTTGCGGTGACTCCACCTACAGACAGAAGGGTCAGTGAATGCCTTAGACAAGACAGGCTGTTACCTATGGGTTTGTTACCGTCAGCGGTCCAACACGCCCCATTGACGATCGAGCCGCTATCACCACATAGGTATGTAACCAGCTTCGCCACTTTCTCCAATTCGATATAGGCGAACCCGTCTTGCGGGACTACGTTTTGGTCAGCTTCGCGAAACCGCGGCATGTTGACAAATTTTAGGAGAACGCACATGTCTTCTGCATGATGGCCATTCCTTCCATATTGATACCCGTCTCCATGAACGGTTTGAAGATGTTCGTTTGCATGCCTCCCGCCATGATGGCGTTACAGCGGATGCCTTTCGGTCCGTAGAAGACTGCGGTGTTCTTCGTCAGACCCTGATGACAGACGCCTGTCAGTCATCTGGCATGGCATCTCGACACAAGAAGAATCCACCATCAGCCCATGCTTGCTCACGGTATATGCCGCTCCCGAGCAGAACCCTCGGAACGCCGCCACCGAGGCGATGTTGACGATGGAGCCTTTAGCCTCATGCTTCAACATCAAATTCACAGCTCGCTTCGTCACCATTGTCGGAGCAGTTAAGTTGAGAGCAATGACACGATCCCACATCGCCCTCTCTAGCTCTCCAGCAGGGTCAAAGCGGTCCATCATGCCTGCTGAATTGACCACATAGTCGATCTTGCCGAACGTCTTCTCCGCTTCCTCGAACATGGAGTCGAGCGCGGCCTCATCGGTGATGTCGGTTTTGAGAACCAGCGTGCATTCCGGATATGCAGCCGAGACTTTGTCCTTGAAGTCCGCGATGAGCTCCTGGTTGATGTCGCAGACCACGACGTTGGCGCCTTCGAGGAGGAATTGTTCGGCGATGGCGCGACCTAGATAGCCATAAGCTTCTGGGTTATGTACCGAACTCGTCGAGACTCTGTCGCTAGCTGTATACACACCTAGGCCGCCTGCAGCACCGGTTATAAGTGCAGTCTTTTGTTTGTGTGGTACTTGGTCCATTGTGAAAGTGGATGTTCGGTGGTCGACTGAATGGTTCTGCCGGGAATTTTGGGACTGGACTGCTTGGCGAAGTGACACAAATGGGAGAGGAAATAGAGAGTGGATGGTATGCGTCGATCGTAGGCTTGCCTGATAAAGTAGACCGGAATTTCTATCGTACGTTCAACCTACCACTTCAGTTGACCTGATACGATGTAAGCGGTGCTGGCCCCAGCTAGCTCTCCTCCGCTCTATGTGCTTACGCATGCTAGTTGTGCTTCACTGTGCAAGCAACGAACCTCGCGTTCGGATCAGGATCCTACCGAAGGCACCGCATGGCTGTACAGGGCGAGGGGAGGTCAACGATTGTCGAGTTCGCGAGCGCGAGCGTCGACAAAGGTCCGTGGGCGCTTGCAGGGATTCAAGCTCTCCCCACGTCCTGGTGCGTGCATCCTACCTCCTATAACCATCACCAGGCACGACTCCTCCCATTGTAGGAGTAGGATTGCTCGACTTACCCGCCGAGCCTCGACAGAAGTAAGGCAACAGCTTTATACATACCGAAGGCCATTGAGTAGCCTTCCCGCCCTTCCATCTCGTCTCTTCCGTTCCTGCCTCATCCTGCTCCTTCCTAAATAGGCAGCAGCTTTTACATCCACTCTACTTCCCCGTCTTTGAACCTCTACTCTCTCCCGCATTTTCCACTACATCTCTCCCACCATGACCGCCGGAAGCCATGTCAGACGGCCAAGGCCACCACCACCCTCCCACAGTGCGACCCACCAAACATGGCTCAATCACAACTCGGCCCAGCGCCTCAACACCGACGCTGTCATAGTCGAAGCTCTGCACAAGGAGTATCCCCAGCTTCACCTGAGCGTGGTTCCTGTGGCAGGCAACAGCCTGCTCGCCTTTGCTGCAGCAGGCAATGCCGGGCTCGCGCCCGTCGACAAAGAAAAAGACCGCTTGGACTGGACCATGTACCTGCCACCAGCCACTCGTCTAAGCGGCGGGCGAGGCGTCCTCGGGGACTACCCGCTGTTTGCAAAATATCTGCTCGACTGGCGCGGCAAGGAGTTCGTCATGTACGTTGTAGACGGCATGAGCTGCTTCGGAGATTGGCAACAGACATACAACCAGTACATCCTCTCGGCTTCCGTCCAGTCAACCAACGAGCTGCTTTTGACAGCCGGCGCATGGAACTCAGAGCTGCACGATGAAGTCTGGGTCTTCGATGGAGGCTATTGGCAGAAGAGTGCCGAGCTCTACAACAGCGTGCAAAAGGCGAGCTGGGACGACGTGATCCTGGACAAGAAGATGAAGGAGTCCATCATTTCGGACGTCAACAATTTCTTCGAGAGCCAGGACACGTACGAGAAGCTCAAGGTACCGTGGAAACGCGGGATCATCTACTACGGTCCGCCAGGTAACGGGAAGACTATCAGCGTGAAAGCGACCATGCATATGCTGTATGATCGCAAGAAGCCTGTGCCGACGCTTTACGTCAAGAGTCTGTCCAGTTGGGCAGGTCCAGAGTATAGCATCAACGAAATCTTCATGCGCGCGAGGAGAGAAGCGCCATGCTATCTGGTGTTCGAGGATCTCGACTCGATCGTTACCGATCAAGTCCGGTCATACTTCCTCAATGCTGTCGATGGTCTGCAGCAAAACGATGGCATCTTGATGCTTGGTTCGACAAACCATCTCGACCGTCTGGACCCAGGCATCGCCAAGCGTCCATCTCGCTTCGACCGCAAGTACCTCTACGACAACCCTATCGAGCCCGAGCGGGTTCTGTACATGCACTACTGGCAGCGTAAACTCTCCGATAACACAGATATCGAGTTTCCGGATAAGATCTGCGATGCCACAGCAAAGATCACGGCCGGTTTCTCGTTTGCATATCTGCAGGAAGCTATGGTTGCCACGCTGTTATCGCTCGCCCGGGACTCGGAGAGCTTCGCTGAGAATGTTTGCCTGGAATGTATGGAGACGCACGAGAAGCCGGTGGCCGGAGGTTCGTGTGAGAGGGACGGATGGAGGGTGTTCAAGGGCTTGTATGATTTCATTTGGTTGGTGAGGCAGACGGATGAGCAGGACAAGGATTTGGACAGCTATGTGCTGTGGCGGGAGCTGAAGAAGCAGATTCGGATCTTGAGGGAGGGAATGGGCGATGAGAACAAGAGCAGGAAATGATTGTGGGAAGTGTGATATTCGTAGCTCTTCGCGTATAAGAGCGCCTAACGACCAACGAAATGTATGTATATGCTTCAGCGAATGCCCTGGCACATGATTCGCGTCCTGCATACACTACTGCAGGTAGCTCTCCGCAGTCTTCACCTCACTCGACTTTGATTTTATAGGCTGGTGGAAAGATTGCGAGAACTGGTGGTAGCAAGTTGTGCTTGCATAATGAAACGATATTGTCCCTCTATTGCACTGTAATAGCACATCTCCATCCGCCGATGAGCGGACACGGTCATAATCTAACATGAAGTACACGAACAGCCTATCCTGTTTTTTTGGGGTATCATTGTTTTCGTTCATAGCCAGCGCTTGGCGGAGAGGCCGTCTGTTCCAGTCTTATTCCCATCCCATCTGTTAACGCCAGTAGTCAGACCCAGTAGGCAATGTCGATTTCCCAAAGCCAGTAACCAAGAGAGAAATTCCTGTATCCCATCCTCCGTTCCATCAACCGTACAGTGCACATTGTTCCCGAATTTGCTGTAGATGACCAGCGGATTTACCGATGGACCTTTTCATTTTCATAGATAGTGCTCCTCAGGTCGTCTTTGGGCGTCGGCCCGCCGCCTTGATGTAACACCACACCTTTTGGTCTGACAGTCGGGCTTAGGGAGCCTCTGCCGTCTGTCGCGGAACCGGAGTTTGAGGCTTTTGTTGATGTGCCATAAGATACCTGGACCTTGCGGGCCTGTTTCGGTGCCATGGTGTCGCGGGTGTTGGTCGTGTCGGCAGGGTCGTCAGCTCCTGTCTGAGGTGACGCGGGTTGTGATATTGGTCGTAGCTCGTCCTCGAATTTTGAGTCACGCTTCGGTTTGGAGGATGTGGCGGAGGCGACTTCGGACGGTTGCTGTTGGGACGCCAGTTGGAGGTCTTGGATTTCGTCAGACCGGTGAGGTGCAGCGAGTCGTGATTGAGTGGAGATGTCTGTGTTCAGTACGTCGCGGTGTTGTGTCGTGTTTTGAGTTGGGTTTTAGAGGAAGGCTGTGGTCTTGTCTTATATGTGTCGGTCTGGGTGGATATTGGTGTAAGATGTTCAAGGCAGCGAGTGAGTAACAGAAAGGAGAAGTGATCGACCAGCGAGTTATGCAGAAGGAAAAGAAGGCAACAACGGAAGAATAGAGAAGGAAACTTGAGGTGCAGTCCGCAGCTGTCTTGTGGTCGATGACATGGGTCCGTCCTCGACAGCACTGGCCTTCGGGGGTTGCAGGCTGAGTCACTGGAGCATTGCCCGTTGTGTCCTGAGCAGGCAGAACCGCCCTGCCAATTGCCTTTTTGGTCAATGCCATCGAGGAGTGACTCACATGATACTCGTGAACAGACGTCAGCTCTTCGGCTGCCCAAAATGCACCGCTTGAAGGAGAGTCGGCACCACCCGTGCGATGAAAGTGTGGTTTTTTGCCTGGCCGCGCATGACAATGCGCTTACGTAGACGCAGGTCCGCCAGGCACCGCCAGCTGCTCATTGGGCCTTCATCAGGCACACGAAACACATCCGAAGGCCGGCGAACGATGTAGACTGGAGGCTGTTGGACCGCGGCCGTGTGACGTGCCTGCGTTGGAGGATCGCAAGGAGTTTTCGGCCAAATCGTAAAAGGTCGCCGTGCCAAAATAGGGCGGCGAGTAGGGACTGTCGCGGTGGGCTGAAACTTGCTGATTTTGGATTTCTCGTCACAAGACTTCGATCGTGCACTTCTGCCCAACTCTCCTCCGTCCTGACAAATTGAGGATGATGAGCCGGGACTTTCCATGAGGCAGAGGTCGAAGAGAGGAGGGAGTTGGCCGCCTGTCGAGCTGACTGCTGCGATTTGTGGCTGTGGCAGACCTGGCGAAAATGTCCGTGCGCTCGTGTTCATTCCGTGTTTCTCAGACTCTCCCTCCCTCCCTCCCCCCTCCCTCTCATTCTCCGTGCTTCACTCTGCTTCTTGTTATCGAATGTGAACGCATCGACACTACCGTCTCTGGCCACTGTGGATGGGCGTTCCGTACGCGGTGTCAGCGAAGCCTTCAAAACCAGAGCCTCCGCGGGATGCTTTTGAGGCTTTCTAAGATGTAGCCCTGCCTCCGTGTTTGCTATGTCTCGGCAAGACGATTCGATTCGCGTCCGACTTCGTACCGCAAGGAACCACCAGCTCAGCTATGATGCCGACTTGAGACCATGTGAGGAGATCATGAACGCACGGATGTCCCCAATCTTCGACCTCATTGACTCACAGTGGCCAATTTGCTGGCTGCCGCGACATATCTCGCTCGATCAAAGACTCGAGAGACAGTTGCCTCCTTCCGTTGGCTAAGTCTTCACGCCGCACGAGATAGATCACCTGTCCGGCCTTAGTTGGACGCTGACGAGAGGAATCCTGGCCCTATCGGGACCACCTATATGAACCTCACCAAGTCGGAAATCGAAAGGGTGTCTCGAGCCTGTGCCTTCGCCCGTACGGAGCTTGTTGACCGGCAGCAGTATGATGTTGTTCATGGGCCCCTAAAGGACACATCAAGCCGACTTTGCCGCACAGAATATCTTCCGCGAAGTATTGTTATGGCTTTTGCATGGTCTCAACCGTGGCCTTCTTCCTGTGGACGATGGACCGCTGACGAGTACATATCGTGTGCAACATCCAATTTTCAATGGGTGTCAGATCTTCTGATTGACTGAATTTCAACCCATAGCACACTTTCGCTGGGAGACGACCGTTTGCTCCCTTCGTGGTTTGTTAGGTCCGAAGTCCGGAACGTCGTCTACACGTACTATCAATGGGCCACAGGAGACACACGTGAGTCCAATGGTTTCTACTCGCGAGCTAGCCCAGCTATTGATACTGGCAGAATAAGTAGCTCGCTTTCTCCTTTCCTCTGGTTGAAATCTTGTTGTCCATTCTGCTGGCTACGAGCTCCTCGTCCCTGTCACTTCAGCGGTCCAGTCCATCGATCAGAATTGCCCACGATGCTCGGCTTCTACCACTTTGCATTGTTTCTCTTCTCCACCATCTCGTTGTTACGTGGTGCCTCTGCGCAGCAGTATTCTGGCGATGTCATTCCGAACACTCTCCCAACAGTTCCTGGAAGCGAGATCGCCTCCTTCCGTGTCAAAGACTCTTCAAACAAGAACAACAACCTGACGCTGATCAACTACTACTCGCACCAGTTGAGTGGCCAGCGTGTTGCTGAGAGCCAGGTACAACGGGCTGTTGTCATCATTCACGGGCTCGGTCAAGTGAGTAGATATGTACTTATTGTTTGAAGACCTTACTAACTAGCCTTCTACTGCAGGACCCAGCCACATATGAGTCCAACATGCTCAGCGCCTTGGCTCAGGTGTCAGACTTCAACGTCAACAGAAGCTCCGTAGCCGTGATGGCACCGTTCTTCGCCAACGGCGACGACAAGACCGTCGGCTACCCCTGGACGAACGGTCTGGCTCCAGGTCGTGGCTCGACAAGCAACTGTCTGGTTTGGAAGGCCTCTCAATGGTCTGCGGGCGGCAACAACCAATACCCGTACGCCTCTACCAGCACGTCTTCATACGCTGTGCTTGATCAGATCATCCAGTACTTCGACAATGCCGCGCTGTTCCCGAACATGAAGCAGATCGTCATTGCTGGCCATTCTCTGGGTGCGCAAACCGTTCAGCGTTACGCAGCCATTGGGCAGCCTGGGACCACTCGATCACCCGTCACCTACTGGGTCGCCAATCCCAACAGCTATGCCTGGCTCAGCACTTCTCGCCCGCTGTCCACCGCAGGCTGCTCGATCTACGACAACTACCGCGAAGGCTACACGAATTTCTCACTCTATCCGATGACCTATGGAGTGTCGCTGGTTAACTCGGGCCGTGCGAATATTCTTGCCAACTTCAACGGCAAATCGATTGCCTACGGGCGTGGCACTCAGGATCTTGGTGACGATGCTTCGACATGTGCTCCTGGCACGACTGGTGCCAACCGGAACGAGAGGTTCTTCAACTACATTGCTGCCTTCCCTCCATCTTGCAGTGATCCTGCGGGCCGCGACTGTGACACCATCGACTTCGTCAACACCGGACATGACGCGGGGCAGATGATGGCGTCTCCAGCTGGCCAGGCTCGTCTCTTCACCGACAATTTCTACGGCAATGGCAGTCGTGCTTACGACTTTGGCTATCCTCGTCAACAAGCTGGAGATGACCCATACCCAAATCCTGCGCTCAATGGTACCTCATCGTCCATCAACAATGCAACATACGCCGGCAACATGACATACTGGGGCTGCTGGTCCGACCAGAACCTTCGCACGCTTATAAACCTGACCTACAACGGCAACACGAACACTATCGAAGCCTGCACATCGGCATGCGCGCAAGGAGGCAATACTATCGCAGGCTTAGAGTTCGGCACTCAGTGCTTTTGCGGATCTTCTCTCGGCTATAAGGCGACTGAGGTTGTTGAGAGTTCTTGCGCCACTCCTTGCCCGGGAAACTCCTCTGAGACTTGTGGTGGACTGAACCGTCTGTCCATATTTTCGAACGGGCTGCCTTATGTGCAGCCACAGCCCGGCACCCCAGAGACCGTCAAAGGCAGTTTCTACGCTGGGTGCAGGACGGAGGCCACTAGTGGGCGAGCATTACTGGGAAAGTCGACCTCTGGCAGCTTTATGTCCCTGGAGTATTGTGCTGGCTTCTGCGGCGACTATAAGTACTTTGGGACTGAGTATGCTGTCGAGTGGGTTCATCCTGCCTCTTGATCTCGACCCAACTAACATTCGAGACAGGTGCTACTGTGGGAACTCTTTCGCAGCCGGAGCGAATATCACGGACGACAGTGACTGTAACATGATATGCGCAAACAACCCAACGGAGTTCTGCGGAGCTAGTAATCGACTCACTGTTTATCAGAACACCACATGGGCACCTACGACCACTACTACCACCGGCGGTACTGCCGGTTCTAGTCCTACCGCTGGAGGAACTTCTTCGTTCTCGTTGTCATGTCCGGGATCCAACACCACGATTGTCATCTCGGGTGGTAAGAACTTCACAGTTGAGTGCGGCATTGATCACTTCGCCGGCGACCTCACCTCTCTCACTGTCAACAGCTTCCAGGCCTGCATCGATGCCTGTGCTCAGAATCCGCAATGTGTAGACGTCAGCCTCGCTGGCTCTGCTTGCTACTTGAAGTCCTCCTTGGGGAATGGCCAGGCGAATGCTGGAATATGGGGCGCGAGATTGATGAGCTCAGCCCTGACTGCGACGTCCACATCGACATCGAGCACAAGCACTAGCGGTACCTCAACCACATCGTCCACATCGACCACGTCATCCACATCAACATCCCAAACCACACCGACGCCCACTCAAGTCAAGTGTCCGGATGCCAACAGCACGGTCTACACGGCTGGAAACGGCGAGACGTTTCTCATCGAATGCGGCGTTGATCATGCCGGCGGCGACATGGCCAGCAAAGGTGTCAACAGCTTTGCCGATTGTATCGAGCTCTGCGCAACTACAGACAGCTGTGTTGATGTCAGTATGCTCGGTGCTACATGTTACCTGAAGAGCACACTTGGCGCAGCGGTGGCGAATGCAGTTTGGGGTGCCATGTTGGTGACATCGACCTCCACCACATCATCAACCACTTCGACTTCGTCAACGACTTCGCCAACCACAACCTCACCGACGTCAACCACTACTTCGACCACTTCTCCGACCACATCGTCGCCTTCGAGCACTTCTTCGACTACTTCGACTCCATCAACTTCGACCACCGCTACGTCGACCACATCCTCATCGACGAGCAGTTTGTCTTCAGCTTCTTCAAGCACAAGTACTTCATCTACCAGCTCATCTACTTCGACTAGCTCAACTTCGACCAGCACCTCATCACTTAGTAGCACCTCTACTTCGTCGACGAGCTTATCGGCCACTACTACGTCGACTTCGTCTTCCACTACGACTGCAGCTGTCTCTACAGCCCTCCCATCTGGCTTCTCGTCGCTAGGCTGCTTTCAAGATATAAATCGAGCCCTGCCTAACTCCAACGGCACCTCATCCAAGCAGACGCCACAGCAGTGCGCTCTCAACTGTCGTATCAACGGGTTCAAGTACAGTGGCACAGAGTACGCTTCCGAGTGCTGGTGTGGCAACACTGAGCCCAGCACCTCAGCCCCTCTCTCTGACTGCAGCATGAAGTGCTCTGGTGATGCCACCCAGCTCTGCGGCGCAGGCAATCGTCTCAGCGTCGTGCTTGACAGCGCTTACAAGCAGACGTTCTTTGCCGAGCCGAGCTACAAGACTTGGAACCTGATGGGTTGCTATATCGACAGCACGTCTTCCAGAGTGCTCAAGAGCGGTGTTTCGCTTGCTGCGTTCGGTGGAGGGGCCAACGCTACCATCGGAAATTGCATGGATGCTTGCACTGCCAAAGGATACAGCTACTGTGGCGAGGAGTACTACTCCGAATGCTATGGTGCCACTGCACTACCGCCGGTCAGTACGATGGCGAGTGGTGCGGATCCTTTGGCTGCTGGATGCAACTATCCTTGCCGCGGGAACAGCTCTCAGGCCTGTGGTGGTAGTAATAGGATTCTGGTGTACATTAATAACGGTACGTAGAAAACAATAGATCGGCAAGGCTGGTGAGAAGAGGGTCGTTGCAGCAGGCTTGGCCGTTGCCACGAGTCCCGTCTGAGAGTGTATTTATATTCTCTAGCAAAACAGTCCTTACCGCTGAACGGTCAATGATGACAGAAATCCAGTCATGCCTTCGCTCAATGCGCGAACCTGAAATCGAGTCTCTTGTTGCCTTTGTCGGTCGTTGTTGCCAGGTACGTCTGCTTCTGTTCTTTCGACATCCCGCCCCATATCTTCTCTCGTTTGCTAATGATTGTAAGCATACCGCCTCTCAAGCATCACAACGACGCCGAAACATACCTGTTGACCTTCACATAGAAGATCTTCGCGCCAACGAATAAGCAGATGTTGTAGCATACAATGCCAATGAGCACCTTGTTGCCCGTGAAGTACCATGGAGCGTCTGGAGTGCGGTATATCTACAAAGTGTCAGCTTATCGGGCGTTACAGCGGCGTCCGAGTATGACATACGTTCGTTCCGATGATGTTCGAAGTCTGCACCATCATGTTATATAACGCGCTCGCTACAGTCCTCGTTCGTACGGTACCAGCGTTCCGGCTCGTGATGGCGACGATCAAGGGATGCACATACGGCATTGCGTATATCAAGACCGATAGGATCCAAGTGGTCCACGGGCTACGGGTCGTCGGTAAGGTTTCGAGCGCTATGAGTAAAGGCAGGACCCAGAACTGGCTGATTGTGCACAGCAGGAAGCGCTCGTTGATCTTTTCCGACAAGAAGCACCAGAAGAGTAAGTTGAGGATGAAGATGACGTATGCCGGTATCGTGAGCATGTTCGTGGTAAACGTTCCATAGCCAGCATCTCTCAGGACAAGCGTGAGATATGCGTTCATTGGAACCGCGGGAATAAGCCATGTAAGCCCGATGAGGTAGACTGGCCACATGTGATAGTCGCAAAGGCAGTCCCAGAACGCCTTCAAGGATAGGCCTTGTCTGCATGCAAAAGTCAGTATGTGGTACTACGATCATGCTGATATGGCTGACCTGTTGTGCATATCACCCTTGCTGGGGTCATCGCGCAGAACACGATTTACCATTACCTGAAGAAGCATTGTCAGCTAAATGTGCGGCAAACTTTGAGCGGCAACTCCCTACCTTCTCTTCGAATTCGTTGAACCTGGGAACACAGACGTAGTACCCCCGTCAGCAGATGTCTCACGCGTCTCATGTGTCCCACATATTTTGGCAGGGGAGGGGTTCTACGCCGCGATGACTTACCAGCCGTTCTTTCCTCTGAATTTGGATGCAGTTTGTGTCGGTGACGGTGGAAGATACCACCAGCTGATGATGCCAATAAGACCCGTCAAAGTTCCTTCAAGTGCAAACAGCCAACGCCATCCGGCAAGCCCGTTGAATCCACGCATATGCAGAATTCCGAATGCCAGAAATGCTGAGACGATCGAGGTCGCTTGGTACGCCACCCAGAAGAAACTAAGCCGGATTGCTGCGAAGTTTGATGGAGATGATTAGTCTATGTCTCGATGGAAACCACATGGCGCTTCTGGGAGAGCATGTTAGGCATTCAACTTACGCAGTTCGGCCGAGGTATACCAATAGCTCAGGTAAAGGATGTTGTCGGGTATAAAGCCTCCCTCAATCATTCCGCTGTTGTTCCGTCAGCATGCTTCTCAGATTTCGTGCGAGGAGAGTCCTACAGAAGAGCCCGGCAAGCCCAGAAGGAAGATCTCCCCGAAAGCAGCGCTTGACAGCTGGCTACCAGACTCCAGCTTACCATTTGTATAGGTATCCAATTATCGGGACCTGAGAGTGATCAGCACACTGTACGCATTCCCAGCGGGAGCGTTTCGTTCCTTACCGATCTTCTTGCTGATCAATTGAGATGGCAACTCCGCAAACAAGAAGCAGAGGTAGAAGATTGTCTGGCCAGTATTGTAGTCGTTTGTTGACAGTCCAAGATCATCGAGCATATTGTCGGACAGCGCCTGCGATATGTTTCCGCGATCCAACTGAAGAGCGAAGAACATCAGGCAGACCCAGCTGCATATCTTCCAATCGATCTGAAATGGTGATCAGTCGTTCGACATCATGAACACGCAAGCTCAGAACACACCTTTCGTACTATCTTCTTCTCCTCCTTGGCATCCCAGGCGAAGCTCGGGTCGTACCTGTGTCGTCCTTCATATTCCTTGATGGGCTCATAGAAAGTCTCCAGGCTATCACTGTCGGTTTCAAAAGTGCCATCATGATTCGACCGTTTGAACAGCTTGGATTCGGTAACGACAACATCGCACTTGATGTTCTTCTCGGGCTCAGGGTGGTGGCCTGAGTCACTGCTAATGCTTTCGCTAGGAACGCCCATCTTGGATGCGATGCTGTCGGAGTTGGATCCGACCGAACTGTAAGAAGAGGAGGGAGAGGATAATAAGGGCTGCTTGTCTGCCATACTTGCGTCGGGTTTTGTACGATCAACACACGGGCATTAACGATAACGGCATCCACGTGTCTGCCGTTTGATCCGCATTCGATAGAGGAGTACGCCGCAAGGATGACAGCGATCTCACCTCGCGAGGCTATTCTGCATTGTCCGTTGAATGTGGCCCCGGGAAGTCAGATCCATATTATCCACTGTCTCTCGAGACTCCATCCTTCGACCACGAGCACGCCATGGCGAGATGAGTCTGCCCACACGGATAACGTGATAACGGACCTCTCCGAACCACTCCTGCCCTTCCCCCAATGCCCTCGCAACGTTTGAGGTCCATCCGATAGCGGGAATAGCCCACAACATGACCAATGGTATCTCATCAGGGCCATGAAGTCGAATGCCCTCGCCAAGGCGTGCCACTCTTTCGGGCATGGTGGCTCGAGCACGCAAGAGCTCGAAATCGCGACATCCACACGAGATGCATCACCATCATCTCAACTCCATCAGCGACAGCCCGATGACGACAAGGTGCCTTCGGCAGCTGTACATTGACCAGAAGTCGTAATCCCGTCGTTGTCTGATGGGCTTGATGCTCAACAAGCTCGCACGCAATCGTTTCTAGCAAGGTTCGAAGGCTCCACGCTCGGAGAAACCTTGGTAGTTCTGCACGTTGTCGTCGCGTGGAAACCGATAGGGAAGGTCTTTCGTGCGCATATGCTGTCTGGTACTCGTCCAACGATGGCAGACACTCGCGGCTACAGCATCCCCCCAATGTCGTGAGGCTGTGGCGGAGATATGAGATAGAGGCTGTTCTGCAGGGTCCTGGATCGTCGCCGACGAATCGACCGACAACTCCACCCTTCACAAGCTTCTTACCGCATCAGGTAGGATTTATCTGCTTGTACTCGTGTACTGTTGGCGACGAGGCGGGGAGTTCAAGGACTGACGAGTGCGATGCCGGGCTACCGACATGCATATATGAGGTGATGTTCGAACAACCATCTCTTTCTGTCATCTTATCTCCTCATTACTAGCAACATCAACAACGAACCCAGTAAAACATCAGACTATACTCCACCATGGCACCATCACTCGTCGAAAGGACCGTTGACGACGTCGCGGAGGTTGTTACCAAGAAGGACCGAGCCCAGAGCAACTACAAGGAAGCATTCTCACAGAGTGCTGCCACAACCAACTACGAGGCCGAAATCAATGGCTCTGAGAAGGCGCCACCAGCAAAGTACCCTAATTACCTTCCATGTAAGTAATTGTTACCAGATTTGTAAAGATTATGGGATATAGTCTAATTCTCTTAACAGACTGGGACGACGTAAAGTACCCGGCCTACGAACACTTCGATGCTTACGAACACGGGAGAGATGCCGACCCTAAGTTTCCCAACCTCTTCGCCAACGGTGGTGAGGTCAAGGAACTCACAGCCAACATCGGCGCCGAAGTGACCGGCGTCGAGCTCAGCAAACTCAACCGCGCTGGCCAGGACGAGCTCGCACTCTTCGTTGCCCAGCATAAAGTCGTCGCTTTCCGTGCACAAGGCTTCGCCGCTCTACCTATCCAGGAGGCTCTTGACTTCGCAGAGTACTACGGACCGAGCCATATCCATCAAACCAGTGGAGCGCCGAAAGGCTTCCCACGCGTCCACTTAGTTCACCGAAGTGCCAGCGATACCACTGCCAAGGACTACTTCGAGGAGAGGACGAACTCCGTGACATGGCATACCGACGTCAGCTTCGAGATGCAGCCCCCGGGCACCACCTTCCTGTACCTCCTCGACGGACCACCAGCTGGCGGCGACACGCTCTTCGGCAACATGGCAGAGGCTTACAACCGCCTCTCGCCCGCATTCAAGGAACGTCTCCACGGCCTCAAGGCTGTCCACTCCGGCCACGAGCAGGCTCAAGCAGCCACCGACCGCGGCTCCATCTTCCGCCGTGAGCCAGTCAGCAACGTCCATCCCATCGTTCGCACGCACCCAGCTACTGGCGAGAAGGCGTTGTACGTCAATCCACAGTTCACTCGCCGCATCGTTGGCTTCAAGAAGGAAGAGAGCGACTACCTTCTCAAATTCTTGTACGACCACATTGCCTTGTCCGCAGATCTGCAATGCCGCGTGAAGTGGGATGTGGGCACCGTTGTGGCATGGGATAACAGAGTCACGGCGCACACTGCGATTCTCGACTGGCAAGATGGGCAGAGGAGGCACTTGGCTCGCTTGACGCCAAGGGCGGAACGGCCTTATGAGACGCCTTATGAGGAGAAGAAGTAGATTCTGGTGTAATTTAGTGCATCCATTCCCCAGCATTCGATGAACGCTACGGCGTAATCTCGTCAAGCAATACAGATCTCCACGTGAGCAACCACTCCCAAACGCCAGCCCAGAACAGACGAAATCCATAGCGCCCATGATAAATCAACCCATACTTCAAACAAGCAACGCTTCAACATAGCAATACCCAAGCCATGCAGTACCTCGCTGTCATCGCCCTGAATCACTCTTCGTCCAGCCTCCGTACCGCGGTCCGTTATTCGTAAGATGTGTCCTACCCCGACGCACACCTGTTGCTGCCAGAATAACTCGGGGTGGTCTTTCATGATGTGTCGGAACCGATTCACCCCGCTCATCCCATGGCGGCGCCATCATGCCACTGCCACTCTCTGCTCGCACAGGACCGCGCAGTCGTGGCGTGGGCCTCGGATCGTGTCTGACTGGATTAGCATCACCAGTCGACTCTGCAACACCTGCTCCTTCCATCACATCGTCTCCTCCCAACGACCTTTGTCCAGCCCTAGGGTTCCCTGCCCAGCGACCAGCTGCCCAATCGTATTGTCTGTTGTCGCGGAGCGCCCCTGCCCTTTCCACTGGTCTCTGCGCCCGCGTTGTGCCCTGTCTTGCCGCTTGTTGGCCCTCGGAATCCGTGCCCTGTAAGTTGAGTGAGCGTGGCGTAGCTCGAGGATGTGATGCATCAGCCGCGATGTCATGAAATCTGTCGGGGATGGCGTCCTGCAGCTCTTGGACCATGGAAATTCGTAGCCTGCTCTCCGCGTCTCGAGCTCTCATCGCTTCTTGTTCAGCTTCCTGTGGAGCCATCATCACCCGATTATTGCCATGCGTGGCACCTTGCATGGTGCTCTACCTTGCACTCTCCAAGCCAGGCGGACTCTGTGGGGCCCGTGCTCGTGCACGATCGATGTGGTGCGGGTATGGTGTATCCGTGGGATTGTTGCGACGAGCTAAGGCAGCCGCGATGGCTGGATCTGGCATGGTTCGAAATGCTGGGCGATTCCGCTCCTGGATCATTCGCACTTCCTCCTCAGCGTCGTAAAAGCCAGCGTCCAATATAGCATCCGTCTCGTCCATCGTCGTGGGACGCCTAGGTCCTGCCACAACGTTACGCGATCTGTCAACAGCTCCTCCGCCCGCGCGAGCCATTCCACGCTCCTCAGGAGCGTGAAGCATTTGCCCTTCCTGGCGTACCGGACGCTCGAACGCCAGCCTCCTTCTACGCGCACCCGGTCTCTCCCCGCCCATCTGAACGAAGCCAGGAAGTTGCGGTGCATGTCTAGGGTAGTGAACGACCACGGCGGGGCGGCCACCTGGCCGAGCCGGGACTTCGAGCTCCTCATCTTCGCCAGGCACTCTGTGCTGGACCTCTGCGTTGCGGTGTGAGTTCCAAACGAAAGCTTCGCGATTCTGACCGGCAGCTGTCGGGCGTCTGAAAGGTCCGAGCGCCTGAGCCCTTCTAGCTCTTCGCTCTTGTTCGCGATGCGCCTCCTCGTGGCGTGGTCGCCCTTCTCTTGCAACTGCATCCGCATCCACCGCCGCTGCGGCTCTTGCAAGCGGGCCGTTGGGGTTGGGATCGTCAGAAAAGTCATCGGAGTCATCCTCGAGTTCTTGCATGAGTCTGTCCGCAGCAACGGGTAGCCGCGCAAGAAGCCTGCGCTGCGGCGGCAGCTCATTCGGACGCAGCTCGACCATAGCATTCCTCCTCTCCCTCTGCTGCGGAAGCACTGCCGGCATCGCGCCATCGTATTGCGCATTCGCCGCAGCCGGGTGGTTATAGCGAGGACACCCTCCCCTCCTCCAATGATCTGACGAGCCTGTCGCCGGCTGGCCACAGACAAAGCAGAACTGCTGGCCGCAAGTGCAGATAACGTGGTTGCAGCCGTCCTCTAGTTCGATCTTGAGCTTGCATCTGTGGTTCTCGTTAGCGGAGATGTCTAAGACAATGATGTAAGGCTAAGACTTACCTCTGAGAAGGACAGATCTGGTAGTCTTTGCCTTGCTCCAAACCCTTGAAAGCGTCCTGTTCGTCTCTGCTCCTGCAGACATGGCCTCTCATCTCGAACCACTTGTCTCCGCACTTTGAACAGTGCTGACATTCGCACTTGTTGCACTTGACCCTACCGGCCGCATCGATCTTTGCAGCGATGAACGTGGAGCACGCGCGGCAGTAGATTCGATCATCAGGAGGGGCCTTGTACTCTTTCTCCTTGTCTCGAAACGCTTTGGCCATGGTTTTTGGGATGACGGTAGCATGCTGACTTGGCCGGACGAGGAATCCGTCTACGTCCACCGGATACATGTCCTCGGTATCGATCGCTCGCTGGAACCTGTGGCGTAGGAGTCGGGACACATGTCGTAGCTGCCGATGCGAACGCATCCCGGCAGGCGGTCTCCGCAAAAGATGCAGTCCTGCATATTAGCTTGAGTGGCGGTCGTCGGTTGCGTTGTTTGGTGTTGGTCCAGGGCTGCTAGTATGTCGAAAGTGCTGGTAGTGTCTTTGGTTTCCTGGTAGTGTCGATGTAGTTCGATCTTGTCCTGCAAGAAGTTCTGGTCTGTGTTTCTGGTCTGTAGAATCGAAGCACCAGAGGGCCGCGAGGCGAGACATCTTGTAGGTGTGGATGTGTCGTGTCAAGTCCTTAGACAATGCAGTTGTTCTGGTTAGTGTCAGTGCATCTTGTTGCTGAGCGAGTGAAGGCATCGATTCTTTCGACGATGCGTTGTTCTCATCAGTGTCGGCCCATCCTTTGGTCGAGCGCGTGAAGGTGTAGGATGTGTGGACAACGCGATTCGTCACTTGCGGTTTGCGTGACGTTAGAAGTCCAAGCTGTGCGGTATCGGGAGGCTCCTCGTGATCTGTGAAGCATCACCAGATCTGCACATAGATCTGCACGATCTGCCTTGCTGAGTCAATTGTGAGTGTTCGGGCAGCTGCGCCTCATAATATCGAAGTAGGCAGCACATCTCAGATTCCAAGAGCACCTCTAAGCTCTGCTCCAACTTCGATCGTCGAGACCGCGACGCTAGCCACTAAGGGTGTCCCTGCTCTAGCCATCTTGGAGTACAGATAGTCGCCATGGAGAAAAGCATAAGCGAAAGTGAAGTTGAAGGCGAAGTGAAACGGTCATCTCTTTCCGTAAGTTCGTGAATCTTACCTCATGCTCACACCACAGCGAAGGCACTGGCGTAGCTAACGCTACTCTCACTCACCCTCTTCACCTCACTGCTGCGCTCATACCTCACGAAGCGAAACGTTCCCGCCTCATCACCGCTGCTCTTCTTGACCTCCTCGACAGCCGCCATGATCACACCGATCGGATGCCGTCCACACACCGTGTTTCCGTTCTCGCCCAGACAGCTCAGCCACCGGTCGTGGCTACCAGTTTCGCAGGCGCCGATGCATTCGAAGTCCACAGCTTTGATAGATTCGTGGATCTCGGGGTCCTTCGGAGACTTTGCAGAAGTCGATAGATTGGTCGCAGGTCCAGAACCGGGCTGGTAGTAGGTGTATCCAAAGCGAGAGCCCCAGTGTGCAAAATCGGAGCTGATGGCAAATGCTGTGCTGGGATCGCTGAGGTAGGGGGCCAGGATTTGTGCTAGTTTGCGCTCGGTGGAAGGAGAGGTGTTGCCAATCATTATGGGGACCAAAAGTGGGAAATTTGAGTTGTCGCTGCCGAAATTGCTACCAATGTATGAGCTTCATTTTCAAGAAAATGTAGTTGAGCTTTGGAGTTCGTCACTGGACCTACTTGCTTAGCATCTTGTAGATGTACGGGAGGTGCATCTCGAGGCTGTGCTCATCTTCATCGACTGACTGGGACATCCATTCGAACTGGCCAGTCTTCTGAAGCTCTGCGGTCGTGTCACGATCCACGGTAAGGTTGCCGAGAGGTGTGCCGTAGTGCGTGCATTTGCTCAAGGCCGCCTTGGTAAGATAGTGGTGGTGTGAAGGCCCAAGGAGGAAGATTTGCTTGCTGTTGTAGCCGTTAGCACGTGCTGCATCATGTTTTAACGTCCGCGATGGGACCGCTCAAGTCGAACGAAAGTAAGACAAGTGAAATGGCGAGGAAATCGGAGAAGAACGACAAGATCTAAATTATCAGGAGTGGGTGTAGATGAGACCAAATTGAGAAACGAAGGACAATGGTTTCGCGCTGCTTACTCACGCCTGACGGACATCCCATGCCTTGTACGCCCATGCTGCGGCAGGACCGGAGTAGGAGTAGCCAGCATGTCTACGCGTCATTAGTCGTCGTTGACCACATGTCTTCTGAAGTAACCCCACCTACGGAGCAATGATTACCCTCGCACCTGGTATCGGTAGTGCGTCAATCGTCTGGTCTCGTGACTGTGGACCAATGCATTTGACGGGCGTTTGGACAGCATCAAGCCAGCCATCTAGCTGGGAGGAGAGTTGTGGTTTTGAGGACGAATACCATGAGCCTGCATGGCTGGGTTCTCGTACGGTTTGTCTCGACGCCATCGTGAGTGTAATAGAGGCACGATGTGGTGGGAGTGTTGAAGTGTTTGGGAAGTGAGGTCAGTTGAGTTGTGCGGTATCGTTAGTCCTGCACGCGTACATCCCAGGCCATTCGAGCTCCAGATCGTCATTGCCAGAACGCGGAACTCGATTCACGCGTCGTGCATCGCGAAACATTGACACATATCGCAAGCGTCACAACATTCTCTGGAGACTTGAACATCACACAGCACCAACAGCCAGATGGGGCTCAAACGTAAGCGCTCCACAGCATCCTTCGCCAGCTGTTCGCCACTCTCCACCACCCCCAGCTCCACAGCCACCTCACCACTATCGTACTTCTACGCACAATCAAAGCCAGTCGAAAGCCTGTACGACAAGCCAACATGGTCCTTTCCGACATACTCATCCGACCCTCCCACATCGCCTCTATATATGGGTGGCAGGACAATGAAGAGGCATCGCGATAATAGGCCGGAGGAGAGCAGCGTTCATGGTAGCGTTACTTCCAGGAGTGCTGTTCAAGATAGTGTGCTGATTGATTACATAGCTAGCACCATCTCAAAGCTCTTCTCGGCACAACGCGAGCACCCACACGCTGAGCCGGTGCTTTCATCTCAACCACAAACACACACTGCACCCGCAACAGCACCGCAAAGGAGTACGCTGCACTCGTTCTGGACTATTAACAGTAGTCCAGCAGCGCCAGTGCAGGACACTGCTATGCAGATTGATGTGGAACCAGGTCAACCTGTCGCAGCGGGTTTGAGGTGTGAAGACTGCGACTCCTCGATACACCGAGACGACGCGATGGACCTAGATGATGGCACGATAGCGCAAGAAGTCGAGTGTCGGAGCTGTAGGCGGAAAGTCTGCGATGGGTGCGCGGTGTTGAGGAACGAGCGTATTTGCTTGGGGTGTGCGAGGATGAGATGACGGAGGACGGCGTTGTTGTTTATGCGTTGCTAATGCGTTACGCAGTCACGATGCTAAGAGAGCACTCAATACAGCGAGTTCAGCAATGATGCGATCGGACACAAATACAACGACCTCAACCCTGTATCTTTGAAGTCCCGGCTTTGCACACAGCGATTTGCACGTGAAAGCTCTTACGCACCTCACTTCGACAACCCGAAGAATTCCCGGCGGCCAAGATGAGCCTATATATTTTACGCGGGAGTACCCGTCAGCTACACTGCGGTCGTGAGTTCAATGGCCAGCATACCCTCTGCTGAGACACCACGTACTGATATATTCATGGTCGTAGGCGTGATCTAGCGGTTAGGATGTCTCCTTTACATGTTTGTACATCTACGACTGTACTCGGAGAATGTCGCCGGTTCGATCCCGGTATGTGATAAATGATTGACCTCTAACTTGTCGAACTGTATGCTGACGTCCTATGCAGGCCGTGACCTCTACAAACATTTTTGCTATTTCGTTTTGCTGGCATCTGAGGTCAAGGACTGACGTTCAACACGCGGTGGGCAAGGCTGCAAGAAAGGACGAGCCCGAGGGGTATAACTTTTGATTTTCAGCTGAGCGATACAGGCAAGGACCTTGAGCGCAGTGGCTGTTTGCGCAATCCGCTGTGGCTCGACGATTATCTATCAACAAACCGCGGAGAAGTCCTCCAAGCTCCGTGGCACAAAGCAGATGCAGATGCAGAGCATCCTCGAGGATCGTCAGCAGTGGCCACAAGTCGGGCCTTTCTGTCGGACGCAGTGGAAGCACTTCCCCGCGATAAGGAGCCTTCCATGCTTTCTGTGGAGCTGTGCAGGTGTGGCAGGGGCTTATGAGGCACTTCATAATCAGTAGCTGAGCGAGTATAAACATGTTCGTCATCGAGATGACGTGCGGACAAGGTGTAGTTGAGGTGCATACGGGGATGTGTGGGCTGGCAAAGTCATCTGCATATCATACTTCGGACGACGCCCGCACCAGAGAGAAAGATCGTCACGCAGGATCGTCGGAAAGGGAAGGATGTCCGGCGACCACTGCCATGGGATGTTTCTTGGCTAGTAGTTGTCTGTTCGTGGTTGAGGAGCTTGCTGGGATGAGCGAGATGTAGCATGTAATTGTAGATCAAAGTAGAAACGTAATGTCGCCCGTCGAAGTCGTCCACCGCGATGTACGGAGTTGGTCCAAGCTTTAGAGGACTGCGCTAGTTGGCGCGAAGAAGACGCATGGAAGAAGATCTCAAGGCTTTCTCCTCCTCTCGTCTTGACACCACGCATGATCGTCGCTCGCCGCCCACTGAAGATCGACTCTCACCCATATACCACCCGGCAACCCAGCGTGACCAGCCAAAACGGGATCGCGCCTTCCACACCCTCAACATTCCACAGGAAATCACCTTCGCGACGACCACAAGCCACTCCCCCGCCGCATTCTGCTCCAACAACTCCATGACGACAGCACACTAAAGTACCGATGCTCTTCCGATAGCAACATCACCGTAGCCACCAGAGCGACACCTTCCGAATCCATATGCAGCGCCCGCGGCGCATCTTAGGCGGCCTCAGCCATTGTACCATCACCTGAACTACAACACGACAACGTGGTCCGGAAAGCCGTGCTGCGCAAGAGGGCATACCTGCCCGACCGGCGCGAAGAGACGTCTAGCCGATGGAAGCGCACGCGCAAGAGAGCTGCAATATTGTCTACTTTTGCGCCAGCGAGAGGGAGGATGTTTACGAGTTATATCACAAGCGGAGTCCGCCAGCGGCGCCGTCAGATGCTAGTAATGGCGTCTCCGGGCTCGAGCAGGCGTATCACAATGTGCGCGCTCTGTTAGATGAGGATCAGGGTGGTTTTGACGAAGGTATGGGAACGACCTGGGACATATGTGAAACTGTGGTAGCTGACGATGTGTAGTCTTCTTATGTTCGCGACCTGAGCAGTGCTCGGAGCGACTCGAGAGTTATGCTAATAGTTCGCCAACGGTTGTGCTTATCGAAGTGGAGTCTCAGTCGACCTCAGCTGAAGACTCGAATCTAACTCTAGACAAGAGCTCAACTGCGTACTCTTTACTCACGTCTCTGGGAGACGATATCCAGGGCGCGCGATACCAGCAACCAGTCTTGCCGTTTATACTGATCGACTCTGGAAGGCCGTCACATAACGATGAAACCTTGGATAGTGGACTCACGGCAGACTGTCTCAGTGCGGGCGCCGTGGATCTTATACAGAGCCCGCTCCAGCATGAAGACATCAATCACATGATTGGCCATCTCAAGGAGAAAGTGCGACGACCTGCACGGTTGATCGCATCTCAGATGGCGCACAATCTTGTGCACAGCATTCATGATGTGTCAGAGCCGCGGATAGCAGAACATCGCCCGGATTTAAGCTTACCTGAGGGGAGGAAACGCGCGGTTGAAGAGACCGTAGGAAAATGGCACTTTCCGGCTGCGGATCTGAATATGGACGAGCTCACGTATGCGGCCATGTTTATGCTCGAGCATTTGCTGAGCGCGCCAGAACTGGAATTATACGCCTTACCGAGAGACAAGCTAATGAGTTTCCTACTTGCGACACGACGGCAGTACAAGCACGAACGGGAGGTCTACTACCACAACTGGAGGCATGCGGTTGATGTTACTCAATCCATGTACTGCTTCTTGCTCGATGTGCGACTGTGCCCACCCTTGGAATCGGACGAGCGACCTCAGAACGAGCTCAATGCTTTAGAGCGGATGGTCACGCACGTGGACGGCCTGATTTTACTTGTCTCTGGTATTGGACACGATGTCGGCCACCCGGGCGTGAACAATGCTTTCCTGGTAGCGGCCAACCACCCACTTGCGCAGACCTACAACGATCGATCCGTGTTGGAGAACTACCATTGCGCAGCATACTCTCAACTTCTGCGCAGACATTGGCCCGCTTTGCACAATATCACTGGTTTCAGAGCGACCATGATATCTACGATTCTTGCCACGGACATGCAGCGACACTTTGAGTACATGAACAGTCTGAACGACCTCAAAGCGAAAGCCAAGAATGGTGATCTGGATGACGTCGACAGCTGGAGCGAGAAGGACAGAGAGCATACTCGCGAACTGATCATGGCACTTCTGATGAAAGCCGCGGACATCTCGAACGTCGCACGACCGTTCGATGTATCTTCGAGCTGGGCCAAGATCCTCATGAACGAGTTTGCGCGGCAAGGCGAGCTAGAAGGCGAGCTGGATATTCCGACATGTTTGTTCGGCGGACCACCGGACACGGAGGATATGCTGGCAGCGGCGCAGAGTCAGAAGGGCTTCATGAGTCTATTCGGCCACCCGCTGTTCCAGGGTATCTCTGAGGTCTTGCCTTGCATCTCCTGCGCTGTCAGGGAGTTGGAGAACAACCAGGCGATCTGGGACAAGCGCATAGAGGAGGAGAGAGAGCGGCGCAAGCCAGTTGGTAACGAAGGCCATCTCACGTTCAGCTCTGTTACGAACAAGGAAGTCGAGGAGGCGACATCGATTTCACGCCACCGCAAGTCCGAGCCACTCGCTGTTCCGACCAGCGTGCCACAATCGCCTTCGAAGCAGCTCGATCGCGCCGGGACCACCAGGGTTGAGACATCGCCTTCGAAGCATGGCGCGCATGGCCTTCGACAGCAACTTATTCAAGGTACGGCTCCGGATGACGACCACAAGCGAGCTTCCGCGCCATTTCTTGGCTCTATCGGTATTCCGCTTTCGCCTCTTAGTGGTTCATCGAGACGCTCGAGCAAGGACGTGGCACTGGACCAGCTGCAGCAACTGACCGCCTACGCCCATCAGAGTCTTAGTCCGACGCCGAGCTCGCGGAGAGCGTCTGCCGACGCTGGCGTTCAGCTTCAGCAGAGCTATCCGAGCTCGCGGCGCGGAAGCAAGGATGAGAGTCTGACGACCATCTTGGTGACGAGCGGAGGCACGCCTAACAGACGCGGCTCTCCTTCGATTCCAGCACAGTCGTCATCTCCCGGCAAGCATTCCGCCAAGCGGCAGAGCATCTCCCAGAGCCAGAAACAGGCTGCTCGCGCTTCGGTGCCTTCTTCGCGATCGCACGCCGCCAGTGTTGGCACCGCGACTACCACACAGCCCTCAGTCTCTACCCAAGGCTCCACGGAGCCCTCATCAGAAGAAGGCGAACACGTCCCGAAGATGAGCCACCACCAAAGCATCCCCTCCACCGAAGACCCTTTCATGGTCCCTGGCACCTGGCCGAATGATCATAACGGGCAGCACCGTGCTTCTCCGCCTACATTTAAGCAAGGTAGCGAGATTCCACAGACACCGCCTACGCCGCCTGCGCTGGGCATGTCGCGGACGACTTCGCCGAAGAATCAGTTGAGTTCTACGCCGAGTGCGGGAACGGATGAGTCGGGAACTACGCCGTGGAAGGGTGGCGTGAGGGAGTCGAGGAGTCGGAGTCGCTTGCGGGGATTGAAGTTTTGGAAGAGGAAGAAGGATTCGAGTTCGGGGTCTACGAATGCGTCTGCGACGCCAACTTCGGCGGCGAGGGAGAAGGAGGGGAGTGGGGGAAGTCCTACTATTGATGGGGGGACGCCGTGACCTCGTTCGGGTTACAGCGGTTTGCGGAGTTCGGAGTGGGTTTTGTGGGAGGGCTCTGCAGGCATGACGCGCCTGTGGCGGATTCGAGTATTTGTATCACGACTTAGGGATGGATGGCACGATGCGATGATATTGCTTGTTCTCGGGTTGCACGGATGATGAGGGAGGGGGAGCACGGTGTTGGTGGGACGGGTTAGAGGGGATTGTTGGTTGATAGTGGAATGAATATGAGAATCTCCCATCACAAGTCAGCTTGTCTCACCTCAAGTAGTCGTGAACACGGTCAGGCTCTGCCAAAGGTGCATTTATTGATGAGTGTACACCTACGAAAACGGTAGCACCATCGTCGATTGAGCTGACATTGCCACAAAATCATGAGGATAAGTCTGAAGAGCATACATGAGTACTAGTGGCGGATGTGAAGCACGAAAGAGCAATTATTAGTGCTGTCGCCGTCGCCAGACCGTATGAAACACTACCCCCTTACTTGCATGTGACAGCCTTGGCATTGACCCGCAGTTCAAAGCCCGGGGCACCATGTTCCCAACGACACTTCGACATCAGACATCTGGAAAGGGAACACGACGGGGCGGCATCAGATACACGACGACCATACTCTGGCGGCCATCGATGCTGTTTCTTCTATGCTGGCGAACCCGGAGATGGTGGGTGCTTGATTTCCAAGCAGAATTGTAGTTGACAAAGTGCACGTCCTGGAACCATCAACGCAGCTCTCAAATTGATTTCTCGTCGAGAACGACGCCCCGAGCGCCCTGAGGTTGGGTTGGGTTCCAGTGCATAGGGCTGGTGCAAGAGTAATAACAACGGCGGCCGTTGCGGCGTGGTTGGAAACACCAATGAAGAGCCGGGAAATGCACGGGTATACGGCAACCCGGAGAAGGTTCGGACGTGTGTTGACGTCTGGGGCGTGAGTACCGTTGCAGTTTGATTTCTCTCATTAGTATGTCTTATGACTCTATATATGTTCTCTTGCACCTCTCTCAACGAAACTTGAGTCTTCGATGGATCAGAAAAACAAGGGAAACAGGATACAATAAAATTTTCTGCGGGACCAAAGTCGATTGTCTACACGATGGACCCAGAGCTCGCCAACGATGGCAACTGGAAGAAAGATTCCAGCGATTCGACACCGCACGAGACTGTTGGACCCGACGACGAGATCACGTGGCAATACCTTACGTTCGACACAGAATTGTCTCGACCATCATGTTTCACGACGTCGACCCCTTTGAGTATGAACGAACAGCAACCGCCACAATGTCCGGACCTGAAGCCGTACACGAATCCGTATCTCTGGTCTCGACAACGCAAGAATTTCATGACGTGGTTCGGCTGCATCGCTACGACCATCACTGCCTATACGGCTGGCAGTTACGCTGCCGGCAATGAACAGTATATGCAGCAATGGCATATCTCCGAACCAGCAGCAGAAGTTGGTATTGCTATCTTTACCGTGGGCTTCGGGGTCGCACCCATGTTTCTCGCCCCCTTCTCTGAGATCAACGGACGACGACCGGTGTTTGTGGCAACCGGCGCTCTTTTCGTTGTCTTCCAACTCACATGTGCATTGACACCCACCTTTGCTGGCATGCTTGTCGCGCGATTCTTCGCCGGCTGTGCAAGCAGCACTTTCAGCACCATGGTGGGCGGCGTGATTTCCGACTACTACCACGCTGAGGACAGAAACTGGGCCATGACACTGTTTACAATGGGAGCGATTGGCGGCAGTGGCCTAGGGCCGCTCGTCAGTGGCTTCATTGGGCAGAACACAACATGGCGTTGGATCTTCAGACTGCAGGTGTGTACCTGCGGGCTACTGATGATCTTCATCGCCGCCTTCTTTAAGGAATCGCGAGGCTCAATTCTACTCTCCCGGAAAGCCAAGGCGTTGAACAAATGGTATGATGAGCTCGAAGCCGCTGGATACTATGGCGTCTCGATGCCGGGCATCCATCCTAGCTCCGTCGTACCTGGAGAGAAGAATGCTTCTGCGTTACCACAACGGATCAGATGGAAAGTCCAAAGTGACGAAGAACGGGTCAGCTTGTTCAAGATGATCAGCATCTCTCTCTATCGACCAATGCATCTGCTAGTGACCGAGCCGGTCGTGCTGTTCTTTAGCATCTGGATCACGTTCGCCTGGGGCCTGCTATACCTGCTATTCAGCGCCATTCCGTTGATCTTCTCAACCCGCTACGGGTTCAACATCGCGGAGTCAGGAGCGGTCTTCGCGGCCGTCTCAATCGCAGCAGTTCTCAGCGCAATCCTCAGCATCTACCAGGAACCCCTCGCGCGGAAGTACGTAACGAATGAGAAACACAAGGAGTTTCTCTCCACACCAGAAGGCCGCCTGTTGTTCTGTTGCGTGCAGTCTACGCTTCTACCTATCGGTTGCTTTTGGTTCGGCTGGACGTGTTTCAGCGAGATCCACTGGGTCGTGCCCACGATTGGTATTGGAGTTGCCACCATGGTACGAGACTGATGGGCAAAACCCTACACTGTCTAAGACATCTGCTGACCCTTTTGCCCTTCTGTCTGTAGGGCGTTTTTAGCATCTATCTTGCTGTGTTCAACTATCTTGCGGATTGCTACCACAAGTTCGTTGCCTTTTTTCTCACAAAAGTGATTCTTACTGACAGCAGCCCTCAGATACGCCAGCTCCGCGCTCGCAGCTCAAAGCTTTTGCCGAAACCTGGTCGGCGGTTCGTTTCCTATCTGGACTGCGTTCATGTTTCGTGGCCTTACGTATGGTGGAGCTGGAAGTCTCTTGGGAGGCATTGCTGCCATACTTACAGTCGTGCCATGGATACTGGTGTTCTACGGGCCACGTATCCGGGCGAGAAGCAAGATTGCGAGAGAACTACTTGTGAAGAATGACTCAGATTAATTGATAGATGTATCGTATATCGGAACATCGAGACACCCTGGCAGCAAATCGTGGTGTCATCAGCTCCATCTCAGCCAGCTTGACACGACAGCTTTTTCAATCGTCGCCGAGACCGCCGCTCATCAACGAATCGCTGCTTAATCTGTTCGACGGACCACGCTGCTTCTTCAACGAAGAAGGCGCACTCGAATCAGATGCTTTACGCTTCTTGCTAGAGCCTTGCATCTCAGCTGCAAGCTTCTGGACGTCTCGCTCATCCACATCTGGTAACTGTCCTGGCTGAACGTCGTCCTGGTCGCGAGCGCTGGCTGACGACTTACGGCCCGTGAAGTACGAGAGGGCGGACGAGGCCATGTTCATAACTGAGGCCCCGGCTTTCTTTTCGCCGTTGGCTATCAAAGTACGTCAGCATGGATCACCACCATTTACTTCTGGACATTCATCACTCACTACCAGCAAGATCCGCATTGATCTGATTGCTTATCACCCGCTCCATGTACGGCGTCTCACCGAAAGAGAAATATGGTGGCATCCGCCTATGCCACACTTCCGGTGCTGGCATACTTTCGAAGAACGGGTTCTTCTTCGTCGTTTCCGGAATGGTCTGAGGGTTGGTGGAGGAGTGGACTGGTCCTCGTTTGGGTGCCGATGGCTCTCGTTCTTCAAGAAGTGCAGTCGTACCCGCACTGGTACGGGAATTGCTCTTTGATGGAGATGGTGTTCGGTTCGGTGAGCGTGCCATCTTCTTCCGCGAAGTTGTAAGCTCATTTGATGCTTTTCGCTTCCCTGAGGAGCGCTGAGAGGGAGGAAGTGCATCGTGTACGAAGTCGTGTTCATCGCAATGGTGCGAAGAATTTGCACTAGCACCACGTCCAATGCTGGCGCCTCGAGCACTAGCCGATCTCCGCTGGGGCTGCTCGCTGCCATCCGCAACAATATTCATTGCAATCTGCTTCTCAGCACGCCCAATGCCGCGCTTACACGCGAGGTCCACGTAACGATCACATCTTTCGTCTATTGCCAGGACAATCTTTTTGTTGGGGTCCTTGAACGTCTGCTTGTACGCTCGCTCCTCGATGTCCATGAGGTATCGTCCATACTCGTCATCTGGGCCGAACAATTTGGCAAATTCAATCTCCAAGGAAGATTTGCGCTTCGCTGGGCTTACGGACCGTGATCTTGCCTTGCCGGCCTTCTCATCGCCCTTTTGAGGAGTAAGGTGGCTTGTGTCGAACATCCCTCCCATGCCTCGATTCTTGGACTTCTTCGCGGGACTCGCAGACCTGGATCTCGATGAACGTGTCGCCGCAGATGTACGACCGATCGGACTCTTTGGGGAGATCTTCTTTGCAGGACTCTTCGCAGGACTCTTCGACCTCGCTTGTGAAACATGCTCCGGCCTGTCTGGGACATGGGTCGGACTTGCCGCAGCCTTCTTTGCCGGGCTCCTTGACCGCGCTCTTGAGATTGGGGGCGGAGAGGTCGGCGAATACTTTGGACTCTTCGCCGGTTTCTTCGCAGGGCTGTTACGGCCGCCGGGGCTTGTTGGAGAGTAATACTTGCCAGGGCTTGCTGGTTCGTACGCAGGACTCGTTGGAGAGTAACCGGGGCTCATAGGGTTGTACTGAGGACTCGTTGGGGAGTAATGAGGGCTCGTAGGGTTGTACTGAGGGCTCGTTGGCGAGTAATTAGGACTTGTTGGCGAGTAATGAGGGCTCGTTGGAGTGTACTGAGGGCTTGTCGGCGAATAATGAGGGCTCGTAGGTGAATACTGAGGGCTTGTTGCAGAGTGCTGCATCCCAGGGCTCTTAGATCTGGGATGGCTTGTTGGGGCCATCTTCTTCGCAGGGCCCTTACGACCAAGGTGACTCGTCGGGCCGGCTTTCTTCGCAGGTATCTTTGCAGGACTCTTGGACCTGGCTCGTGTGCCAATCTCCGGCCCTGCCGCAGCCTTATTTGCTGGACTCTTCGACCTAGCTCTCGCCGAAGGTTGGGAACTATCCGAAGCCTTCTTCACTGGACTCTTCGACCGACTTCTCGAAAGACCGGACGGAAGCATGCCTGAAGGATGGTTCGGGTCATACGTCGGATGACTCGGTGGGTACTGAGCAGGCTGGTTTCCTGGGCTTCCTGGATTGTACCGAGCGCTTTTGGGACTGAGCACTGGGACGGTTGAAGTGCTCCGCGGCCTGCCGGGGCCCTTCGACGGGCTTCGTGAAGTCCTGGTATCCCGCGTCTGTATATCACTCAGCACATCTTTGGTGTGCTTTGGACTCCTCCCCCTCGTCCTGGTAGAGGCATCTGACGCCTTTCTTGGGCTTTCTACCTTCTTGGTCGTACTCGGCTGAACACTTTTCGCCGGACTCTTTGAACGTCCTCTGGCCGATACATCAGACGATTTGCTGGAAGCGCTCGTCTTCGCCTTGGCTGGACTCTTTGAACGTGCTTTCGCTGGACTCTTTGAACGTGCTTTCACTGGGCTCTTCGAACGTGCTTTGGTAGAGGCTCTCGACGCTTCCACAGGTACCTCCGCCACCGCCCTTTTCGGGCTCTTCGAGCGTCCTCTGGTCGTGGTGCCAGCAGCAGAAGACTGGCTAGCCTTTCGAGCCGGGCTCTTTGACGCGACCGTCGCTTTCTTGGCTGGACTTTTTGATCGTCCACGAGTGGCGGCGCCAGTAGCTGAGGACTGACTGATGTTGCGAGACGAACTCCTGGGAGCAGCAGCAGTCGCCTTCTTAGCTGGGCTCTTTGAGCGTGCTTTGCTCACCGCTCTCTTTGCTGGAGACTTCTGTCGCGCAGGGCTCTTCGAAACAACACAGGCAGGGCTTTTCGTGTGTGGTCGACCTGCTCTGCGTGGGCTCAGCGCTTCGATCGACTTCTGAACTTTGCCTGAGCTGGCCGACTGGTCGAAGTCGTCGTCGTCATCATCATCATCGTCATCGTCGTCATGATCCGATCTATACGCCGCCGCTGGAGATTTGCTTTTGGCGCCTCGTCTGGCTGGGCTGTTCTTCTTCGGGCTGTCAGTCCAGCCGTCGTCTGCCGATGGGTTGTACTCCTGGATGTCGAGGGCGGCAGTAGGCTTCCGGCCACGCTTCGGCTTGGCAGCTTCATCAATCGCAATGGGTGGCTCTGCGACTGCATTCTTCCTCGGCCGGCCACGCGGCCTCGCAGGCGACTTCTCTGCAACGGGCTCGTCCTCAATTTCTTTGGCCTCCTTGGTTGACTTCTTCGGAGACGCTTTGGCGGGCGACGACTTCTTCGCTGGGGATGATTTAGCTGGTGACTTCTTCGCGGCCTTCGCAGCTGCAACTTTGGCCGGTGATGCCTTGGTAGCTGCTTTTGCTGCCGGCTCTTTAGCAGAGGATGGCTTCGCAGCATCTTTCGTCTTCTTCGCTGGCGCAACCTTCTCCACGACCTTAGTCACCGCAGCTACAGCATTGGCCGCGACCTTCTTCGCAGACGGAGTGGTGTTCCTGGTCGAGCGACGCGGTGTAGACTCCGGCGTCTCGGTCACTTTGGCCTTCGTGGCCTTCTTCGGCGTGGTCGGCTTGGTCTTAGCCATGCTGGAAAACGAATATTACGAAAACTTACGGTCGTGATCGGCAACGGAGAGCTCGAACGGAGATATGAAGGGGAAGTTTGCGGTGCTGTGTGTAAACAAAGGGGGTTGCAATGTGCAATTTCGCATTGGCATGCTGCCTTTTCCTGCACCGTTGCCAGGGATGCATGCACCCGTAGAACGGCAAACAATTTATTCGCTGGTGATTGCGGACAACCCATTCTATTAGCCAGGTAGACTGGAAAAGATATTGGAGGCCCAAGGTTCATTCGTAGTCGCCGGCTTCTTGCACCCGGTGGGAGTTTCGTAGGTAGCCATCCATAGCGATGGCGGGTTTCGAGATACGACCTCCTGTCTCGAAGACGAGGGAGCTCACATTTTAGTAGCGGCATTACTTTTCGCCATCTTCGTCACAGAAACTCTTAAATTTGTTCCTGATGCCTGCTGCAAACCTCTCCGCATAGCTTTCCGCCTCGCTCACATCCGTGTTTGACATACCCATCACATCCACTGACCGCTTCTCGTGCCGACTGGTTTTTTCCTCGATGGCCCAAGCAACCCTCTCAGCCCCAAGTCTCGCGCCCTCAAGATTGCCAGCTCCCGGTCCCAGCTACAGTGCAGCCAGCCTGCCGGTCACGAACAGCGGTACGTCCTCGGCCCACTGTAGATCGTTGTTCAGTGCTGGAAGACCAGAGTACGTCTGGATGGGATACTTGCGGTGCAGAGTCTCGAGGTATGGCAGGCTGGTAATGTCGATATGCGTGCCTGTGGCAAAGACGATGTGATCGAAAGCTGGAAGACCAGAGATGGACGGGTTGGACGTGATCGTCCAATTCTGATTAGTTTCAGAGTAGGATTGTCCCGACACGGTCGTGTGGCAGTGCACGTTTAGGCGGCTGGAGGCGATATGGGACTCCAGGATCTTCTTGAAGCGAGGCGTGATGCTGCCGCCATTGCGGGCTCGTTTGATGATGTCGAGACGTTCTCCGAGACTATTAGCAAACGGACGAGTTGTGACTAAAAGATAAGATGGATGTCTGACCTTCGAACGAGTCTGTAGCCCAGAAAGCTGCTCGCTCGTGGTTCTTGTACTTGCTCATCCAGCTCAGATCGATGTCAAAAGGTTTCACTGCAGGATGTTGCTCAGACTCAGCCTGATCTCTGCGGAACGGGATGAACGGCCTACATACCTTTCAAAGCTCCTCTCATGACCAAGTGTATCTGACTGACACCACGTCGAATAAGACCATCCACTGCTTGAGCGCTTGTTAGGCCTCCGCCAATTACGAGCACGCTTGTGAGCTGCTTTGACTGAACGTTAGCCGCTAATGTCCCGCTTAACAAGTCCTTCTGCTCGAGATCCAATGCATGCGAGGCACCATTCGATGGCATCTCTCCGAAGGGCGCGGGTACAAAAGGTTCGCCTCCTCCGACCGCCAAGACTACAGAGCGTACGAAGTAGCAATGGGCATCCGTGACGACTCGGAACAGCTTCTCTTCGTTCACTGTCTCGTCACAGACGTCGTAGTCGATGTCTTGAACAGCTTCCTGGCGAATGATTTGCTGCTCATCGAGATCGTATCGGTCGCGGCAAGCGATGCAGAAGTCGCCGAAGCATGCACTGGAGCGTGCGAAGTAGTCTCTGCGCTCCCGTTCGTTGATCTCACTGATTGGCTTCGAGCGGCCGGTTGACTTGACCCCTCTACGTATCCGTCTCTTCTTCTGATGCTTGCTGAGCTCCTTGCCAACACATCCAGCAATCTCCTGCGCCTCGTTCGGTCGGCCAGCGGCATGCATGAATGACAGTAGTGCATCGCGGTCTGAAGGGTCGGGGTGGAAGAACATGGGGCTTCGCAGGTACCGGATCTTATGCTTCAGGAAGAGAGCATTCCATTTCGACATCCACTTCTTACCATTCGAGTCGAGCACAAGCATCGACGGACAAGCATCGCGAGAGCCAAGGATTCCGCCGCGTGTCACCCGTCCCGACCGCTTGTTCTTGATAGCAGCCTGCTTCGAGACCCAGTGGTACCGCGCCTGTTCTTCGTCCGTGAAAAGAGCGGAGGGATGTTGCTTTCGCAGATGTGCTGCTGTTGCGAGACCGCATGGGCCGGCGCCGATGATAATCACATCATATACGCTTGCAGCTTCTGGCGTTGAGTTCTTCATGATCGTGATGGTCGTGAGCAGGAAAAGTCCAGCAGTAGAGAACCTGCTGGCCAGCTGCGGATGTCACATCTTGCATAGTGGATATATGTAGAAAGATAGGTTGACATCAAGGTAGGCGACATTGATGGACATATGCTGGGCGACGGCATGACAGTGGAACACCTACTATCCATTTACCTTGCTTCGACAAGATGTGCCTGTGGCATGTCTGCTCAACTATGTCCGGTGTCGTTGAAGGGGGGTATGAGATACCTTGTCGCTTCTGAGCTTCGGAATTAGAGCGTCTTTGTGAGTGTTCAGACCTCCTGTGGCGGTGCTCAACCTACAGTCGGTAGGGCGGAGAGTAGACGTAGCCGTAGAACGAAGCAGCCGTATATACGTGTACCATCTATGTGATGTTGCTTTCGACATCGAAGCCATTGCTGTCTTGACTCTGATTGGTCACTTCAGCAGCAACATTCACAGATCACGAGATCGCGCGACGTTGCACGCGTTTGACTCACCATCAGCAGTCAAATACAGATACCTTCAATCGACAGTGAAGAAGTGATCGTATCGACCTACCCGCAACATCTTCTCACACTTCCACGGCGTGTTGTTGTCTCATTAAGCAAACCCACCTCTCATCGCAGACATGTCCAACGAAGAGATAGTAGTCACGCCCTACCAATCCCGTGTCTACGCCCTTCTCAACAGAATCCCCGAAGGCAAGGTCACCACATACGTCGCGCTGTCCAGAGCGCTCGAGTCCAGCCCACGGGCGGTCGGAGGCGCGTTGAAACGGAACCCGTTCGCGCCGCAAGTGCCGTGCCATCGTGTCATACAGGCGAATGGGGTGAGTAGCCAGCCATGTAGAACCCGGAAGTGGCGATGCTGATGCGATCGTAGTATGTTGGTGGCTTCATGGGCGAGTGGCAGAAAGCGCCCTCGGGCGTGAACCAGACGAAGAAGCTGGAGATTCTGGCGAAGGAAGGGGTGGAGTTTGATGAAAGGGGGATGTTGAAGGATAAGAAGAGGTTGTGGGATGAGTTTGTCGAGAGGAAGTATGTTCCTGTCAATAGGAAAGCATGAAGTGCGAATGAAGTGAGAATGGTGATGCACATGAAAGCCAAGCCATGACGTACCTGCCTTCGAACTTTTGTTATCACATGCGTTTATCTTTCGCCTCTCTCTACCTTGTTGATCCTCACTCCATTGCCACACTCTTCAGCCACACCGAACACCTCTCCATACCGCTCACCCGCTACCTCTACGAGCCATGGCCCGCCGCGCAGAAAACTACATCCTCTCCATCACCGCCGGCCCAACCTACCAAGACCAACGCCCCATCCCCATCAACACCCCCGAGCGCACCCCCATCACCTCCCCCCGCCTCTCCGCCTCCCTCGCCATCCGCATCCAAAACTACCGCGGCCTCCCCGCCAACTCCCCCTCCACATCCCCCTACTTCTCCCACGCCCCGCACACCTCCGACCTCTACAGCCTCGAATTCAGCTTCACCCTCAAAAACGAAGACATCAACG
>JAABUL010000540.1_pt1 | contig 80373 bp, 75 predicted proteins | sample 5559151 | NCBI WGS metagenome assembly JAABUL01 (sample SAMN10711876, study PRJNA513368) | rock metagenome | isolation source: Antarctica rocks | place: Antarctica: Victoria Land, Pudding Butte sud
AGTGTTTCAGGCCTACAAGTTCACTAAACCACGCCTAATCGAGAAGCTACCCCCGATACAAAACTCGCAAAAAGAATTGAAGATCGAATTCAATGAAAAGTGCGAGGCATTTCTGAAAGCAATGTACTCACCACCACCGGAAATTCAAATCAATGAAGAATTACTATCGAACGAAAGTATACAGTGGCCAAGAGTTATCGAAGGGGAAATCAAGCACGCTATTAACTTCTCAGCACTCAGAAAAGCATTCGGACCAGACGATATGTCATTCGCAATCATACAGCGAGCGTACAAAACTATATCGAAAATCTTCAATTTAGTGTACCCAGATTTGATCGAAAACGACTACCATTCGAAGATATGACGCGAAGGCACGGGAATTATTCTGAAAAAACCAGACAAACCGGATTATTCAATTTCGAAGGCATACAGAATTATTACGCTGCTAAACTGTTTAGGCAAAGTAGCAGAAAAAATAATAGCAGTGCAACTGTCTTACACAGCTGAAATTAACGATAAACTGCTGAATTTTGATCAAATGGGAGGCAGAAAACAAAGATCAGCTATAGACGCAGTACTAAACCTAGTACATGATGCGCAAATGGCGAAAAGTCGAGGAAACACGCTTATCTGCCTACTTCTAGATGTCAAAGAAGCCTTTGACCATGTTGCGTTGAAACAGCTGGTCAAAATATTGATTAAATTGAAAATACCAGTCAATTTAATCAATTGAGTAAAATGTTTCTTACAAAATCGGGTTATTGGCTTAGCATTTGACGACGAACGTCAGAAACCAAAGGAAATAAGCACAGAAATATCACAAGGTTCACCTATCTCGCTCATTTTATTTCTAATTTATATTCGATATCTGTTTTCAAAGATTCGCGCAAAGTTCGGAAATTTACAGTCATTCAGCTATATTGACGACGTGACGCTATACATTGAGGGAAGGAATATTGACAAGAATGTGAAAATACTGGAAAACGCAGCAAAAATCGCTTTCACATGGGCTGAGAACAACGCAGTGCAATTCGATGACTCGAAATCTGAATTGATACACTTTGGAAGTCACAAGGCGGCACTCAACCAAATGGTTATTCTATTCAATAACACGGTCATAAAACCAAAGACATGCGTACGATGGCTAGAAGTCTGGCTGAATCGAAAGCTCAACTTCAAAGTTCATGTGCAAACGAAAATCGCGACAGTCACAAGAACGCTACACTCGTTATTTAGATTAATGAATAGCGAGTGAAGACTAAATGTCAAATCAGAAAAGCAGTTATACCTGGCATGCGTCACGTCTATTAGCGATTATGACGTCGAAATATGGTGAAATAATCAAAAAAGCTACTTAGTCAAATTTCGCAAACTGCAAAACGCTGCATTACGAAAAATTCTGGGTGCGTTTCGAACATCATCGATAGAGACTATGCAAATAGAAGCCGAAATTCCGCCGATGAAGATGCGATTAGACCAAAAGTGCAAGAACTATGCAATTCGAATAGTTGAGTTACCGAAAAAACACTCTATCAGAAAAAGAACATCTATTTCGTACTCACCTCAATACTCTACCGAATTGAACCTAGATCTGAACGCATCGAAATACCTGGACTGAAACGAGACGAAGAAGAACTTGCCTCGAAAAGCCAAGAAGTGCAAAGACAGACTCACGCAGATATATTGAATATTGAACAAAGTGCAAAAAACACTGAATTCAATAAAAGAAATCGAAATTTCTCACTTCAAGAAATCGTGGGGTCAAGAAATTGAGCATTTAGCAAGAATTCAAACCGAATTTGCAAAAAGCGAAACTCGCGAAACGGTCAATTCGCACTACAAGGAATTAGAAAGAATTACCAAAAAGGCGAAAAACATAGTGGTGTATACCGACGCATCGCAAATCCGGAAAAAGATAGCAGAGGCCGAAACAGGAACTGAAACGGCAGTGATATTCACGCATGAACCCGTCAGATACAGCAAAGCGACAAGCGTTTACGACAAAATAACCACAACGGAAGCGGAACTGCAAGCTATTAGCGATGCAATCGCAATATGCAGCGAAAAAGCACTCAAAAACAGCGAAATTTGGGTGTACACGGACAGTCAAATGGCTTTGCAAAGACTAAACGCAAAGAGCAACGTCAATGCGAAGTTATTCGATGACATACGACAAAACTTGATCAATTTACGTCAGAATCAGTGTCAAATCCGCATACAGTGAATATCGAGTCGCAAGAGCATTATTGGGAACGAAAAAGCAGACCAATTGGCCAAAAGCGCTGCTCAAGAATTACCAGTTACCGACAACACGAAAGCAATCATCATAAGCTTCGTCAAAAAGCAAATTTGCAAAGAGGCGAAATTACAATGGTTAAATGCCTGGAAAAGCAGCATCAAGAAGGGAAACCAGTATCAAAAGCACATATCGGATGTGAATCTAAGTCATAAATCACTAAAAGAGATGAGGAAAATCGATAGACTAACGTTTTCAACCTTTATTCAGCTGAAAATGAAACATGGCTATTTCAAGAGCTATTTGCATAGATTATCAGAGAATAATTCGAACAAATGCTATGAAATATGCAATGCGAGGCAAACGTCGAAGCATTTACTGCTGAACTGCAGGCATTATAGAGCAGAGCAGATAAAGCTTAAGGAAAAAGCTCAGCTCAAAAACACAGACACTATATTGACACTGTTCATCACCAAAATTGGAAGAATCGCAACACTAGAGTATTTGAAAAATACTCGAATTGCGACGAGGAAATGACTATTAGAAACGAAAGAGTAGAACGCGAAGGGTGCGAAAGGACAAAGAAAAACGAAAGTACGATGGCGAGGGTTGAGGGAGAGCGCTTGTATGCGCAAACTATCGATGTGATTGATCAACGAGAAGATATAAAGCAGCGACTTTGACCAGGTTACATGTAACTTAGCATACATACAGCGTCTAGACAGTGCCATAGTCATAGACTGCATGCACTTAATGAAGAAATAAAAATAAAATATAAAATAAAATAAAAAATTCTAAACAGACTCAATTGAGTCAAGCAGTTCATTAAATTGAATCTGAAGAATGCATATCATCATCTCAGAATTTGATGTGAAGATGAGTGAAAAACGACGTTTTGTACTCGTTACAATCACTTCAAATATATGATCATGTCATTTAATTTAATCAATGCATTTGTCATCTTTCAGACTTATATTAATAAGATCTTGACAGAGCTTTTAAATGACTTTTGTGTTGTTTATCTGAATGACATTCTAATCTTCTTCGTAGAGAAGACTGATCACGTAGATCACGTGAAGCAGATTCTTGAGAGATTAAGAAAGTTCAAGTTATATGCTAGCTTGAAGAAGTGTAAATTCTTCATCATTAAAGTGAACTTTCTAAAGTTTGTTATATTCATTGAGAGCATTTTGATGAATTCAAGTAGAGTAGACATCATCGAAACATGACTTAGATCAAAGATGTATCAAGAAATACAAGTTTTTCTGAAATTCATCAATTTCTATCGACGTTTTATACATCACTACTCTCAGATAGCAGAGTCTTTAACAGAACTGCTGAGAAATAATGTAAAAGATGTAAAAACGAACTCATTTATATGATTAAGTGAAGCGAAACAAGCTTTTAATCAGCTTCGCGACGTTTTTATGAGAGCGTCTATACTAAGACACTTTGACTCAGAGCAACATATACACATCAAGATCGACGCGTTTAATTATGCAGTCATGAGTATTTTGTCTCAGTCAGATGATGAAGATCAATGACATTTAATTGCATTCTGATTCAGAATGATGATAGACGTTGAAAGAAACTATGAGATACATGATCAGAAGCTTTTAGTCATAGTAGCAATGTTTAAACACTGACAACAAAAATTTTTTTTTCTTCATTAAGTGCATGCAGTCTATAATTATGACACTGTCTAGACGCTGTGCATATGTTAGATTACATGTATCTTGATCAAAGTCGCTGCTTTATATTTTTTCATTGATCAATCACATCGATAGTTTGTGCAAACAAGCACTTTTATACTGACGACATTATGTAAAAGACAATTATCATACTGTTGAAGTTCTGACTGATTATAATAATCTGAAGAATTTTATGAATGTTTAAAAGCTAAACGAAAGATAAGTCAGATGAATCATGAGATTGTTGATTTGCAACTTTGAAATAGCACATAAATTAGAAAAGACAAACTCAATCAATGCGTTGTTAAGATAATCTGACTATAAAAATGAGAATATCTTTGCAAATCATTTGCTGCTCACTTTGCAACGAAAGCTGACTAGAATAGAAAGCTTAAATAACTCTATATTCGTAGCAATCAGAGAATTATACTGTATATGAGTGATTAACGATGTTGAGAAGACGTTCGTTCACAGTATAAGTATGAACAGATATTCAGCAGAACATGTCGAGAGCAGACTGCAAGATGAAATTCACTAATAAACATGAGTGATTAATGATGTTGAAAAGACGTTCGTTCACAGTGTCAGTGAAAGAAGATATTCAGTCAATTATGTCAAAAGCATATTGTCAGATGAAATTTACTGTACACGAGTGATTAATGAAATCGAGAAGATGTCTGTTCACAATGTCAGTGAAAACATGAGTATGTATTCAGCAGTGCATGTCAAAAGTATGCTGCTGAAAGTCATGACTTTAGCAATGCAAAAGATGCATTTAAACGAAGTACATTTCTTGAGAAATAGAATTTCTCGATCTGAGTCTGAAAACTTGAGAAAACATGATGATGAAACGTTGACTTATAGAGATCACAACATAGCTGAGAAATAGCTTAATTCTGTTGCTGAAACTGTTGATTGCAAACAACTTATTTTACATGCAATTATCAGAGTATTGATAATTCATGAAATGATATACAACTTCAGTAGTAAATTTGTAGTCAAGCTCATCAAGATCTTACAGCAAGAAGATGAATTTGCTGTGAGATTAAAAGCAGATGAGACAACGAGTATACAAAAGAGTGACGTTGAAGCTTGAACATTGAATAGTCAAGAAATGATAAAGTTCAACAAATCATTGTATGTTTCAGAAGATCTTTCTGTCAGAGAAGAGTTATTGAAACGTCATCATGATGATTTTTTAGCAAGACATTTTGATGCTGACAAGATCAACGAGCTATTAAATTGTAAATATTACTGAAAAAGTATGATCAAAGATGTCAAAAAGTACATAAATACTTGTGACATTTGTCAGAGAATGAAGATGAATCGTCATCTATCATATGATGAATTGAGATTGTTATTTCAACTCACAGATTCATGAAAAGAAATCACTATGAATTTCATAACAGATCTGTTGTCTAGTAAATGAAAAGAAGTCGTGTATGACTCAATTCTTGTGATAGTCAATCACTACATGAAGATGATGTGTTATTTATTTATGAAGAAGACTCTGACTGTTGTAAAGTTAGCAAAGTTGCTCTTTGAGAAAATTGCTTTAAGATATGAGATATTGAATGATATAATTATCAATAAAGATAATCTATTTATCAATGCATTCTGATCAGAGATCTGCTATCATGTCAAGGTGAAAGAAACAACGACTAAGCATCACTTTTCATTTGCAAACAGATAATCAAACAGAATAACAGAATCAAACATTGAAACATTATCTGAGAGTGTATTGTTTCAAAAAGCAAGATGACTGAGTTACGTTTTTACTCATAGTTGAGTTCATTTATCATCAAACAAAGCATGCTTCGTTGAGCTGTAATCTCTTTAAAATCATGTATGACTACAAATTCATCTTTGACATGTATATCAAGAACGATGCTATGAAAGAAGAAGTGTCAGCAGCAAAAGAACGCGTTGAAATGCTGCAAGACATGCAAAACACATTGATGAAATGATGACAAAATGTGATCAATGCTCAGACAAAGTACTATAATTGAAAATATAAGTCTAAGTTCTTTAATGTTGATGATTTGATCATGCTATCAGCAAAAAATCTGAAGCAGAAGAAGTTGAGTAAGAAGCTATCAAATAAGTTGATAAAATTCTTTCACATACGAAAATCAGTAAATAAGCAGACATATCATCTTGATCTTTCAATCATTTATAAAGTTCATTCTGTCTTTCATGTATTTCTCTTAGAGTCGTATAATCGTAGGCTAAACGATGACTTTATACTCGATTATCTCGTACTTAAGCTTATTGATGATGAGCAAGAATGAGAGATAGAAAAGATTTTACAGAAGCGAAAAAGAAAGAAAATCTTATATTATAAGATACAATGAAAAGAATATCTCATTGAATATAATCAATGAATATCGAGCGAAGATATGAAAGATGTCTTGAAGCTTATAGAAGCTTTTGAAATGAGGCTGAAATGTGAACGAAAAGCATAATCACTCACTTTCAAGCATAAACTCATTATTAGAAAAGAAGAATCATTGTATTATGATAGTTTCACTCTCTAATGAAACGATCACATATGTAAATCAACAGACAGAAGAAAAAAGCGTAAAGATGCTCAAACGCGTTTAACAAAAGAGCGCAAACATCACTTCATCAAACATCTTTTACATGAGACAAGATTGCAGACTTCTTCTTCTTTCTCATTGTCAGATTTACATTAAGACGTGAAGATAGAGATTTGAAAGACAACAAATTATGCTAAAATATATCAGAATAATTAGAATAATTAGAAATGTTGATGAAACGATATATAATTGAGATTGAATGTATTGCAAAGCGCTTTACATTCAGAATTTCTCTGACAATGTCATTGATAATTATCATCTCTTTGAGAATGAGCTTTTGAATCTTTAGAAGCTTGAGTTTGTGAACTCTCTCAAGATGATTCTTCACATGAGTCGCTGTTATCAATTTCTTGTAAAGAATTTTCTGATGAGCAGTGAATGTCTTCACAGCAATGTTCTCTTCTTCATTCTCAATCGCACTATCATGAATATTCTGCAGACGAAAGAATTCATTAACAGTCAAAATGCAGATGTCAAAAATCTAGACATTGAATCATGAGTGTTTAGCAGATGTATCAGATAAGTATACTCATTGCAATACAGAAATCTTTATTATTTGCACAGTGAGCACACTTCTTATACATTGTCTTTCTCTGAAAGACGATGTCACATCATGATGTTCTATTCTCAATGTGTAGAACTTGAGCACACTTTATACAAATCACTCTATTTAAAACTTTGAAATCAGCAACGCTTCTTTCGCTTATTCTCACAATTGACAGCTGAAAAGCATCAGTAACGACATCAAGAAGTTGAATAAGTGAATCTCATCATCATTCTTTGATTTCGCGAAGTCTGTGAGTTTGACAAGATCATCAACGAAGCGTCAGTGATTATTTCTTTTCTCATCGTCTTTTGAATTTTCTCTTTGATAGCTGAGATGTACTTGAAAGTTTGAATAGTAGAAGCAATGAGCTTTCAATCAAAATTTGATGACATTTGCATCATCATAAGCGATTCAGCATCAGCAGCATCATGATCATCACATTTGATCAATGTCTTTTAAGCAAACTTATGATACTGTTAGTCACAATAATAGTCATGAAACTTCAAGTTGTAACATCACTTACTTTCATAATGATCTTGACTTAATCATCAGTTGACTTCATCATTTTACAACTTTCTTTAAACATCACTGTGCATTCATGATTCATGATTTAAATCTTTTACTCTTACAATACAGATATACTCAAAGTTTGTTAAAAGTAATCATACAATGATAAAGATACAATTATGATTTAAAAAAGATAAAGTTGAAGAAAATGAAAAGTTGAGAAAAATTAAAAGAGCGATAAACAAATCAACAATTATTATTCACTCTTGTTTACACTCTATCGTCTCAACAACATCATTTACTTGAAAGATAAACAATGTCTATGTGCTATCTACACGTCATCATTGCTGTCATCTACATCAACTACACATCACATATACTATTTATAATGTCATCTATACGCATTATAATTGAAGATGAATCGTCATTCAATTGAAAGTTTCTCTTTTTCTTGTTTTCTCACAGAGATTTGAAGATTTTTATTGAGAGCTTCTAGAGCGAATCAATGAGTGCACGTCATCATTTATCAGAGTAAACAAAGACATTAATTATTGAGATTGAGAATGAACTCACTTAGAAGAGAAGACAATTATCATGATGAATTGACTCATAGAAGTTAAATCAAAGACTAGAGTCAGAAGCTGAATTGAAGATCAGATCTGAATTAACTCTGAAACTCTATGACTTTGTCAAGACATTGTTTAGACTACGTCATATCTTTGACTTAATATATCATGATTTATGTCATGCTCAACTTGACAATGCTTGACAAACTCTTTATAGTCGATTGATTTTCTTGAGTTATCAAGAGCTTCTTAATAATTAGCTCTATCATAATATATATTTATTCTGTGTCTGCTTAGAATATCACATTGTCATATCACTCTTATAAATTTCGTCTATTCATCTAGTAGACTCAATCATCACACATATGATCAAATTTAAAACATTTGTAGCATTGAGTGATGTAACAGTTCTTTTCAAACAGTTTGCATGAGCATTCTTGATACAAGTTTAACATGCTTTCATTCATTAATTGATTTATTATTGCCTTGATTGTGATCTTTATGATGAATGACAAGTGAATTTTTTCACTTTCAACTACTTTCTTGAATCAGACTATTCTTAGAATCTTTAGATTTTCATGAAGTTTTATGTTGTCTTTTATCAGTCTTTTAATGATCACTTTCTGATTGCTTATGTTTATTATGATGCATATTTCATATGCTAGCACAGCAAAGATTCAATGCATTATATGCATCAAGTTTGTGATTTCTTTTGCTTATGTTTGAGATCTTTTCAAATTTTCTCAAGTCTCTGAACTCACTGCATGAAGTATGATGTCTTTGCTTTCAAACTTTTAAAGAAACATAATTAGATTTCTTTGAGTTATTGACACGTTTGTGATTTCTTGAAGAATCTGTTCAATAGATTTCTTTTGTATCTCATTCATTATGTATTAATTAAAGTTAAATCTTGATGATTTTATTCAATTTTAATACATTCATAATATTAATTCAACTGATCAGCGATGAAACTCATTTATATGCAATTCTGATTACAAATTTATTGTTTAACTACAGTAAAATTTAAAGATTATTAAAAGTTTGAATGACATCAAGATGCTGCGTGATAATGAAGTGCTGTGCATTGATCACATGCAAAGTTTTCGCGATTGCATAAACTTTAATAATTTCAATGCATATGTTACAAGCAATCTGCATGCAGATGAGAAAGTTAAATAAAATGCAGAATTATGAGAAAAATCACTTATAAAAATCATTTAATTCAGTATCTTATCATTGCAATGATAAGAATTGAAATAAAACATTCTTGTATTTAATTTGTTAAAGATGATTAGTAAAAAAAACTTGAATCATGAACATTCTTTAAATTTACATGCTAACTATGTATAAATTTTGTTAAGACTGCATGTCTGTTACTACAACATAAGTAACTCACTGTTGCAAGCGTGCATCTTAAATTAGTTTAACATAAATCGTGTTAAACTATTATAAACTAGTATAAAGCTGATGTTGACACGCTAGTGATCTAACGCGTCTTCGTGAGTATAAGACTCTTGATGTATTTCATCTTCTTTCTTCTTTAGCTTTGAACTTCTAGTTAGAATACACTCATATGATTCGCTTTATGCAGACTCATAACATTAGTTCAAAGTTCATTAATCTTGCTATCAATGTGTAAATGATATAAAAACAAGCTACACAACTCAAATCAGAGATCAAAACCAGAAATTTTGACAGCAGAATCAGAACTTAAGCTCAGAAAGCTTGATAGAAATCAGAAATTTCAATAAAATCAGAATCAAAGAACATGAACGCGTTGCTCTTGACTAACTCTTTATTGAGCTCATCATCAGAAATCAGAAATTTCAGCAGTACTTGAACTCAGAAAGTTTGATAGAGTACTAGTCATTGCTTGAACTCAGAAAGTTCAATAGAGTAACATCAGAATCTCAATCAGCAATTTTCTATTCATATCATGACTAGAAGCACAGAATCAGAATCAGTGAGCATTGCTCGCTATGACTTTCAAAATGTTAGAAAAGAATCACTTCTATCACAGAATTGAACAGCATCAGAAGAAGAAGACATGAATGCATTGTCAAATACAGAAGAAAAGAACATGAACATGTTGCTTTTTGATCACAAAATGATCAAGATCAGCATCAGCACTGAACTGAATGCTTGAATAAGCACTCATAAAGCAGACGACATCATTATCTTTATCAAGTACATATGTTAACAGCACAACATTGAAATCAAGACTTATAATGACATGATTTAGATGTTAAAAGATGTCAACGAGATAAACATCACGTTGAAAGCTACGCAGACGCGTCTGCAGAAAGAGATGAAAGACAAGAATGTGATTATACATTATTTAAAAACTGCATCAAGTCAACAAAGCACTTTGATCTCTGAAAATTATTTCTCGAAATCGATCAAATTATTGAATTCTTCACTGTTTGAAGATTCATTGCAGAATGTAGATAATTGACTATTGCGAATGTGAAATAAGCTGAAGGCAAACAAGAATCACTTTTCTATCAAAGAGTTGAAGATTGTTTACATTGAAAGTCAAGTCAATGAAGCTGCAATCAAGCACATAGCTTCTTGCATGCAAAATATCTTCTTGAACTCATTTCTAGAAGTCAAAGAAGTACTATCGATCATTAATAAGATGTACAATCATCATCACATGACTCAACGACAGTACTTGAAGCTGTATCAGAACAAGATCTTCTTTCATGAATTTTGAATGAATTTTCAAAGATTCAGTGCAGAACTAAAGTACAATAACAAGACTTTACTAAATGATCTTCAGCATAAGATCAGCTCAGATCTTCAATGAGCAATGCTCAATGAATGAATCATGAATTTGAATGAGTTTATCAACATCTGCATGCAAGTCGATGTTAGATTGACTGAATTGAATGCTTGATTGATCATCAAAGTCTCAGCGATCTCAGCTGCTTGCTCTGTCGCTAGCACTTCGTTTATTCAACTCACGTCATCAGTTTCTGCGTGAAAGAAACTCAGAAGATTGAATCTTGATTCTATTCAGAAAGAGTTGTTTAAGAAAGAACTCTGCTTCAAATGCAAGAAGTCAAAACATAAAACATATGACTGTCTTAAGACAACTCAAGTGCACAAGATCATTGCAAATTCGAAAAATAATTTGCTTTCATCAAAGTAATGATTGAGAATGATATACTCATATTCTGTTTCATCAGCATGTCTGATGATTCATTTAATTTCAAGTCGTTCACTGTTGATGTCATCTTAAGTAGTCTAGAAAAAATATTCAGATCTTTTACTCTGATAAATACTGAAGTCACTGACATGACTTTCATTAATGAATCTTTGATGTCAGAGCTATGTAAACGCTTTGATATTCAGTCAATATCGCTGTTAAAATCAAAGTCAATTTGATTGTATGATGAAATCTCTGATCAAAAGTCAATTACACATGCTCTGTATACATCAATCATGATACAAAAACACAAGAATGAAATGATGTTTCTATTAATAACTTGTCTAGAACAGCACAAGATAATCATTGAAAATCTCTGATTAAAAAGAAATTAAATTTTGATAAATTCTGCAAACGATTGATTAATATCATCGTTGAAGATTCAAACATTGAAATCTGTTGTTTTGAAAGAAAGCAGTCAATCAGCATTTTACAGATTTGAGTTAAGCGAAATCTGTGAAATGAAATGAAAGAACTTGAACTTGATTGTTACATCAACGATCATCTTAAAAAGACTCATGAATCAGAAATCAGTGAATAAATTCATTGAATTTATTCGATTCATTGAATCTACTTTCATAGCAAAGCAAAGCACTCAAGTTGATCTCAATCAACTTTGAGAAAAAGAAACTCATCAATATTGTCATGATCAAAGTTGTTGCATATCAAACTCTAGTCAAGAATAAGAAGATCAAGATCTTCTTTTTGATCATTAGTGAAATCAACAAAGCGCTTAGCTCAGTTGAAGATTTCATGAAACTGAATAAAATGATCTTTGTCATGTCATTAGATGAACTGAAGAAGAAGCTTTCAATAATTTATCACGACTTTCTGAATGTTTTTGATAAAGAAAAGACAACGTAGTTGCTCTTGCATTAATCATACAATCATAAGATTAAATTAGAAGATGAGAATCAATCTTCTAAAAGTTGATTGTATTTCATGTTGAGCTACAAGTTGCAGAAGGTCAAAAAGTATTCAGAAAAGAATTTGAAGAAGAAGTTCATCATACTCAGCAAAGCTTTTTCTGCTTCATTAATACTATTTGTCAAAAAGAAAGATGATAGTCTTCGCTTTTGCGTGAACTATTGAAAACTAAATGCTCTGATCAAAAGAGATTGTTATTCAATATTCTTGATAGACAAAGTATTAGCTTGAATTCAAGACAGTAAGTATCTGACTTGACTCAACATTATCGTTACGTTCAATAAACTGCACATGAGTTTAGAAAGCGAAGATTTAACTACTTTTGTTACTTTCTTCAACATCTACAAGTATAAAGTAATGCTCTTTGAATTGATTAATGAATCTGCGTTCTTTCAGCACTATATCAATGATGTATTGTTCAAATGTCTGCATAAATTCTGTCAGACATATTTGAATGATATTCTTATCTATAGTAAAATCTTGAAGAAACATAGAATTCATGTGAAAGAAGTGCTAGACAAGCTTCGCGAAGTCAACTTGCAGATAAACATTGACAAGTACGAATTCAAGATTCAGAAAATCTCGTTTCTTGAACTATTGATATTCATCAATGATTTACGAATGAATTCTTGAAAAGTAGATGTGATTTGAAGTTGAGAAGTGTCATGATTGTTGACTCATGTGCAGATCTTTATTGACTTCTGCAATTTCTATCGATGATTCATAAAGAACTTCTCAAAGATCATTCAATTCATGATAAAGCTGACTTGAAAAGATCATCTTTTTGAATGAACAGAGATTTGTCAGATGATCTTTGAAGAACTAAAGCAACAAATGATGACAGCTCTTATTCTGAAGCATTTCAACTCAATCAGAAAAGCTATTCTGAAAATGAACTTCTTGAACTATGTGAATGACGAAGTATTGTCTCAATATGATGATGAAGACATCTTACATTCAGTGATCTTCTATAGCAAGAACATGATTTTCGCAGAATGCAACTACGAGATCTATGACAAAGAACTGTGCTGATTATTATTTGCTGTTTGAAACATTAATGTCTCAAATTGAAATGTACGAATATTTCAATCAAAATCTTCATCAATCATCTGAATTTGAAGTACTTCATGATCATTAAAGAACTGATTAAATGACAAGCTAAATGAGCTGAGAAGTTATCTGAATATAACTTCAAGATCATATATCAGTCGGAAAAACAAAATCTGAAAGTTGATGCGCTGATCAGAATGTCAGACGTCAAGTCAGTTGAAGCAAATGATGATTGAAAGCTATATCAGCATCAGATGCTGTTGTCAGAAGACAGATTTAAACTTCAGTCAATAAAAGATGATCAGAAAGCTGATCAAGATCTGACTCAGAATCTGACTCAGATTTGAAACTTGAATTGAAAGCTAATTAAAATTCAATCGAAGAGATGATTTCTATTCAGAATCAGATTATAGTCGAAAATTGAACGAATCAACTTTGCTTTGATATTCGAATAATCATGAAACAGAACAGAAGAACTTGTCAAGATATTAATCTAAACAATTGCAAAGTACTTGATAAAGTATTCTGAAAAGATGACAGACTATGAGTTTCTCAGTCAATGATCACTTGATTGATAAAAGAAGCACATAATTTTTTGATCAGTGATTACTCTGACATGAATTGAACATTGAACTTGCTGAGATGATCATATTGCTGATCGAAGATGAGAATGATGATCAAGCGCTACATTTGAAACTGTTACGTTTATTGTAGATCAAAAGCATCAAGAGATTGAATCAATAAACTGCTGAAGTCATTGCTTATACTTGAGCAGCAATGACAAAACATATCATTAAACTTCATTATCAATCTATCAGAAAGTGATGAAAACAACGTGATTCTGACAGTCATAGATCAATTGTCTAAGAAACGACATTATATATCATGTTGATCAGATAATGAAGAAATCTTCGCAGAATAAACAGTTAAACTACTGTTGATATGAGTCTTCAGAACTCATGAACTATCAAGATCAATAGTGTTCAATCATGATTCACAATTCATATTGATTGTCTGAAAGTCTCTATGTCTGAGACTCAACATCAAGATGAAACTATTCATAAACTATCATTTGCAGATTGATGATCAAATAAAAAGAGCGAATCAGAATATGAAACAATATCTACAAAGCTATTGCTTGTATATGCAAAATAATTGATTCATCTGATTATTTATGATTGAATTTGTCAATAACAATGCTATTTCATCATCAATTGAACAGTCGATGTTCTTTCTGAATAAGAACTTTCACTCTCATATGAGCTTCGATTTGAACTCAATTGAATATAAAATCACTCGAGCTAGAATTGAAGCAGACAAAGCAAAGAATATATTCAAACATATGAAATGATCACTAGCATTGATCAAGCAAGTCTTAGCAAGAGTCAGAGTTACAATGAAGAAACAGATTGACAAGCATCGAAAGAAAATGTTCTACAAGGTAAATGACATGATGTTTCTGAATTTTAGAAACATAATGATCTCACGATCATTAAAGAAGTTAGATGATAAAATGCTAGAATTCTTCAAAATTCTGATTAAGATTGAACATGCATATCAACTGAAACTGTCATTGACAATGAAGATTCATTCGAAGTTTGCATCAAATCTGCTGCAACTAGATTCAAAAAACGCTTTAGAAGAACAATGAAATGAGTCGTTTGATTTTATAGTGATTGAAGACGAAGATGAATGAGAAGTGAAAAACATATTGAATTTCAGACACTATAAACGAAGCAAATAACTATAATATCATGTTAATTAAAAAGAATATGACGTTGATTTACATTAATACAACGTCGATGAAAGTGAATTCGAAGGTTGCTTGAAAGTCATTAATGACTTTCATGAACATTATTTGAACAAGTCAAGATAGAAATTGACTCAAGAAAGATTGATTGAACTGCAGCAATGAGAACATTGCTAAATGAAGAAAAGAAGTAATGTTACAAACGTGCATCTCAAGTTAGTCTAACATAGATCATGTTAGACTATCATAAACTAGTATAAAGCTGATGTTGACACGTTAGTGATCTAGCGCGCCTTCGTGAGTATAAGACTCTTGACGTGTTTCATCTTCTTTCTTCTTTAGCTTTGAACTTCTAGTTAAAATACATTCATATGATTCGCTTTATGCAGACTCATAACACTCACAAGTTTCATTAAGTTTAACATGAGTAAACTTGAGAATCTCATTGATATTGTTTAACAAATGTTTAAACACAGACATTTTATACATAAATGATATGCTGATGAGAAAACTTCATTAAAAGAAGAGAAACATAAGCGAATTAATAAAGAATTAATCTTTTTTTTTTCAAGTTTTACGTGCTTATGAAGTCTAAGACTAATCGTGCCACGCAATCACCTACTAAAGTAGATGCTGGTCACTCAAATGACGTACACCCTCCAAATGACGTTTTTTACCTCAACAGATCTACAATCTCTTCTACTGAAGTTTCATTCTCGTATTCTACATCTAAAACAGTGACTTATTTGTCGATTCACTTCTGAGCTGACTTGTCAGTTAATTTGAAGCCTTTTGCAATAGCTTTGTTTCATTTAATTCGAGCATTTGCATTTCGCTTCTTCTCTCGCTTCAATGCTCGAACCCGTTTTTTTCGCTTCTTCTTCACCTCAGCAGTGATTTTACTTCTTGCCTGTCGAACGATTATTACCTTTCTCTTCTGAGCAACAGATTCATCGAGTTTGTTCCTTTTAGCCTTCGCTTTACTGTGATTGTGAGTCGCTTCAATGTCACGTTCGACCAAAGCAAGCGAGCTAGCTCTCACTAATGACCTCTTTATATATTGACCAAATTTTTCGCGTAGCTTCTTCGATATATCGTAGTCATCTAAATTGTCTTGAAGCTCTGTACCAAGCTTCTGAATCTTTCTGAGTTCATGCGAAGTGACCTCTATAGGGAAGAAGAATAGAAAAGAATCTCGTGAAGAGATTGACTCGAGAAGTTGTCAGGCTCTCACCTTTTTCAGCATCACTTTTGGTGAATATGAAACAAGTTCAGTCTGTTTGAAAGTCGATCGTATATTCGATTCAGTGAAGGCCTTGACTCGTAGACTGATGAAGAAAGCAAGAAAGTTCTGTTTGTTGAAACTCGTTGATTCGAGTCGAATTGTCTCATCAATCATCTTCGAATGATAATGCTTCATGAGCTGAAATATTCCCACATTCAATGACTGCGTAACGTGTGTAGAATGCGAGAGAAGGGTGAATATCACGATATTATGAAAATCGACGTACTGTAGAAACTCGTAGGTAAGGTGAGACTCGTAGTTGTTCATGATCAGAAGTCTATGAGCTTCTATCTGAGTCTTTCGACTATGGAAATCGAAGTGCTTCAGCCAGTCAAAGGTTTTTTCATCGTTCGAATATTCGAATTCAGTAGTAGCAAGCAATAAATCGTCATTCAGATCGTTTTCCTGCACTCATTTGTTCAAAATGTTGATTTCGGAAACGATGAGCATGAGAAGAATCTTTTCTTCCTCAGCACTAATCGCCTTCACGTCACTCACTAAATTTCTCACTCTCGAATCAATTGCACGAAGAGGTTTCTTTTTGATCAATGTAATCACTAAATGACCTCTTTCAACTTCGATACGAAAGTCTGATTCATTCATGTTTCATATGTCATTCGATTGAATCGCATATTTGATCAGCACATCTCGAAAATCGTAGAAATGTTGCTTTGTCACCTCAACAGTCAGAGAAGTCTTTCTATCAGCGGCAAGAGAAGTTTGTTTTCTCTTGAAAAACTGAGAATTTTGCTGTAGAAATCGTACTGGTCAGTGCTGTTCAACTCGAAGAGAATTCACGAGATTTGCCTGCTGCAGTAGGAAATTTGCTGCTTTTCGAAGATGCCTCAGCCGAGCAGAAATTGACAGCTTGTTCAGACGTGTCAAATATATACATATAGTCTTTCTTTGCTCAGTATTCAGAACATATTCATGTGGTTTTCGTTCAAATAATGAGGTGTGAGTTCCGGCTAGTCGTCTTTGAAGCGTTCGAACAGAAACTTCAAATGTCTGAGCTGCAGTGCTTGCAAACTTGTATTCGCCGTCATGAATTGCATCTGTAGTCTCTTCTATACGATACTTCAAATTTATATAGTATTCAGACATGATGTGGTTGAATGGTTGAGGTGAGGGAGGGTTGAATACATAAAGGAAAAAAACGTCATTTGAAGGGTGTACGTCATTTGAGTGGCCAGCACCTACTTTAGTAGGTGATTGCGTGGCACGATTATGAAACATGATGCTCTCTACCTAAATAGTAGCACTGAAGCGCTGTGTATATGCTAGATTACATGTAATCTAGTCATAATTGCTGCTGTATATCTTCTCATTGAGCAGTCAGATCATTAGTGTGCGCATATGAGCATGTGACATGTTTATATAATCAAGTAATCATATAAACAAATTGAAATTGTGAAAGCTGATCACTTCGACATGAGCTTTCAACTTTGCTGTTTGATCATTTAGCTGAGCAAGCTAAACGAGCAATCAATGTATTGTGAAAGTTGATCACTTTGACGTGAGCTTTTGTTCGCTGTTTGATCATTTAGTTGTGTAAACTAGATGAGTTTTGATTTATGTAAATGAAAGTTGATCACTTTGACGTGAGCTTTCAAGTTTGCTGTATGATCACTCAGCTGAATGAACTAAATGAGCTTTGATCTGTGTATTTGCGACGCATGTAAATCGCTCAGAAAATCGAAAAATCGATCGATTTACTGCATTGCATCGATGTATATGTGTGCAAAAGCTGAGTCGTGCCTTTGCAATGACTGTGTGAATGTCGTGTATTAGTTGCAGCGTGTGCGCAAAGACGTTGCTGTCGTTCTGTGTATATAAGCAAAGACTGTGTTGTGTCTTTGCAGTGTATGTGATTGCAATGCATGTACATCAATCTGATAATGTGAAAAATCGATCAATTTACTGTATTATGCAAGCATGTAGATGTGCAAAAGCTGAGTCGTGTCTTTGCAGTATGTATGTGTGTGATGTATATGAGTTGCAACGCATGCGCAAAGACGTTGCTGTTGTTCTGTGTATATGAGCAAAGATTGTATCATGTCTTTGCAGTGTATGTATTTGCGACGCATGTAAATCGATCAGAAAATCGAAATCAATCAATTTACTGCGTCACTCAGATGTGTATATGCACAAAAGCTGAGTCATGCCTTTGCAATGACTGTATGAATGTCGTATATTAGTTGCAGTGTGTGCGCAAAGACGTTGCTGTTGTTCTGTGTATATAAGCAAAGACTGTGTCATGTCTTCGCAGTATATGTGCTTGCAATGCATGTAAATCGATTTGATAATGCGAAAAATCGATTGATTTACTGCATCACATAAGCATGTAAATGTGCAAAAGCTGAATTGTGCCTTCGCAGTGTATATGTATGTGATGTATATGAGTTGCAGCGCATGCGCAAAGACGTTGCTGTTGTTCTGTGTATATGAGCAAAGACTGTGTCATGTCTTTGCAGTGTATGTGATTGCGATGCATGTACATCGATCTGATAAAGCGAAAAATCGATCGATTTACTGCATTATGCAGACATGTAAATGTGCAAAAGCTGAATCATGCCTTCGCAATATATGTGTATATGTCGTATATAAGCTCAACGTGTGAATAAAGCGCTGTTACTGCTCTGTGTGTGATTACGCTGTGTGTAAATCGGCCTGAAAATGCGAAAAATCAATCGATTTACTGCATCACATCTGTCTGTATGTGCGCAAAAGCTGAGTCGTGTCTTCGCAATATATATGTGTATATTGTATATGAGTTGCAGCGTGTATGCAAAGACGTTACTGTCATTCTGTGTATATGCAAACTTCAACGCGTTGACAACTGCATTGTTATTGCTTCGCTTTTTAACTGTGTGTGAACTCAATGCATAAGTAAAGCGCTGTTACTGCTCTGTCAATATTGATGAGATTGTTCAGCTTTTTTGACAAGCATAGCTTGCAAAAGATTTGTAGTCAGCATCTTGTACAAATAAATCTCGTTGTCGATTTAAAGAATTGATCAAACTACGCTGTCTGATTAAAAGTGTAGCAGATGAACATTTCTGCAAAACATTATTGATCTGCACAAGAAAAATCTTTACAAATAACATGAAACAAATGAGTTGCACACTTTATAAATGAAGCGAGCATCTGTGAAGCATGATATACAATGACAACAATTGTTGATCTTAAGAATCTCATCTCTTCACTGAGTTCTAACTCTTGAATGTCTTAATGATAAAGTCAATCTCTAGTTGAAAACATTGTTTATATAGCTTGAGAAAACAGTAGCATGTATCAATGTGATTAAAGAAAAAATCAATTGCAATACATATGCATATCATTGATGAAACATCTGCAATTCATGTTTAAAAAGTAAACTGTCAAAATTTAAGCAGCAAAAGATCTTATTCATCTTAAACTGTGAATTTGCTGTAAGAAAAACTCTTTGAGTAATCTCTTGAGTCTAAAAGAGAAATCAGCATAAAGATCATGTTTTATGTATGTTGCATGCAACATATACAACATATTTTTGATAAAAACAATGTTAAAACGTTGCGTGATCAGAAAAGTCATCATGCAGAGTTTTTATCTACGTGACAACATCTCTTCTAACAGTCACAATCAATTTATGAAGAAGACTAATGACATGTTAATGTCAATAAGAAATGAAAAGATACTACTAGTGAAATAAACAACTCAGATGAAGAGTTTGCAAGTTGTGACTACAAGTGATCAAAGAATTTGCAATTCATCAACTGCGTTGATATTGAAATGTCTTCATCACATCAACAGTATCATTAAGTTTTTTTTTATTTCTTCATTAAGTGCATGCAGTTTATGACTATGACATTGTCTAGACGCTGTGTGTATGTTAGGTTACATGTATCTTGATCAAAGTCGCTGCTTTATATCTTTTCATTGATCAATCACATCGATAGTTTGTGCAAACAAGCGCTTTCAACCAAACAACTTCTCTCTTTTGTGCCCTCATTTTCTCGTCTCTTCGTGTTCTTTTCACTCTACTCTTTCGTTCTCAATAGTCATTTTCTTGTCGCAATTCAAGTACTTTTCAAGTACTCTAGCATTGCGATTCTTTCAATCTTGATGATAAACAACGTCAATATAGTGTTCGTGTTTTTGAACTGTACTTTTGCTTTAAGCTGTAACTGTTCTGCTCTATAATGTTTGCAGTTCAGTAGTAAGTGCTTTGACGTTTGTCTCGCCTTGCATATTTCATAGCATTTGTTCGAATTATTCTCTGATAATCGATGCAAATAGCTTTTGAAATAGTCATGTTTCATTTTTAGCTGTATAAACGTTGAAAACGTTAGTCTGTCTATTTTTCAAAGCTTCTTTAGTGATTTGTAACTCAGATTCATTCTTGCTGTGTGCTTCTGATACTGGTTTTCTTTTTTGATGCTGTCGTTTCATGCAATTAGTCATTGCTCTTTTATCTCTTTGTCTATTTGCTTTTTGATGAAGCTCATGATTGTTCTTTTTCTGATGTCGATTGCTGATCTTTTTCGTGTCGCGTCTTTGATCAATTGATTTGCTGCTTCATTTTCGACGATATCTTTGCAACTCGATACTCACTGTATGCAAATATGACATTGATTTTGTTGCAGATTGATCAGATTTTGTCATATGTTATTGAATAATTTTGAGTTGACATTGCTCTTTGCTTTTAGCCTTTGTAGCGTCATTTGACTGTCTGTGTACACTCAAATTTCGCTGTCTTCAGATGCTTCTTTGCTGCATATCGCGATTGCATCGTTGATAGCTTGCAATTTCGCTTTCGTTATGATTATTTTGTTGATCACGCTTGTCGCTTTGCTGCATCTAACAGACTCGTGCGTGAATATCATCATGATTTCGATTTCTGTTTTGAGTTCTGCTATCTTTTTTCAAGTTTGCGATGCATCAATGTACATCACTATGTTTTTCGTCTTTTTGACTATTGTTTTCAGTTCTCTATAGTGTGTATTTATCATTTTGCACGTTTCATCTCTTGCGAATTCAATTTGCATCTTTGTCAGATATTCAATTTTCTGATCTCATGATTTCTTGCAGTGAGATATTTCAATCTTTTGTATTGAACTAAGCGTTTTATGCACTTTGTTCAATATTCAATATATTTGTGTGAGCTTTTCTTTGCAATTCTTGACTTTTTGAGACAACTTCGTTGTTGACTCATTTCAGTTCAGATAATTTGTCACGTTCAGATTCAGGTTCAATTCAATGATGTATTGAGATGAGTATGATATGAATGTTTGCTTTCTTGTTGAATGCTTTTTCAATAATTTAACTATTTTAATTGCATAGTTCTTGCATTTTTGATCTAGTTATACTTTCACTGACGAAATTTCAGCCTCTATTTGCATAACTTCTATGAGCAATGTTCGAAATGCTCTCAGTATCTTTCATAATGCTGCGTTCTGCAGCTTGCAAAATTTGATTGCGTGACTTTTTTGATTGTTTCACCAGATTTCAACGTCATAGTCGCTAATGATTGTGACGTCTATTGAAAATATGTTGCATACGTCGCATGCAACATACATAAGACATAATCTCTATGCTGATTTTTCTCTTAGCGAGAGATAGTCTTTTCTCTCGCAGCAGATTCACAGTTCAAGATGAGTGAAATCTCTCACTGCTCAGATTTCGACAGTTTACTTCTTAAGCATGAGTTGCAGACGTTTTGTCAGCAATATGCATGTATATTGCAGTCAATTTCTTCTTTAATCACATTGACATGCACTACTGTTTTTTTTTTTTTATTTTTTTTATTTCTTCATTAAGTGCATGCAGCCTATGGCTATGGCACTGTCTAGGCGCTGTATGTATGCTAAGTTACATGTAACCTGGCCAAAGTCGCTGCTTTATATCTTTCCGTTGGTCAATCACACCGATAGTTTGCGCATACAAGCGCTCTCCCTCAACCCTCGCCATCGTACTCCCGTTTTCCTTTGTCCTTTCGCACCCTTCGCGTTCTACTCTTCCGTTCCTAATAGCCATTTCCTCGTCGCAATTCGAGTATTTTTCAAATACTCTAGTGTTGCGATTCTTCCAATTTTGGTGATGAACAGTGTCAATATAGTGTCTGTGTTTTTGAGCTGAGCTTTTTCCTTAAGCTTTATCTGCTCTGCTCTATAATGCCTGCAGTTCAGCAGTAAATGCTTCGGCGTTTGCCTCGCATTGCATATTTCATAGCATTTGTTCGAATTATTCTCTGATAATCTATGCAAATAGCTCTTGAAATAGCCATGTCCCATTTTCAGCTGAATAAAGGTTGAAAACGTTAGTCTATCGATTTTCCTCATCTCTTTTAGTGATTTATGACTTAGATTCACATCCGATATGTGCTTTTGATACTGGTTTCCCTTCTTGATGCTGCTTTTCCAGGCATTTAACCATTGTAATTCCGCCTCTTTGCAAATTTGCTTTTTGACGAAGCTTATGATGATTGCTTTCGTGTTGTCGATAACTGGTAATTCTTGAGCAGCGCTTTTGACCAATTGGTCTGCTTTTTCGTTCCCAATAATGCCCTTGCGACTCGGTATTCACTGTATGCGGATTTGACACTGATTCTGACGTAAATTGATCAAGTTTTGTCGTATGTCATCGAATAACTTCGCATTGACGTTGCTCTTTGCGTTTAGTCTTTGCAAAGTCATTTGACTGTTCATGTACACTCAAATTTCGCTGTTTTTGAGTGCTTTTTCGCTGCATATTACGATTGCATCACTAATAGCTTGCAGTTTCGCTTTCGTTGTGATTATTTTGTCGTAAACGCTTGTCGCTTTGCTGTATCTGATGAGTTCATGCGTGAATATCACTGTCGTTTCAGTTTCTGTTTTGATCTCTGCTATCTTTTTTCGAATTTGCGATGCGTTGATATACATCACTATGTTTTTCGCCTTTTTGATAATTCTTTCTAATTTCCTGTAGTGCGAATTGATCGTTTCATGAGTTTCGCTTTTTGCAAATTCGATTTGAATTCTTGCTAAATGCTCAATTTCTTGATCTCACGATTTCTTGAAGTGAGAAATTTCGATTTCTTTTATTGAATTCAGTGTTTTTTGCACTTTGTTCAATATTCAATATATCTGCATGAGTCTGTCTTTGCACTTCTTGACTTTTTGAGATAAGTTCTTCTTCATCTTGTTTCAGTCAAGATATTTCGATGCGTTCAGATCTAGGTTCAATTCGATAGAGTATTGAGATGAGTACGAAATAAATGTTCTTTTTCTGATAGAGTGTTTTTTCGATAACTCAACTATTCAAATTGCATAGTTCTTGCACTTTTGATCTAATTGCATCTTCATTGACGAGATTTCAACTTCTATTTGCATAGTCTCTATTGATGATGTTTGAAACACACTCAGAATTTTTCGTAATGCAGCGTTTTGCAGTTTGCAAAATTTGACTAAGTAGCTTTTTTGATTATTTCACCATATTTCGACGTCATAATCGCTAATAGACGTGATGCATGTCAAATATAACTGCTTTTCTGATTTGACATTTAGTTTTCACTCGCTATTCATTAATTTAAATAACGAGTGTAACGTTCTTGTGACTGTCACGATTTTCGTTTGCACATGAACTTTGAAGTTGAGCTTTCGATTCAGTCAGACTTCTAGTCATCATACATCTATTGAAAATATGTTGTATACGTTGCATGCAACATACATAGAGCACAATCTCTATGCTGATTTTTCTCTTAGACTCAAGAGATTACTCAAAGAGTTTTCTCGCGACAGATTCACAGTTCAAGATGAACAAGATCTTTCACTGCTCAGATTTCAACAGTTTACTTCTTAAGCATGAGTTGCAGACATATCGCAGTCGATTTCTTCTTTAATTACATCGACATACGCTACTGTTCTCTTGAGCTATACAGACAATGTCTTTGACTAGAGATTGATTCTATCATCAAGACATTTGAGAGTCAGAACTCAGTGAAAAGATGAGATTCTCAAGATCGACAGTTGTCATCATTGTATATCACGTCTTGCAGACGCTCACTTCACTTGTAAGACGTGCAACTCATCTGTTTCGCATTATCTGTAAAGATCTTTCTCATGCAGATTGATCATGTCTTGCAGAAATGTTCATATGCTACACTTCTAATCAGACAGCGTAGTTCAATCATTCTTTACTAATTCGCTTGTGTTTCTTTTCTCTTAACGAAGTCTTCTCGTCAGCATATCACTCACATATAAAATGCCTGTGTCTGAACATCTGTTAAACGATATTAATGAGACTCTCGAGTTTGCTCATGTTGAACTTAATGAGTCTCATGAGTTGTTCATGTCGTAGTAACAGGCACGCAGTCTTAACAAGATCTATACATAGTTAGCATGTAAATCTAAAAAATGTTCATGATTCAAGTTCTTTCTGCTAATCATCTTCAACAGATCAAACACGAGAGTGTTCTGTTTCAGTTCTCATCATCACGATGACAAGATACTGAATTGAATGATTTTCATAAGCGATTTTTCTTGTAGTTCTGCGTTCTATTTGACTTTCTCATCTGCGTGCAGATTGCTTGTAGCATACGCATTGAGATTATCAAAGTCTGCGCGATCGCGAAAACTTTGCATGCGATCAACGCACAGCGCTTCATCATCACGCAGCGCTTCGATGTCATTCAAACTTTTGATAATCTTTAGACTTTACTGTAGCTAGACAGTAGATTTGTAGTCAGCATCGCGTACAGATGAGTTTCATCGCTGATCTTATGATGCATGTAAATTGATCAGAAAATCGAAATCAATTGATTTATTACGTTGCACAGATGTATATGTATGCAAAAGCTGAGTCATGTCTTCACAATGTATATGTGTGTGATGTATATGAATTGCAACGCATGCGCAAAGACGTTGCTGTTGTTCTGTGTATATGAGCAAAGATTGTATCATGTCTTTGCAATATATGTAATTGTGATGCATGTAAATCGATCTGATAAAGCGAAAAATTGATCGATTTACTGCATTATACAAGTCTGTAGATGTGCAAAAGTTGAGTCGTGTCTTTGCAATGTATGTGTATGTGATGTATATGAGTTGCAACATATGCGCAGAGACGTTGCTGTCGTTCTGTGTATATAAACAAAGACTGTGTCGTGTCTTTGCAGTGTATGTGATTGCGATGCATGTAAATCAATCTGAAAATGCGAAAAATCGATTGATTTACTGCATCACATCTGTCTTTATGTGCGCAAAAGCTGAATCATGTCTTCACAATATATGTGTATATATTGTATATAAGTTCAACATGTGAATAAAGCTCTGTTACTGCTCTGTGTGTGATTGCGCTGCATGTAAATCAATCTGAAAATGCGAAAAATCAATTGATTTACTGCATCACGTCTGTCTTTATGTGCGCAAAAGCTGAGTCGTGTCTTCGCAGTATATGTGTGTATGTCGTATATGAGCTCAACATGTGAATAAAGTGCTGTTACTGCTCTGTATGTGATTGTGCTGCATGTAAATCGGTCTGAAAATGCGAAAAATCGATCGATTTACTGCATCACGTCTATCTGTATGTGCGCAAAAGCTGAGTCGTGCCTTCGCAGTATGTGTATATATGTTGTATGTGAGTTGCAGCATGTATGCAAAGACATTGCTGTTCTTCTGTGTATATGCAAGCTTCAACGCGTCAACGACTGCGTTGTTATTGTCTCGCTTTTCAACTGTGTGTGAGCTCAACATGTGAGTAAAGCGCTGTTACTACTCTGTTGATGTTGATGAGATTTCTCAGCACAAAGATCTCATTTATTCAACAAGATGATAAAGATGCGTGATGATTTTCAGAAGATTGAAAGCATTCTCACAATTTACATCAGAATTGAATGCATAAATCTTAATGTTTATCTGCACTCAAGAAACATTTTGAGCATAAATAGCTTACGATGCAACTGCAAATGAAGTTATCAGACAGCGAAGCATATACTTATGCATTGCTCAAACTGAACGCATCTGCAATCAAGAATGCTACATGATGTTGACTTTTTAAACTATTGAATAATCATTATGATCATGAAAGATCTCAGAGCAGCAGCAAGAATAATGATGAAAACGAAGCTTCTGAAGCAATTTAAAGTGACTGAAACATTCATTCTTTAACATGCAATCAATGTGAACAAATTTGATACATAGTCTTAATCTTGTTGTTTCAACTGCGTGAAGCAGCTGTATAAATAGTGAGTGATTTTCTATCTCAGAGAATTTTGTTCACTCGACACACATAGCATAAAGTTTCTCATGAGTCAATCTAATCAATGTCACAAGAATGTATGAATTTATTATTATTATTATTATCTTCTTTCTTCTGTATTCTTAAAGTCTTAGTTATAGTTATCTTTATTGAATCAAACATTTCATTCATGACATGATTAAATTGAATATTTAAACATGATCTCAACATTACTTTAAGAATTCATTAATCACATGATACTGCTTTCATTACTCATTCAAGTTCACTCAGCTGATAACAAGATGAATATAAAGAAATTTATGTATTTGATGATTAACAACATTGAAAGACAAAACAACATTAAGAAATTAATAGAATTAAGAAATTAAAATCTTGATTGCTAAAGAATTTACAGCTTATTCAGTACGCGCTCGTTCAAATCGATTAATAGAATCAAGAAATTAAGATTTTAATTGCTTGAGAATCATCAAAAAAATTTCTCAAATCAGCAACACTCTTCTTTGAAGACTAAAACACTAAAACAGCGATCTTCTCACATACTGTTGAGCATCATTCTTCGCTCAATCGTCAGATTTTCACTATGATTCAATCATCTGTGAAAAATTTCTTCAAGAATTATCAAAGTCTTTATTCTTCTGTCACTTCAGATTCAGTCATTTATTCTGAACTATCATCTTGCATATCAAAATATCTTAGAATTGACTTTGTATAAAAACATTGTCAATCTTTGTCTCATCTTCAAACTTTTGATGAATCTCTGAAAGTTTCTATCTTCTGAGATATAAAAAATGTAGAACAGCTACAACACTGAGTCAAACAAGACTCAGAAGTTTTTCTAGAAGGTTTGAATAATCTTTGAACTTAACGAGATTTAAATGTAAAATCTTGTGAGTTATTTGACAAGATATCAAGTGAATAAATATGAAAGACTTGTTTTGAGAAAATGAATCAAGTCAAAAAATAATCAAATCAATTGAATCAGACGCTTCAAAACAAATTGATTGAAGCACAACATCAACTGCAATCATTTAAAGAAGTCACTTCTTTCTTTTTTATCTTATTCAGTTCATTCAAGTAATCTCAAAAGCTTTCGAATTCACTCTTGTTTACTGACGAAATCGAGCTCATCTGAAATGACTGACAGAAAAAAATTCGTGACAAGCTAGAAATTAACATTGATTATTTTAACAATGATAAAGCTATATTAGTTTACATTTATTTTTGAATTAGCGAAAACAAAGTCAAAGTCACTTTAATCAGACGTCAGCAAGATTCATTGAATCTTTATTCAACGATCAACAATCTATTAGATGAACTTACTCAGCTATATGATGATCTTGACAAAGAGACAAACTTTCAAAGAAAATATGCTAATCTTATTTAAGAAAAAAGCAAATTCAGTGACTTTAATTCAATGTTTCAACATCTGTTCTTTTATCTAGAATATCACGAAAAACAATTAATCATTGATTTACAAGACAAGATTAAACTGATCACGTCAAGTCAAGTATCTGAGTTCAGATCAAGTACTCAACTCAAAAAGTATCAAGTTAAGTTGAAATTTTTTTGAAAAAGTGTTGAATTGAATTGAGAAGTTGAACTCAAGAACTTAAGTTAAATTAAGAAGCTTAACTTAACAACTTGATTTGAAAACTTGACTTGACTCAACAAGATATTAGATAAATGTAAATAACTTGATTGAATAGTCTACATGATTTCTCTTCATGACTTTCTATCATGTTTTTTCGTCATGACTCTTTATCAAAGTCAAACAATCTTCATGTTTCTCTTTATGTTTCTCTTTATGTTTCTCTTCATGTTTTTCTTCATGTTCTTCTTTATGTTTCTTTTTATGACTTTCTATCAAATGATTTTCATGTTTTTTCTTCATGACTTTCGACCAAAAAGATAATGCAAAAAGATAATGCAAAAGTTGAAAAAATTTCTATATTTAACTTTCTTGACATCAAGCTTAAGTTCTTGATGAGTCGAGTCAAGTTGATTCAATTCTCAGTCAAGTTGAGTTGCGTCAAGTTGAAAATATGCTTAATTTGACTTGAATTGAGTTGAAAATGTGAGCAACTCAACTTTGAATCAAGTCAAATTCAAAATGTTAACTTGAAACTCAACTTGATGATCAGTTTAAACAAGATAGTTTATTGTCTTTATGCAGCTTGAAGTAGTCAGCTGATTCAGTCAGAATCTCTCAATGAAATTCATAGTTATCTGATTCATTTGAACAATAAGCATCAAGTCATGAATGATATCAAGAAAAAGAAATTTCTGAACAAAGTCAGAAAGCAAGTCATCTTTGCTGACGAAGTTTCAAGAACTTTCTATAAAAAGATCAAAGTTACTACATTTGTTTATCATTCAAAGTTGCATGACGCGATTTTGACTAGCGTCAAAGACATTAATCTACAAGCTGAAATCTGTTTCATCTGTTACAAATCAGATCATACTTCTAGAGAGTGCTCTGATTAATCTAAAGTTAATGTTTTAGAAAATGATGAGTTCAATTATTTAAATTCTAAATCAGATTCTGATTTAAAAAACTAGCTATTTCTTTCAAAGTCATCAAAGAAATAGAAATCATATCTTTGTGCAGTCAAATCAAAGTTCTATTGAAAGAAAACTACTTTGAAAAGTCTTTTCTGATCAATGCATTTCTCATTTCTCAGAATGAATCTTTTAGTCTTCAATTCTTGATAGACAGTGATTTCATCATTTACATGCTGATACATATCAGAATAGTTGATAAGATATGCAAGAAACTTGAAATTTAATCTATATTACTAGTCAAAAAGAAGTTAATATGAAATTATGATGAAAAGCTAGTCAGAAAGATTACTACTCATAAGATTTTACTCAATCTCATAATCAAAAGTCATAAGAAATTGACTATGTCAATGCTGATAGCTGATATCGAGCATCATGAAGCTATATTGAGCAAACTCTGAATGAATAAAAATGAAATATTATTGAATATGAAACATGATACTATCATATTCTCTGATCAATTAAATATTTCGATTTCGATTTTTTCAATCTCGTCAAATATGAAGCACTTAAGTTGATCATGATTAACTTCAATCTCTTCAGCAGCTCACAACAAGATCTTTAAAATGCTTAAGCACTTAGTTTCATTCATTCAGAAAGAGTCATTCTTAATTTAAAACATAAACATTGTTTCTTTTCAAGCACTAGTAAAACGAAAAAAGAAGAATCAGACAGAGATTTTTGCTATGTTTATTAAAGACATCGATAGAAAAATTGTCTACAATACTCAATGCAAACTAAATGTCATAAACGTCTTCTTTACTGATGAAACAGCTCAGAATCTAGAAAATATTAAAGTCAAGCTATCATTGAAATATCAGAACTTTCTAGATGTCTTTGATCAAGCTCAAGCAGACAAGCTATTGTCTCATCATTCATATGATTATAAGATAAAGCTTACTAATGACGTAATGTCATCTTGTTGTCAAGCATATCAAATGTCTCTTTACAAGCTTCAGAAAGTAAAGAAATATCTGAATGAAAATCTTTTCAAAGAATTTATAATCTTTAGCAAAGCTTCATATTTCTCACTCGTTCTGTTCATCTTAAAAGCAAATAAAGATCTATGATTCTGCGTTAACTATCAAAAGCTCAATGCTATTATCAAAAGAAATCGCTATTCTTTATCGCTCATAAATAAGATGATTAACAAAATAGTTGATTGCAAGCATCTGACTCAATTAGATATCATTTCGACTTTTAACAAACTGCAAATGCATTCTGATAGTGAGAACTACACTATTTTCATCATCGCTTTAAAAATGTATAAATCAAAGATGTTATTTTTTGAACTTATCAATGATTCTGTCTCATTTCAGCAGTATATGAATGATGTTCTTTGAGACTTTTTAAATGACTTTTGTCAAGTTTATTTAAACGACATTCTGATTTACAGCAAAACTCAACAAGAACATTGACAACATATCAAGATGATATTAAATCATCTACAAGAAGCTGATCTACAAGTAGATATTTAAAAGTGCAAATTTAATGTGAAAGAAACTGTCTTCTTAAAAGTCATAGTTTCAGAACAAAATCTTTGTATGAATTCTATTAAAGTGAAAGTCATAGTCAACTGAACTACGTCAATCAATCTAAAAGAAGTTCAAAGCTTTGTAAGATTTGTTAACTTCTATCGTTGTTTCATTAAGAATTTCTTGAAGCTAGTTAAATCATTCACTCAGCTGACTAGAAAAAACACGTCTTTTGTTTGAAATAAAATCTGTGTTCAAGCTTTTGATGATCTAAAGAAACAAGTCAGCTTGATCTCAGTTCTACGACATTTTGATTCAAAATGACAGACTATTCTGAAAATCAATGCATCTGACTACGTCAAAGATGAAATATTATTTCAGTATAATGATGAGAATGTTCTTCATTTGATAGCTTTCTACAGCAAGAGCATGATTCTCGCTAAATGCAATTATCACATCTATGACAAGAAACTGCTGATCATTATTTAATGTTTCAAACACTGAAGATTCAAGCTTGAATGCATTAAGTTACTCATTCAGATGTTCATTAATCATCAGACTTTGAAGATTTTCATGAAAAACAAACAGTTAACTTAACGTCAAGTCAATTATTTAAACATTCTATTTAAGTTTAACTTTCAGATCATTTTTTAATCAGGTAAAATGAACACTAAAGTCAATGCTTTAATCAAAATGTTTCTGATTGACGTCTTTAAATTAACTCAGCATACTGAAGATTACTATCAGATTATTCTGACATTTAATAGAATAAATATACTAGTTATTGAATCTGAAGTTGATTTCTATCAGCGAGTAAAAGATATCAACAAAATGAATAAGCTTTGCAATGAATATAAACAAGTTATAAGCGAAAACAAGCTCAAGCTACATAGCACTGAATTGAAGCACTGCAAGATCATTGATGATGTTTTGTTCAGAAAAGATTTACTATGAGTTTCTGAGAATATGCATATGAAATTACTAAAGAAAATTCATGATCAGTCTTTCATCTTTCATTCTGACAATCGAAGAATTATTAATTTAGTTCAACATTTCTACTATTGATCAAATCATTAAGCAACAATTAGATATTACATTCAAAACTGTCATGTTTATTAATGAAGTAAGACATTTAAAAATAGTATCAATGAACTTCTAGCTTTGTAAATGATATTAACATTCTAGTCTATGACAGATTCACTGAAGAAATTTGCAGAACACTGATCAAAGCACACAACGTCTGCATGAAATGAGCTTGCACTCATGACACAACGTTCACATCAGAAAAGTATGAGCTCACGCATTTCACTAGAAAATTGAAGAGATTCAACATGACGACTAGCATACAAATAAAAAGCTCAGTTATCAAATCGAAATCAGACGTACGAGTTCTAAAGATGCAACTGAACATGAAACTGTGATGAGACGCGCATCTTCGACAAATAAAGGCGAATCACGTCACAAGAATGCTGACACTTAGTCGTTTTAAAGTCTTTACATGAGAAGCTATTTTCACAAAAGCGAGACAAGTATACTCAGCAGTAGTGAGATCAGAAATCGCATTTGAAGCATCAGTCTGACATCAGCGTGACAAGAAAGATGAACTGTTGAGCAAAGAATGCAGACTAGAAACACTTCAGAATCAGACTCTGTGTCACGTAGCAGAAGCATTCAAAAGAGTAAACATCGAAACTTTAGAGGCAGAAACATACATGAGTTTGCTACATGTTCATCTGAACATGCTACAGAACAAGATCACGCTACACAGTTGAGTCAACAATCGAACGCAAGAGATTAGATAAGCATGTGAACTAATATGCATTCATTTGACGAAAGTTAATTGCGTCATTTCTTGCTCACTCGTCATCAAGAAAATAGTACTTTTGAATGTCTTCATTCAAGAAGATGCGAAGATACAGTTGAGATGCAGATGATGCACTCTCTTCTTCACAATGATTTCAACAAGCGATAGCATCGCAATAATGCAGTATCACAAAGATCAATGAAATCAATGATGAGAAAAGTACAGAGAACGTGTTGCAGACGTCAATGCAATCTCAGCACAAAGATCGCATCTGAGCAATAAGATGATAAAAATGCGTGATGATCTTCAGAAAGTAGAAAGCATTCTTGCAATGCACATCAGAATCAAATGCATAGATCTGAACGCTTATCTGCATTCTAGAAACGTTTCAGGCATGAATAGTTCGCAATGCGACTGCGAATGAAGTCATCAGACGACGAAGCATGTACTCATGCATTGCTTGAACTGATCGCACCTGCGATCAAGAATGCTACAAGATGCTGACTTCTTGAACTATTGAATAATCGTCATCATCACGAAGAGTCTCAGAGCAGTAGCGAAAATGATGATGAAAACGAAGCTCTTGAAGCAATTTAGAGTGACTAGAACACTCATTCTTTAACATGCAATCAACGTGAACAAATTTGATACATAGTCTTAAAACTCACTGTTTCAACTGCGTGAAGCAGTCATGTAGACTGCGAGTGATTTTCTATCTCAGAGAGTTTTGTTCACTCGATACAGATAGCATAAAGTCTCTCATGAGTCAATTTAATCGATGTCACAAGAATGTATGAATTTATTATTATTATTATTATTATTATTATCAATGAACTTCTTTATTCTCTTTCAATTTCACAGAAACGCTGAAAAGATATAATTATGAACTTCATCATTAAGTTACTTCTATCAAAAGATTATAACATTATTTGCACAATCATATGTCATTTCATTAAGAAACGTCATTATGTTTTCTGTCATTAAGAAGATGAAAGCATCTCAGTTGAAGAAATGATTTAAATCATGCTATGAAACATCTATTGACTTCATGATTTATTTAATTCTATTGTTTCAAACAAAGACTTTCAATTCATATCAACAATGTGACAAAGTCTTTGTAAGTGACTAAGAATCACAGTTAGTCTATTAATAGTTTATCATTCTGAAATCAATGATTAATCAAAATGAGTTAATTAAAATGTTGAATGCAAATTAAAAATCTACTGTAACTACATGCAGAATGACTGAGTGAAATGACTTTTCATGATGAAATTCAGCAAGAATTTCAATATTTTCTTGATCATCTCAATGACTTCGTTTTACTTCAATAAGAATTTTCATCTTTGAATGAGTTTCGATTCAAATATGACTGATTACAAAATAATTCATGAACGTCTTGAAGCTAGAAAAGCAAATGATATTATCATTTAAATGAAAGAGCTTCTTATCTTCAATCATCAATAATTGAAAAAGATGAAGCAAATCATTGAAGCTCAAGTCAATAAACATAAATGAGACATCATTTATGAAGTAAACGACTGAGTTTAATTATTCTTTAGAAACATAAAGATAATTAAATCATGTAAAGATTTGAAAGATAAACAGCTAAAACTTTATCAAATCACTGTTAAAGTTGAGATCTTCTATCATCTTCATTTATTGATAAGCATGAAGCAGCTGCATTTAATGTTCAGCTCAAGACTATTATGATCTTATTTTAAAGACTTGTTATCAGAACAGCATTTGAAATCTTCTAAATCATTGACAATCAAGAATGATGATCATTAAAAGATAGATGACATTTTGAACTTTAAATGCTATCAAGAGTGAATACAATACAAAATCAAATGAACGAGATTAAATCAAGACAACAAATGATACTATGTCAATAAAAAAGAATTTAAGAACTTGAAAAAAGTTCTAGTTGAATTTCATAAGTTCTATTCAGACAAATCACACTAAATTGAAAAACAGTGAAAGTTTTTTTGCATTTCATTTGTTTTATTCATGTGAACATGAATTTTCGAAGAAGAAAATAATGTTACAAATGTGTCAAAGATCAAATTCTAATCAATTCACAGTGAACGCTAGCAAGTTCACTGTATATTGATTAGAGCTAGTCAATGATCTAGTCGAGATCTGACCTAGATCTGGCTCAGATTTGACTCAGATATGACTCAGCATCTTTTTTCTTCTTTAGCATCTTCTAATCAGCTTTTATTGCCTTTCAGACAAACACACTTCTTTGTGTTACGAGTGATCAACAGATTTCTATGACAAACACATTTCTTTGTGTTGCAAACATCTTTCAAATCAACATCTTTCTTGTGTTTTAACACGTCTTCTTTGAGACTAGCGTCGATCTGAGTAACTACTATATAGAGCATGTTTTTCTTGCCTTTTGTACCTTCTTTCTTCTGTATTCTTAAAGTCTTAGTTATAGCTATCTCTATTGAATCAAACATTTCACCCACGGCACGATTAGGTTGAATATCTAGGCACGGTTTCAACATTATTTATCTTATAATAATATTGTCTGATACTAATTGTATTAAACAAATTTTTCAAAAAAATAATTTAACATTTTAGTACTTTAAAAGTTAAAGTATTATTGATTTTAATTGCTTAAAACATGATCATTATCATTTAATGTATAGGACTTAATCTTTCTATGTCTTTCGTTCGTATTGTTACTGCTACCTTGACGAACACGGGCAGACAGCGATCGTTCTTCGCTGTCGGGATTCGTTGGGGTACTACTGCGAGATGTGGTCCGTGAATAAGATTCCGACCTAGTAGTATAACTTCTTATCTTGACATTCTTTTCCAGGTGATAACTATGACTTTTCTCCAGGGCGCCCCCACTGGCGCCTTTGTCATCCGATCTTCTCCAGCCACGCCAGCCAGTCCACCAGAGCCATCCGCCTTGCTCTCTGGCCAATTGACGTTCTCGCTTCTTCAGCCCCTGCCGTAAGTGCGACCTTCTTTCATTCTCCTTCTCCCAATACTCGAGTCGATAAAGCTCCCAATTCTCACGAAACTCGGGGGAGAACGGTTTCGGCAATAGTAATAACTTGATGTAGTCGCCACCTGGAGAGAGATCCTCGAGATGTGACCCCTCATCAAAGTCCTCAGGTTCTGCCCCAGCACTAGAACCGCCCTGTCTGTAAATCGAAAGGTCTACGTATTCATACGAGGACCTTTGCGAAGGGAAAAGGGAAGAGTATGGGAATAAGGAAGACAGGTGTCCTAACGCCTCCTTCATCCAAGGTCCTTTGATGACGACTACCTTAGCGTTGACATTTCTTAAGCCTCGGTTTGCAACGCCAACCCATCGTCGAGGCCACCTGACTCCTCGATCCCACTGACCAGTGCCCCAAACTAAGATGGCGGTAACAGCCCCACCCATTAACGCTACTTTTTCAGCGGTTTCGACCACCCAGTAGACTGATCCACCAACTCCGCTTCCATCCTCTCGTGGCCGCAGGAATAGAGCATAAAGAAAACAGATAATCCAAACGGTGAGGAGAAGCAGAAAAAATGTATTTTGTCTTCTGCGAGCGCGTAGAGTTAAATATTGTGACCGGAGAGACGCTTCGAGAATGAGCAAATTTAAGTAAATCTGAGGTGGGGAAGAGGGGAGAATCGTAGTAGGATCAGATGGCTGAAGCGGGGTTGCGGATCCTGACTTTGCAGGCTCTGGGGATCTGGCAAGTACAGTAGGTACTGATGTACTTGGTGGCGGAGCCCCTTTGACGAGCCGATCAAGCCTCGAGCCGGACATTGCGAAACTGCTTAGCTATGGTAGGGTTTGAGACGAGATCCAAATAGTTACGTATTCTGCTGTTCTTTAAGGTAGGCGATAGTTGCTCTCGCTCATCTCCGCAGCTTAGGCGACTCGGTATGTATCTGGTTTGTATGAGTCCGCTTAAGGGTGCTCCATATGCATTTGCTTGTAGTGGGCATAGGCGAAACAAATCCTGGAGCGATTGACTTGAAGCAAAAGCGATCTTCTGTTTTCAAGACCACCTAAGGTAGTTTCCCCAGTATTTCTTACCTTACAACTTTCGCTAAAGGATCCCGATTAACGTACCTTGAAAACTACTATGGTACGTAGAGGTTGTAGGCGCCTACACGCTTCCGCCCGGGGTTAAGCTTTCGCGGCAATTCCTGTAAACTCCATTCTACGTTTTAGGCAAACGCTGACGACACGGTCAGTTGCATTTGCCCGATGCCGATTACATACTTACGCTCTAATGAAGCACTAGATATCAACTGTGCGAACCCAAGAGCTTTGGACAGAAAATTTCATGGTTCAATAAAAAAACATTGGCGCCATTTCGGATTCCCTTAGAATACTCGCCGCTGGTCGCACTTCAGCCTCAGATATCGGGCGAAGATTGTGCCAACATCGCCTTATAGTCGAGACACCGCCGGAGCAAAGCGCGTTCGTCCATAATAGCCGGGACTTTGATATCGCAAGAACGTCTCGGAAATACAGCTCCACAATGTCTGCTACGGCCGCGAATAACAGCGATGACGACTTCCAATCAAAAACGCAGCGAAGTCCCTTGGCTTCTCAAAGAGCCAGGCAAAGCGGAACACCCACAGAAGCCAATCGGAGAGGAAGGATTGGTGCCTATTTCACCCTTGGCTACAAAGAGGGATTCAGTCAATGGGTATGAGGGATTCCGTTCTGACTATATTCGCCGCATCACCATTAAATGTACATATAGTGGGCAAACATTCCAGCAGCCGTAGCCGAGCACAAAGTTTTGTCTTACATACCGTATCTTCAGCAGCCTCCAACCCACACCGAGACAGGATCCGCTCCACCATCAACATCTGCTTCTAAGGTTTCCGTTTCGGAGACTGGAAGCAATAAAGCACCATTGGTGACGACAAATTCGATGACTGATCCTTTTGGTCCTCGGCGGTGGCATTCGAACTTAGTGAAGCTCAGCGGCAAAAATCGTGCCCTCAATGAATTTTCGGTGGAACGCGTTGGAGAAGAGACGGATCAGAATCTGGTTATACTCCATGGATATGGTGCTGGACTTGGATTCTTCTATAAGAATTTCGAAGGCTTAAGTCAAGTCAAAGGCTGGAAGGTGTATGCACTCGATCTTCTCGGGATGGGCCGAAGTAGTAGGCCGCCGTTCCGAATACAAAGCAAAGACCGACAAGAGAGTATTACTGAGGCCGAGAATTGGTTCATTGATGCGCTAGAAGAATGGCGGGCTCAGAAGAAAATAGATCGATTCACCCTTCTTGGTCACAGTTTAGGTGGATACATGGCGGTTGCCTATGCTCTAAAGTACCCCGGTCGTCTAAATAAGTTGGTCCTCGCATCCCCGGTTGGCATTCCAGAAGATCCGTATGCCGTTAACGCAGAAATGCCTGAACCTTCAGGATCAACGCTCACCAACGAATTCTCTCAAGACCAGGAGGCTACGATGAACACCTCTAATCCTGAGATACCCGAAAACCTAAAGAATGGAGATAACAACAACTTCTGGAATGCAGGCCCACAAAACTCAAACCCAGGCGATAACACTCCGCCGACTGCTCCAAGAAAGCCACTTCCGAAATGGCTAACTTATCTATGGGACGCTAATATCTCTCCATTCAGCCTGGTCCGTTGGTCAGGACCTTTAGGTCCTCGATTTGTGTCAGGCTGGACTTCACGGCGGTTCTTTCATCTTGAATCCAACGAAGCACAGGCTTTGCATGACTACGCATATTCCCTATTCAGACAACGAGGCAGCGGAGAATATGCGCTGGCGTATATTCTTGCCCCAGGTGCATTCGCTCGTAGCCCGCTAATCCGACGCGTTCACGGTGTCGGTCGGCAGATCGTTGCACCAAACGGCACAACCACCCCAAGCGTCCAAACAGCCGAGCAAAGGCGAGAGAATGGTGTCCCGGTGGTTCTTATGTACGGTGAGAATGACTGGATGGACATCGCTGGAGGATACGCCGCGGAGCAGAAGATGGAAGAAGCAAAGGAGAAGGCCCTGCGAAAGGCTTCACACGAGGAAAAAAAGAATGACAATGGTTCTACTAAAGTGATGATAATCAAGAAAGCCGGTCACCATTTATATCTTGAGGGATGGGAAGAATTTAATGAAGTGATGCGAGGGGAGATGAAAGATGTTTCGAGACGGGAGAATCAGGCATAAGCTTTGTATTGGCGTATCTTACTCTCTTTTTTCACTTTTTGTGCTAGCATTTCTGCTTCATGGCGTCTGTATCTGGGCTAGATCCTGGTGTAAGATCATCCCAGGTGTTGTGGCATGAAGGCGATGAGCACTCAATCTTTCTGTTTCAATTAGACTCTAAATTACTTCTGGTTCAGCGTGGGCGGACCGGCCTTAGCTAGGTAGGCATAGAGGCCGACTGTAAGCAAAGCCTCCCTCTCCACATATGGTGATCTTAAGCAAATAATGGAGTGCCGTCTAAAGGTCAGACATGAGACGACCTTTGAGAGCTCCTTGAATTGAATTTAATTGAAGCGCAGCCTTGCTACTGCAGTACTCGAGTGGTGATGATCCTGCTCTCAAGTGTGGGAAGCTCTTATTTGTATACTTCGTCCGGGACTGTCCAAAGAAAATGTGGATATAGAGGATGTCTTCGAGTGCAGCAAGGATCTACCAATGTTGGCAGTGTCCAACGCAGTGATAGACCTAGATAGCGGGCGGTCTACAAAATACTCCTTCGGGCTCGCATTCCCTGGAGCTTGACTGTTATTCGGTGTCCTCGCCCGGGACCGTGCTGGGGATCTGGTCACCGAAGGCACGGAGGATAGGCTACCGGATGTCAATGAGCGGCGGTGATGACGCTTGCGGTCATCGACGTTAGCTGGCAGCTCAAGCCGAGAATTCATTGATGTCCAGAGGACATCTTCATCGTTGTGACCTGGAAACCTCCACCCTCCTACTCCTTCGAAGTCGCGCCCTATCCCTCCACTACCATAGATACCCAGTCCACTGCTTTCAGGTACCTTCGGTGTGAGAGAGCCAGAATTGCCACTACCTACGCTGCTCCTTCGGCTCTTGCGGCGATGTTCTTTCTCACCCAAAGCAGGGGAGCTGGCCCTCAAAGGCGACTGTATGTTCCTCGACGTGGTCTGGCTTGCAAATTGATCATGTATAAGCACCACGCCTAGTTCAGCATAGACGACAAGGACACGGAATAAGAGGGTGGAAAAGGCGAATGTTGTAGTTAAAAAGGCAAATAATGCAAGTGGGACGGAGATGAGTAGTAGAAAGGGCGAGAAGAGGGTACACAGTAGATTGGGCATCTTGCGAAATGGTCATCTTGCAGCGAACTCCAGGAATTTCTCATATCACGTCAAACCACTTCCAGCCAAATCAGATGACATACGAGCGTAAATACGCTAACGTATTATCGTACCTTAGTAAAATATGTTTTCGTAAATCTAATTTAAATTACATAACCTCAGTACAGTTGCCATCTTTTACTTCTTCTTCAAGCAAACTTTATTTGCTGGAGAAGGTGAAATGGCACCTGGTAATGACTTTCCTGAAGAAAAATTTCCATGGCACCTTGGAATTTATGATGCCCATTGCCATCCTACGGATACTGTATCATCCAGAAAAGAGATTCCTGGCATGAAAGCGAGGATCCTAACAGTTATGGCCACACGAGGTCAGGACCAACACTTGGTAGCCGAATTCGCAGATGAGCTTGGTTTGAGCCACAAGCTCAAGTGCGTAGATGTAGGGAGAGAAACTCCACAGTGTCAACTCATACCTTCATTTGGCTGGCATCCTTGGTTTTCTCATCAGCTCCACGATGATAGGATCGTTGATAGAGGACACAGCCTTGAGGGGGCAGAGAAGGTAAACCATTATAAAAGTGTCATTACCCCTGCGCCAAAAGATCACGATTTCATTCTGTCTCTCCCTGATCCTCGTCCTTTGTCCGACTATCTCTCCCAAACTCGGGAATACCTTACCCGATATCCTTATGGCGCTGTGGGCGAGATAGGACTGGATCGGGCCTTTCGCATCCCTGAGAATTGGCTGCCAGGTGATCCGAGTGCTATCATACCAGGTTTGACATTGGGAGGGCGCGAGGGTAGAAAGTTATCGCCTTATCGAGTCAGCATTGAACACCAACAAGTGATCCTGACAGCGCAACTTAACCTTGCAGGAGAGATGCAAAGGCCCGTATCGGTTCATGGTGTTTCAGCACATGGTGTATTATATGAAACACTGCGCTCAACATGGCAAGGCTATGAGAAGAAAATATTGAGTAAACGAGCTTGGAAAAGAAGGGCTAGCGCTGTCGCCGCCTACAAGGACGAGGACAAAGATGATGCTGAGATACAGAATGAGCAACCATGTGGCCGTACGCTCAAGCCGTTTCCGCCTCGAGTCTGTTTGCATTCATACTCTGGACCTCCGGACACTCTGAAACAGTACCTCCATCCATCCGTACCGGCTACAATCTTCTTCTCCTTTTCCAAAGTTATAAATTTCTCGACTTCATCAACGAAGGCCGTTGATGTCATCAAAGCGGTGCCAAGTGACAGATTGCTGATTGAGAGCGACCTTCACTGCGCCGGAGCACACATGGATGATCTGCTGGAAGAGATTGCACGATCGGTATGCCAAATCAAGGGGTGGTCGTTGGAAGAGGGTGTCAAACTCCTTGCCTCGAACTGGCTTTATTTCATCTTCGGAGAGGAGAGGTAGTATTACGACTACTGCTGTGTAAGCTACTAGCAATAGTGAGGTCGATTAGACTGCCGGGGAGTGTTCTATATTTTCCCGAAACCAGCTCTGGGTGTCGCATTGCACACACAAAGTGAATAAAACCTGATGAGAGTGTTATGGCACGAAGTTTTATGACTGATAATTCACCGCAAGCTTTAAAGCCTTGACACTGACAGTCGTCTTGATATAACAATCAGAATTTGACTCAAGTTGTCCTCCTGTACCCTACCTTCGACTCCAATTTTATATGGTTGCAACTGTTATATTGCAGAGGTCAACGGCTGATTGCTTTCCTTCGGATGACTTCAAGTGCTAAATCAATCTTGTGGCGATACAAGTTCGTAAGATAGTATTACGATTTTTGTATATCTTTCGACAAAATTGTAGGCTACCAAAGGAGCTCTCATTTCCAGATATATCTAACAACCGTTATTTATAGCCAAAAATCTCCTCAAAAGTGGAAGCTGTACTTGATGTACACGTGGTGATTGAAAGGAGCTTCCCCCGCGAGCATCTGGTTCCTACGAACAAGATCATAGAGCTATGCCGAACACAAGCGTGACATGGTCTATGCGATCTCATGTTTCACCATCTGAGGACCGTCTGCAAGGCTCCCTAACTGGAATCTCTGTTGCGCGTCCTGTTCAACGTTCAGAGGCAAAACCAATCGGACGAAAAACCGTAACAGCCGACGCAAGTGCGACTTCATCATCTGTGGATTATGATAAGCGTTTATACGCGCCCAAAATCACGAGAGGCGTGCCTTCTGCTCCAGAGACAATACCGAAGGGTCTCCAACAATATGATATAATCAAACACTATCCGAACCACCTACACGGAGAACTATTACTGAACATATCGACGTTCTGGCAGCCGAAAGAGATTAGCAAGTTGAGCGGAATCAAAGCAAACACGCTTGTCAAGAGGATTCGAGTAGCCAAAGTGAAATACCGTGGGGAGATCGTGATGAAGAAAAAGGAAAGGAGGGAAACTTCAAAGTCAGATCGGAATCGACAAATAGATGAGAATAGAAATGTGGTTACGGATGGCCAAGGAACACTTTCGTCATCCTTTGTCTGCGGCCAACAACCCTTGCCTATTTATCCTACCTCCGAAGCCAGCAGCAAATTTCTTATGGAGCAGACGAATCACCGGGAGGATTTGATAAAAGAGCAGAAAGAGGCAGAGGCGAGAGGACACCAGAGACTCAAGGGAAGAAATGGTCAGTGGTATTTCAGGTACGTCAAGGGTATGTATGACGACGGGGATGCTGGGGTAGAAGCCGAGGGGGCTCGACAGGATAGGTGTGATCTGAATCAACGGCTTTGCACTTGACATATATCTACACCATGACCATACCCAATCGGTCGCATGTGGCATTGATCTCGATCAGTAGATGACCCACTAGCATGAAGCAATGGTAAAAGCTATCTCAACCAGAAGCGGCCGTTCATCATGTTTGTGAATCTTACGAATAGCGCCGATGAACCCTGTAATATTTCTAACTCTAAGTTAACTACCTTACTTTACGGTCCCTTTTTCCCCAACTACCCACGATTCAGCAATGTCTTCTGCAACATCTTAATGGACGATTTCGGCAATCCTACTGATTAATCATGTAAAAGTTGCTGTAGGATACGACATCTGTTGCTGATGAATCTCGTCCGTCACTTTGTCTTTCAAGCCGCCTCCCCCCAGCGGCGTAACGTTGAAACCAAATTTGCTCTACATCTACCCTTCCATGAACCGCAATATTATTGCTGCACTGGCCCTCGTATCTCATGGGTTCTTCTTGTTGTCTCTTTTAGCCTTTTAAGAACAATTACTTCATGGATTAGACTTGTCATCCTCATGTTTGCTAAGGTAATATGACTCGTACGACCTAGAGACACTTCATTTCGAGTTGTCTAACACATACATTTATAGATGGCTTAGTGGTTGGGAAACTTCCCAGAATAGGATGAATAGTTTCCTCGTAGGATAAGATGAAGGTTTTTGCCTTGGATGACGAACGATTTCTATGAAAGGGAATGCCTAAAAAAAGTAGTACATATTTAGCTTGTTGATTCGTCCGAGAGACGGTCATCAAGATTATGTTAAGGCTATATTAGAGGCTGAATACGGTTTGTGGCCTTTTCCACTGTCAACACCACCAAGATTCACAGATACCACAACCATGGTTGCTCGCTGCTGAACCACCTTCCTTCGTTTATTGCTTCCTTAGGGCTTATCGTAATAGAGAATAGTAATCATAAGTCTCCTTATCCTCTTCTGTCCTCCGCTGCCCTCGGTATTGCTCGTTGTTGTTCAAATCCAATCGAAAATAAAATAGAGATATCTGTACTTATACCATTCCTGTGGGTCGAGCTGGTGCTTGCTCGCTTTGAAGCGTAATCTGATGTCCGTGCTATAGGCTAGACCTCCGGAAGCATCAATGATGGCTTCGGAAGCAACGATGGCGCCCCCGCAAGGATCGATGTCGCCTCAACATGAAGCAAGCTGGATTGCTGCGGAGATTGCTAGGCTGTCTACAAAGCTTCAACTCGTTGTCCAGCCTAACACTGATTTACGTACGTCATCAGCCCCTCTCTATAGCAATGTAAGTCTGTTAAAGTCCACTTGTATGACATTCAGCTTATTTAATCTCTACCGGTGCTATTTTTCCAGCAACGACAACACCCCTTTCGACACCTTTGTGGTCGATCCAAGCTTTAGGAACATGCGTCTAGACGGTACGCGCATCTTGCATGATCCAATATGCAATTTGCATAGTGATGTATCTATCTGATGGTGCTTCTGATATATACATTCAAGGATCTGGCTTACCCCTTCTCATCCTGCCTGCAGGAAACCGTCAGCACATTTCCGCTCCACCCGGCTCATCGCAAAAGTCCCAGAACATTGTGGATTTTTCTGGTCAAGCCTCTAAGATGAAATGCACGCGATCCGCCACTCTTAGTGCAGTTCCTCGCAGCAATTCAGCTAGCTGAAAATGACCCGGAAATATCGAAATCAAGCGTCTCCACCTCGAGGAGAAAATGGACTGGGCCGAAATCGCCGAGTGCCTTAACAAGCAGCGTATCGCCGAAGGCAAACTCCCGAACTTAACTGGCAACGCTGTTTATGGCCGCTTCAATCGTAATGCCAGACGCATCGCTGCAGTAAATGGCGAGGTTTGGGAGTCCGATTATAAAAACGAACAGCGTCCGAAGAAAAAGCTCAAGGCTAAGGCAACTAATGATGAGCCAAGCAACGCCATGGCACCAGTAACAGTTACTGGCTTCGATCCAACCGAAGATATCTTGCTCGCAGAGACGTATGACGAGATCAAGCGGGAAATTTGGGCGCTTGTTAGTCAGCGCATTGCTCGTAAGGGAGGAAAGGTCCATGGGCCGGAGATGTGTGCTCGTCGCTATCTTGCACTTTAATCTGGAAGTCGTTCGTCTTGTGGGTTCCGGCTACGCAATTCCGTTTAGATTGGTACAACAGGGTCTAGCGGAGCTGGGATTGCTATGAGAGCTTTCAGAGAGGACGCTTGTGGGAAGGACCGTTGATTGCAGGGATACTGTAAATGTGACTGTTTTCATACTCTTTCCAACTACTATTGGGGAGGAACCATTAGATGCCGCGACTCCGCATTCGTAAGACGGGGCAGCTTTTCATTGATGTAGGTCATTCCTCGTCGTACTGTGGTGAGTCTCACGGAGCACACATAATAATGGCACTAGCAAGGCAGCAATGGTTCAATTTAGTCTCATTTGTCATAAGCTCTACAATGACTATTCGACTTATTGATGGACCGTCTAGAGTCCTTTGATCAAATTCCCTTGAGTAGCAGGTCAGCATTCGAGGTTGTTTCGGCATTTGCAGACAGGTACCATGAATCCCATTCATCCTAGACCACTGCAAGTGATCAAAACCCCCTCATCAAGTCTTCAAGGGTGATAGGTTTCCTCACTGCATTTGAGAATCCCTCGTGAAAGCTCATCCACACCTTATGCTCACCATCAACAGACTTGTGTTTCTCACTGTTGCTCGGATCTAGCGACTCAGGTTGAACATCATTGACGACCCTACCGAAAAAGTCACGGCGCGTTGCTATGATCTTCACCTTCTTGCCTTCAACTGCCGCAACTGCGCTCTTGTTGATAGCGCTGCTAGATTTATCGCTCTGACCAGGGTTACTGCCAGCTCTAGATCTTGATTGGGCTGCATCTACACTTTGGCGGATGAGATATTTCTGATACTCTTGGTTAAGCGCTTGACGAATAGCGTATCCTGCTGGAGTTGTGGCCTTTCCGCCGCGGGATGCAGTCTCAAAAGTTGCCAATCCATCCATTGCTCTGTCAGTATTTGTCAGTGACTCTTCCTTTATTCGCTGTCAATGGCAAACTCACGGCTCCATGCGGTATATGAACGTGCTGACGCCATTGAGACCAGTCTCGACCCTTCCACGCTCAAAGGTCACGCCGACGCCGCACATGACGCCAACAGCTCTCTCTATCATTTCTCGCTCTCCTTCCTTTCGTACACTGACTATACCACTCTGCTCGCCACTGCCACCAACAATAACCGGCTTTACGTTGGGTGTTAGTATTGTGTTGAGATAGGGCACGAGTCCGGAGGCAATGTCCTCGGGGGACCTGAAAGAGCGCAGCAAGGGGATACTAAGTGATGAATGCAAGCCCAGCAGAATTGCTTTATTCTGCTTCTGAGCCTCAAAAGCCATATAGTCTGCTCGTCGACCGGAGAAAGGAACGAGGTCTTCTTCATTATCATCACCCCAACCTTTCTGATCATTCCCCCACGAGTGCTTGTTGGGAGAAGCAAACAAGTGATGGAAGCTTAGGATGGGCTGAGGTAGGTATGAACTTAGCTCCCATTCTTGCTCAGAGTACACCTTTGATGATAAGCAATCATAGAAATGCAGCCAATCGTAGGCGGCGTTGGGCTTCGACAAAAATGAATCGTCCTGAAATGGCTGAGAGGAATAAGCAGCAAAGCAATCAGTCATGATACGATCGGTATCGCCGCTCGTATCGATAATGTCCCGCAGTCGATCCATGGCATGTCTTTTGCCTAACTCGGCTACACCCAAAGACTTCCCACTTGCCATCTGGAAGAGATTTTCAGTTGCTGGACTGATGGGTTTTGGGAAGCCGGCACCATCCACAAAAACCCTCTCAACTACCTCTTTGGCACCTCCGCGTCCCAAACCACGCGCAGCACCGCCGCCATGCGACAAATTATCCAGCATGTTCTGCTCTACCCAATGTTTGGTCAGTCGAGCTTGCTTCGAAGAGGAAGAAATTGCATTTGCGCGTAGTTTTGCCGCCACCCATTCGCCAATTACCAAGACCCCTCGAATGTCGCCTTCCCCAGTGTTGCTGGAGTTGGGTCGACTTTCTCTTTTGTTGCTAATGCCCCAGGCGGCTTCGCAAAGCCGTCGCACCCCATCGCTATCGCATGCCACACCCTCCTTTTCAAAGACTGTCTTCAATCGAGTTGCGACCTTGTCCAAGGGTGGTCTACGGATCTGGATTATTTCTGCCATGACTGACGAGCGCAATGGCCTCAACGATGGGTGATAAACATCGTTACAGATGAGTATTATTGGCCGTAGCAGTCGAAATCGATCCCCTTTCTTGGAACTCTTTATACGAGCAACGTTGCTAGAAGTGGATTTAAGAGCAGTCGAGTTCCTCTGATCAAGCATCGCTAAGTCGATGAGAGCCTTAATAAACCCCCCCTCACCACTACCACCACTGCCACTCACAACCCCATCAACCTCGTCCACGACTACACATACTGGCCTCCCAGCTTTCCGCACGGTACCGCTTGCATCCTTTGTATTGACACCCTTTACATTCTCTGTGCCGACTATGTCTCTTATTCTGCCCTTGACAACGTCCTTGCTCCTTTCATCACTGGCATTGATCTCGACTACTTCGTAGCCTGCTTGTTTCGCACAGACATGCGCTAGAGTCGTCTTACCTAGACCCGGTGGTCCCGTGAGAAGGAGGATTTTCCGATGTGGACGATCTTCCACGGCTCCGTCCTGGTACTTGCTCTTCGGCTTCGGCCTACTTGTGCCTGGGAACACAATGGGATCCCAACCTTTGATCCATCGAAGTACATCGCGATGTGTACGTTCGTCACCCACGAGGTCCGTGAATTTTCTGGCCCTGTATTTCTCTGTCCACATCATTGTTCTACCCTTCCGATTGGTCTTGCCAACAGTCGGTTCTTCGATCGAAGGTTGAAGAGCCCTAGTATCACGTTTATGAGTACTCAATATTAGCTTGGTCCCCTCGGTAGTCTGGTGAAGCAGATCATGGATGTCAACACCATAAAAACTCTTAGTCGCTCTGCCTGGTGCGGTACTGGACCGATCAGCAATCAGTTGCTCGTACGAAATTGAAGGCTGGGACATCTTTTGTCCAACACTAAAGGCTCTTCCTGAAGATGTCCGAGCCTGCAACAATCCGGTGCTATGGGTCTTCCGTGGGTCACACTCCACTTGGAGAGCGGGTAAATCAGGGCTTGGCAGTCTCGGAGTCTTTCCAACAACGCTCTGAAAGACCGCAAGCATGCTACTGTCCCCGACAGTATTGCTGTCTTCATCGTCATCGAAAAAAGGCCCTGTTTGGATATAAGCTAGCCTAGGCTGGAATTTCGCCGGAAACTGTTTATCATTGGGTGGAGCATCAACGTTTCGCTGAGCCTCCTTTGCACATATAGACTGAACATTTGCGGAGCCTAGTAACCTCTTCTTAGATGGCTGAGCTTGGTCATCGAGCCTATTCCTCTTCCGATTTTCAGGTATGGCCGGCGGGGAAGAACTTGGCGGATACGACATAGGTGAGGAAATGAAGGGCATTTCGGGGCCAGTGGGTGGAGACGATGGGCAAGACCTTTTAGTTGTGGAATCTTGGGTTGGAGCACCGAAGCGTGAGGCCCTGCATTGCTTTAGACACGGGCTCTCTTAGCACAATCAGCTTGGACATATGACGAAGCAGGAAGAATTCGGCGATCCTGGGCTTCAATATGAGCACTGACCTAAATAATAATCATCATCACTTCGAAAGACATCCGGCAGCCTCCAAGCTCGGTGTTGTATCACAATCCGGTTCTTGGTCTTCTGTACGATGGCCTCTGCAGCTTGAATATTTAGAGCTTCTAAGTCGTCAGAATAATCGCAAGCCGAAATTTGGTTCTCGCATTCCACTCCTCCTTCTGAATGCAAGTGTAATGCTGGATCAAAGGGCGAGGACAACAATGGTGATGAGATTGACATTGGAGATGGCTCTCGTCAAGTGCAACATGTCAAGACGCGTTTTGGAGGGACGCGACCAAGCGAACTATCCGCGGATTTAAACTAGAATACTCGGTACCCCTGCATTCATGTCATACAGTACCGTGGGGACGCTTGGCTTAGACGGCTCACTTGGAAAGCCGGATATCTTTTGCTAGATGCCACAACGCCAACCCCTTACTTGCTTGCGCACTCCCCACTGTGAAATGCGTAAAGGCATGCGACCTAGCCACTTGAAGTCAATCTCTGATCACACGTCCTTTGATGGGTCATTATTCGTCTGAATCTTTGCGCATCCACTATTGCGACTTTGCCTACGAGAACAAGGGCCCGTTTCGCATGGCTACTGCGAACATTGGTGACGCTATAGCTAAGACGTTCGCAGAGTAAGAAAACCTCCATACCTTCCGGCCATGCCATCTGCTTGTTCACCCGCTAAAGCGTATGCGCCCCAGGCTCCTGTCTGGATCGCTCATGGACATCTATGTCGGCAAGTCCAAGCGTCACTGGTCTCTGCATTCCAATCTTTTGTGCCATCATTCGAGCTACTTCGAAGACCACCTCGCGGAAGAGAACAAGAAGGAAGGAGCTGGCAAGCTCGAGCTTCTAGACGACGATCCAAAAGCGTTCGAGTTACTCGTGAAATGGCTGTACCAGGGTAAGATAGATGATGTTAGTGACATGCCGATGGAGAAGAAGTGGGATTATGCGGATGCTTGCCAGAAGTTGTACATCTTGTGTGATAAGATCAAGCTGCCTCAGCTCAAGAATTCCGCGATCGATCAATTCAGGAAAGGCTGCTTCGAAGCTGGATTAGTTCCTGGCCCAGAGGAGATCCAGCCAGTCTACGCTAATACGCCACCTTCTTCGCCGTTTCGGAGACTTGTAAGTAAAATTGCGGCGCGACAGATCATGGACCCCGAGAGCGAGAGTGATGCAGAAATGTACAGATCATGCTTCGAAGCAAATTCAGATTTTGCTGTTGATGTCGTAAATGCCATCAGGGAAGGTGCAGGAACAAAGCTTTTCCAAGATCCTACCGAGGAAGGCGGATGTGCTTATCACGATCATGAAAATGGCCAGCTGTGCGATGCTCGGTGATCCCCGCTGGTATGGCATCTTTGGCTGGAATACTCTCTAATGGCTATTAAGACAACCAATTATATGGGAAGTCACACCCAAAGGATTCAACCTCCGAAGACCGTACCTCATCAAATTTCGCTTCAAGGACAGGCCAGCCACATAAGGCTTTTGAGTTGGGAGGGGCACTAGTGACCCCAGACACATTGGATCAAGGAAATCAGCCAATGTTCACGGGGTAGATTGAAGCACTATGCAGCGTAAGCACAGATACCGCAGGAGAATTCGTACATAGGTGCCAGTCGAGTTGGACGGACGGTTTTTCATATCACCTGTACAAAATCACAATGGGCCATCTCGTTCAAGTGCTGTGCCTTCCGAGGGTCTCCAAAGTTTTCGAGGCATGAATTGAAAAGCTGGATATGAGTGAAGAGGAACCCCGTCAGAGAGCTTTGAATCCAGATAGGAACCGACGTGTAATTATGGTGCGCCATGATCTTATCTGTTACAGCAAGCTTGGTTTCTTTGGCCGCAGCTCTCTTGGATATGGAAGGTCTGGAATGTTTTGGGAAAACAGTGAAGCAGGAACAAAAGCTTGAGACAACCCCAGTGATGATATTTTCTCACGACTACTTTAAGATCGACAAGTTGTCGCTTACCTCGGAGAGACGTTTGTTGTGGGTCTAGAGATGGTGAAGCCCTGGTCTGCGACTTTAGGGGTGTGGTTATATGGTGGAAACAATCTGATTGGTATGCCAAGCAAACGAAGGGAATGGTTGGGTCTTTGACATAGAAATTTAGCCTTTTAAGACACCAACTTTGTACTACAGACCTCAGGTTGCTTCAGAGCTTGGATCTTGCAGACCTCGATCTCTGTGATTGCATTGATAAGATAGAACAAACATTTCATCTGTGTCTTTGCGCAGAGCACTCCCTATTGGGTCGCCACTCGAAACTCCCGTCCCGCTAAAATCTCCGCTGCTAGGTTAGCCACCAAAAACAATGATCGATAACGTCCCACTCCGACAGGCCGTACACGCGCCTATAGATCAAAGGTCCAAAGCGGACAGGATCCCCAGAGTCAAGCAGATATTCGGACAACTTACCAACTCCCGAGATCTCAGCATGAGCCTTCCGAAACCAATCGAATCCACCAGAGGCCCACCGTCCGGCGAGACACTCTTCATACGTTTCGTCTTGCTCCAGCATCCTGGGGTAAGGGAAGGAATGACATAGAACTGTACTATACGAAGTTCATGAGCATTAGCGATGGATGGCTTTGAATCACCACCCAGCAGTGCCGGCACTGCAAACGGCGCAACATTAGCAACGCCGCATTCCACGCTCGATAAGGTCGACAGTCCGGCCGAACTGGCATCTATACAGGTCAAACAGTTATGGAAATTCCGTATGAGGCCTGAGCTCGATGATCTTGGAAAGGATTGGTGGTTTGCCTCTACCGCAATACCACTCTTGGCTGCGACGTCGGGTCCTCTTGCCAATGTTATGTCCATTGCTGCCCTTATTACTTCGTGGAGAAATAACTACGATCCGGCCTATCCTGGGCAAGATTCACGTTCTGTTGGCTTTCCTGATCCTCATTGGTGCATCGCTCTCAACGCAGCTTCTCTGGTGTGCGGCTTTGTTGGCAATATATTTCTACTCTTCAATTTCACCAGACGAATACGCTATATCGTTGCTCTGCCTATGACAATTGTACTCTGGTATCTTGCTACGGGCATAGTAAGTGGCTTTCCGTGTCAAACTAGCCATCATTATCTTTATTCGATATCTCTTGCTAGTCCGTTAGTAGTATTGCACATTTTCCTATTGTTCTTTGGTCGATCAGAAACGGCTCCTATTTCTTCAAGTTGTCGAATAAGTTAAAACACTCTTTCCTTCCCTATGGAATATCATTCAACTTCGCCCTACTTCGAAGGAAACCTGTGTTATCAGCTAGGTCGCAGGTCACAGTGTGAATACGGAGTCTCTCCGCCTACATCCAGTCAACCTATCTCTCAATAGCAATATAGATAACCTTGCGAGCATTGCTAACAATCTTCCTTCACATACCTTTACAAGAACATTCAACTGACAGAAACTCCCTGTCAGCTTATTGCTATCATAATATCGGTCAATGAATTCGTCCCTCCTGTCCGGCCCCAGCAGACGTACTCACAGGGCTTTTGGCATGCGATCATAGCTGCATCGCTCTACCTCGTGTCCTCTACGCTGCTTATGGTCAACATGCTCGGATACTTTCTTGGTCATTATCCTCAACATTTTGAGCTCTCAGAAGAGCAAAGAAACTTGATTCTGCAAACGATGATGTTCTTCATCTGGCTTGCAGGCGGAGGGGGGGTCTTTGCAAGGGTATCGGGTTGGACATTCGTTGATGCGTTATACTTCTGCGATGTTACAATACTCACTGTTGGTTTCGGTGATCTTCATCCCGTCAATGATCTTGGAAGAGGACTGGTGTTCCCATATTCGGTGGGTGGAATTGTAATTCTTGGTTTGATGGTCAGCAGCATCCGCCAATTCGCGAAGGAGTTGAGTAGGGATAATGTCGTAAGGTCGCATGTTGAACGGCGAAGGGTCCGGACAATGGAACGGTCCGTCACCAGTTCATTTGAACTTGCGGAACGCCAGAAATCCTTGAACAAGGCTATCATACGCGGGAGCCGACCGATTATATCAGAACCTTTTGGTCCAAAAGCTCGCTCCATTACCTTCGAGCCTAAGGAAGTGGAACGCTCTGGATCCCAACGTCGGCTTACTTCGGAATCCAGAAGCAACACCTTCTCGTCGAGGCTCCGGCGTGTTGGGTCCTCGAACCCAAAATTAGTTCTGATGAGAGAGGAAAAGGATCGCTTCGACGCCATGAGAGATATTCAACGAAGCACCATCAGTTTTAAGCGATACTATGCGCTGGCTATGTCTGTCATTGCTTTCGGCTTGCTCTGGTGTGCAGGAGCGGTCGGCTTTTGGCAAGCTGAACAGAAATCTCAAGGGCTGACCTACTTCGAGGCCCTTTATTTCTGCTACGTCTCCCTACTTACCATCGGCTATGGAGACCTGAGTCCAACCAGCAATGCCGGCAAACCCTTCTTCATCGTTTGGTCCCTCCTAGCCGTACCAACAATGACGATCTTGATCTCAGACATGGGCGACACCGTCATCGCCAGCTTCAAGCGCGGCACCTTCACTATAGCCGATTGGACCGTCCTGCCTAAAGCGGGCCTCCGGCGCGCCTTCCTTGAAAAACACCCATGGCTTTTGGAGTGGCTCCAAAACAGAGCCACCAAAGCTGCCGCTACAAGACGAGTGGCCGAAGGCTTTCCCACCGGTCCCGTGGACGAAGGCGTAGCCAATTACACTCCCCCAACCCTGGAAGATGTCGCCGGACTTAACAAGCTCGACGAGCACGCCATCGCCCGCAAACTTGCTCTCGCTATTCGTGAAGTTGCCAATGATCTCCGCGCCTCTCCACCCCGCAAGTATACCTACGAGGAATGGGCGGAGTTCACACATCTGATACGATTTAGCCGCATGCAAAAGAGTGAGCTGGAAGAGGAGGAGGAGGAGCTGGGGCTGATAGAGTGGGATTGGATCGGGGAGGATAGTCCGATGTTGGCGCACGGGAGCGAGAGCGAATGGGTGCTTGATCGTCTTTGCGAGAGTCTAGATCGATATATGAAGAAGCAGATTCCACAGCATATGAAGAAGAGGAGAAAGCATTCGAGTATGTCGGAGGCGAAACCGAAATCGAATTAAACATAAGGAGCGGTGTTCCTGCTGCAAGAGTATGAGTATGAGCGTCTCATTGGATGCCATTGGGTTCTCAAAGTTGAGTTTATTCATTGTACTTATCAGTGTTGAATCTTCCAACATTTGGCTGAAATATATTCACAAGGCATATAGTAGTAGATATACCTCTCGGGTCTTGAATATGTGGTTTTAAGACAACCAAGTCCTGGCAGGCTGGACGTCATGACACTGCGGTGATGTGTCGAGTTGACTACTTCAGGACTTGGCTGATGGGGCGTCCCTGCCGTTCTCTTGACCAGTCTTACTCCCTCAAACATTGATCTGAGGGCTTCAAGCTTCAGAGACCACATCTCTACAGTCGTCGGATAGCTCCCTTCTTCTGCAGTCGGTGGTACGTTCTACAGCAAGCATCATACCCTTTGTCTTTATCTACCAGCGCAGGTATTAGCACTTTCGCGTCTTCTTGAACCTCGCTCTGTTTCTTCAACCTTGCCATTGTGTACGATCCTTCTATCAGCGCGATACAAATCCCTCTCATCCAGATAACTGGTCATTGCTTGGATTTAGCAGAAGTGCCTCCTTTGCCAATGTGTACCGGTCACACGAGGACTAGTGAGATACTAAGCTAGAGGATTGTAGGAATGATAACTGAATGAGACTCCCTCGTTTGAAATATGCGACAAGTAGTTTTCTAAAGTAGCTCTACTCAACGCAGCAGTTGTTTTGTTGGATGGGTCTACTGCGTATTATTCATCAACATCGAGCATGTCATTTAGGCCGTAAACCTATCATCATCTATCCAAACATTAAAGCAAGAGCAAACAGATACAGAGTCAATGATCCCCACCCCATAACTCAGATATATTTGCTCAATTTTGCCACCCTCGTTACAGCAACGCCATCCAAATCGGTGCTCAACTGCAGAATCCCAATCATCTGAAGGACATCCGTCTTTGCTAGCACGTACATCGGATCCATTGATGAAGTTTTGGGTCTGGCTTTTATAACTTTGGCTACGATACGCTATATTGTAGAAGAGCATTAGCTTTGGAGGTCCGAAGGTGTGATGTTTGCCTTTCTCCGACGATTTGACGCCTGGTTCCAAGTATGGCCGCTCCTTTGCCGGCCCAGAGAAATGACTAGGTGAGTGGGGGAGCGGGGAGCCTTACCGTTTCAATGAAAGCCCTATGCTGAGCGTGATACCATATCCTCGCCTCCTCCTCAAACAGCGTACGCAGCAAGAAATAGGCATTAACGGCCGTATGCGCCGCTTCCAACATGCCCTTCACATCCACAGATACCTCCTCGTTTTGGTCCGCATAGATAAGCATCAAGCAATGAAAGTAGTTGCTATTCAGGACAACGTTTGCCTTGTCAGTCTCCGGCTACGGCGCACGAGGTCACAGACCGAGGCTTCTGAAAGCTTTGGAATGGGAGGGGAAGAGAAGTGTAAAGACGATTAAACGACGAGACGAGTTCGCTGCGTTCGAACAACGAGGCGCATTTAAATAGGGCGTTAAGGGAGCGCGGCCTGGATATCTTGCTTTGTACGGTCCACATGCTACAAATGTAAGAAATGTCCGTACCGCCCGAAAAGGCTATGGTGTCACCCTCCTCAGCCAAGTCTTCGATTCTCACACCGTACTGATAGGCGGTGGGAGGAAGCTCAAGAATGACTGTGAAGAACGTGTCTTGCATGAAGACTGCCTGCCAGGATTTTCTCCGCCGCTGCATCTCAAAGGCACCAGCGTCTGGGACAACTTTCGATGGGTCGCGGTTGAGGCCTAAAGCGTAGGTTTGGCGGACGATAATACCTGAGAATGCCCAGGCGTCGGAAGGGTGGTTGTCATTCATGAGGAAGTAATTTATGAGGAGCATGGTTTGAATGGCTCGTAGTGAAGGGGCGCTGACATAGCAGGTTATCTGGAGAGCTTGACGGGATGCTGACACCAAGTAATTTCAACAAGCCAGTACAATATGTACCGAAATTGAAAAGGCTTACCCCAAAATTCGGCCTGTTGCTCCTTCTCGTCAACGACGGTATTACCGCAGAAATTGCGTACCCATAGCGAGGATCAAGAGCGATGAGTGATCTATCTACGTTATTCCTTTCTTCAAGGCTCAAAGACCAAAACTCATCGTACTAACGATGAACCATTTCGTGGTGAATCATGGGATAGACAGGGTCGATAGCGTCGAAATTCTTGTCAATGAGACTGAGAAGGCTTCAGTACGTCTTCAATGTGACGATACGGTCCAATAGTCTTCCATCATTGGTGATTGCGGGAATGCTTGGGGATAGCATGGAAGGTATCATTGTTGTCGCACTATCCGAAATCCCAGAATGCCGTAACGAATAGCGGCTGAGATTAAGAGAGTCTTAAATGTCAGCCTGCTCCTTGTTCGGGAGAACTACAATAACTCCGGCAATTCCGCCTTTTTGAGTCCACCAATTCCTGACACATTTCCAGTAGAAAAAACGACCAAGTAAACTAAAGGGGAGATTCCCGAAAGGGTATTCCGCTTTGAATACGTTGGAAGCGCTGGGATGAGAGAATGGGATATTGGAGAGCAGTGTGTCGGTAGACGCGTTTGATGCCAGGGACGAACTTCGTATAATTGGTCTACTGCTATCTTGCTTCTATTCATCGTCAGTGGTAACTCAGAGTGAGAGTAAGTAAAGGTCTATAAAAGACATGGTATGAGCCGGAGCTACTGCAGTGCTCGGTTTAGGTTTCGTCATGGAGCTTTCAATGCCGCGAGATCGATACCTCTCCCTGCTTTGGGTCAGCGATCATCCACGGGACGGATGCAAGGTCTGACTTTATCATGTAGCATGATCTGAGTAGCAACATCTTGATCTTCGTCTTCCACACGCTAGACAGCTAAGAGAAGCATAAGAAAAGGTAGCCAAACAATAGCTGTAGGGCTCAGTTGACCTACGTTGGTCCTGCGCGGTCACACTGTGCTCTTGAGTCAGTACAACTGTCTAGCCTTGTACAACAGCCCTCACTTTGGTCTTCTTCTGGGTACACAGTAAGCAGCTCAAGCTGGGCTTGTTGCGTCGTCTCGAACGTCTGGCCGAACATTCCGACGTGGCGCTATCTGCACGAGACGGAGTGGTCTCAACAGATAAGGGCTCACTAGTACAGCGTGCTCCCAAACAAGTAATAGGAGGTTGACACGCTCTTGCTTTTGTGTTTATTTCGGGACATTGGTTCGGCTGTGCAATTTTCGCGTAGAGTAGTAGTGGCTTGCCAATTCCATTGTTGCGTCCTCTGGCCGTTGACGGTGGAAATAAAGAATTAAAAGCATAGAGTGTGGGGTAAGCTATTTCGAGCGTCGCCTCGGACACACATGGACAGGGGAGATAAGGTCGGGTGACGCGTCGAGAGAAACAGACACACATCATTGCTAATGTTGTACGATGTGAGATATCCGATTAAGGTATCAAGTGGTGATGGTTGAAAGGAAACATGAACGGAGGATTGAGACGAGCAGATCACCGACTGCATCATCCGGTAACAGCGCCAAAGGATTCGTCTCAAGTACGTCGCCGTTAATCAGGGCCAAGACAGAAATAATTGAAGAAAGTGGAGAGAGCTCACTGCGAAGGGGGTAGAAGCACAAGAAACTGTTGGCTCCACCCTCGCACTGGTCCCGCCACCACTGCCCGGGCGGTCTGTGGAAGAGCGATCAATAATTTTGAAACGTTGCAGGACGGGCTTGGATCGCTGATGCGCCCAACCTAGGTCATGAGAGGACAGGATCGTGTACGAGCCAATATGTAAATCTTCATCCTAACGTATATACATGAAAAGTCGAAAAATGCTCTACTATAATTTCAGCTTGGTTGTCATCTCTGGAACGATCTCAAATAGATCGCCCACAAGTCCAACATCAGCGACCTGGAAGATCGGAGCGTCGGCGTCTTTATTTATCGCAGCGATAACTTTGCTGTCTTTCATGCCCGCTAGATGCTGAATTGCCCCCGAGATACCGGCGCAAAGGTAAAGTTGGGGGGCCACGTTCTTGCCTGTCTGTCCGACTTGCAAGCTGTTGTCCGCAAAGCCGCTGTCAACGGCTGCTCTTGAGGCGCCAATTGCTGCCCCTAAAGCGTCCGCCAGGGGCGGTATGAGTTCTTCGAACTGTTCTTTCGATTTTAGACCACGACCGCCGGAGACTACTTTACTCGCGGTAGCAAGGTCAGGTCGATCTGAATTCGCAAGGTCCTCTGAGACCCACTCAGTAGGGGATTTGACCTTTGGGTCGACCCCTTCGGTGATCTCCGCAGAACCAACCCCGACTTCTGCTGCAGCAAAAGCCGTGCCACGTATAGTCACGATCTTGATAGAATCCGTTGACTGTAACGTGAAAATTGCGTTGCCAGCATATATAGGGCGCACGAACGCTGAAAAGGTTAACGCAGGCTTCCAGTTCAAGAACAAGGGATTGAGAAGCATACTATCCTCACTCTCAATAGCTATGATATCCGAAACCTGCTGTACGTCCAAAACCGCTGCTACTCGTGGCATCAAGTTCTTGCCAAAGGCCGAGTGCCCAGCCAGGACATGTGTAAATCCTCCTTTCTTAATGTTCTCAACAAGCAGAGGGGCATAATTTTCCGGAAGACCCTATGGCTGATTGTCAAATCGTGAGGAAACCTGATATGCCTAGCAGGAGATGGTCCTACTTTATCGTATGCACCATTCTCTATCATAATTATTTTATCCAACCCGTTGACCTTTGCCGCCTCCTCCGCCACAGACTTCACACCACTACCCGCGATGAAACCAGTAATGGAGCCCCCAAGCTTCTGGGCGGCGGTGACAGCACTGAGCGAGGCATTCTGTAACTTTCCATCTCTTTGTTCGAGGATTGCTAGAGAGCTAAGAGAACGGGAAAGTGTTGACTGAAAGGGCGAATGTGGAGATCGAAGGCAATTCTGTGCTTGCCGCAACAAAGTTCCTCGCGTGCCATGGAGTATCATGCTTGAAAATCGCGAAATTAATCAGTCACTATGAGTCTCAAGCGAAGAATATTTGAAGACGAATTGAGTTCAATTATAGTCCATGGATGGCGTGACAGACCACCTCTAAGTATGTTAGAAAGAGCTTAGTCGGGCAATTTGCCATCGTGAAAGTAAGGTGACACCCAACGTAGATGTGGTCTCCCGTAGAACCACGAGCCCGCGTGATGACTAAGTAAACATGTACCAATTTCGAAGTTCGCGGGTCTCCAAAAAGACATCAACTCCCTTACCTTAACAAAAGGTAAAGTCTACTTTCCCAGCTGAGGTTCCCGCTAACACTCGGGTTACGCCGTGCCAGTCTTGGGTGGCTTCCTTGCGTCGATTATACTGATGCGCCTCTGCTAGGCGCAGCGCCATACGCATCTTCATCGGCAGGAACGAAAGATCGAAGAACGCTTTTCTCGACTTCTTACACTACCATTGGGTATAGCGATCTATTGAAGATGGAAGGTAGTTCTATCGACTTTGGCGACTCGCCTGCTCCAGTGGGTTCTACTGAACCCAGCCGTTTGCAACAGGCTCCACAATCACGAAGTGTTGAAGCTATCAGTGACCCCAAATTGGAAACAACTGGAAATAATACAGGTAAACCTCCTTCGTATGATGTGCTTACGCAATTCCTTCAATATCAATCGATTATATTACCGTGTACTGACTTTGAACACAGAAACGCCTCAGAACATGGACGCCGCTCTCGTGGGTGAACAAACAGAAAAAGCTTTAGATCTCATACCTGCAGCGATATCAGATAATCCTTTAGATGCTCCCAATGCGCCAAGACCAGTGGATGAAGATGATGATAGGGAAGATGAGGAGATGGCGGGGACAGGAGAAGAGATTCAGAAGGATGGTGGCAGCCCTGAAAAGGATGCTCTTGGCGAGCGAAACTCTCAACAGGCCGCAGATAGTACCGCCGATGGACAGCCCATTCCAACAAAAGGTGCACTTGAATCTTCAGCGCGTTCCCATCTTATGACACAAGCACATGCAATCATCCTCCCAAGCTATAGCACATGGTTCGATATGCACAAAATCGATGAAAAAGAGAAGAGAGCTCTTCCTGAGTTCTTCAATAATCGAAATCGAAGTAAAACATGGGCGGTATACAAGGACTATCGTGACTTCATGATCAATACCTATCGGCTCAACCCTCAGGAATATCTCACAGTCACCGCCTGCAGGCGAAACCTTGCCGGAGATGTATGTGCTATAATGAGAGTCCACGCATTCCTCGAGCAATGGGGCTTGATCAACTATCAGGTAAACGCTGCCCCTCGGTGGTTTCAAAAATGATTTCTAATACACACCCCCACAGATTGATCCAGACAGCCGACCCTCTGCAATCGGGCCCCCTTTTACAGGACATTTCCGGTTCTTTGCTGATACACCTCGGGGCCTCCAAGTATTTTCGCCCTCGCCCAAGTCCGAAATAATGCCGGGCAAAGAAAATAAGCAAACCCACAACTTGCTCGAGCACTACAAGAGTGCCCCAGAGGCGGAACAGCGCCGCCTCAACCTGGAAATACGGCGGAACTTTTATGACACCAAGGGCAAGGATTTAACAGCTGGAACAAATGAGAGGCAATCCAACGGCGAAGATGCTGGTTTGAATGGGACTGCATCTGCAGAATCCGCCACGAAGACGCTTGAGGACATCGCGAAGGAGCCAAAGAAGTCTATAAATTGTTCCTCTTGCGGTATTGACTGCACCCGACTTCGCTACCACTTTACAAGATCCGCATCTGCTGCAGCAGCCAATACTGTTCCTGCAAAAGTCGATTACGATCTTTGCCCTCAATGCTACTTATCGGCTCGATATGGCGATCTCAGCTCTTTGGATTTCGTAAAGCTTGAAGACCCTAATTACACAGCCGTGCCAGACCGCGATGCACCTTGGACAGACGCTGAGCTTCTTCTACTCCTTGAAGCCTTAGAAGTCGAAGATGATGACTGGAACAAAGTTGCTGATCATGTCAAAACCCGAACGCGAGAAGAGTGCGTGGTTAAATTCCTACAGCTAGAAATCGAGGATAAGTACCTCGAAAGTGATCCGTATGGTAATGTCAGCTACGGAACTCTAGACCAGGGGCGAGTGCCTTTCACGCAAGCCGATAACCCAGTAATGTCAGTTGTAGGTTTTCTCGCCGGCATGAGCGAGCCCGGTATTGCCGCAGCAGCGGCGGGCCGCTCTGTCGACGAAATGCGCAGAAGCCTTCGCAACCGGCTTGAGAACGGCGTCGGTGGAGACCCGGGAAGTAAGAACAAAGATAAGGATGCGATGAAGACAGAAGACTCCATGGACATCGACACCGCTGGGAGCCCCCAACCTCACGACAACAATCAAGTCGCTATCCCAGATGACAAACGCGACGGCACTACCTCCCTTCCCGCCGTCGCCATGGCCGCCTCCGCCGCCCGCGCTGCTGCCCTTGCTTCAAACGAAGAACGTGAAATGACCCGCCTTGTCTCGAGCGCCGTAAACACCTCTCTCCAAAAACTGGAGCTCAAGCTCCAGCAGTTTTCGGAAATGGAAGCGGTGCTGCAAGCTGAGCGACGGGAGCTTGAGCGCGGGAGACAGCAGTTGTTTCTGAATCGTTTGGCGTTTAGGAAGAGGATGGGAGAAATGCAAGAGGCGTTCAAGGATGCAAGTCTGAGAGGTGGAGAAGAGGGGCAAAGGATGATACAAGAGGTGGCAAGTGGGAGAGGAGAGAAGTTTGGATTCCAGGAGGTGCAGGAGACGGGGACGGATGGGGTGCAGCCGCTGAGTGTTGGGGTGGCTGGATACAGGAATTATGAGATGTGAGGTGTCAATGCTAAATGAGCGGCTGTATTATCTTTGAGGCGTTAGTAATTGTGCGCAAGGTGTTGGGAAGATATACTGGGCATCAATCATCCAGTCTACTTGACAAGTCAATCGCTTGTTTTGATAGAATAGGGGTTCTATCGATTCTCTAGACAGAAGTGTTCTACCTTTAGTCAGTGTTTGTCGTTTGCTGTCTACAAGCCAAAAATGAAAGCTCAACTACGTACGCTCAAGATTTCATGAGCGAAGGGCTTCCATTCAACGGACCTCACCAGACAACGCCTATTCATCTGTGGAGCCATCTACATGGCTCTCAGCATAACTACCCACACCGCCATCGCTGGCATTGAGGTTCTCCTGCTCTCTGGTGCTGGAAGTTGCGCAATCCTCGTCTTCTGCCTCTGACACAGGTTCTGAGTTTCCAATCCAAGTCAAATTTGTCTTAGTCTTCGTCGGCTTCTTCATGCTCATGCTCATCCTTGCTATTAGAATCACCGCTCTCATCAGAGCCATCATTTTGATCCTTGAGCTCAGCCGCTAGTTCTCCATAATGGTCCTCAAGGTTGGTCGTCGGCAATATGTCGTGCGCATCGTCGGAAAAGTCGCTCCCATTCCCAACCTCCAGCATCGCCTTGTCGTCAGAACTGCCATCATCATCATTATCGCTCACACCCGCCAGTCTTGGTCTCCACACTTGCTCCACAGATGCAGAGAAAGGCTCCATACCCCCAGCTATCCTTCGATTTGCAGCGAAATCGCTTGCAGACACGGGCTTGTCATGAGCTTCCCACTGCCCAACGTAGTCTACCCAAGACCTCCAATCATCCAGATCTTCCTTGCTCCTGCGCTCAGCTCCCGGCTTCTTTGGCAGCTTTGTCTCTTCAAGCTTGTGATCTTCTGGAGGTTCCTGTCCTAGCAATTGCCATAGGCGTTTCTCTTCGTACTGACTGGCTTGAAGATCGAGAGCTTCGGAGTACGTAACTTGTGCTTTTTCTAAGCGCTTTTGTGTGGAAGCGTGATTTTTACGGCTCTCCAGGGAGAGGTCGGAATCGTAAGGTGAGGCTGTAATATTGGTATTACCTTCAGACGGGTAGTCCGACATTGATAGATCGTTTTCATGTAATGAAGCTGGAGAGGAAGGATCATTCTCTTGTGGAGTAGCGGTATCACTCCTATTTTTATACTTGCAAGGTTGACCCAGTCTCTTCTCAACCTCTGCATAGCTTAGTTTCTTGCCTTTAGCAGTCTTGGGCTTAAGATCCTCATAGACATCTAATTTACACCTTTTTGCAACTCCAACCCAATAACTTCCAGCATCGTGCTTCATGCCTAAAACATTGAGTGCGGTGGTGACATCTCGACGTCTGACGAGCTGCCGATGCATGTAATTTGACGACCCGGTAGCTCTCAACCTTGACATTGCAAAGAATAGCGACGACTGAATCAATCGTCTTGTGACGCTGATTGCTATATTCTGGATATCCGTAAAAGCTGTATGCAAAATAGACGGGCTTCCAGCTCTGTCTGAATAAGAACGCCAGTTATACTCTGGGTCAGTTGAATTCATGAAAAGCCGTGCTGATAGCGTGAGGTGGGATTTTAAATTCAAAATTTCAGCGGCAAATGAAACCTGTGGTTTCTCACTTTCATCATATTCACCGTCATATAAGTGGTCTTCTACCCACTGAGCATATCCTGCATTCAGCAATCCAAGCTCGCCGTACTTTTCCATCTCCAACTCTTGCTCTTTCTTCTCCTGTAGCACACCGAGAGCGTCTGCAGCCAGATCGAGAGCATCGCAGCAATCTTTACTTATTTCAAAAGCCCCAGGTATGTCAGATTGGCCTAACAACTGCTGGCGACGATCGTAGAGATGATGTTCCATTATAGCTTTTTGGAGCAGCTGAATGTAGACATGCACTTCAAGCTCATTTTTAGAGCCAACTATCGCAGCAATGCCTGAAATATCACCTCTATTCTTTGTAGCGAGGGCGCTAAAGAATATCTCTTTCTCTTTTCGACTCCATACTGTGATACCAATCTGGCTTCCCCTCAAAGCCTTAAGCTTGCCCGAAGCGGCCTCCTTTCCGATCTCACCTAGTGTGTCGTTGAGTAAGCAGCGATAGTCGTCGTTGTAGAAACCTCTTAGACGCTTTAACCGAGATCTAGGTGTCCTTTCATCGTCAGTCTTGCGCTTCTTCTTGGATCCTTCAGAGCGTCCTTTCTTGTCAGGTTCAAACGAAGATGACTCCGAATCAGTTGACCTGGCATGAGAAGCGTCTTGACTTGATATGGAGTTTGCTCTGTGTGCGTCATTTACTCCCTTAACCTTAGGCACACCAATTTCTTCTGGTAACATCGATGCGACTGTGGTTCCATCCATAACAAAGTGTACTTGATCAAAATAATCATTGCATTTTCGATGCCATCTCTAAACGCTTAAGGACCTCTCCTATGGTGCAACATCAACAGTATACCCTCGATCTGAAGTAAACTTCCATGACATATTTTTCAAAAAGAGTTTTCGATGCTTCAGGAAGCAATGGTCGAGGCAACAACTGCGTTACGCAGCATGACTCAAACGCCTGTGTCCAAGTCAATGTGAAGGTGTAGGTACGGAATACCTTTAGTGCGATTACGGTATTCTACTCTAGTCATTTAACGTGGACAACATATTGCTAGTGTCAAGCTAACGTTCAGGCGCGCATCATCGACGCAGCTCCTTTGCTTCAACCAACATGAAGTGAGGCATGCAACGAGCTTCTCGAAGCTTGTCTAGGTATTTCAGCTTTAACCGCTCCATACTACGTTCGAAATCTGTACGCTGGCTGGCCACCGAAGCTCCTCGTACTACTGCAAGTCAAGTTCCGGAGCCAGCCAATCGTACCGTAGTACGACTTCGAGAATACCAAGAGGAGTGCGTTCAATCTGTCCTTACGTATCTAAATAGAGATTATAAAAGACTCGGGATATCATTGGCGACTGGTAGCGGCAAGACTGTAAGATGGCTGGTCGATTCTATAGGACTATGCTGAACTGATAGCAGGTCATTTTCACTCAGCTTATTGACCGTATCCAATCTCCTAAAAATGGAGCTAATCAAACCCTCATCCTTGTGCATCGACGCGAGCTTGTGGAGCAAGCAGCTCGACACTGCTCCAACGCCTACCCAACCAAGTCCATCGAGATCGAAATGGGCAACCTCCACGCTTCAGGCGCAGCAGACATTACCATCGCATCAGTTCGCAGCATAACTTCCCAGGGTCGGATATCGAAGTTTAATCCGGAGAGTTTCAAGCTCGTACTGGTGGACGAAGCACATCATATAGTTGCTCCGGGCTACATGGAGACGCTCCGACATTTTGGCTTGGTGGATAGTGCCACTTTCGAGAACAGCCCGGCACTAGTTGGCGTGTCAGCTACACTATCTCGGTTTGACGGGTTGAGGCTCAGTGATGCCATCGACCATATTGTTTATCACAAGTAAGTTCCCGTAGTAGAGTCGTTGTTACGGTGGCTATGCTAAACGGACAAAGGGACTATGTGGACATGATCGGCGAAAAATGGCTTTCAGATGTCATCTTCACTACTGTGCAATCGAAAGCAAATATTTCGGGGGTGAAAAAAGCAGCTAGCGGCGACTTCGCACTGGGGCATCTTTCTAGAGCAGTCAACACGAACGAAACAAATGATATCACAGTGCGTGCCTGGCTCTCTCGAGCTAGCAGTCGAAAGTCTACACTTGCCTTCTGTGTCGATCTTGCACATGTCTCGGATCTCACTGCTATGTTTCGGAAACACGGTATTCCAGCCCAATTTGTCACTGGCGACACTCTGAAACAGGTCCGTAGCGAAAGGCTTGACGCCTTCAAGAACCAAGAGTTTCCTGTGCTTGTCAATTGCGGTGTTTTTACCGAAGGTACTGACATCCCAAATATTGACTGCGTCTTACTTGCGAGACCCACGAGGTCACGCAATTTGCTGATCCAAATGATTGGTCGAGGCATGCGTCTGCATCCTGGAAAATCCAACTGCCATGTCATTGATATGGTAGCCTCACTCGAAGCGGGAATTGTCACCACGCCGACCCTTTTCGGCCTTGATCCTGCGGAACTAGTTAAAGAGGCCAATGTCGAAGAGCTCGATCTGCTCCGAGAACGTAAGGAGCTCGAGAAGTGTCGCGAGCAGCGTGCAGCAGATGGCTCTTCAACCCATTCGGAAGTTTCCACTGGACCAGGAAGTAAGATCACTTTCACCGATTATGACTCAGTATACGACCTTATTGACGATACATCGGGTGAACGACATATTAGAGGCATTAGCCCACTTGCTTGGGTTCTTGTAGGGCCAGACCGGTACATTCTATCCAGCCAGAATGGGAGTTTCCTGAGGATTGAGCCCGCTGCGGCTCCAGATTCTCTGTTTCGTGTTTGGTTCACCGATAAGATACCTGACAGCGAAGGAAGTGAGAAAAACGTCTTGATGCGCCCTCGAATGCTTGCGGAAGCAGCAACGTTATCCGATGCTGTTCATGCTGCCGATACCTTTGCTACAAAGAGATTTCCTTGGATATTTGTGTCTCATAAACAGGATTGGAGAAAAAAACCAGCAACGTATGGACAGATTGCTTTTCTAAACAAATTGCGGGATATGGATAATCAACTGTCGGCCGAAGATATCACCAAGGGTAAGGCCACTGATCTGATCACGAAGATCAAGTTCGGAGCTAGAGGATGGTTTAAAAAGCTTGAGGCAACGAAGAAAGCGGAGGAACGGGCAAACAACAAGATCGACCAATTTACGAATATGAGGCAGCGAGAGCAGATCAGAGTTGGGCCCCTCGCAGCTTGATGGAAGGGAGTTTCGATGTTCAGGACGGCTTTCGTCGTTTTCAAACTGACGCCAATTTTTAAGTCTTCACCCAGGGCAGGTCAGTATGTATACTATCATGATGTTGGCTCGTGAACGATCCCATGTGACATCTGTCTGATGCAGAGTTTCGAGCTCGGTTGGTTGGGTATGACAGTAGCTTCAGTAATCTAGCGGAGTAGCGATGTATTGCGAGCCTCGACCAGTCCTTATGCAGACATCTACCCCTAGCGACGAATACCTAGGTAAGGTGGCTTACGGAATACTGCTTGCCCTCTCAGTCGGGTTAGTAAGATCCCGCTACTGTCATGGGACAGCTATATAAGGTATGTGGAATTGGGAGCCGTTTGTCTAGCTAGCAAGCGGGTTCAGCCTTTTGGCCCAGTCGCAGCAAAGCTCCCCTAAAAAATGGTAGCGTCAACCGGGTGATTTAGATGTCAAGTCTACATATTTGACCGCCAGCTGCTTGCAGCACCTAGCTCCACCGAGCACCTAGCCCTCCGCTACGCCAAAATCCTAGCCACCGTCGTCCTGACAGGCAGTCATACTGTTAGCGATGCAGCACCCATCCTTCCGTCATCGATCGACCTGTTCATTCAGCCAGTCGATTATCCTATTCCGGCTGTCAGCTAGGAACCTTTTGCTAGGAGCTCTTAGCCGGTCTACCCCTTCACCTGCTCAGCCATTTGCTCGATCTACTACTTACCTTACTTCATCGAAATGACCTCCTCAACCACCTACAAACTGACTCTATCCTTTACAGCTACTCTGCTCAGACGCTATTCACTCAGTACTTGGCACTTAAGTCATTCACTGCTCAGACTCTGCTCGTTCTGCTCAGTTGTTATTTGCTGTTACATGTTTATTTCAATGTTTATTACTCAATTAATTTTTACATATATTAAATTGAAACATTAAAGCATACTAACATTTAATCGCGTTCATGTTATAAAATCTCGTTATCGTCGTTAAAGAATATAACGAGATTTAATAATATAATATATTCATATTTTTCTTCGCAATCAGTGCTTCGTCGTCTTCTCACTCATTCTTCCTTACAACCTTACAGCAAGAATATAGCAACTTGATATGCAGCGAGCCTCTACCATCCTCCAATATCTTACCTTCCGATCCAGCGTCTCCTATAATCACCCTGTCACACCAGACGGTAAATTGTGGAATTCCGCCCTGAAATATGTCACCCAGACGCAAGGCTGGATCGAGCTGATTTGGGGCACGAGGGTCAGCTCCGAGGAGGTCGTGGATTTACCGATAAGTAAGGCGCTCGCGATGTATCAGAAATATCAACAGTACTGATTTCACACGCACACGCAGCCTGGAGAAGTCATGCGGAACTGCAACACTTCATGGCGTACAACTACCGACCGTTTCTAAACGCCATCGAACCCTTACTTCTTGACAGCTCTTCAAACTCTATCATCACTCCCTACATCATCCAGTTACACCCTGGTATACCGAATTTGAGCTCGGCGCCATGAGCTCACTATACGAACTCTCTTTCAGTCCAGGGCTCGACCCAGATGTCAAGAAGGGATTCGGGATCCAGATGCAACAGTGTCGGTATTTCTTCAGGGACGCCGCACAGGGTATAGGCAATGGCGACCTCTTTCTGGGCATGGAAGCTGTCTGGGTAGAGCAATACTACCCGACTCCATCAACGTCTCCTCCATCAGCTGTATCAGAATCGGCTATCGAGATAAGGCGGGATGGGGAGAAACACCAGAAGACTCTCCTTGTGGTTACAGATTAGGCGAGCCAGGATGGAGAAAAGATGATCCTCGACAGTGACACAATAGAAGATCCGTCCAGTAGTGAAGATTTCACGACAGGAGAATATTTTGTGAGGAATATATTGCAGAAGGCTAACGGGTACATGAAGCATCACGTGGCTTTTGAAAATGTGTCAAAGGCTAATGTCGAGTGGCTGGACAAGGAGGAGAAATGGTCAACACATGCGGCGAGGCTCCTGGCGGAGGAAGACAAGACAAGGAGAAACATAATTAACGATATAGAATAAGAAAATTCAGAGCAAATGACAGAAATCAAGAGATTAATGGCCGCTGACGGCCGGAAGCACACACAACAGCAACAACATAGTGCTTCGTCATACTATCACACCGTATTGATGAAGGTGGAAAAAGTCGAGGAAGACATTCTCAGCTCTTATCCGAAATTGATCGGGGGGGCTTGAGTCTTCTTCAGAGCGGCCGCTGGGAAAAATAGGCACTCGATCATTCTCCAAAAGGGAATTGACCCATATAAATGTGTACTACGGTCTTTTAAGATAGTGCAAAATCGGTGCAATATTGCACCACGCAACGAGAATGGTATCACGCATACTGTGCTTGCTCAATAGGTGTAGAGAAAATGAGGACTTGTCGGCTGCGACTTCTTGAGTACCGTACAATTGAGTTGTGAGCTGTAAGATGAGATTTTGAATCTGTCGCTGTGTCGTAGAGTCGATTACACAATCAACGTAGAGTGGTACATTGAGTAATATCAGTGTCACCGGATAGACGCACGAATACCCAGAAGTCGGAGTGTCAAGAGATTGAGCTTTTACCAGGTTGGTGTCAAGAAACGAGCTGGCGCACTTTGACCCCCCAACGCACCCACACCTCACCATAGCAATCCAACTCTTTTTACCCAACTCACTTACCGCTCCTTCATGATCCTTGGTAACAGCGACCATGCTCCCTTTTCGAGAATGAAAATCGGCAGTCCTCAATTCGAGCTCTATATAAAAACATCCATCTACCTTGAACTTTCCCGAATGGGAGGCTTTTCATATGAACCGCTTGCGCCCTAAATCCTCTTTGGTCCACTGGCGCCCCCTATGCTCTTTCTTGCTCTCTAATTAGAAGGGACCCGGCTATAGCTGGTAAGAAACACGGTACTGTCTGCAGAATGCGGTTTCGTTTCCGGTGCTTGGCAGGTTTCTTACATTCGATTCGAGTGAGATATTTCACGTTGTTCATTTTTCTATGATGTATATTGATTGTCATGTCGCGCTTACTCTACATTGCTCTTTGAAGTAAGATAAGGCATGTTGAACCGCTCTTTCTCTTCCCAAATCTCGCTTTATGATATTCATTCACCTATTTAGCTTCGTGATATCCGCTCACGTGATCAGGTCTATAGTTCTCTCGTCTTCTCAGGTCTATTTAGCCTGTTCTCTCGCTCTATGCTTACGATGTCATGATATGCGTCTTATATGGCAGGTTCGTGCTCCCAATCTCGCAAGCCGTATAAAGGATTCAGTATCGATATCGCGGTTTTAAGACGCTGAAGGATTGCTGATGGGTCAGGATCTCGTTGCGATCTTAGGGGCATGAGACGGGTCGATGGACTGGGATGTTGCCAGCATGATAGAGGGGTGAAGAGGCAATGGTAGAATTTGGACGTGAGTCGTACTGAGGATTACTGCCATGTGGACGGAGTTGATAATCATTGCCATGGGAGCATCAGGGAGGACAAAAATCATAAAACAATAAGCGGCAAACTTCGACCCGCTAATTTCAGCCTTACCTACCAAACCATCAATTTGATCAGAAAAGAATTAAACATGACTCCACGTCCACCACATACATACCTTACCGAAAGCACGTCATTGGCTGAACGCTGATACACCCCCCCAAAGCGCGTTCTTTTTATCCTCTTGGCCAAGCACGCGTTTCGGGCAAATCAATGATTTTCTTTCGCAGCTCGAAAAGGTGATTCTCGACTCACGAAATAAGATAGCCATGGATGATGGAGGAAATACGGGCTCGCATCAATGAAATGCCCTGGCGAGCGAACAGCTACTTCGATTTGGTGTTAGGCCTGTCAAATCGGCTTTAAAGAGATGTTTAGATGTTTAGATTGACATATATATGATGTCTTTGAATTGGTGGAGAAGCCTCGGCCGGCTATGCTTGCCGCCTATTGTTCTATGTCGTCTGGGATGCTACTAGAATACAGATGCTGTCTCTGGCTTTACTGTAGCCTTGCATATTGTGTGTACACTTTCCCGATGCGCAATCAATAGATGCAAGTACCCAGCAACACATCCCGCTAGGTGGAGCTTCATTGGTGGATTGGTCTGCGACGATCCAATCATATCGTTGCCATTGTGGATGCGAGGGGGCTTGCAGTTCTTGCAGATACGTAGATTGCGTGCGCGTGCAGACCATAGATACGTATGATAATACCCTGCCGGGTAAAGCCAGTGCATAAGCATAAGACGAGCCAGCTTTGTCAAATATCAATAGGATCGCTTTTGGTGGTACTTACTCGTGCTCGTACTGCATCATCTGAGGGTGGTCGCCGTTCAGTCAATCTTCACTCCAAGATAATTGGGAAGCTTGGACCACCTCCCTCTCCGGCTGGAAGCGGCGACTTCAATCGCTCCAGCATTTCTGCTAGCGCTTCCAATCACCCAATCCCTGACGTCGTTCGTTGCCCAGCCTCCTACCATATCTCCACCCCCCATTCTTTCTCCCCTTCTCCCTCACGCAGGCCAACAGCCGACGACAAACGTATCATCAGGCTGTTGGTATGCAGACTTCTGCTTAATTCAATGCGAAGAAGGTCCTCGGGCTCGGCCGAAGAGGACGATGATACTGACGAGGCAATTGCAACCGAGTCTCCGTATGTGGAAAACAATGGCCTCAGGAGAAGCTTCACTTCCGCCAAATACGACGTGACCAGGCATTCAGATGCTCTGGACAGAAGGAAAGTGGAGAAAACAATCGCTGCGGCGCAAGTTCTGCCAGATAGCTGGAAACTTCCCGGCACACAAGGGACTCAGAAAAAGCAAACGCCCTTGGCCCCCGAGCAAAGCATGAACAAGATGGTAGAACTACAGGCACGGCGGTCTCGGACGCGTAGCCCTTGGTCAAGCTCCTTGCTGACGCTGTCTGCAACCGCACTCTCTATGGTCCTACTTCTCTGCATCATCCATGCCTTCGCTACTCGGCAGCTGGACTTCAAAGGTTGCGACATGTACTACACACGATCTATATTTTTCAAGTTCGCGGACTTTGATACCGAACATACGCGTTTTGCTAGCAAATATTCGTTGCACCTGTATCGAGAGGGAGGCTTCGATGAAGATTCAAAGGTAAAAAGATCCCCGCTTCCTTGCCACTGCTATCAGCTTACAATAAATAGGTCAAGGGTGTTCCTGTACTATTCATACCTGGTAATGCTGGAAGCTACAAGCAAGCAAGATCCCTTGCTTCCGAGTCTGCTCAATACTTCTACAACAGCATTCAGCATGATCCAAAGGCTTTGAAGGAAGGAGCGACAAGCATAGATTTCTTTTCCGTTGACTTCAACGAGGATTTCACCGCTTTGCACGGACAAACTTTACTAGATCAAGCCGAGTATTTGAACGACGCCGTGGCGTATATTCTCTCCCTTTACCACGATCCTCGACGGTCCCAACGAGACCCAGGATTGCCTGATCCTAGCTCGGTCATCTTAGTCGGTCATTCCATGGGCGGAATTGCTGCCCGAACAATGCTGACTATGTCCAACTACCAATCCAACTCGGTAAATACGATTATCACGATATCTGCACCGCATGCTCGACCACCAGTTTCAGTCGATGCGGAGATTGTTCGCACGTACAAACAGATAAACGACTATTGGCGACGAGCATATTCGCAGAAATGGGCAAACGATAACCCTCTATGGCATGTTACGCTCATTTCAATTGCCGGGGGAAGTTTGGACACTGTTGTGCCTTCGGATTACTCGAGTCTGTCGTCGCTTGTACCAAGCACACATGGATTTACGGTCTTTACTTCATCTATACCGAACATGTGGACAGGCGCGGATCATATTCAGACGACCTGGTGTGTACAGCTAGTGAGGCCTATTATCAGGTCTTTACTCGAGACGATCGATGTACACCGTCTTGGACAGACAAAACCAAGAGCGGAACGTATGCGCATTTTCAAAAAGTGGTATTTGACTGGCATGGAAGATACTGCGGAGAAGATGTTACCGTTGAAGGCACCAACGACTTTATTGACGCTAGAAGACAATTCAAATTCTATTATCTCGAAGGGCGAGAGGCTTGTTCTCAAAGACTTCGGTCGAACAGGAAAGCCAAAAGCACACCTTATTCCAATACCCGTACAGGACATACCCGGGTCGAAGAGATTCACTCTTTTGTCAGACCTGCCTATCGAGGATCATGGGAGCAACGGTCATTTAGAAGTTTTGTTTTGCAGCGTCTTCCCATTGCAAGCTGGTCAAGCGGCAACATTGTTCTCTATGAACATGGACTTGTCCGATGACACGTCTGGCTCTACCCGCCTCGCCTGTAAAAATGCCGCTCCGGATGTCATAAAATTGCCGGCCTCGACACGTTTGTCGAAGCATGCCTATGATCGAACTCCTCCTTTCTCCTACCTCCAGTACCAACTGGAGGATCTTGCAGAACACCAATTTGTCGCTGTGGTAGACAAAGCATCAGATTTGACCTCTGGTTGGGTCATTGCTGAATTCATTGATATGACCAACAGTGTCATCCGCCCTAATCTAGGTCTTCGACATTTATTGTTACAAGGGATGCATATGAAATTACCAGCGAACCGGCCAATGGTGACGGAAGTTCAGATTCCCGCTTTTCATTCGAGCCTACTTGCTTTTCACTTAACCTTAGGAAGGCAAGCCTGCGGTGATGATGCAGAGCTTTTCACTCCTTTAATGCGCCAGTATCTTGTTGAACCTCATGAGTCAAGGTATTTTGTCAATCTCAAGAAGGCCAACATCAGCTTGCATGGTATTGCTCCATTTATGCCGCCACCTTTGCGAGAACACGCTACCACCAATGGGGTTTCACTACAGTTCTGGTCAGATCCAACATGTAACTCGTCGATCAACGTCTCCTTACAAGTGGACATCCCGGGAAGTATGGGTAAGCTCGTGATGCGATACAGGATGGTTTTCGCTGCATTTCCATTGCTCGTTATAGCTTTGGTTCTTCGTAAGCAATTCAATATTTACGATCATAGTGGTAAGATAAGACCGACTGCTACCTCGACTTATAGCTAAAGGATATTAGGCATCTTCATTACCTTTGCAGAATCCATGGATCTTTGTCTTCGGTCCTCGTTACCCATACTTCTGTTGGCCCTGTCATGTCTAGCCATGTCATTAGCAATCTCAAGCTCTGCAACGCCCGGATCTGCCTCGCCTGGTTTCTTCAGTTGGAGAAGGAACGCTACCGAATCTGCAATCGACTACACCAAGAACGATCTCTTGCTGGGTTCCCAGGACCCTATATTCTGGTTTCTTGTGCCACTCTTGGGCTTAATCAGCGCAGGCCTTTGCGTTCTGATCAATTGGGCGGCGCTTGGACTGACCTTTTTGCTCTACATACCCTACAGTCTGCTAACAGCAAGACCGGCTTGGGCTAGGCCTGACGACGAAAGGAAAACTACTGTGCCTGCCTTTGCCACCAGCTCACCTCGAAGACGTTTTGTTACTACCCTAGTACTATTCCTCCTAGTATCTACAGTCGTTCCCCATCAATTTGCCTATCTGGTGGCCTGTATAGTACAATTAGCAACCTGCACACGGGCGTTGAGGTTGGTCAGGGAGACTGTAAACATCCCATCTCTGGTAATTCGAACGTTATCATCCAAAGGCTGACCTCCGCAGCGATCGGGTGCTAATTACAACTTCTACAACTATGCTCACTCAATTTTGATCCTAATGCTCTGGGTCCTACCAATCAATATACCTGTCCTGCTGGTCTGGGTACACAACCTCGCGGTACATTGGCTTACACCATTTTCATCACATCATAATGTCTTATCGATAATGCCGTTTATAATGCTGGTTGAGACGTTGACGTGTGGGAAGATGATTCCGAGACTCACTTCGAAGTAAGTTCTCCCCCACTGTTCAGAAGTTGGCAAAGGTCATTAGCTCTCCGTCACCGGAGAAATGTCCAGGGACAGCTGATGACTTTTGTCACCCGCTTGTGACCCCTGCTCCTCCCTACAGCATGCGTTACTAACCCCACCCTAAATAGCTTCCGCTACATAACCAACATCCTCTTCTTCTTCCTCGCCGTCTATGCCGCAGTCTATGGCGTCACGTACGCTTATCTGCTCCATCAACTCGTCAACTTCGTCTCTGCGTGGCTCGTTGCTATCCATGTCTCTGGTAGCAATTTCTCGCTATCGGGTCTTAGTCAGATACTCGAAGGTGAGGAGAGCGATGGCGATGTCAAGAAACGGCCATAGCCCTACCATTGACTTTCTCTGACCTTCTTCCTGGCTGCTCCCTTGCTCTCCGCTGCCTGGGACTTATCATAGATGATTCATTTCCTGTTACGTGCTTTGAGCGGATTGTTCATAGCATGCGTGAGCTCGTTTTCTGGCCTTGTATAGATTTAGGCCGGTAATGTTGATAATGTGTACATAGATTAGAGGCGTTTTGTGCGGACGTGGGGTAGATGCTGTGCATAGTAGTAATAATGAGGGTTCGAAGTACGAGTTGTCTCTGTCAAGGCTCTGTTGAGGCGTGCTTGTGCGCCGGGCTAGGAGAGCAATTGGCCGTTTTCAGTCCAGGAACGATCTCTTTGGTTGGAGTTCCCTTGGAGATGAAACATATCAGGTGTCCGGCAAAGCCCAGCTCACCAAACGCATCCACACACCTCTATAAAAATCTCGAGAACCAGGGATTCACCATCAGCTCTCGGATGGAATATAAATCCCATGTGCTAAGTAACAGTCCATGAAAGTACCCCCCTGCCGCTCCGCAGGCGACCTTCAGGCTGTGCCTCCTAAATTATAATGCCCCATTCTAGCCCAAGCGCCTGCAATGCAGTTACATAGCTTCATACGTAGAGAAACAATACGCCTCGTAGGGGTGGTAACAGAAGATGGCGGTTTGAACCACAAAAGACGTGGGGCACGTAATGTCACACAAAAGGGAGAGAAGGCCGCAGAAGGGAAATCTGTACTTCAAGGGTCTCGCTTCGTAAAGTATCTCGAAGGCCCGCTTCTTCCCTTTAGCAGCGTAGCTCTTCTTGGCTCGGATTCTCACTCGCTCATCTCAGCTCCCCCGCTCACTCCCAAAATGGTTCCTCACCCATCCGCTGATCCCGCCCCCGCTGCTCCCACTGCTCCCACTCGCGCCCTCTCCGTTCCTCGCACTAGACCTCCGTCTCCCCGTCTCCGGGCCCCTACTAGAGTGCGACGGACCCGACCTCGTCGCCGAATGGAAATGATATCTCGGGTTCTCCGTCCCCGGGCTCAACGGCACCTGACTGTTTCTCGGAGCCTGGCCTTGCGATCGCGGTTGGTCTGGTGAGTCCGGTTCTTTGGGCATGATGCCTTGGCGGCAGTGCGGGCAGGTGTCGTGCTCTTTCAGCCAGGCGCCAACACATTCGCCGTGGAACCAGTGGGTGCAGGGTAAGACGGTGACTTCGTCGCCAATCTCAACGTTGTCCATGCAGACGGAGCATTCGGCTTTACCGTCGGAGCCCATCATGCTTTTGTCTGCTTCTGTTTTCGGTAGAGCCGCAATCGCGGCTGCGGAAGCGGGGCCAGGGGCCGCGGAGCCATTCTGCGCTTCCATGAATTGAGAGATTACGCGATCAAGGGCTTCTTCTGTATACACCGCGTCGCCGTGGGCAGCATTCGCTGGATTGAAGAGTTGAGCGAAGAGGTGGAACGGTGGTCCGAGAGTGGGGTTTCCGGCGCCGGGGCGACCATCTTGCTGCATGCCGTGCATGTTCTGCAGCAAAGAGCCGAGGAGCCTATCGGTTCGTAAGTGAATCTGGTCATTGAGTTCCTGGAGCTCATGGAGGGAATTCGGTACTGACCCGTGTAGCTGGTCGACAGGGATAGCTTGGGGTTGGGGATTATTTGCGTCTCGTGGTAAAAGGCGGGCCGTGCCTGTTATTGTTGCCCTGCTGCCAAATGCTTGGCGGGCGGTCCCTTCTTGAAGACGGGAGGTGTTAGCACGCGTATGTGGGTAGTAGCGGTCGTGATTGCGATCAACGAAGTCCATGAAGGGGTCTCTGCGAGCATATGTGGGACCCGGGAAGTGGGGGGTGTTGCGGGAGTGTGGGGGCCCACCTGGTGCTTGTTGGTGACGTTGTGTCCCTCCTTCGAGCATTGTTGCAAATGTTTGGAATATGGGGGTGAAGGGGTCGTTCATATCGGGTCCACCAGGCCTCATACGTGGTGACGATGATCGGAAAGAGGTGCGCATGAAGTGGACCCCTGGGCCTGCGTTCCATTCTACGTGCTCGATATCATCTTCATCCGGATCTGGCGCTTCCCGCTCCCAGGGATTATGATGATGCGGCGGATGGTGAGGGAGGTTGTCTGGGCTCTCTTCTTCGGGGTCTTCGACATGGGTATCTCGCGGATCGTGGTCCTCTTCAATCTGTGATACGTGATTAGCAACTCTATATATCCAACGCTCGTGACGGTCGTCCCACGGTGCGGACGAAATCAGTCCGATAGGTATGGACAGATCCACAACTTACCACCTCAATAAAATCAGATTGACACCGAGGGCAATGTAGGCCATGCTCATCCCGATGCCATTTGTTCTCACATTGATGGCAATACACCAGCTCCCGGGTTTGCCCATTGTCGGCCATGGTGGATGACTATTGATGGTGTCAAAGCAGATGCAGAAGAGTAATCCTGGCCTTCGATGCAGTCGCCAAAGCTAAGTGACAGATCTCGATAAGGCTGATACAGCTATGTGGCTGACTTGATGGTGCGGTCTTACCGTGGAGGCGCAGCGAGGTTATCGTGATTTGATAACCTTGTCGTGCGCCTTGTTATGCGGGCAGCGGAGTCCGCTTTCAGTACTTAAGATATCTGAAGTAGGGTAGTGACTGCAGTAATTTGGAGGAAATGATAGAAAGTTCGATAACCAGACGAAGGTGATTGATAGATGTTTGAGAGGCGGTAGAGTAAGTAGAGTAAGGTAGGTAGTGCGTTTGTTTATGAACAGGACGCTGTATTTGATGGAGAGGGTAAATCGCGAACCCTACCTAGAATACCTACTCTAGAAGCGCGGAGTATGACGCATGGGGCGACAATGATCCGTGTCAACGGCTGCTATGAGGTGCAGCAACGGTTCTTAGATACCATGAACTGTTATACTCCGTAAGTAGGGGGATAAAGACGAAGCATTCTTCACAAATGGGAATTTCCTTGTTTGGACTGATGCTCTGGATGACAGATCAAATGAGCAAACGAGGTCTCGTGTGTACCGGTATATCATGCTGACGATTCCGTTGTTTTCTTTGAACTTCTGTCAGCCCTAAACATATGTCCTATCAATAATATCATATTAACCAAACGGCTTCATCCAACATTTGATATTCATCCAATAGTAATAAATGCATATTATTGGTACTTCTGCCGATTGATATGTGATGTTCCCAACCACCTCCTTGCGCCAAGACCCCAATCATCAAGATAGTCGCACCTCAACCAAATCTTCACCTTCTCTTCGCACCTCTGAACAGCATACCTCCAACAACCCCGGCGGCTATTGCAACACCGCTCAAAATTGCAACGCCCATCAACCCTTCCTTGGCCACTTTATCGTCAATCAAACTCCTCAGGCTACCAGCTTGCAAATTGGCCGGCTCATGATCTAGGAGGAGGTCGTTGTATCGTCTTGCTTCCGCGTAGTTGCCTAATTTGTAGTTTCCAAGAGCCAAGTAATATAGACACTCGCGCCTTCGCTCTGGGGCATTCCGGAATATCTCGGACAGTAGACGGACCCCCTCTTGCTGCTCATGCCGTGCAGACGACTTGATCAGACCCTGAAGACAAGTTTCAGCTGAGAGCATCGCGGTTGTATAAACGAAGCTTTACCCATGCGTAGTTAAACTTTGTCTGGACGCCGACGTATTCTCCTTCTTTTTCATACTGGGCTCGTAGGACTTGAATCTCGTCGGGCTTCAACGGGCTATTTGTATGATAGATCAGCACGTCTTCTTGTCTCTAATCTCGAGAGCCCGAAAATCACCTGTCGGCATCTGCAGCGTCTGGCAAGAAAAATGACATGTTAGCGGTGTGATAGGTGAACCTTTAGCTCAGATCCTTGGGGAACAGCCAAGGTAGAAACGTACAGGGTAGATTTGAGCCCATTTCTTGGGATGTTCGAGTCAGAGCGCAGCTTCCCAAGGTGATGAATATCAAATGGTTCAATGGTTCAGGCGTCACAAGCTTGGTTTGAGCCACTTCGACCGTGGCGGTGCGTTTTGCGCTAACTTACTTTAGTCATCATGCGGGTAAGCCACGCGTAACTGTCGATCACTTCAATGTTTACATCAACAACAGTATCAACTATCGCATGCTCCTCATCGTTCATACCTAAGTCTATCCAGCTTCAATTTAAAGCGCATTGCGTTGCAAGCAAATCTGAATTGATAGTTTTCTCTCTAAAGCGCTGAATTCCCACCCCAACCATTTCTGGAATATGCTACTTGATGAGGATCCAGCGACGGTAAGTGTACGGGAACCGTTGAATCTCACAGAGCTGTTTCTAACTACTCGGGAAAGCTCATTCATCACACAATTGGAAATTTCAACATACACCCTGACAAGATAGCTATTGGCCGCATAAATGAGTCACTATCCACACTTCAGCAAGCCCGAGACCTGCGTTTTCGAGAAGCCGAAAGTGCTTTAAAGAGTAATGAGAAAACGAATACTCCGTTGATGGTTCTATATGCTTATTTGATTGTCAGAGCTTTCGCGGAATCTTGCAACTTTGGGGCAGCAGCACGGCGAAACAGTCTCCTCCCACAATAGTGTCGACCACGCCTCGCAAATCGTTGAACTTGACACACAAAAGTTCCGTATTGCTAAGGCAGCTTCAGAGCTTGAAATCGAGGGCGAAAGATTAGAGCAGGAGCTGGAAGTTCTGAAAGGCCGGCTGCAGGAACTCGACATTCAGGGTGTTGAAGGGGATGAGGCAACGAAGTTAAGGCGGGAGATTGATGACCCAACGATGTAAGTATCCAAGAAATTGGCCGGCAAGCCAATGAAGGTCTGATGGCTAACGGCAAGGCTGTCAGACTCAAGCTCAAAGTCTACCGCTCACTCGGAATCGATGTGGAGACAGACAATGCCGGGAACTATAGCAGAGCTGTGATACGGAATAACCAAAAGGGTGACGTCCATGTGGTCAACATCGACCCAAAGTTCTCGCGATTTTTCTATGCCAACTACTTCTGGCAGACAATGTAGTTTGTACCGAATAGGGTTTCTGGATACCTTTGGTTTTGCTAGGTTATCCATGAACGAAGTTTGAACAGGCGCGGAATGGCAGGAGCATCTTCGTTCGGGCATATAGAATCTAATGGAGTCTACTTGAGGATTACTAGTGCACATTTGAGGGGCGTTTCCAAGAGACGGGCTCGACAATGTGGCCAAATCCGCACCTGCTAGTTAATTAGCCTAATTGAAACATTTAAGACTCAGCCTTGTTCCCTGGTATTGATTCATAGCGTCTGTATCGGGTCGCTAGAAGCTATAGTAAGAATCAGGATATGCTTGTGCATTTTATAGGAAAAGGTGGGCCGACGAAAGTTGTACTACTAAAAGCCTGTTTCGCAAGTCTCTTTTCAAATAAAATCAGCTTATCCTATTCTCTGCCAGTAGTTCTCTGAAAACTTTGAGTAATATGAAGGGTGCCTGGGCTTCTTTAACCTAAGAACGAAACAGAAGGATTGACAGAATGTGAGGCCATCTTTTGTGGAACTCCTTCAATTTTGTCTTTTGTATCATAAAGCATACTATTGGTGATCAACCGGGCGTAGTCGATATGCATACGGAGTATGATGCAAGTATTGTTAAAAAATATATGTCTGTGAACTTTCTCTTGCAACTAGAGGCTCAGTGTTACCCTCTAGTTTTCACAAATATTGCGAGGATTGATACCGGAGATCTTGATAAGATAAGGTACTACCGCTAAACAAGCGTTTATAGCGCGATACCGGTAAAGCATAATTCCGATGCGATGCGGCAAGATTGAAACAACGTTCTGCCATCCCATTTGTTTTGCCTATGCCATTTTCGAAAACAATGACAGTATGCCTCGACATAGGCCCGCATCTTCTGGCTACGCCCGTATAGCTCAAGCAGATGAAGAGAATGGTTACATTGATGACTCGGACGAAGAAGATGCTCTCCGTGCCCCTCGTACCATTTCCGCTTCAGCTCTGCGATATGCCCCAATCCAGCCCCAGTCCCATGAGCAAATGTTCGCGGCCCCCAGCGATAGTTCGTTGGGACACCAACGTCGGCCAAGCTCCGGAAAAC
>JAABUL010000541.1_pt1 | contig 80307 bp, 89 predicted proteins | sample 5559151 | NCBI WGS metagenome assembly JAABUL01 (sample SAMN10711876, study PRJNA513368) | rock metagenome | isolation source: Antarctica rocks | place: Antarctica: Victoria Land, Pudding Butte sud
CAAAAAATCCTGCTTCACCGTCATCTTTTTTCATGTAATGATGTTTTTACGCGAAGATACCAGCCTTATTAGAGGCCCGCTTGCTCTTCGTAGGTGTACATCTGCCCTGTCTTATTAGAGGCATATACCTACGATTTATGGGGGTGTTTGTGGGGGCGATCAACTACCTTTGGGATCTGCTGGCTTCTCTTCTACGATTCTGGGCGATCGGAGTGCTTTGGATGGCTCTTTTGAGAGTCAATAAGGGGGAAGCTGCTGATGAGGGTCGATGTGTTTTGAGCGGGGGTGGCGCTTGAGAAAGAATAGCTTGTGCTTAGAATAGAAATGACCTCTGTGATCTCTCACTTGTATGTTTTTTCGTGTCTTTGAACAAGACTTCCCTACCACCCAAAATAACCCTGTCGTCGTTGTCGTCGGTCAATTCTCTCATCTCGAGCCCCCTCCCTTTTACACATGTGCTCATCTCAACGACGCTGCAACCTAGCGCCATTGGTTCGTGCAAGTGCCCCTGAAACATCTATGAAATCCCGAGAATCTATATCTCATCAACGGTTTACGGACCTTTTTTTCTTTCTTTTTCCCCCCCCTTGGATATGTAATAGGTGGTGGTGCCAAGGAAAGTCGGGGGAAGTCGTGCTTTTCATTTCTTTTCATTTTTGGATTGACTCGAGGTTTGAAAGCCTACTTACCTTACTGTACCTTACTGGAGCCTATCCGTTTTTCGAGGTTTTTTTTTAAATAAATAGTAATGTGGTTATTAACCCTGTCTGTCTGGTGCTTTTGGAAGAATGCATATATATACACTCCGATCCCCCCTTCCTCTTCCCTGAGATTATACAATCCTATCCTCCCCCCCTCACATCTCTTCTCTTCTCTTCGCACCACGGAAAAAAAAAACAAAAACAAAGGGGGAAGGGGGAGATATGTGTATGAGCTCCACCGGCGCTCTCCCCACTCGCACTTTCCCTATCTATCTATCTACTGTATCCCTATCTTATCTTTTCATTTCCTCTTTCCTCTCCTAATGGGGGGGGGGATTGCGTGCCTTTTTTGTTCTGGCCATGTTTTGGTTTTTTGGTACTGGTCTTGTCTGTTTGTTTGGGTTTGTTTGGGGGGGGGGGGGGGATGCTGGGGGGGGGGGCGCTGTTTGTTGAGTAGAGGTATTGGGAAGGTGGTGGGATGGGGGGATTGGGGAGTGTGAGAGCGGCGGGGTGGGATATGTAATGACATTGCCCTTTTGTTTTTTCCAACATTCGATTCTTTTGAATTTTGAATTTCGGTGTGATAATACAAAGCATCATAGCCCCAGCCCAGCCCTATGAAACCCCGGTCACCTTTCCCTTACATTAAACATTTCCATTGAAAAACCATCCAAAAACACACTTCTCACTACAGGGAACTTTCGTGAATTAAAGAAACTCTCTTGCCCATCTCAATCTACTCCCATCTCCATCGTCTCTAACCAACCCAACCCCCTTAGATTACTCCATTCTCAACATCACACCAATCGCCTCCTCCCCTTCCATCTTCAATTACTTTGTTCAGTGCAGAATATATACGCCCATTACCCGACTCAGGCCGGATTTACTACTCTTGCTGGCCGCTCTTCTAGCGCCTGGCAGGGTGGTTTGCCTTTTGTCTGGCAAAAAACGGTGGGCGTGAGGGGATGGAGGGGGGGATGGATTTGGGTGTGAGAGTGAAGGGTTGGGTGGGTTGGGTATTTGGGGGGTTAGGTGATGGATGTGGGGGATGGAGGAATGCTACTGATATACAGATAGTTTTCGTTTTCGTTTTGGTGGGGCATTGGTGTTTAGGTTGTATGTGTGAAGGAGGAGTGGGGTGAGTATTGATGGCTTTGGAGATGTGCGGGGAGGAGTGGTAGCTTGGCTTGTAAGGCCGGGGGTGGGAAGGGGGGGCGGTGGGGTGGAAGGAATGGGATTAAGGGCGGTGGGGTGTGAGGGGGAGTGGGTGTGAGTGTGAGGGGTAGGAGTGGGAAGGGTTTGTGTTTGCCGGGGCAAAAGATGGATATTTGGGTTTGAAACGCGGATGCAGAGAGAAGCAATGGGTGTGATTGCAGTTGGTAGGCGAACGAGGCTTTTGATTTAAGAGGTCGATTGGACGTGTTTGGGATATAGGTGAGGAGCTGAGCCAGAGAATAAGTGTGCTTCCAACTTTAGACGATGGCAGTGTTATCGAGGCGCCTGGTTCCGGGTTTAGATACTAGATACGTCCAGCGGTTGCTTGAATACCGGACGGACATGCCGAGAGACGACAGGTGTTTATGCGGTTAGAACCAGACTGAAGAGCAGTGCCGGCTTGCGGTGAAGAGCATCGGAAGTAGAGTTGCCAGACTGATATCTCTGTGTATGGTCGAGTATGGATTTAAGTTGCCGTGCAAGCGTAACGGTATGTTTCATCTGTAAGCTGCGTATACTGGGAGAATTCACAATCACATTGTGGTATGCAGAAGCGGGCAAAATATCTAGCTATGCTTCGGAAGAGGAGGTGGCTGTAACGCGGTGGGTATACTTGCATTGTGATATACTCAAGTAATTGAGGGATCCTATAGATTAAGATGCGGATGCGGAGATTCATTGTAAATGCTTGGAGTCGAGGTGCATATGCTGGAAGATTGACAGATGTGCTGGCGGTAGATGGAAAGGAGGAGAAACGCTAGAGTCAAAAGGTATTCATGTCCGTTGTGACAGGCATGCTTGTGGTATGTCTATGCGAAGAAAAAGGCAAAGTAAGCCTTGTGTGTGGACGGTCAGGAGGCGTGATGAAAGTGCATGTGGAGGGTGCTTGCGGCAGCGAAGTTTGATAAATAGACGCAGACCGTTCACATTAGAAAAAGTCCGAGGTTCTAGCAAAGATCCCCAGATATGACAGGTTCGTTACTCCGGGATTGCAGCTGCCTGCATGAAATTGGCCAAGAAGACTTTAGCTAGCTCCTGCTGCAGAAGATAAGTTGAACACGCCCCCTCTATATGAGGAGAAAGGAAGCCGGTCTGTTGCTCTGATACGATGGGTTAATGCTTCTGGGTCGCTAACCAGCTACTTCTCCTACCCCGGTTGTCGAGTTTGCGTAACGTGTAAGAGCACGCAGGAGTAGACGATAACTGACCTTTGAGGTGGGGAACCAGACCGTGGCAGAAAGGAGCAGAGAGAAGATTGGATGGAGAGGAGTAGAAAACTCTCATAAGTGAGGTCCGGACGCAACGAGTGGTGATCGGGCGACACAACGGCAAACCTACACCGGCGGCAGGTGGCCGAGAGACCAATTGATTCTTATTTGGAGCACCTACTACACGTTGTGTTCGCAGGCCTGCAATCGATTTGGGTGCTTTGTGGGCCAGATTGATCCCGAAGATCACAAAGGCTGTACCAAACGCATCGGCTCGCAGATCGGGCTGTGTGTCCACGATCCGCATGGACAGTGCGTTAAAGTCGTTCCGGATGCGGTTACCTACTGAGATCAAGATCTTTGGCCAGTGTAGCTATACATGTATGCCGGGAAAATTGACAGCTGACCAGAAATATGGGAAGGCAGGAGACAAGGAAGAACTAAGGTTCTGTCAGCGTGCCTGTTTGGGGATTTTAGTCCGAACTGTACTTGCAGGGTTGGTTCGGGTGCGAGGCTTGCGAATGGTACGGTAGGGGCTGGCAAGCTGGTAGCGAATAGGTGGATGAGAGGCCAACGCCTGCAGTGAGATGGCGAAGTGCATGGCCTGTCAGAATAGTTGGGTTGAAGAAGTCGATTACATTCGGATGTTCCGTCCGCGATGAGCCGCCAACCTGTTAATTGGTAAGATTGTGTCAAACATGCATCGAAACTCCAGGCGGAAGCGTGAACCACCTGAGCCACCGTTGTTGACATGGGGCTGGAAATTCATGGTTATAATTCCTCCCACTCGGAAGACTCAATAACTAGCACAAGGTCATAGACGTGATTTGACAGGTGCAGAGTGTACCAAGACGCGCAGCAAGACGATAATCTCATTGAGTAGGTCCCCGCCTTCACATGATCATCTTCGAAGATTCTCGCGACCGATATATAGACATTATAGAATAGAATGATAAAGGTATCGCCGATACAATGCTTCCAGAAGGGTATAATGCTATCAAAATCCAACAAGTAAAGTATAACGAGAGTATTAGAATAGATCTTAGAGATTAAATAATCAAATCACATCATCATCAACCGAGTAGTCCTCCGCTCTGGGTGTCTACGCCCAGGTCCTAGCATGGAGGTCTGTTGTGCAGCGCGGTAGGCATGTTGCTCGCAATAAGTCCTGCCGTTCATTTCAAAGTAATCATCACGAAGTATCTTATGGCAGTCCTGAGCTGACAGTTAGTATGCGTGTCCTTTTTCCCTCCTAGTTGCTTAAACTTACTTGACAGGTGAAGCAGTGTGGGTGGCATTTCTGCTTCACATCCGTTTCAACGTACTGCCCTTCGATACCTCGGTCGCAGTGCTTGCACAACGAGCCATTAAGCTGATGATAGTGTCTGTTGCAATAAGGGTGATTGCCAAGAACGTAAAAGTCTGCCGTAGGGAAAGGAGCCCTGCAAGTCTTGCAGACAAAGCAATCCCGGTGATAGCGTCCCGAGAGCTGACCGTCCTTTGAACTGACGGACTTTCCCTTGATGAGCTCTCCACATCCTCTGCAATTGCCTTTGTTGGCAGTCGTAGGTCTTCGCGCTGGAGACAAAGGAGCACGAGACTGGGCTGGTGGTGCGGGAGACACTTGGAGGTTACCAGAATTTAGAGGGGGCTCAGGGAGAAAGGACTCTTGTGGCGATCCAATAGGAGGACGTCCACTCTGGATTGCTGGATCGGTGCGCACATCTGGTGCGAGCAGCGCTGGCTCGCGTCGTGGTGGAGAATCCATTGGCCTGGAGTACATCGGTCTGCTGAAACTTGGAGGTGGACCACGGCGTCTCGATGTTGGCTCCTCAGCCGCCGGGGTTATACTCATACTATTCTGGAACCCTTCCATTATACCTGTGCCCTGGTGTATGTCAGATGATCGTCGCTTTGCTTGTTGTGGTGAACTCGGCAGCGGAGGTGTAGACCGTGAGCTGCCACTCTTGGCATCTGAACCAGAAGACTCATTGGATGAAGTTGATTCAGTTGGCGTATGATATGGATTCCCTATACTAAATTCTTGTGCGCGAGTGGGTAAGGGTAGCGGGGGTGCATCTTCAGGTCGTTGATCACTCCTTGTTCCCGTCCTACTTGTGCTCCGAGAAGATCCCAGTTCTCTTTTCTCTGGGGCAACGGAGTTCGCTCTGCCTCTCATTGATCGGTTGGGCTTGAAAAAACTTGTACTTCCAATCTCCTCAAGTGGCCTATTAGCAGCAGCTACAGAAGGCGTAACCTTGTGAGAAACGAGTGTAGGTTCTGAGGGTCTTCTTCCTTTGATAGACATAGAGGAATCCGCAGTGTAGCGAGTACGCTCGTCCGTCGGATAAGTCTGCGATCGGATTACAGGACGGTCTTGTTGTAAATTTTCGTTAGGAGAGACTGGATCTTCGTAACCGGTGGAGGGTCTGCGGAGCATGGGAAGAGCAGGTACAGCTGGCATATCAAACCTACCTCGGTCTATAGTGCTTCGGGGACCTCCTGATATGCTCGATAGCGATGGGTTCCGGGTATAGTTCGAACTCGAGGTTGATGGCCGCTGGACATGGGCTTTCCCACCAGCACTTGACGAGCGCGTGTAGTCCTCACTACTGCTCATAGTTACTGTCCTCTTGAGTCCTGGATGGCGATGTTCTCCCTTATCCCTCACGTTAAAAGGTCCTGGTGCAATCGTGTTCATCCTTTGTAAGACGCTACCCCCTCCATTCCCTCGAGGACTGAAGGGCGCAAATGTAGCACTCGACTCCGCTTGCGTATTTGAATTGTCGCTGCCGGGTGTAAATGGATGTTTTATCTCTGACGGCGTGGTTGGGGTAGCGCTGCGTGGTTTTGACATGGGGAAGGGCGGGAAAGCACAATCCTGAGGTAGCGAAATGTCCGGGGATGTCGGCCTTGATGGGAGTGGGGATGTCGCACTCCTGGGTAGCGACTGATAAGTGGACCTAGGGCCATTTCCGTACGGGCCTGGAGAGGCGCTGCGCGAGTGACTGGAGCTACTCCTGGGTGAGAATTGATTCGGAGGACGCAATGGATGTTCATTGTCTGCTGCAGTCAGCTTAGGTTCTCGATCTTTACAATATCGGTTTCACATACTGCCAACCGATGCATTGATCCGGGACGGTCGAGGCATTTTGCGAGACTTCAATAGTGCTGGGCCGTTTGGAGGATTTGAAGCGGGCGGTGCGAACGGGCTATGTAGGGCTTGGAACCGGGAATCGGGAAGAGGAGGTACTGCGATGTCTCAGCGCCATTCAAGGGACGAGGAAATTATTGAACACGGGGCATACCGTTCGAGCAGACGTGATCCCCCATTAGCGATATCTCGATAGAAGCATTACAGTTCGAACATTTGATAGACGGCAAGAAGCCCGACGATCGTGCTGCTGAGTCCATGATGACTGCCCTCGCCCTTCCGTACTCTTCACAGTCCAAAGGTTCCGGTCCAAAAGTGAGGACATGCAGCAATGCAGCAATCCGTGTTTATTCCGCGTTTATCCCGACTTCCATGCGAACCTCGAGTTCATCTCACCAGGCACGCGCTACTAACGAAAGAGCGCAAAGTCCACGCAGAACAGATGAGATGTATATGGACAGCTGTAGACGCCGGAGTTCGTAGATTTGTGTCGTCGATCGCTCATTCGACAACTACCGCCGTGGGAAATGAGGTCAAGCTTTACACCCCTGATTCGAGCAACGCAGGGATTGGCCAGGACTAGTACTCCGCACGGTGTGATCGATTGTGATAATTAGATCAAGTCAACCAGGACTATATCAACCAATTATCCATATTATTCAGTTGTCGCCCTCGTACGAAGATGATGATGGCATGAGGGTGTGAGGGTGTGAATAAAGGTGGGAAAATCTACGAAACCTTCGTTGTCAAGCCCCGCCGATTCTGATACACGTCGACCAAAATGCGAAGCCAGTAATATTGGTGCCAAGCATGCAACTCCACGGTAAGGTAAGGTAAGTTAGGTAGCTCTAAGGTTGGTAGGGTGGTAGGGTACTTTTACTCCGTACTTTTTAGTCCTTACATGCCCAATGGAATTCAATTGGTACCACCAGATCTGCTCATCCGCAATCGGACGTCCTTGACAAGCCAAAAGCCACCGCGATAACTGTCGAATGTTTTTGATGCAACACAAGTTCGTCCACGATTGAATGGGTCTCATCCCCCACTGCCACAATGAGATCTGTAGACCTTGCGTTTTGCTGTTGTTGAATTCCTCTCGTGACTGCAGATCATACCTAGGTATTCTACTGTGTACTTGAGGTGTCATCTAACAAGATGCAGGGTTCAACAAGTCGCAAGAACGTTCTAGCCCGGAAAAGTAACTTCCCCTGGCGATCATTTGACTTTGCCCTATTCTAACCACCGATGCCCTAATTCAAACCAATTCCGGCACTTGATTTGGTACAAACCACGGTTACTTCCCCTTTTCAGAACACCATGGAGAATGAAAGTGCCCGCACCGTGACTGAAGAAGTCCACGTCCACGGCATGCACTTCAATTACCAAGTTGTAAGATATTGTTCCAGTACTAGTGATTGACTGATAAGGTACGGTATCTTAGCATGATATCGCTAGCTTGCCCTCGATTTTGTGGGGTGATTGCGGATACCGGAGGCAGATTAGGGTATAAACATCTCGAGTGGGGGCGTTTCTCTCCACGAACCAACAGCAAATTCAAACACCAGAACTCATCAACCAAAAGTTTTCACCACTGCCTCCAAGTCGGGTTACACCCTGCATGTATTCGAACACTCTCAATTCGTAGGTTAAGCTGAGCTTACCATGATAGCGAGCAATGCGAGATTTGCGAACATCAAAAGCCATGGAAATAAGTCAACATACGCTGATAGGTAATTACAGTGTTCACCACCCTTACAATCACGGACGTAAATCATCTTCTGGTGGTGATTCGAGTAGTTTTCCAAAGACCAGATAAGAACAACGTCTGAGATCCCTAAATCACTGGATCGATCTGAATCAATTATAATCATTTATGATGGCTCCTCATGCAGAAGGCCCTAATGGCTCCGTGAATGGTTCCGGTTACGCAAGTATCAACAGCGACAACAAGGGCATGTTCACTGTGGATTCTCCCAACGTTGTCTACACGGAAAATGAGATCAAGACCAAGTACACCTACCGTACAACGTCTGTAACCAACGCTGGTAACGGCAAGTACATCGCCACACCCAAAGAGACAGTCTATGACTTCAAGGTGGAACGCAAAGTGGGGAAGGTGGGCGTCATGCTCGTCGGATGGGGTGGGAACAACGGTACGACTGTCACAGCAGGTATCATCGCCAACCGCCGTGGTCTTTCCTGGGATACTCGTGAAGGCAAGCGGGCCGCTAATTACTATGGATCTGTCGTAATGGGATCCACGATGAAGTTGGGTACGGAAGCGAAGACTGGCAAGGAGATCAATATCCCTTTTCATGACGTCCTCCCAATGGTTCACCCCAACGAGCTTGTAGTTGGTGGGTGGGACATTAGTGGTATGGATTTGGCTGCGGCCATGGACAGAGCAGCAGTATTGGAACCTACCTTAAAAAGCATGGTCAAGAAGGAGATGGCCGGAATGAAGCCACTTCCCAGTATCTATTACCCTGACTTCATCGCGGCAAATCAAGAGAAGCGTGCGGACAACCTTCTTGAGGGATCCAAGGCTTCTATGGCTCACGTAGAGAAAATCCGCAAGGACATTCGGTATTTTTTCTAACATGTGGCTAGATGACCGTGCTAATCTGTGTTAGCGACTTCAAGGCTACCCACGGCCTTGAGAAGGTCATTGTCCAATGGACAGCTAATACCGAACGCTATGCCGACATCGTTGAAGGGCTAAATGACACTGCCGAGAACCTCATGAAGTCGGTCGAGTCCGGTCATGAAGAAATATCTCCTTCAACCATCTTTGCTATAGCTTGTATCCTGGAGAATGCCCCTTTCATTAATGGATCTCCTCAAAATACCTTTGTACCCGGTGCCATTGAGCTGGCCGAAAAGCATGGCTCTTTCATCGGAGGGGATGACTTCAAATCTGGTCAGACCAAGATGAAATCTGCTCTTGTAGACTTCATGATCAATGCTGGGATCAAGCTCACCTCAATCGCCAGCTACAACCACCTTGGCAACAATGATGGCATGAACCTGAGCTCCCAAAGGCAGTTCCGCTCCAAAGAGATCTCCAAATCCAACGTGGTAGACGACATGGTGGAGGCAAACAGCGTGCTTTACAAGCCTGGAGAGCATCCTGACCACACTGTGGTGATCAAGTACATGCCTGCGGTTGGCGACAATAAACGTGCGCTCGACGAGTATTACGCCGAAATCTTCATGGGCGGACATCAGACCATTAGCCTGTTCAACGTTTGCGAGGACTCTCTCTTGGCTTCTCCACTCATCATTGATCTTGTGATCGTTGCCGAGTTGATGACCCGTATCACCTGGAAGGCCAATACTGGGGATGGAGCTACTACGAAGGACTACAAGGGTTTCCATAGCGTGCTTAGTATTTTGAGCTACATGCTGAAGGTATGATGGCCAATAGTTGGTTCCAAATTTTTGCTGATTTTCATAGGCCCCTCTGACGCCTCCAGGCACCCCTGTGATCAACGCGTTGGCGAAGCAGCGTGGTGCTCTGACCAACATCTTCCGTGCATGCGTCGGTCTTCAGCCAGAATCTGACATGACGCTTGAACACAAGCTTGTCTAGCTATCAAGATATTCTATTTATGACAACCGCCCCTGACCTTCAACAGACGAGGGATGGATCAGTTCATGTAGAAAGGCGGTACAGACGATCAATCTGCGGTTATAGTAGGTAGAGATTTCCCCGTGATCTTATTCTGTGAAGGATTCAACTCCTATGCATGTACATTCTCCTAAGTCGATAGAGTGTGACATACCGTACTCATTTCCTGCTCCTAATGCTACCTGAATGTTGTGACAACATGCTAAGCTCGAGTACTGCCCACAAAGAGCTCCGGACTTCGTCAAGAAGTCATTTACGTCTGTTTGCTTGGAAGCTTTTAGTGCACATTCAGCATGATTGTGATTTTCTCAACTGGAAGATCAGACTTGTCGAATACACATCGAAACGTGTGTAATATTAGCAGAACAACGATAGCGCGATTTCTACCCACACGGCTCGACCTTACCGCAGAACCTTGACCTTTAGCCATTTGACCTACTCCGTCTTTTCCTTTGCATCTGGCATCCTTCCCAACATGTTGCCACAATTCCCCTCGATCCAGTCTTTCTTCCAAACAGAAGTATCTCCTAAGAAGAGACCAGCAACGACCGGCCCACCATCCGAGGCTGGTGATGGCTTCACTCTCGAAGAGATCGAAGCTACACTACAACCAGAACTCCATAAATGGCATCCCCGTGTGCATTATGAGGAAGTCGAGATTGATAGTTTGGTGCCCGGACCAGGCTGCGTTGCATTAATGGGTAGAGTGGTGAACTTTTACAACCAGGCGATACTCAGCAAAGCGCCGCAAGCTGCGAAGGGTTGTTTGAAGCTTGTGGTCAAGGATGATACTGGGGTTCTAATGGTGCCATTTACCTTCAGTCTCCCTGCTGCTGTCGTTGATCTATTTGAGTAGGTCAAGCTATGGTACGCAAAGATAGACTACCAACCGCGCATCGGTCAGTTAGTATCGGTTTGGACTCCCCATGTCTCGAACGCCGAATCGAATTCTTTGATACTGCAACATGCTTCGCTTGTCACTTCGATATTTCCCGAGCGAGACAATAGCTGCTACTTCCTGGTGCAAGAGAAGAGTGATGAAGGGATCTTGTGCAAGACCCCACTGGGTTATAAAGACGATGAACAGCTGGATGGGCTCATCACATTGAAGAACTTTGTGGACGGTGGACATGAAGTAGCTGCAGGGAAGGTACTGGTCTGCGTCAAGAGTATTGGGGGTAGAAAAAAATGTAGGCATACTTTCTCCGGGAGCCAGAGAGAAGTTGCTAATATACAGAAGTCACAACAAAGAAGGGAAATCCCGCAGAAAAGGTGGATATAAATATCTTTGATGATACGTTCGAAGCTACACTTACACTATGGGGCCACGTTGCTGCATCTGCCAGCTCGTGGAAAGCTTCGGATACCATACTTTTGCTTTCCAACCCTGGCTTCAAGGGTGATAGAAGACCTACATTATCGATTGGTACTGAGACTCACGTCGACGTTGACCCACACATGAGTGATGCCTACTGGCTGAGAAGTTTTGCGCAGCGACTTATCAAAAGGGAGCATGTCAACCAACCATTCCCAGAAGACAGTACGTTCCCGTTAGGTCTCCAGAAATCATCGTCTACTGATAGGTTTAGTCTTCGATGTCGAGGAAGCTGCTTCGTCTGAGGTGAGAATACTATTCACATTAGCTGACATTGACGAATTGTAAGTGTGGGTTTTCTGTTGATCTCTAGGCCACGGCTGACCAGGCCGCCTAGCGTTAGAACAGCACCTGCAGGTATATATATACATGGACAGTCTTTCCAGTTGCTAAAGGTGGATAGAACACTTCATAGGGTACCTCAGTGTCATTATCATCGAGTTGAACATAATGACACTATACCAACGCAACAGGATGCTCTGTACTGAATGGTAACACTCTCCAGCATACTTTCGAGAGTCCTCTAGTGACTCCAATAGCTGTGGTGTCCCCTTATTCGGCAATGCAATCACAGCAAAATGCAAACAATGCAAGAAGGAAATCCCTCTCAGGATCAACCCACGTTTGGTACATATGGCTAGCTCCGCCATCCCTTTCAATCTCCACAACTAACTTAACCCTACTCCAACCAGGTTGGAACACTCATCGATGAATCCGGAGCCATCAGCTGCGGCAAACTTGTCTGGTCAAGCGATGCCTGGGAGCAACTTCTGGGTAGGACCGAAGAAGATCTCGTCGCCTCTAGCACCCAGGTGCTGAAGTATCTGGAGCAACGATTGTTGTTTCTGAGAATGACCCTAATGTTTGGATGGAGCGAAGACGTGGGTAAGCTTTCAATATTGCGGGTTCAGATGAGCTGATGTCTTAGAGTGTTGTACTGAAATCTGTTCTGAATTGCTGTTTTTTGTTGTTGTTGCTTCTTCCTTACTGTGCTCGATCTATGAATCTGGTTCTACGAAGGGGAAGAATATTTGCTTAGCATGCCTTGCTACATCGCTGTCTCCAGCAGTTTGAAAGATACTCGAGTTCCACGTGTTGTGAGATCGTTCGAAACAAGGAACCTCTCAGCCTTCCCTTCTCCTACCTCTCGGACCTATGCACCAACCTCCACTTCTTTATCTACCACATCTCATTTCCAGGCACAGCAACGATTTCAAGCCATTGGCCTATTATATCTCCTCTGGAAGACATAAACTTCGAAGTTGTGAAAGAACAAACATTTATTGAGTTTGCTGTATCTTTCGCCGTACTCCTAGGCCTAGCAGCGATCTTTCGATGCTACGGGGTATGCTGCACTACTGAAGAGGATACGATGGACCAGCCTCAAAAAATTCGCGACTGCGGCTACTCAGAGGGAAGTTACTTTGAGAGATCAAGGGCCCAAAGAGCCCCAAGAAGAATGGAATCCTTCCATGAACGGACTCTTGGCGGTGACCGAACCTCGATACATACACTTGCAGGACTTGCTTGCGCCGACGGAAAACCACTAAAGACACAAGAGTGCGAGAACCCTGGAGCAGAGTAGCCTGCTAACAAGAGACTCGTTGTTCACCGACTTGCCCAGAAATATCCGTATTCATGACCTCGAAGTATCAAAGGACACCGAACATAAGAAACGAAGCTTTAAAACCTTGCCTAGAAATAAGCATCGACCAAGGAGGATATCACTCTCCCGGAATCTTCCTCGTATACATGCCAACAACAGTCCTATCGCACGGAGAAAGCTCAACACAAAAGCGCTAAAACCACCGCAAACTCGCCACACACCAACCCCCCCAACCAAAAAACCTCCCAAAACCTCCCACTCCATCAAAACCCCTCCCTGCCCGCCTCAGCCCTCATCCCGCACCCCCACATCGACCAACCCCTCAAATCCTCCAATCCGCCACCCATCCCGACGGGAACGCAAGTACACTACTACCCGAAACTGTTGAGGTATGAGGGTCAGAAGGAGCATATGTGCATGTGTATGTATATGGTTGAACGACAGTAGAAGGCTACGAAGGTAGGAAGGAGGTGAAAACTCTGAACCCCCTAGCGCCAGCCCTATAGGCTTGGAGCGGAGATTGCTAACCACAGGGGTAGCAGTACTGTTCCCGCGGAGGAGAGCAAATATGGAAGCCGGGCTTAATAATATTTTGGTGGACAGAGGGAATAGTTAGGCTGATGTGGTGTTTACGCAAGCGCTGGGTATGATAGGGGAAAGAATGGTGGTCGAGGCCAGCTAGGGTGGGAAAGGGGGATGTGGAACGGGTAGGATTGGGGTAATAGGAGAGAGGGAGAGGGAGGAGGGATCAAGGGTCTGGGGATTGAGAGGACATCGAGGAGCGTGGAGGTCGGGGATAGGGATGGGAGGGTCCTGATATGGGAGTGATGTGGGAATGATATAGGAATTCGGTAGGGGGAAAGGGGCTAGAGGTTAGAAAGACGGGAGGTGATGACCGGGATTCGAACCCAGCTTTTCCGGGATACACGCAGTCGTTTGGCTACATTGGAGTATATCCTGAGAGAACAAAGCTTGGGACGCGAAAACAACCATTTTTTCTTCTGCAAAAACGACCCCATCCGATTCCTCAAACCCCCCTCCCCCATCCACACCTCAGAACTCCAAAAAAACTTTTCAATATAAAAGAGAGCATAAACGTATCGCCAGCATCCTTACACAACCCAAGCCGCCTACTTTCATAACCGGGTTCCCGCAACTGGCTTTATATATAGTACCAATAAGATACCCATCATCGTGCCACATCCCCCTCCCTTCCCCCCCCCCCCCCCCCTTGTGGCCATCCTCTTCCCCAGTCTTTTCCGACCGGCGAAATCAGCAGCAGCGCCGATTCGGGTCGGGTAACCGTTACGGGCGCTTTGTGGTGGAGCTTTACGGATCTTGACGATGGGGGTTCTACATATTCGTCTGCTTTGCTAAACATTATTCCTCAGCAATGAATCTCCCCCTTATCTGTTACTAATAACCCGAGCCCTTTATTTTGTAGGGATAGGTAACGAGCTAATCTGCGGGACAGGGGCCGCAGAAATTTACCCTTGGTTTTTGTGTGAGAGGTGCTTTATAGGATTGATATTCGTTAGATGAGTAAAGAGAGATGTGGCTGAGAAAAAGCGGAAGTGGATGTGCAAAATTTTACAAATAATATGAAAGATTAGAGATGGGATTTTGAAGATGTCGGAAGATTTGCAGGGAAGAGAAGCAGGCAACGATACTAGTGGGGTAAAGACAAAATTGACGGAGAATGAAAAGAGGAAGAGTAGACTTTCCAGTCATTGTCCAGCACACTTCGAATCTCACTCCCTCCGCGCCCCTCAGGATCTGGAAACCGCATGTCAGGGCTTTTGTGTAAACGTCACTAGCACAACGTAAGGGAATCACACGAGTTTAAGCAGACGCCCGGGGCGAATAGGAGAGAAGTGTTTTTGTTACGGTACGGCTAAGGCTAGTGAATGCGGTGGTTGCTGCTCTTGAATTGTTTTCGGAAGATTCTGTTAAGGGAAATGAACGAATCTCATGTTATCGTTATTTTTGTATCACCTGTCAACACAGCACCTCTCGTGTGCTTTCTCGAATCTTTCGTATTTTATAGCACAATTTGTTGTATGTTATTTTACCCTTCACTATCCGTTACGAATAGCATGCTAGATCCGTTGAATACTGTAAGAATTTCTCCGTGATGACTGTTTGATTCGCTTTGACGACCATGACAACTGTATGTCAGAGTTTGCCGACTCGGCTAAGATAAATGATAGTAGAGTGTCACCTATGGTATTGTCAAGATCAAGTATGGCGGTAAGGACACCTTTCTAACATCAGCAGCGCTGGCGGAGTTGCGTATACCAGGGCTATACTGTGCTGTAAATAAATAGGGGCGAATGTTTACCAATACCTGGGTTCCACTTCAGCTCTCTTTGAATTTCTGTGCGTTATGGCGCGAGCCGTACTCATAGCAATCTCTAATTGAAAGTTATAGATCCAACGGTAATTCGAAGGGACAAGACCCACATGAACCCTAGGCCCTTTGTTAGGTAGTTTGCTTGTTCTAGGATGTAGGCCGTCATAGTAGTATCTTCGGTCGATGATCCGAAACTGATCTGCTCACCATATCATGTGGATTGGATTTTTGCTATGCATCTTTGGATAAAGGGCTATGGAGTATTTTGTGAATAGCAATTGGTCTGTCGATCGAATACTATACAGATGAACAGCAAGTAAGCCAGAATAACAATTTACAGAATTTTATACCCTTCATCCACTCTATTTTTTCATCGTCACGATAATGCCATTCGAAACACGGTATACGAAGCCAGACTCAGCTAACAACTCATACTCTATTACATCAGTCCTCCTTTTAACCCATCTTGACTATTCATCCAGCAGTCCCTGGAGGACTATGAAAAACCTTTCGCTCAGATCTCTTCACGCCCTCTTGTGATGGTGACACGTCCGCGCTCTCGCATGCCTGGCTGGACGGGGAGAGGCAACCATCGGAACCTTTGGGACCGGTCTGTCCAGGTGGAGTCTTTGGGCCAGGGATTATTTTGGTAGTTGACTTGGCCGCGTCATTGATAGAAGCAGATTTCATATGGGTGGCAGAATTGGAAGCGCTGCTGTTGCTTTTGGGATTGTTGGCAGACGCAGACTTTTGATGCACCGGAGGCTGGAGATGTTGAGTAGGCATTGCGAATCGGGTGGCTGAAGGCTGTGGTGGATGTTGTAAGGTATCAAGATTTCCACAACCTGCTCGAGGGTCTTCGGGTATGGTGGGGAGTTGATCTTGCCGTGGTCGCGGAGGCGAGAGTAAGCCTACCCTTTGTAAATTTCGTATGATCTGAGCTTCGTTATCCAGAACCCGTTGGTCTCGCGTCGTAGAGCGTTGATCTTGCGCGGTTCGTTTACCCTGCTTGAAGAATTGTGCAATAGGAGTCCACAGCCGACGGCGGGGACGTGGACTATCTTCACAGTGGTCGTCTCGAGGTGGGGCCTGGTCACTGCCTGCAGAAGATTGTGAGTTACTTTGATCTAGAGCCATAATCTTTCAAGGGGAGACCTACCACTCTGCAAAGCACACTACTGATGATATATAGTTGAAAAATCTGGAGCTGGTCTGACGTGGAGATGAGGTTCTGCAGGGCCAACAGAGACTTGACACCACCAACCAGGTAGCTCTGAGTTGGCTCTGCCAGCAATGAGAGTGTATGTTTGCAAGTTGTGCTTGAAGCAAACGCCAACTCTAGTGGAGCGGAGACAATGGATGAGGGAGGATACAGGACGATGATTGTAGAAATGAATGTGTGACGTTGACTGCTGAGACAGGCTTATCAAAAGGGGCCTAATGCCTTGTGGCGACACGGTGTTACTATCCTACGTCCTACCTTCCTATACGGATCTATTATCCACGAGCATTCCCAAGTAGAGCTGCGGTTCGATTAGACATCAGGGACTCGGAGAACTGATCACACGTTGTGGACAGAATAAAGAGGAATCCGCGAGTCTTGGGCAGAGGACTGAATATACGAGTGTTATCCTGCCCTAATTGCTGGTAGCTGGTAGCAGCGATACAGTGCTGAAGCCCTCGAGTACGTTGAAGCAATCACTCAGGCAGGCTAGCCAGCAACTGCTGCAAGTCAATGTCCTCATTGCCATACTTGACGTCACTACATTATGGATGCGAGTAGCAAAGTGAGGGAGATGTTTGCCTCGTACACCTGTGCCCAGACGATTCCATCTTCAGACTGCCATTGCAATATTGAAATCAGGTCGCTTAGCATAACAGCTACAACCGTTGTAGAACGCTAATGTATGCCCCTTGATCCCTGACCGGCATATGCCGGGAGCTAAGTAAGCTCAATGCGCTAAGGCAAGTCGTCATACCGGAGGCTGTCCCGCAACAACAGTACATCCGGAATTGGTCATCAACCCGTCACTACCTTATCAACTCCACACATAAAGTAATGCCTTATATCAAGTGTTCCCATTCAGACTCGATTCATTGCGGTCGACTGAAGTACCGCCTTGTTTCCTCGCAGGACCGTGAGCAGTCTAAATGGAGGAAGACCATTGAGATACCTGGCAGGCTCTCTTGCTTTTTGAGGAGACCTCTCATCTTCGATTACCGTTGGGCATTCGGATATCTGTATAGCACACTGGCGCTGGAAAGAGAAGGTTCATAGGAGCTCGATCATTGCTGGCATAATAAAAGCGACTGTGCGGAGACTTTGCCGGCGCAATTATCCTAGAGTCCGAAAGAGAATCTGCCATAACTAGAGAAATGGGGCTCTTGTAGGCTTTCATGAGCACTGTTTAAGAATCACAAGGGCTGACTCTAGACAGAGCTGTAGGAACACCATTGGCGTGGCCAGAAGCCAAGAAGAACGCTGATCATGTCCGGCAATGGGGAATTGAGGTATGTCATGCCATTGTGGAATCGTCAGTTATAAAAGGAAACTCATTGTTCGTAGCAACTTCTCGCAATATGGCGGCGCGCAAAAGGCAAAGAAAGAGACGTTTTGCGATGGGGCGACGAGGTAGAACAAGTATGGCCTTCTGCCGGCCACTGAGCTCATAGTCGCTGTAGATCGAATACTTGGTTGTAGTTTTCAATGATGAACGTCGAAAGGTCAAATTGTCCTTGCGGCAAGCGGATATTCTCGACGCACTGGCAAAGGATGAAGCGCTGAGCAAGCAAGGTGGCTGCGTGCCAGACTTACAGACGGTTTCCAGGTAAAGATGCGTATGCAGCGCAGGGCTCTTCCCCATACTGATCTTTGACAGGGACGAAGATACTCTGCCAGTTTTCCATCCGGAGTTCGGGCGGTTTATGTTAGAAGCTACTCCGGGCAAGCCTTGGGGCATTGGATTTAAGGATCTCCTGGATGTAGAGCCAAATATGAAACGTCGGTTAGTTCATATTCAGATAAGGAAAAATAAAATGTAGCTAATCTTTCTTTCAGGAGAAGAATCGCCAAAGATCATATGGAACCCAACGAGTACCCAATAACCCTAACCACATATCCTCGCTTAGGCACTAAAGACGAATTCATCTGCCCGTATTATCCCCCCTCTGGAGAGAGATTACGATCTCAATTCCTCCCAGACGAAATAGCCAATCCACATATTCGATTTCCTACATTAGCTGCCAATATAAGGTCTCGGCGAGGTCGTAAGGTGGCAATTAATGTTCCCGTTTTTAAAGACGTGCACACACCTGTACCTTTCAAGGACCCCACCGTCAACTATGATCTCCACAGATGGCCCGAAGATGACGACGTTAGAAAAGGCGCCGCCAAAGATGATCACATCTATATGGATGCGATGGCCTTTGGTATGGGTAGCTGTTGCTTGCAGATCACCTTTCAAGCGAAGAACATCACAGAAGGTCGGCGACTATACGATCAGCTTAGCCCACTAGGACCTATAATGCTTGGCTTGACAGCTGCTACAACAATCTATAAAGGCTTTCTTGCGGATACGGATGTACGATGGAACCAGATCAGCAGGGCAGTGGACGACCGGACCCCAGAAGAGCTTGGTGAAAAGGTGAGTGATACTGAGCAAAATCTTACGCATAGGAGTGACAATTATAGCCATTGAAACACGATCGTTGGCGTGTGCCTAAGTCGAGATACGCTTCTAACTCCACATATATTTCGCAAGATCCTCGTCTACGCCCCGAATACATGGACCCCGACCTCGTAGTCGACGAAACTTTGAAACAACGGCTCGTAGACGGTGGCATGGATGACCTTCTAGCCACCCACTTTGCCCACTTGTTCATCCGTGATCCCATCGTCATCTTCGCTGAAGACCTCAAGGACCTCGACCTCAATAAAACCGACCACTTCGAAAACCTTCAGTCCACAAATTGGCAACACATGCGCTTCAAGCCTCCACCACATGACAAAGACACGGGCTGGCGCGTCGAGTTCCGGCCCATGGAAATCCAAATCACCGATTTTGAGAATGCCGCTTTCTCCATCTTTATCGTACTGGTCACGCGGGCGATCCTTAGCTTCGATCTTAATTTCTACATCCCTATCCCCCGTACTACCGACAACATGGAGACCGCCCATGCGCGTAACGCCGTTCTGGAAAAGAAGTTCTACTTTCGCAACGACCCCTTACCGCCCCGTCCCATCAAAGCCAACGGTGCCTCCGGCACCACCACCCCCGCTCACGCCTCCAGACCTCCTAGCCCCGTTGGCCCCGTTGAAGACGAATACTCCCTCATGACCATTGACGAAATCATTAACGGCCAATCCAAATCACAGAACCCCGCCTCCGACAGCGGCGGCTTCCCCGGCCTCATCCCCCTTGTCGAGTCCTACCTCAACAGCGTCAACGTCGACGTCGAAACCCGGTGCGAGCTCGCGCGCTACCTCGACCTGATCCAAAAACGCGCCTCCGGACAGCTCTGGACTGGTGCGAAATGGATCAGGCATTTTGTGAGGGAGCATCCGGATTATGAGGGGGATAGTGTGGTTGGTGAGGGGGTGTGCTATGACCTCGTCAAGGCGGTGGAGGAGATTGGGAGGGTGGAGGGGAAGAGCGGGGTCGGGAGGGAGATGTTTAGGGCGGATGTGGTGGCGAGGCCGAAGGGAAGGGGGAAGCTGTCGGCTTGTGGGTGAGCTGAATCCAGGGGGAATTGGCGGAATTTTAGAACATGCAGGCTGCGTCATGCGTCGTGATTTCTTAGATTCTTTTGCATATCAAGAGACATACGTATCCTTCACTAGAACCACCTCTCCTCGTCACCAAGAACTCATCTCGAATTACCCTTTCTCTAGTACTCTCTGTCACCACATATCCCATCTCCCCCAAAACCACCCGTCTCAACCTCCCGCCACAGCACGACCACTTGCGCAACGCAAAGGCCTTTTTGGGGAATGGGGAACCGTCAGGATTGAGTGGTGACTAGGAGTGTATTCTAACTTACGAAAAAAAAAGATGGGGGAAAGGCGGTATCTGGCAAGTTTTGGGAAGAAGAGAAAGGGGGATTTTGGCTGCTCAAGCCACGCGTCACGGCAGGTCCTGAATAGCGATTTTTTAATCGTACTACTGGTTGTTTGAAGGGTGCTGTTGGAATATATTTTGATGATGATGATGATGTGTTTTTTTATAGAAGGGGACGAATAGGGAGAAATCACCCGGAGGGGGGGGGGGGGCGTTGTTGAGGGTGGTGATGATGATGATGATGAGGGAGTGGGCGAGAGATGAGGTGATTCGTTGGATAGTCCCTGTCGTCATGGAAGAAATTGAGTAAAATGAACGATTGACGGAACTCTGTCGACGGTGCTGTTGGGGTTAGTGATGATGTGATGGGGGGGGTAGACGTGGGGTTTGGGCTGCTTTCGGAGAATCGTCGTGCCGACACTTGAAAGGCAGATGTTGAGATTGTGGCGCGGTTGCGTCGTCGTCTTGTTTGCTTGTTGCTGGTTTGGACACTGGATAGGAAGCTGTAGGTAGGTGGGTAGGTAGGAGCCAGCTGCCAGGGAGAAGGAATGGACGAGCATATATGTACAGCACGGAAAGATGCAGATGGGGTGTGATGGTGTTGAGCGGGGGAATATTGAAATGCAAGCAGGAATACTAAAGAGAAATGGTGGCATGCATACAGGCGGCCAAGCCCTGCAGGATTCTCTCTCTTTTGTCCTCTTGATCTAAGCAGACCAGCTTGTAATGCTCTCTGTGAATCGGTATGCAATAGATAATACAGCCCCAGGAACGGGCATGCATATAAGGAAGAAATCCTGCAGAACCCTTTACGTTACATCGCGGGCTTTACCACCCCTCACGACTTATCAAAAGCCCAACTTGGCATGGAAAAGTCCCTGGGCTTGCGCTCCTTGATAAATTCAGTAAGAGTATGAGCCAGCGGCCTGTTTTGCTTATTCCACTGCGTACACCGTCCCACAACCCAACCCAAGTCTTCCGAATAATATTCGCCAACCCCATTCCCACATTCATAGATGCAGCGTTTGAATTTCGCCTCGTTCAGCAGTTGTTCGTAAACGCGCTGGCTAACGTCATCCGGGGGAGACTGCTTTGGGCCAAGTGGGAAAAGCCAGCACAGGGAGAGAATGACTGCGCCTAGGGCCCAAATGTCGGATCGAGCGACTTGTTGATTACCCTCCGGTGGTGAGTATTGTGGGGTGCCGACGAAGCAGCGTTGTTTGTAGTCGAAATCGTGTTCACGGGAATGGGTAGCGATGCCCTGAGAAGATCTTAGTAAGTAAGCGTCGTGCTGTGCGAAGAAAGGGACTTACAAAGTCGGCGAGAACGACCACGGGATACTCAGAACCCGGGGATTCCCGAAGGAAAATGTTATCGGGTTTGATATCGCGGTGAACGATTGACGGCCAGTTCTTGGGGCTAATCGCATGATACTTATCTGATGATTGTCCGTGGTGGATGTATAGAAGAGCACTCGCCATTGATTCCAGAACATGCCAGATGAAGCGTTCGGGAATGTATGCTTGTGCCTTTTTCGGATATCGATCGTTTTGCATTAGATATGTCTTAATGAGGTCCTGAAGAGTGCCCAGTTCGCAATATTCCAGATATAGACTTGGGCCAGTGCTGGAGCGCCCAAGAGGAATGTAGGCATCGATGTAGGTGATGATGTTTGGGTGCTTAAGAACATTTAGAAATAGTATTTCTCTTAACCCGTCCTCGTAGTCGATAGGAAGCTTCTTTTGAACCAACGAATTGCCGGACTTCCTGGACTTGACAATATTTATACCTTCATTGAGCCCACCTCCATTTTTTATACTTTTAACCAACTTGAATTGATGCTCAATGTTCTCTCTCGAAGGGTGGAATCGGCCCTCGGGCACCGAATACAACCGTGCGTATCGAAGCAGATCCTCAAAGGGCATGGTTGCAGCGAACCACAAAATATTGGATTGTTCGATTTGCTGTAAAGGTTCCACCTTGGGAAGAAGCCATTTGATATGACAGAGGGTGAGCACAGAATATTTATTGCTTTCTTAGATCAGTCAGTATATTGAGTGAGCTTTATGAATTGAAAAGCTATCAGTCAGATTTTTGTGCGACTGGCGAGCAGCATTAGATTTATGTCTACCGATCTTTCTCCTTGCCTGTGTTTCGTTAGACAGTTGTGTTTCATGACTCAGGCAAAAGACAGATCAGCCGCTTTCAGAAGGTTCACCGAACCTGGAATTCTGTAGAATTCGTATGTCCAGATATGAGTACCGTCTAAGAGTCATGGTGCTGCAGATTTTCCACATAGCAGCAGCGCCAATTCTCAGCTACATTATGTGGCCGTATATCAAACCATAATCATGGCAAGCGAATGCGGGATGGTATTCGATCAACTGAATACTGAGCAGATGCCGCGTTTGACAGACCATGTCTGGAAGGCACTGCTACCTGATATTTCTTGAGCCGTTAATGTAGAAGTCATCCGTCCGCTTCAATGATCATGTAGCACGTATTTACAACCAAAGAACCTCGGTAGATTAAAGATTGTCTCCTTCAGGCAATGATGATTTAGAATCTTGGAGAGGGAAGTACGTGAATGTCCGACGTCATCCAAGGACCAAATCACTTGCCTATGGTAGCGTGAATGACAAGGCATAAAGTAACATTCAGAAGAAAGTAGTTCTAACGAAAGACTGATCGGTAATATAGATTGGAAAACAGAATGTCCTATCTCAGCCGAGGTAAAAAGCTCATGGTTAGCTCAGTTGCGCTGTTGCTGTTCCTCAGTTTTGGTCGCCGGACTTGGTCGGTTTCAATCCCGTATGGGTAGTTTACTTCGCTCTCCTATCGTATATTGGCAGGTCGTTGCCAAGGTGAAGCTTCTACTCACTTTAGTAACGTATACAAGCGTCTCGTTCCCAGGCGAATCCCACAATTTATTGCCTTTTAGCTTAGGAGTTTGAACCCTACCAATTGAAAATGGATCATATGTTTTTTAGGCAACTTCTCTCACAATTAACTCACCGGGAAATATGCGGATTGTACGATGGAATGTAAATTTAACCTTTCTGTGGCGATTAGACGAGCAAATAGAAAAAAACCAGTAGCAGTAAAGTCATAGCAAACGCATATCTCAATGCATCATTACCGAAAGCTACTGTAAGGTGCAGACTCTTAACGCAGTGCCGTCAGGACTCAGGATAGACTGTACGAGCGGGCTATAGAATGATGAAACCTACACCCTGGGCTCCGGGGATAAGGCCGTAGCAGCTGAGCGAACGCTGACAAGACACGGCATATGGTTCCATTGCTTTCGGTGGAGGATTGCAAGTGGTATGAGATGATGATGGAAAGTGGAAGACATCTAGCTGAAGAGAGGTCGCCTAATTTGTCCAGCAAGCGCCAATCCCTGCAGGATCGACGCCGAGTCACCACCTTCAAGGTTTGTCCTTCCTCCCGCAGTCAATGCCAGCTGAACTTCAAACGCCTGGAACTCTCCATGTTGATGATGTGCCACGGCAATGCTACACTTCCCTAGTTGAGTCTGGTGTACGCACAACATACTTTGTGGAAGATGCGCATTGCGGCAAGAATCGAAGTTAATCGCGTTTGATCATCTTGCCCGCGTGATTGCTTTCACCGCTGTTGGCGGCTTGGATGATGAGAGCTGAGATTACCAACATGTGTATATTATAGATGCGGCATTAGCTAATGTGTGGTCTGCAGACAGGATCATTGATACCCTGATCCTGGTGTTCCCAGGATGGCAGCACGATACCGAATGCCCGAAAGAGAGCAAAACAATCAAGCCCACTGTTGATGGACCGAATCTCGAACGGCGGATAAGCCTCATACCGTAAAGCTGCCTCGAAAATACCAACTACAACATCTAGTATCGTGACTAGACCCTGCACTCAACTGGTCTACGATCGCTCTATAAAGTACAAAGGCTTCAGTCACCACATGCTTCCAGAGCTATACTTTCATTCCAGCCAAGCCAAAGCACACTCACCTTTTGCCGCATAATGCCTACTGTGTGGAGAATTATGGATTCTCCACCCTTGGAGACTAATTCTCAAATGCTTCGTCCGCGTCCTATACTCAGTAGCACTATCTATCAATCTGCTTCAATTGTCTTTATCATCATCAGCGTATTGTTTACTATCCTTCTTTGCTATCACGTTATCCTTTACAAACGCATGTCACCATCCCTTGGGCTCCCCAACTCTTTGAACGAAAAACAAGATTCGAAAAGACTGCAAACAGCCCTCACCACCGCACCCGCGCATAATGAAACTCTTTCTCTCCACCAAGATCATCAATCTCCTCTCGACCTAAGCGACCTCCCTGAGCCTACCATGGGGCAATTCCAACAACCATTCCCCAATGCCCTGGCTTTAGCAGATCGAACTGTTACAATGAATAAAACTTGTGTCATTGGATTAAGCCCAAGGAGTGTCACAAGACGCGATACGGTCCAGGATATGAACGGATGCAGAAGGCATGTGATGGTGTTGGGATAGCTGTGAGAGTAGGAAAGGGAAAAGTAAGAGTCTCGGTAGAAAAGGTGATTCGTCCTTCCTCATGAGGGATGACATAGGCGTTCGTTGACAAGGGTCAGAATACTGTGGTATATTGAGAATGTACTTTAAGGATTGGTGAGGAATAACCTCTGACCGAAAGTCCAACAAAAGTTGCAAAAGCATCCTATGTATTTCTAATCTGCAAATCTATTTTTGACATTTTCTGTTCGCTCTGCTAATAGACAAGCACAGTACGAAGATGAACTCTCGCGGCGTTGCTATCTAAACCCTTCGTCTTCGTTCTCATAGCCCTCGTTCTCAAGGTTCCCATATTCATCATTCTCATGTCCGCCATACTCACGTCGTCCACCATTCTCACGTTCGTCGTACTTACGTCTTCCCCCGTTTCCATCATCGTTGTACTGACGTTGTCCCCTGTTCTCACGTCCCTTATACTCACGCCTTGTGCTCGAGTGGTCTGGTTCTGACGCATTGTTGTCAGTCCCAGAATAAATTGACCCATGTTCTTCTGAGTCATATCGATTTAGATTGTTTTGTTGAGCTTGCCTATTACGGCGATCATGGTTGACAGACTGTGCACGAGTATTTTCTCCTCCTGACCGCAGTCCTTGGACAGATTTTGCACCGCCCTGTGGCTGATGGGGTTTCCGGATCTCCCCGCTCGCAGACCAATGGATGGAATTATTCATGGCTAAGTAGGTGCTTATAACGACTATCGCAAGAGTTATCCACGCCAATGCTGCGAAGAGGCAGATTACTGCTGCTTTGGAGGATTCGCAAGGGTCCGCTGGGCAAGACTGTGTTTTGAGCTTCTTGATACTTCTAGATTGATAGCTGACCGAGCAGAACTGTAGGAATAAGGTCCAGATGATGACGAGCCACATCGGACTTTCCGGGCTCTTATAATTTGCGATACTAGACAGTCGAGAGGACAAAAATGGAGAAGGCATCACCCTTGAGGAGTCTATATGAGCTTAACAGATGTGACTTTTTAGGATGATACTTTGAAATAGCAGCTAAACACGTGAGCGTTCACAGTCTGTAGGATCCTTTTCATAGTAGGTAAATCACAGCTTCTTTTTATATCTCTATTGCTGTTGTTTGCTTGAGTTTATGCTTAGCTGTCAAGCGAATCGTTGTTCTGTCCAGGTTTTCTTGTTCACCATTCTACCTGAGTCGGATTGTTTGTTACAGTGGAAGTATTATCTGTCTGCTTCGTTGTTGCTCCCACCGGTAATCGAGAGTGTCGATCCAAGAATACAGCTACCATTACTACCGGAGATTGCTGCCACGAATCGCAGCCAGACATTATTCTAATTTCCGTCTTTGGAACTGCATGACAGACGGCATTCACCTCATCTCCTCGCGTTACAAAAAAGGTCATAAGTATTGGAATCAAAACCGCAACTTACGAGGCAGTTCATACGGGTACACAAGCATAGAGCACGTATTCGGCTAATAAATATTATACATGTCTACCTGATCCCAGTGTATGTCGCATGCTCTCCAAACCCAAACTCGATTTCATCCATCGCTAGCTCGCCTCACACATACCCCTCAACCCAACCTCACCGGCTGCCGCCGATTGCGGTCAATAAGCGCCCTTTTTGCAATTGAATACGTATGACAAGCCAACCAAGCTCGCCCAACGGCCACACAAGCGATGCATACCCCCCCAACGGCAACAGCTACCAGTATGAGTTTTCCGAACCGCGCAGTGCTGTAATGTGCTGAAGATGCGCACGCTGCCGTCAATACAAGGCCCAAAGTGCCGAGAAATGCCCAGATGAGGAGCCTTAGAGTTCTGCGGTCTTGGAGCTCGGCAAGGGTTGGAGGTGCTGGTGGGGGTACGGAGGATGCCACGGGTAGAGGTGGTATCAAAGATGATGGTGGTGGTGCTGCTGCTGCTGCTGCTGCTGCTGGAGGTGGAGGTGGAAAATATGCTGGTGGTGGTAAACCTGGTGGTGAGGATGAACGAGACATCGCTTTCTTAAGCTACAAGACGTTCAGTGTAAGGAGAAGGTGAGTAAAATCCAATGCGGCACTCTTCCATCACGAAGCCGGCCTTTGGGTTTTATAACCTGTACGTGCAGCATGTTTGTCTAGTAGCAAAACATGCTGTTCATTGAGCTGTACCGAATCTACCAGCGCCTCGCATCGAACACCTCGTCATCACCAGCAGATCCGTGACGATGTCCCGATGAGAGCAAAAACCACGGAAGAGAAAGGGGGAGGTTGATCCGGTAATGTCCAAAGCACTTGCCGCATGTCAAATTTCGCACACAGGTAATCACTCTATAAACCCCAGCCAGGCACGAAACACCTCCCGAACACGAATTCCAGAACCCATCCCATTCCCATTCCCCCTTACCAACTACCAATTTGCCCTCCTCCTCCTCCTTCTCCTCCTCCCACCACTACCCCCGGCCTGTGTTTTTTTTCCCCACTGAGTAAGCACCAACCTTTCCGAGATCAAAGCTCACGATCCTGCCAGCCAAAAAAAAAAAAACCACACCAAGCGCATCCACGCTACTCAAATATATATCCTGCTGGCGAGACAATCAAAACAAACATCTAGCACAGATACAAAAATGCCGCAGGCCCTTCTCCTCTTGGCTTCATCAAAGCCAGAGCGGAACTTTGATACAGACACACCCACGCGATTCTTTCCCATCCTTCCTCACTCAAGCCTATTTTACCCACAATGCTTCTCTCCCTTCCCCCTCTCCTCCTTCTCCTCCTTCTCCTCCTCCTCATCCTCCTCCTCCTCCTCCCCCTCCTCCTCCACAACAAAACCCGCCACCTCCCCCTTCCCCTCTCCCGCACCCTCCGAATCTGGCGCCCCATCGGCGCCGTCGCCCTGTCTTTACTGATCTGGCGCTTGTTCTTCCTTGAAGAAATCACACCATCACAAACACCAATGATGGACACAAGGGTCACAGCAGCGGAACGGTCATTGCATAGGGGGTTGAGGTGGTAGAATATGGTCGTGTGCGCGGGTGCGGTTGGGGTGGCGGGTTGGAGGGTTTGGGGAGCTTTGCGGGCTGGTGGGTGATGTGACTGGGAGCGTTGGGGGCGTGGGTGAGTGAGGTAGGGGGTTTTTGCAGTCGAGGATGTTTTTTTATCCGATGGTGGAGCTTATTTCCGAGCGAGATACGCTGGACTGGCGTTTCGGGAGCAGGTTGCGCTAGACGTATAAGTATGCTATCTCCCCGGTCTAGCAGGGAAAAGAAGGGGGGAGGGTTGGGTTCTATTGGTAGCTGGATTTCTGGAGGGGATTGGGGGGGGGGGGAGAAGATGATGAATTGGGCTGATGGGTGAGTCGTGTGGATTTTCTGGGTACATACTATAGATGTTCGAGCCGCGGTTCCAGATAGAGAGAACGATCGGGGCCCCTACCAAATCTCCCTCTACTCCCCACCACCACCACCATCACCACCACCACCACCACCACCACCACATCCCCACCCCCTTCTACCTACCTCCCCCGCTAACCCCCCGGCAGTACCACCCCCTCCCGCCCCCCTCACCTTCAGCATCAAACCCACCGCCTAGGAGTCCTTTCCTGCTGCATGCCAGTCTCGCTCTGTCCTATTTTCCGCACAGTATGGCAAGGGTACGGACGCTCCCGAGAACTCGAAACCGTTGCGGATGGCGGGTGCTGCGTTGTTGATTTCGTTTCGCAAGATCCCGTGGATTTTATCGGGGGATCGCGGTTGTGCGGCTGATGCTGATGCTGAAATTGGGCGTGGAGGTGCTGTTTTATCTCGTCCAGTTGCTTTTTCCTCTCCTTCAAAATGCCTTCTCTGCTCTTCAAAGCACGTTCTCGGCACTCTAGCTCCATGACTCTGCTGTCCATCTCCTGCTCCCTCCTTCCTACGCTGCGCTCTCGCTGCGCTATTTCGTGCATCCGTTTCGCCACGTCTAGGTCTCGTTCCCGGAGTTCCCGGCCCCTGGGCTCTGCTTCCCGCTCCCTGTTTTCTGGTTTGGGTTTGCGCGGTTGAGGGGGGAGGGTTTCTGAGGATTTGCTGTTTTGGGAGTGGGTGGGGGGTTTGGTCGTAGGCGGTCTGGTTGCAGGGGCTTGGTTGATGGCGGCTGGGTGTTTGAGATTTTGTGTCTTAGCGGCATGCTGGTTTTTCAAGAATGCTATTGCGAGGCCGCGTTCTGGCGTTTCTATAGGGCTTTTTGGAGTTGTTGGGTTTTGCATTAAAGGTGCGATGAGTCCGCTTTGGGTGTTGCCAGCACTTCCAACGTCCTCTATTTGTGCTGAGGACTGAGCATCAGTATTCTCCGATAGTGTCGGTAGCTTGCTCTTGTTTTTGTGGTTGCGGTGTTGTGACATGGTGGTTTTTTTTAGAATTGATGAGTGGGGTCGATGAGTTGATTGTTTCTGATGAATATGATAGGGTTATATAGGATGTATAGTGTCCTTTTCTGATAGATAACAAAGCAGACGTTGCAAAGGATGGAAGGTAATAGAAAGTGCGAGTGTCTCACCTTCAAAGAGAGGAATGTCTAGGAAGAATAACGAAGTGAGTATGCATTCTTCTTTCTTGTTTAGGTTGTCACATCTGTGGTATTGAATTCATATGCTCTATCTCTTAATCTTCTGCATTTCTCCAAAAGAACGAGCAGCCCTGTCTAGCCGAGCTTGAAACGAGTTGCTGAGGGATAGGTAGATGACTCAGTATTCTCGACTAATAGGCATGCGGGGAGGGTGTAGAGTCAGGAAATGTGGATCGGTGTCAAGACGGAAGAGGATTTGGAGGAGAAGCTGGCGTACATACTGTCAGTCCTTGAACCGGAAGTTGTTCCAATAGTCGCAGGGCCAGCATGACCGTTTTTGCTATCATTCTCGCATATAACAACTGTCATAGTAACGTATCAATAATTCATCGCACCAGTATCGCAGATTACGGAGTTTCGGTCTTGGCCAAGTAAAATCTTTCCCTGCCATCCGCTCCTCCACCTCATCATTTCCCACCTCTTCGAATTGCCACCAAAAAGTTCAACTTAGTAGTGCTCGGAAGGACTAGAATTGGTCATGCTAGCTGCTCATGGGCGAGAGAATTATTGAAAGCGTAGTCGAGAATTGAAGTGATACCACTGCTGTATTTGTCACAAAGCAGAAGAAGTTGGAATTAATCGGTTAAGGTCTACAAGTAAGGATACCGGTGCGGGAGCCTGGACGCAGAGACGAAAGACTAATGATGGAAAGGAAGATTGTGATTGGAAGGATAGAAACTCGATAAGAACATAGCGTGAACGGAAAGTCGAAAGACAGAAATGGAAATATGAAAACGTACCTTACTTATGCTTCACCTCCTCCTTATTCAAATGCGTTGTGGAGAATCAGTGACATCATGAAGCTATCACTGCCCGCAACCGATAATGGGTCATAAGTCATGCATAGAGGTGCAAAGTTTTGTTTATTTTGGCCATGTGCCACAGTAGCAAATTGCAGCCAACGGACGGGATACACAGTGGGACTTGGCCAAAATCAAGTAAACTTTTGCGGCCTCTATGTATGACTTATGACCCATTCTCTTACCTACCTTTGGTTGTGGAGAAGCTCATGCTATATCTCATATCGGTCAGAGGTTTGGCGAGGATTCCTAATTGTAGGAGTCTGAGGCATGTCAGGCGATCTGAGAGATAGATCTCGACCCTTGGATCTAGCGGCTAGGGAATACCTTATATCATACGTTGGTAAATGTGAGGCTCAATCCAAGCCCGATCCATAATGTAAGTACACATACAGAAAACGCCCCCAGGGATAAACCAATACGCCATCCACACCCAAAATGCCCTGTTTTGCCCAATGCGGTACCATACCGCGCGAAAGAAGTTCACCACTCCACCCATAAAAATTCAGAAACTGAACAACCCACTCCTCCTTTTCCCGAAAGGATACACCACCAACGCACTTAAAAATAACCCCACCGTAATCCCAATCGCCACCTGAATCATCGAATACCCAACATTAAATACGGTACTGTTGATATCCACACCCCCAACCCCACCTGCTTGCGTCCCATTACTCACCGTCGTCGTGCCGTTCGCCAAAGTCCCATTCACTTTGTTGTGAGTGATTTGGTTCGCACTGGTCACACCGCTGACGAGACTGCCGCTTGCTGCTAAACCAGAGGGCACTTGCACGAATATAGCGGGGATGAGAGTGGCGGCGGCGAAACCATGGAATATGCGTGAGTAAAGGTTTGCAAGGACACCGACGGCGAGAGCACCGAGGGTATTTGCGATTTGACCGTTTGAGGCAAAGCGAATAGCAGAGAAGTGGTTGACGACGTAGCCCACGAAACTGACCACAATCATAACAGGCATTTGTTTCCATTTTCCCTGGTTAATGACGATTAGACACAGCGTAAATGGAGGCACGAAGATGAACGGAAACCAGGTGGGAGTAGAGGTTCTGCAAGACACGTCGGAGACAGCGTGAGGATCGATGCCGCCATAGAAGGATGTCCCAATTGTGATGCCGAATCCCAGAAAAAGGGAATAGATGACTGCGTAAACCATGCGGACGGAGCCCGCAACGATGTTTCTCGACTGAAGCTCCAAAGAGCCACAGAGGACAGTATAGCCTGGAAGGATAAGAGCGATCGAAGATTGCGCTAGTGCGGAGAAACAGAACAGATTGCCATTTTGAATGGAGCCGAAAGCACGAGCTAGAAAACTTGTAAGGACAGCTGCGGAAACTTCGAAGATGTTGGAGTAGAGATCGGATTTTGGGGCGATGATGAGTTGCACTGCAGGGTTTCGTAATTAGTATTGTTTTTTTAAGATAGACTTGTGAGGTATGAAACATGTTTGCAAAGTAGGTACTCAGGAAGCATGTCCCAAAACTCATGATCGGGTTTAGATTGGGTATGCACAACTCCGAAAACATGCTTACTGATACCAAGTAAAGTTCCGAGTATGAACGCAATAGGCAAGTCAATTGGTCGGGCACCAAAAGCGAAGGGGCCAACGCATGCGCTGGCGAAACCATACACGATGACAAGAAACCAAGGATTGTAGCGCTGTTGTCTCTTCTCGATTTCGTCTAGCTGCTGCATTGCATCTTCTAAGCCTATTTGATCGTGGACGACTTCTTTGTAGATCTCATGCGTCTCGCGAAGTTTTCCGAGGTCAACCCCCTGAGACGTGCGGACAAGCTTGACTTCTGTGGTGTGTGCCATGCTATCGTCGAACGATATGATCATACAGCCAGGCATATATAAGAATTGCGCGTCAATTTCAAGAACTCTTGCACAGTACTTCATGTACTCTAGTTTCGATTAGTGACAACCCCTCATCTCTTTTAACCATTCCACACACCTTCTAAACGATGGGTCGGTGCACCATAGGCCATCAAAGCCTTGGTCATTCTCAAGACAAATTTTTGCCTGGAGAAAAGTTCTGCGATATGCACCTGGATGCGGATCGATTGATCCGATTTTTTCCCCTTGGCTTTAGCGAGTAACGCATCCAGCGCGTTGCTGCTATTTCGCACTTTGAGCTTGGGTCGTATTACAGGCCCATCCTTTGGTGAGTGAGAAGAGCCTGCGGGCTGGGCAAGCACGGTAGAAGAGCTAATGAGATTTGCGATTGACCCTGTAGAGCCGGGCGAAGCATTCTTGTACCACTTAGGACGCTTTGTCCGTGTTGGAGTAGTAGTGCCGGATGAGGAGGGCGAAATGTTTGTTGTCGATGCTGCCGCAGATGATAACAAAGACTCTCTACTCTGGTTTCGAGAGTGACTGCCTTTGAGGGCTTCAAGTCCACTTGGTATGTTTGCGAGTGCTGATCCTACTCCTTCTTCGTTGTATAATTTCAGAATAGAAGACAGAAATCCTTCACGATACTCTTTTGGTCGAGGGACATATTCTTCCGGATCTCGGTCAAATGCTGGCGTTGTCTGACCGGATTGTAATGGTGCTTCAACCCTGTACAGTTTCCCCCTGTCCTTGTGCGTATGATGCTTGACAAGACGACGAGCAGCAGCTTGAAATCGGCGGTAAGTGTTCTTCGGTGACTTTTCATCATTACTGCCGTCTTCATCGTCATCTGCGTCTGTGTCGTCCTCAATCCCATACTTTCTTCGCGTGTGTAATTTCTTGAGAGGTATACTGTTCAGGTCTAATGCTTTGTCGAGAGCTCGAAAAGGCGATGGAGAACGGGAACGCTTTCTAGTAGGTGAGGGCACCTTTGAGCCAGGTGCTGAACGACTGCCAACCAAACGACGTGATAGACGTTCAGCTCTTTTACGAGCATATCGTTGAGAGAATGCTTTCTCCTCTGCCTCTTCATCATCAAACTCACCAGGGAGATCGGATACCGCATCGGACATCTCCGACTCGCTTGAAGAGGGCGCTCTCATGATTGAAGGTCGAGCTTTGGGTACGGACAACTGGTCACGGGAGTCTGTGATATCTCTGGTGATGTCCGAGTCCACAGGGTGCGGAACAGACGCACCACTGCTGCTTGTTGAATGTCCGGGATTGTTTCTGACCCGTGGCAAGGGTTTCATGTTCATGCTTCCGGCGTGGGAACCAAGGTCATCGCGAACCTCGAATGAGCTTCGGTGATTTCTTTCGTCCATTGATTCTCCTCCGGGAGTAAACCGGACTCGGTGCCTTCCCTTTGGTGGTCTTGACGATCCTCTTGAAGGATTTGCACTCGAACCGGGGCTGACATCCGTAGAACTCTCATTTTGGTCCGAGACGGGCGTATAAGTATGTTCCGGAGAAGCCATTGTAGGAGACCAGTATTGATCCGACTCCACAATCACCTAATTATCTACACGGAAAACGAGAAAAGAAATCAGAAGCTGGGCAGGCAAGACGCGGAATATGTGCGGTTCTTTGACGTGTCCGGAATTGGTTATGTAAGGTATGTACTCGGAACGCCAGGAACAGGCGAATAAAGAACAAAGCGACGGATCTTGGAGGGTCACCCACCATAACAGCAACGATAACAAGCTATAAGTAAGAGCGGTCATGTCACAATCGACATTGACATATATATCATACATAAGGGAACCAAAAGAAAGCCATAGAGTTGAGGTGAGGATATTTTCACATTCCACAGCTCGGCCCACATATAAAGAGGGGCCAGAAGCTCTGACGTCCGTGTTGCACAACTGCCTTTTACCAATCCCCACCCTAAGAAGGGAAGTAGCGGCTTGCCGTACAGTAACTCTAAACCTTGGAAGGCGCTACCAAAAACACCAATGATTACTGGTATTCGCATGATTACTGGTATTCTCATCGCCACTTTGTCGACGCCATCTCGATAAGAAATATTGCTGAGGGTTCGAGGTTGGGAAAAGGTTTTCGGTAAATGACGCGCTGCTGGGGTACGGAGTGCGCAATCCTATGGGAAATCTTATCGCAGTGGGTCCCAGAATACCAGAATGGCAGTCCCAGCCGATCCTCGAAGTTATTTCTGTCTTGGTCAACATGGTTCACATCCTCGTTGACTGCACCCCCATACCCCCACGAGGTTTTCGAATTTTTAGATCGTCCGGTGGTATTGCGAGTGGTCTGGACGTATCAGGTACTGGCCACACGGTAGTCAGGCCCTGATCGCTTGTCGGCTTATCGTCGGCGGATCCCACTTTAGTGAGTATGTTGGAAATAGGGGAGATGTCTCCGCCTTCATGAAGCTGATAGGGCTGGGGCCCGCTAGTAGAGTTTTCACCTGCTCGCTCCTAGATAGACTCCTATACAGCTTCAACCCCATCTACTAAATGCCCCATATGACCTCGTATTCCAACAGTTGCTGTTAGGAGTCTATCTAGGAGCGAGCAGGTGAAAACTCTACTAGCGGGCCCCAGCCCTATCAGCCCTATGAGGCGGAGATTACCATCTCCCCTATTTCCAACAGCAACAACGTGCATATCAATATGTCCCCATATGACCTCGTAGTCCAACAGAGTACATTTTCCGTCGATATCTAGGTTCCTCTGCCCAAGAGACTATGAGACCTCGCCTTATCACAAACTCTTAGCGTCCAAAGCTTTATGTGATTACCAAGTAGTGGTTTAAATTCATAGGGTCAGGTACACGGAGGCCTAACGTAGTAACGTGATGCAAGCTAAAGTAGGTACCTAAAGCACTTCGGATGGGTGCCTTTGGTTTAGAATAGATAACATTCACTTTCTCTGTCAACGAAGGCTTTCTATCTGAAAGATGTCCAGCGAGGTATGCGTGAGTGGTAGATATTCAAGAGTAAGAGAACGTTGTTATAGTGTGTGGTCAACATGCAAAGAGTTCCGCGGCTCCCCATCTATCGACGAATATCTAAAACCGCCTATCCCTTGGAGACTTCTCAATACTCATCATCTACCCACTGTCCTGGAACGTTCCCACTAGGATACAAATCCTCAGGTTCACCCCATCCCATCACTTTATCTGGCCATTGGAATCTCGCCACCGTTTCCGTCAAGATCCGCAGAATCCTGAGTAAAAAATCATCTGCGAGCCTGACTCGCGTCATATCCGCCTGACGGGCCTTTTCTTGTTCGGTGGTCCATGTACCCGTCGCCTTTGCCTGGCACACGTGCATGAATTCAAGGAATGCTTCTACTCTTGTTTCGAAGCCGCTGCCGTCGCAATATGACTTGATGAACAGGTGATTAGAGATAAAACTGGAACGGATCAAACAGACATCGTGTTCGTCACAGCACACAAGTTTGAGAGCTCTGAGCAAGGTCTCAAATTCAAAAGTCACGAACTTCGACTTGCATATCAGTATGCTTGGAAGAAGCGGACGATCGACGCGCTTGTTTGAGAGCGATCTCAGTAGGAAGTACTGTAAGTGGCCAACCTTATTCTGCATCGTTTTCAGCGCACTGCGATGACCCAAGGGCAGCGGCGCATAATTTGATTTTGGGAGAGCTTGCGTGTTCCATTGCTCGAAAGCTCTCCAGAACTCTCGCAATTTCTTCATCACCAGTCGACTGTTCCCTTGAGTATGTTCAAGAGCTTCATGCGCTGTTCGAATCTCCCCATTACGGCGAATAGTGGACTCACATGCTAAGAAGTTCCCAACGTTAATGTCACAGTCTTCCAGGACACTGCACCAAAAATCAATGTTTCCCGTATACTTAGCTATATCCGTTGGTGTACCCCAATGTCTGGCTACAGCATGTAGATCTGCACATTTGCTAATAAGGACTTTCAAGAACCGCCTCTGGACCTGTCGTTTGGACGGATCTATCCGCTCTTCTCTTTGCCACGGGTGACAACCCCAGATGAAAGTGTCTGACTGAGCGGGTATGCTGGCATGTGCAAAGCGATGTTGTGGTCCCACGTAAAATGGTATCAGATTGGTCAATGCAATAGGCTGTAGGGTTGCAATAACAAGGTGAAGGCATGTTATGCCGTTTTCTTGTCGAGAGCACGGCCCCCCAGACACTGCTTTAGAAACATCTGCGCCCCTATCAACGAGCCACCAAAAGAACTCTTCGTGCCAAGCGTAAGTGGCCGCCAACATCTTTAGTAGTGGCGTCCAGCCGTTCGTATCTTCAGCGTTAACATTCAGTCCGTACGGGGCAAATAAGGATAAAGCCGAGTCTCGATCATCGGTGGGAGGACGGCTAGCTATCGCATGCAAAAGACTCGACCCATCACGGGATGGGGCTGCGAGGTCGATATCCAGTTCTTCAACAATACTTTTTTTGGTATTCCACGGTGTATCTCCTTCGTGACCCAAAGCTAGCCGTAGTACTGCTGGAGTGAAAACATTACTAGAAACAAGTTTATCAGCAGTTTTAGCCCAAGTGCGGGAAACCTTGTCTCACAAGCCATCTTCGCCGGTGACCGAAGTATCAGCACCACGATCTATCACGTATTTGATCAGTTGAGAGCCGCCCCATCGAATTCGAATATAGGTGAGCTGTGTCAGGGACTTAGCAGTCTTGAATTCGCGTTACAACTGTTCATCGTTGTACTTACATAGTTGAGGAGTGACTGGCCATGCTCATCGCAAGCGTTCACCGACAGCCTCCCGCTCTCAATTTCTTGTTTTAGGAATAACTCTCCCTTCTCGTGCATGCGTATGAAATGATGGAGAGGTACTAATTGGATCCAGTCCACCCGCATGTATATACGTGGTACAACACGATCGCGGGCCATTTGTATTACCAATCCAGGTACCAAGGAAGTTAAGGGCCCAAGGGAGAATCTGAACTGTTCTTGTGTGGATATCAAATTATCATGGTCTAGCTTCTGTATCTTGCAACATTGATAATCCCAAGATATTACCCACAAGAGCAGCCATAGCCTCCACTGTCTGTGTGTCACATCTTCCCTGTGGATAGCAGAGAAATTCCTTCCTTCGAAATGAGATAGTCTTTTGAGATATCTATTATCGAAATTCAGCGACCGGCACACCACCTATTCCCTGGAAATATTCACCTTGGGAAGGCAAGAGATGGCTGCGAAAGAGATTCTGGTCGATGGGCGACTCCACCCTCATGGGACCTGGGATTTGGGGAAGAGTGCAGCTCTCTGCGGTGAGACTCTTCTAAATCATGGAAATACGAGATAGACTGCTTGATGTCTTTGATTTGGTCGAAGGTTCCATATGAGGCCTCCACAGCTCTGCTCATCCTACAACTATGGAACTTGTGAGAAAGTGTCTGCTGTATGGTAGAGAGCTTACCCTTGTGCAACTTGTAGTGTCAATGAGAGGTCTGATAATAATATCTGAAGCAGGTCGCGCATGCTTTGAATCTTGTCCTCGGAAATAATGATTTTCAGAGATTTGCTACATTTGCGCTTGAATCCTTTGGCGGGCAGTTGCAGCCCACTAATCGCAAGACGAAGTTCTTCGAGCTGCTTTTGGCTGCGTTCCAATGCCAAGAGCACTATGTGGTTCGAAGTTTGTTGGGAGTCTTCCACCACCGTCAGTTCTTGCAGGATTGCATTAACAAGCTCAAGACGATCAGAAATTATAGAGAATTCTGCAGAAGCTTCGCTAAGCAATTTCCACACGCCATATATCTCCCGGGCAGTTCTGATCAGTTGCAGAGTCAAGGAAGAGACACTTAAGGGGTCAACCATGGCGGACGTAACCTTTACTCAAAACCTGTGCAGTGAGAGAAGATTATCGTAGCAGAAGCGTGAGCGAAAAGAAGACTCGCCGCTCAGTTAAGGATGATCACAGGAGCAATTGCAGATAGTCCACGTCACTGCATCCAGCCTTTGAATAAAGAGAATTAGCCCAGTAGCCATGTCATGCGCCTCGCTTTCGTCGCTCGCGGCGTTCCGCAGCACTTTCCCAGAAATACAAGGATCCACTTGGTGCTATTGGACTAGAATTCCCTCTAGAGCTCTTCTTGCATTGGTGGTTGCTCAGCACGGTAGCCCGCATTGATGTTGTGTTACAAGACCGTTACTCTGAGTGGAAGAGGATGGTCAATCTTAGTAGATCAAACGAGTTGGATTATTAAGCTTAAGAGATGGGAGCTTTCCCACGCTGCCAGCAATTGGAAGGAGGCACTCCACACAAGTTTCTTTTGAGAGCAGAGCTGGGTTGAAGAATGGAAACCATGAGTGAAGGCGTTGTGCGACATAAGGCAGACAAGAGTGGACTAACTGACAGCCCGAACCAGAGGCCTTGTCACTCATTTCAATGCTTATGAGTGGGAATGGAAATTATGCCGCCTTCGCAGAAGTGCGCCCGTGTTTCGAATAAAAGAAGGCGCTGGCCATCAGGACGCTCGTGAAAAGCCATGACGTAGAAGAGTACGGAGGAAGAAAGATTTGGACCTCAAGGTGGGATCATAGAGACTTCATTGCCAAAGAGCTCAATTTGAGCCTCTGAAAGTCCAATACCAGGCTCGACTCTAAAGATTGACACCCTTGTATGAATCCATCTGGAGTAAGGTACAGTGAGACCTGGCTATAACGATGTCCAAATTACCACCTGACCACACCGTTACCAGGAGGATATCGTTATGTCAAAGGCGGGCATAGAATACATACAAAATAAACCCTATTGGTCTCAAAGAGTATATCGTTACAAAGAGGATATCGTTATCTGGAATATCAATACAGAGGGGTCTTACTGTACCTTGGCTTTGAGGTCTTGATTGTTCTGGGTCATGTGACTTTCGTCGGCAGATTATACACCGAGAGAGGGATCCCTCGGATGAGGGGTTACAGTATCTCGGTTGTTTTAGAGGAAGATTTCCCCACATTCTGCTCTCTTCCCTGTCACTCGTACCTTAAACTGCTTGAGAGGCCGAGAGAAGCATCAATTCCCTTCTTAACGAACTCCCCAATACGGAGTATGCCGTGGTCAAACCTTTCTCCAAGCGGGGAACCATGGCGGAGGAGAAGTCATATATGAAACATTGTCCCCTTCACCAGAGTGTTTACTATCTATCATGGCTTGCAGTTCGTCATTCAAGGCTGCCGCCGCCGCTTCGTTGTTCTTCTCCCAAGCCTGGGCAGTCAGCTACAATGGCCTCGCTATCACACCCCAAATGGGCTGGGTAATTCAACCTTACTCTCACCACATGAAGGCTCCTCGCTGATGTTCTATAGGACAACTGGAACGCCTTTGGATGCAATGTTAGCGAGACGCTGCTCTTGGGAACGGCCCAGAAAATCGTTGATTACGGTTTGAGAGACCTTGGGTACTATTACGTTGTCCTCGATGACTGCTGGTCCGCCGGTAGAACAGCAAATGGAACGCTTCAGCCAAACATGACCAAGTTCCCCAATGGCATGAAACATGTAGCCGATCAGCTGCACAATATAGGCCTGGGCTTTGGGATGTATTCCTCGGCTGGAATGTATACTTGTGGCCAGTATGGTACGAGACGTGGACGCATATGCAGGGTTTGAATGTACTTACATCTGTCAGCTGCGTCTTTGGGTAAAGAAAAAATCGATGCTCAAACCTTTGCGGATTGGGGCGTTGGTAGGTTCATAACTATTAGCCCTGCCATTCCGCTCGAACTGACTGGAAGATAGATTACCTCAAATATGACAATTGCTACAATGAGGGACAATCCGGAACACCGCTCATCACATATAACCGGTATAACGCCATGTCACAGGCATTGAATGCTACTGGTAAGAGTATTTAAGATCCAAGCCCTGTCCTAAAACTGAAGCATGGCAGGTCGTCCCGTCCTTTATTCCATGTGCAATTGGGGCGAAGACTCGCCCTGGAACTGGGCTCAAACCATGGCTAACTCCTGGCGCATTTCCGGCGATGTTTACGACTCGTTTGATCGCCCCGATGACCGATGCCCTTGTACGACTTACGACTGCGCTCTCCCCGGTTTTCACTGCAGTGTCATGAACATTATCAACAAAGTAGCTGCATTCCCGAGTAAAGCCCAGCCTGGCGGATGGAACGACCTGGACATGCTCGAAGTCGGTAACGGAGGTATGACGGACGATGAATATATCCTTCACTTCTCCATGTGGTTCGTACCCCCAAAACCTCCCAGTTCTGCTGCTGAAGCCAGTTGCATTGACTCGGCTCAGGGCTATCCTGAAATCTCCCCTTATTATGGGCACGGACATCCGCACCATGACGCCCCAAAGTCTTTCCATCTACTCTAACCCTGCTGTTCTCGCTGTCTCCCAAGATCCCGCCGGCTCGTCCGCCTACCGTATCTGGAAGTATCCAGCCGAACCTGACCAATATGGTCAAGGCGAGATCTCCCTCTGGGTTGGGTCGCTTGACGGCGGAGACTACGTTGTCGCGCTCGTAAATGCTGGCAATTATCCCCGCATGATGAACGCCTCCCTCGCCGACATTTTCTATGACAAAGCTTCCACGGCTTCGTCGAACGGTGTCGCGACAGAAGTTTTGGAAACGTGGGATGTGTATGATTTGTGGGCGAACAGGATGAGTAATGCCACCGCGCAGGCTATCATTAGTGGGAACAGCACTATGAGTGGAAGCATGATGAACTCCACATCAATGTATAATGCCACGCAAATGAGCTATGCGAAGGGCTTGGCCATGAATACTACTGCGTTGTTGGGCGCGAAGACGACGAGTATTACGCCGATGGGGACTCTGTCGGCAATGGTTCCAAGACACGGGGTCGGACTCTATAGGATTAGGAGCCAGGGAACGCCGGCAATGAGAAAAAGGGATGAGCTATAGATCTTGACGGGGAAAACTGTAATTAATGTTAGTGAGAGTCTGATAAGGGTATGATAATAAAAGTTATGATCATCATCTTCTTTACCATGGTCTGCTAGACGAAAACCGTTCAAGTTAGCAATCTCAGTCATATAGAATTCCTTGTGCACCTGAGTGCCCATGTATGCGGACAACTATGAATTAAACGAAGAGGAATATTCCAGATGTAACACTCGTCAATCAGCTAGAAATGTCGTACATGGTCGGCCGTAGCTAAAGCATTACATCGTCAAGTCGTCATCCAAATAAGAATTCTTCTCCGGTCCCGAAGTTTCCACCGGTCCCAAACCAACCTTTACCCACTCATCAACAGACAGGACAACCATTATTGCCGACAAAAACCGCTTGTACCGAAGCAAAACTTTCTTTTCAGTCAGCACAATCACAGTGAAGCAATATCCGATACTTACGCCGCTGTAGCCGCAAAAATCTCGATTTTCCTCGCTCTGGTGAAGACCGCCAAACTGGCAGAAAAGAGACCCGAGAATGCGGTGATGACGCCTAGCCGCATGACCATGCTGTTGACCAGGTAGAGCGCGAAGATGGAGATTGCTGGGAGCATTGCTGCTACGGATATGACAATTACGCTTGCCACGAATGATATCCTGGATTTTTTGTATTCGGCCAAGCCGCTGGATACGTCTCCTGCTAAGGGTTTCTCGAAGTTTGTCAGCTAATGAGAAACCTGTCACCCATAGATTGGGTACCTTACTTTGAACCTGTGCCCAATGTATCGATGAAACGGATCAACGATCCACTCGGCAAACCAGTCAGCGAAAGGATCCTGGTCAGCATGCGGCGCATTCATGGTCAAGAAATCTCCCGCGTGTTCGTCTTCCCAGATCCGGCTTTCGAGGCCCAAGAACGAGAAATTGCCATATTCGGGAGCTTGCAGCCATCTCCGCAGGACCCCAAGCTGGTGTTGACGTGGTTCGCTCAGCTTGTAGATCTCACTCTGCTGTAGTAGCGCAGCATCTGAAGCAGGTCTGCTCAGCGCCAGAAGACGTAGGATATATCTTCAAAGTATTCCATACTATAGATTTGCAGCTTTTCTCTTATCTCCAGAATCTTACGCATCTGCGCCGGCGATCGGCCTTCCTGCGAAGCCTGATTCAGCGTCCACCAGTCTTGGTTGTATAACCTTGTCTTTTCATCTCCTGATTGACAATCCTCGAGAATTATTTCCTTCAGTTCTATTTCAAGATGGGAAAGTTCGGCTTGTATGTATAACAGATTCTGAGCGTTCAAAGCTGCAAATCTACGGAAGATGGCAACTTCCGAGAATTTGCCTTGAAATGCAGATAGTTTCAGATAGCCTTCTGGTATGGATTGAGTGAATGGGAAGGATTCGCCGGGATCCATGACGGTCTTGCTTGTGAGAAAGATCTAGTGGACTTCGACGAAATCCCTTTGGGGAACCTCCAGGGAACCTTTAGGCTGGATCAGTCGGTAAAGTCTTTGTGTAACCTCAGCAGGCAACTTCACAGCCTGGCACAATGATTTCCTTTGTCGGGGGGACTAATTCTTAGCTTTCATCGCCCTTGATGCATCAAGCATGTTGCATTGGACAGGTTGGACCGCGCCACAAGATTGCTTTCTACGAGAGATCTCTTGTGTATCATACAACAATCCTCGATATTCATCAGGAGAGAGAAGGAACGCTTCTAGCGCCAATCCTCTTGAGCATAGAAGATGTGAGGTGGGCTATTTTGGGGCATTTCACTTCCACTTGAGTAGATGATCTTATAAGCACCTACTAGAACAATTATGGGTTTTAAGGTTGGTTGTATTGTGCTGTTTTGCAACGCTTTACCTCCGAGATTCTATTACATCCGCATAATTACTGCTACCACAACCCAACGAATAGCAAAGCTAGTATAGCGGCAAGTCATCGCGTAGACCAAAGCAGACGTGATTTATCTTGAATTTCAGGCTTTTCTCCCTAACGTAACGCATCAGCGCACCAACTCAATCGGTGTAAGCATGATTCAGTGGGTACGCCCGCCCTAAGCTCATTCTTCGCTTCAAGATGAGCTTAGGGCGGGGCACGGATAATTTGACTGGTGATCGTGTTGATGGGTCCGTAGGTGATTCGTGCAGGAGAATCAGTAAACAGTAACTCAGGCCTGTTACAGCTAAGCCCCTTCGGGTTAGCGCTTGCTCCGCAGGTTGGTAGCTGTAACTGTTCTACTACCGTAGGCAGTGTTCCTCATCTAACAACCCAACCTTGCGGAGCGGCGGCAGTAAAGCCTTCAACTGTTCGGAACTCTCTGGCCCAGATTGATACGATTATCACAAATGGCAAGAATGTATAAAGGAGACGGTCATCCCATGGCTACAATGGTGGATAGTACGACTATACGATCAAAGCCTTGGACTATCGATTCACGATGCCTTATAGGGATGGAAAGTTAAAGCGCAACGACTCGTCCATGACGTCATCTATTCTTTACCCTTCCGCTCCTAAACCTTCACTCGTTCATACCGGCCTATTAGCTGGAGCTGTGGCTGGAGCACCAGAGAATCGACCAGTTCCTGTCCCTGATGATGCTCATGAGCTCAAGGACAACGAAAGCGGTGCGGCGGCTTCGATCAAAAAGTTGTTCACGTCGCTGAATTGTCTCCGGCCATCAATTACCGATGGCCATCGAGTATTTCTGGTATGTATAGAAGGATCTAAGCTTCAAATGTCGCTTGAATTTTGAACGATCCAGTCCTAACACATCTGAACAGGGCCGAAGCGAGCATGGACCTCAACCTGGTGTTATTAGAGCTGGGACTGAAGATTTTTCCTGCCAAGCCACTGCTGTACCTAGTCGGAATGTTGTCGAGACCATCGACCAATACATGAACGACGTCCTGGTTTGGACATGTCAGAACACAACCATGAGAATGCTCGCGTTGCTAGACACACAGTGCGAACCGAATTTGATCCGGGAGAATATAGTTCAAGAAGCGGGCCTACATATCCGGCCTTACCTTGGTCTTTCTCTATCACAGGTTGACGGTAGCTATTACTTGCCAGCAGGTCAAGTCACGACTCGCATACGCTTCTGCGGCGGTAAAAGGACCTTCAAAATCGACTTTCTCCTTGCTCCATCCAATGCAGGTTACGACATCTTACTAGGCGGTCCTTTTATCTCCAAAGCGCGGCTACTCTTGCGCAATCCTGCTGGGTTCTTCCTCTCGTTCGCTCGAGAAACACCTCGTAAGTTTGCAACCAACCAATGAACATAATACTAAAGCTGACAGTGTCATTGCAGAACAGACAGCCGAACGGCAGCGCAGACAGCAAGAAGCTCAAAGAGCCATCGAACAGATAGAAAGACAGAGAGCTGAAGAACGGCGGCATCAAAGAGAAAGGGAAATGGCTGAGGAACAACGACGTCAGAGAGAGAGGGATCGCAGGCTGGCAGCATCTTCTTCCCGTCGCGGATAGCATTACTCTTGTACCAGTACCAGTTTCGATGTTCCGCATGAACCAGCTGGCGTAGGGTAAGTACAACCCTTTCACTTGAGCGCAGGCGCGTGGCGCAAGTGATCGGATGCATTACGAGCTGTGGTAACTCGGGAAGGCTTTTGTTGGAGCAAGGTTACCTACCATGGGATGTGCTTGCTTTATTTTCGTTATTCATAGGTATTGGTGATATCACAGGTGAAACATGTCCTCCCTGATTGACTGCATGAATTCTTATGCTTTCCTAATTACATTTCTTCGTATATTTCCAATACTCACAAGGCGAAGATCATCTCTGTGTACGTCTAGAAGCTCTTCACGCCTTCATAATCTCAAAATATTTCACATCCCTTCGCTATCTTTATGCCTATTCCTTCACATGCGACAACCACACCGTAGGTGTCCTTTGACTCAACTAGAATCTCCCGTATCCCATCAACCTCCAAAACCTGCTAACATATTACCATCCACATACCTCATCACATACTCTATCATCTAACACAGCTTCATGTTTTCAATCCTCTCTCCTAACTTCACCCACTCTCCCCACAATCTTTCGAATAACCCATCGAGATTCCTACACACTTCGCTATATTCAAAAATTTCACCCCGACAGCTTGATATAATGACAACATGGAGAAAGGAAAAGAAGCACCCCTCTTCTATACTATCTTCATCGATGGCCCAGAAGCCCCTAAATTGTCCATTTACGCGCCGAAAACCATCGCGCACCTATCTCAAACTCAAACACGATCTTCTTCTACAGCTGTTCCCTTAGCCCATCAATCTCTCCTTCCACCACCAGTTCTTGACGGGTCGGCTGGCATACAGGATACATCGCGGCAGATCCGCGGTAGGAATTGTTCGAGGGGGAGAGATCCAAGTGGAAGAAACCGTCTAAGAAAAACACAGTGGCCAGAACTTCACATGTGAGCCACACGACTACAAAGGGCAGGGAATTAGGCGGAAATTTTTTACAATTGTATGGATAAGAAATTTGGGCGAAAAGATTGCAATCAAGAAGAACCAGGCGTAGAAATGCTTTTGAAGGAGGGAGGTAAGGATGCATGGGCAGATAGATATCCCAAGTGGAAGACAAGTCAATCCCAGATTAAAATTTGGAATCCGTCAGCGCGCGCATTATCCGTACCCCGCACTAAGCTCATTCTTCCGAGGGTTCGCTCAGATGAGCTTAGTGCGGGGTACGGATAGCCTAATCTTGCATCAGATACTATGTTCCACGACCATCGGACTGATTAGATCTGTAGATGAAACCCTCAGGCAGAGAACTGGCTCGTTCGTGGATATTCTGCTCTAGAAACGGATGTGAACCCCTATCCGTACCCCGCACTAAGCTCATTCTAAGTGGTAGCACACCGTAGAGTGCCGCTTGGTGTAATCCCATCGTCACCCACGGTCTCAAAATGTATCAAGTAACATTGATATCTTGGATGTTACTCGGCAGTGAATCAGCGACTGCTTCACGCAGAACGGAGGACCCGTAGAGGTGGCCGTCGTCGTCGTTGTAATGCAATAAAGGAAGCAGACCAAAGGTGCGTTTTTGCGCTCGTACGCTAGGAAGCAGATCAGAGATATTGTATGATTTAGATTGTTAAAGGCATTGGAAGATTTGAAGTTAGGAGCCTAGACAGAGTTAGTGGGTATTGATATGTATCGGTAAGGCTGGTTGGCAGTTTGTGGCGGCCATAGGTTTTTTTTTACATGTTGACTGCCTCTACATAAGATCGCGAGATAAGCCCGTTGTTGAGAACCTTAAGCTGGAAGGCTTCGAAGCCATGTTTCTGGGGGCAGATCACATATTCGGTTTGCCTACAAGCCCCAATGACTCGAACCAACAAACAAAGGAGGTCTTGATTTTGCCATAATAGGATCACTTACTGATGTACGGATTAGTGACCATCTTACGAAATATCTCCCTCGTCTCAATTTCCACTCCAGTTACAGCTCCTGGCCACCAATGCCGCTAAGTTCTCCAATCCCGCTTCATCAACCTCGTCAAAACCTCCTACAACTCCACAATCAATATCTATAATGGCCGCCACCTGGTCAATACCCTCAGCTGTTCTCTTCTCCAAGCCCAAAGGTCACACCAATGTACTTACCTGCCCTCCCCACACCACCGGCACCACGATTTCGCTCTTACTGTCTGCGTCACAAGCTATATGCCCTGGAAACTCCTCCACATCTCTCACACGGACAGTCTTCTTCTCAGCAGCTGCGGTGCCGCATACACCGCGCCCGAAAGCAATGGTCTGACAGGCTACTTTCCCTTGGAAGGGGCCGAGAATAAGTTGTGATGGGTGAAGAGGATCGAGGGTGTAGAACCCTAGAGGGTGAGTAAGGGGTCAGAACCGTTTCAGATATGAATAAACAGGGGCAGAGACGAAGCGGGACTATTCACCAGCCCAATTGACTTGATTGGAAGGATCGGGAAGAGACTTGTAGGCATGCCAAAGGATTGAAGCGGTATTAGCTAGATTACTAGAATTGAGATATGAGCAGATGTTTCGTACAGAAGATATCTTTTGATTGACAATGCGACATCAGAAAAGCAAGTATATTCAATCCTATGAAAAACAACCCGAGGTAGCGCATAACAGTAGACGAAAGTCCGAAAGAAAGATACGCAGATCCGAAGGAAGCACGAGTGGAGAATCTTCAATTACACAATTTTTGCGAACAATGGAGATCTACATTGTTTGAACAGAGTTGGTGAGAACAGAACGCTGCTGACCAGACCTATACGCAGAGGCTGAGTGTCAGTGCACCGGACCTGAGCTATGCGCATCTATGAAGTGGAATTCGCTCATCGTACCCAGTTGCTTTGCTCCGAGAATAGAGCTTCGGCTTCTTCGAGGATGCGGCGATAGGCATCTTGTTTTGAAATCCTTGAGGGAAAATTGGATGCTTCCGCACGAACCTAAATGCGTAGACCTCAGTAATGTAGAGTAAAGACATAAATCAGATTACCTACCATGATCAGTGCAAGTAACCTAACAATTGCTATCGAACATTTGATCCGATTGCGGCAGCCAGGCGCACCTTACTTAAATAATAAATGGGGGTTTTAGCGATGTCCCTTATGAGATCATGATGCGACTCTCAAAGCTACAATCGTTTCTTTCATACTTGAATTTCTAGAGATCTACGTTTAAACAATTAGAGGCTTTTAAATCATCTGATACGAGTGTCGCGTTGAGGAAAGTCGACTATGAGAGAGGGAAAAGGGGTTAAAGCTCGTTAAACTCCCATCCATCAATCTATTTTTCGATGTGTGCGTGCAGCGCTAATATCTACCTTAGCGGACTAACACCAAAGCTTTTCACGGTTTGAGATCGACCCAGCAGTGGAAGTCTGTGGAACACGTCAAGCAGTCAAAACAACTGTGAATAAACCGTAAAAAAACGCTTAAACTCGTAATCAGACGGTAATTCTACGAGGTCAACTGTTCATGTTAGTGGATTGATCTTAAACCGTTAAAACCTACTACCTTGCTCTGCTAAGGTATGACTCAAGTGACTCATACTTCCAGCCCACTTCGACAGCCAACCATCAGAGCCGCATACTCGACTAAGTTCCTCTTCACCGAACTGCTACCCTGCACCCGTCAGAGGTATACATTTCCGCTCTCCTCCCTCACACTCCTCTTTTTTTTCTCTTTAGCTCTCTTTGCCTTTCGGCTTAGATCAAGTGTAGTATCTGTTCTTTTCAGTTTAATCTCTGAAATTCTTCCACGGGAGAAATCAATGATTAAATCTATTTTTGTATTTCGCGATGGGTCCTCTGGGCTTGCTCATGATCCATTTCACCGTGTCATCGCCCTTACACTGCCGCCGATTGACGCGAATATATTTTTCATCACTGTACTCAGCTTGTCTGGGGCTTTGAAGAAGAAGACGGACTTGCTTGACTGATTTGGCCCTCATGGGATGGGTGACTGGACTTGAAATCAGATATAGCTAGTTGAAGGTAGTACTCATTCTTGGAGCATATGGACTCGACAGTCATTATGAGATAGGTATATAGGTACTTGGACGAGATTTTGAAAGCAGCCTCCATAGAAGATGTGAGGCGGTACTGGGAGCCTATCCCCCGCCACGAGCGAAAGGCTGATAGGCGCGTGCCGTCACTCGAAGCGCACTTTTGACGTTGCCTCACTAAGGTACTTTATTATCACGAAATTTTCTTCGCGGATGAGCTGTACTTTCTGCAAACAACCGACGAACTTTCAATTGTTTCAAGCTGCACTGAGGACAAATTATTGCTCTTTACAGACGCTGAGCTCACATAGACTCCGTAAACCTTTAAGAACCAGTAGTGCCCGCACAATGGGCGAAATCACTCACCCCACCATCAAAGGTAAATCCCCCCTCGCAAATGCCTTCAATCTTCAGCACACCCCCAATTGCCTACACAATCAGCAGTCTCCTCAGGACTCTACTAACATCCCTCAGATGGCTGGTTCCGCGAGATCTCCAACATGTGGCCCGGCCAGGCCATGACCCTCAAAGTCAACCAAATTCTCCACCACGAAAAATCCAAATACCAAGACGTCCTCATTTTTGAATCCTCAGACCACGGCACCGTTCTAGTCCTTGACAATGTGATCCAATGCACCGAACGGGATGAGTTTGCGTACGCTATCCCTTTCATTACTCTGCCAATGGCACCTACAAAAAATTGGTGCCCGCCAGCTAATTTGCGGACACTCCGCAGCTACCAAGAAATGATAACCCACCTCGCCATGAACGCTCACCCGAACCCAAAACGCGTCCTTGTCATCGGAGGCGGCGACGGCGGTGTACTTCGCGAAGTAGTCAAACATTCTACCGTCGAACAGGCCATCCTCTGCGACATTGATGAGTCCGTAATCCGGCTATCCAAAAAATACCTGCCCGGGATGTCGATTGGTTTCCAGCACCCAAACGTCTCTGTGCACATAGGCGATGGCTTCAAGTTCCTGGCGGACAAGAAGAATGAATTTGACGTCATAATTACGGATTCGAGTGATCCTGAGGGCCCAGCGGAGAGTCTGTTCAAGAAACCGTATTTCGAGTTGTTGTTCGGGGCATTAAGGGAAGGAGGGGTGGTCACGACGCAAGGTTGTTCGTCCTTTCTATTCCTCCATCCCTTCCGCCCCCTTCGCCTCCACTAACCACAAGACCCTCACAGCCGAAAACCAATGGCTCCACCTCTCGCTAATCACCGACCTCAAAAAATCCTGCAAAGAAGTCTTCCCTACAGTCGAATACGCCTACACCACCATTCCGACCTACCCCTCTGGCCAGATCGGCTTCATGGTCTGCTGCAAAGACAAGGATCGCGACGTGAAAACGCCTTTGAGAGAATGGAGCACCGAGGAGGAGGAGAAGCTGTGTAGGTATTATAACAAGGAGATTCACCGGGCGAGTTTTGTGCTGCCGAATTTTGCAAGGAAGGCGTTGAGGTGATAGGGATATGAGGGGGGGAGGGAGGCATGGCGTTTCCGGGAGGCGGGGAAGGGGGTAGATAGTGGTAGAATCCGTGTGGTGTACGGTGGTACCGGGTCTGGACGGCTCGAAGCTCTGTCATACGTCAGAACTCGAAGTCGCACCAAGCATACTACATCCTTCGAGTCGATAAAGCCTCGTTCAAGTTCTGAACAACACAAGACAACCCACCTTGTTTCGATACCGAAAACTCGTCACATAAACATATCACACAACAAAGCACATCACTTCCACACCACACAATCGTCACATAGCGCCCTTTTCCAAATTGCACACATTCATTCCTGATAACTACGAACCGACTTGCCAACCTAACAACATCCACACCTCCTACCCAACGCCCGGGGGTAATGCCGCTCTCGCTCCTTCGCAACCCCCCTCAAACCTCCTGGATATAATTCGCCGGCACGCTCCTCACCACGCCCCCTTTCTCCACATCCGCCCATCCATCCCCCGAATCCCCATTCACCAACACAAATCTCTCCCCCTCACTCATACTCCACTCGGCCTCCGTCCTCGCCTCGTAGTCGTACAGCGCCTCGACGTATTTCAGCTTTTTGGCGCCGCGCTTCGGCGCCACTGCGGGGCCTTTTTTCCTGCCGATGGTTGTGTTGCCGCTGGCGGAGGAGCTGGAGTAGGAGGAGGTGGGGCGGTCGAGGTGCGGGGTGGCTGGAGGAAGGAATTCAATGTAAGCGGTTGGGACGAGGCCGGTAGCGGAGGGGGTGCGGATGGTTAGCCAGCCGGAGCCGTCGTCTGGGTCGGCGATGAGGACTTCGGTGCCTTCGTCGACGGAGATTTCGCCATCGCCGGTTGCGTGGTAGGCGTAGATCATTCTGCCGCGCTGCTCTGTGGGGTTGGAGGTTGTGGAGCCTCCGCCGTTTGGGCTATTGACGGGCACTTCGCTGACGTACTGAGTTGGAGGGGGTGCGACGATGCGATTTTTGCGGAGAGTGCCTGGCTTGCTGATAGCGGGCTTTTCCGGGGGTTCTTCGGTCAGGGTTTTGCTGGAGCTCAGTCTTGACACTGATCGATTCGCGCTTGCGGCGTAGCCTGAGCTAAGCGTGTCCATGGTGTTACTTCTGCTCAAAGCTGGCAGTTCCGTAACGCCTTCAGGACGGCTGCCATTGGACTGAGGTACTGCAGCGTTTGATGCTGCCTGCCGTTCCGCTTTCAATTTCTTTCTATCTTCCTTCGACTGCTCTCCTGGACATTGGGCTGGAACTTTCATCTCGCATTTGCTGTGACAGGTGTAACCGCAGTCTCGACAATCAAAGCCTTTGGCGGAGAGTCCCCATATTCGCTCTCCACATAGATCGCAATTTGTTGGAATTTTGAAAGTTTGAGACTTGAAATTGTGATTTTGAGCTCCAAGTGATACGTCGCCGACGGCATCCTTTATAGTCAACGTTTCGGTCTCCGCAGTCGACCGTTTCCGCTCTACTTGATGTAGCTCTTCTTTCAGGTAGAACATCGCTTTTACTAGTTCTACCTCATCCCTGTTGTCTTTCCCTTCACGTATACTCTGTCTTATTCGCTTCACGTTACCAACCTCTTTCTGCTTCTTGTCCACGTCCTGTTTCAGCTCCGTCAACTGAGTCTTACTCTTCCCAAGTACATTCCTCAGAAAAACTTTGGCAGTCTCATCAATTGCCATGGCACTGTCATCAAGCCAGACAGGGCTTGGCTCGAAAGCCATATCTAAGGGTTCTTGCCAGGGCGCTACGTTGTGACGCAAAAACATGATTGAATCAAGTTGTGCTTTATTACGCGGAATCTCCGAGCTCAGATGTTGCAGATGATCCAGGCTTCGAGTAAGCGCAGAGGTCTCGAGATGTACAGCGAGTGACCATAGTGAGTTGAGTTGGGATACACGGCTCTCGGAAAGGTCTTGGAGGCCATCTAGAAGCTCTGGGACGTATTCATGATAATACTTCTCCTTCTGCTTATTGGTGACGTTGATGCTGATAAGGTAGGTATTCTTGACATTGTGCATCTCGGTGATCTGCTGTTGGTATGCGTTCTGAGCCTTGTTCTTACCATAATCGAACGACGACTCAACCTTCTTTCGCCGGCTCTCCACCTCTTGGCAAGCTCCGTCATAGCGACCTTTGGTCTTCTTGAGGTCCCCGTACGACATGTCTCGTTCCTTCTCCAGCTTCGCAGCGAATTCGACATGGCTCTTGCGTATTTCTTCGTATCGAGCGGCAAGGTTCTTCAGAGGATCCGCAATATGTTGGGTGAGTTCGGAGGAATAGCGATCATGTTCCGTAGCCCTTGATTCGAGAGTAGTCAACTGCGTAGTCCATGTTGTCAAAGATGCGCTGAGAATAATGTTAGCGCAATCATGCCACAAGTTAGGTACCTTCTTAAAGAGCGTACCTCTCCAGAGATCCAGGGGTCAAGGCGGGAGAGTCGCCAACACTTAAGCTGCTTGACCTCTTTGCCTTCTTCTCAAAATATTTCTTTGCGAGATTCGCAAGCTTAGAACTGTATTCTTTCTCTATAGCCGAACGTTCGCGGTAAAATTGCTGGATTTCTTCGAGCCAGGTGATACCATTCGAAACCTTCGCAAGAGTAAGTGCTGAAACAGAGGCTTTACGCTAAATTCACTGAGCTTACCCAGGCGTTGACAGGTTTAAACGCGTCCTTGTGCAATAGGGTCAGTGTTCGCTATCCTTCCAGGCAAAGAGGGCATACCTTGAGCTCTGCGCCAAATCGAGGCGTGATGTCAACCTCGCCCATGATGCTGGGCCCATATGGATTCAAGATACGCTGCGGAGGGTCCGGGGGGATCAGTATCCGCAAGGATTGGTGAATGATCTGGTTGGCCCCCCACTGGGTGTACACAGAGCGTGAGAGAGGCCTCCATAGGGTGCGGCTGCCGATAGTCGCCATTGCCCTATGCACCGTCCCGTCGGCCCAATGTATCTCCGTTCCGTCCCGCCGCTAACGGCACGCCGCCGTTGGGTGACTAGAAAGGTCTGATATTGGACTTAGGAATGCATACTTGATCCTCTGCCAACGTTGCAAAAGTTCTGTGATGAAAGAATGACGGTCATCGAGCTCTGGTGATCTAAGTAGAGCTCACTGAAGTGAATGAACTGGTCGCCGAGCCACTAGTCGCTAGCTCATCCCACGCATGGCCCATTTCTTCGTTCCTCCCTTTCCTTTTCTTTCTTCCATTTTCCATCTCTAGACCAACTATTTCAGAGAAATTCATCCGAGATCTTCCAAATTTTTGTGGACTGCCTGCGCTTCGTCCATCTACAATCAATAATTCGTTGCTACGGTTTCTACAAAGCCATGGCTTCCGGAAGCGAACCTACCTCCTTAGAGGCCCGTATCTCAAAGCCTGAGACGACAGAGACAACGGTCACCTCTGCCGTCAACTCTGATCCGAAAGAGCCAACGACCGCAGACGTTGATAATGCAAAACCAACTGAAAAGAAGCCGGAAGAGAGCACCTTACCAAAGGCGCAGACCGACGGCGCTGCTGAACTAGGAGGCGGCAATACTGGAATCTACGAGCCAGATTATGAGGTCGAGATAAAGTTAAGTGATGCTCAGGCTGATCCCAATAACCCACTCTTCTCCGTTAAGACCTTTGAGGAACTTGGTTTGTAAGTCTTCAAGAGGTTTCGCCACATTTGCTGCCAATATTGATGTGCTTCTAGACCGGACAATGTAATCAAAGGTATCTATCAGATGCGCTTCACCAAGCCATCTAAGATACAGGAAAAGGCTTTGCCGCTTCTGCTTGGCAATCCACCGGCGAACCTCATTGGTCAAAGCCAGTCTGGCACTGGGAAGACCGCGGCATTCACCCTGAACATCCTTTCCCGTCTTGATAGCAGGACACCAGAGATGTGCAAAACCCCGCAGGCTTTGTGCCTTGCACCAACTCGTGAACTTGCGCGTCAAATCCTTGGCGTCGTCCAAATTATGGGTCAATTCATTCAGGATTTGACGACAGCGGTTGCTATTCCTGTGGAGCAGGAGAATCGGGGTAAGTCAATCGAGGCACAGGTCGTAGTTGGAACTCCTGGCACCACCCAAGATCTTATTCGGAAGGGTCTGTTAAACCCTCAGCACGTTAAAGTTCTAGTGCTTGATGAGGCCGATAATATGTTGAGTCAGCAAGGCCTAGGAGATCAATGTACCCGTGTAAAGCAGTAAGCTTCCTACATCCCATCCATAGGCAGACTTTGATTTATGTGTATGGCAGAATGCTCCCGAAGGACGTTCAAGTTGTTCTTTTCTCTGCGACGTTTCCAGATGTTGTCGTAGCATACGCAGCCAGATTTGCCCCAAGAGCTAACCAGATCACTCTACGTCACGAAGAGCTTACGGTTGACGGAATTAAGCAGCTCTACCTTGACTGCACATCTGAGCAAGACAAGTACGAGACTTTGGTGCGCCTTTACGGGTTAATGACTATTGGATCTTCAATCATCTTTGTTAAGGTAGCTCTGACTCCGCCAGCCACGCAAACTGTTCCCTAATGTTTATTAGACTCGCGAGAGTGCTCTCAGGATAGAGAAGCGTATGAACGAGGAAGGCCACAAGGTTGCTTGTCTGACAGGCCAATTCGAGGGCTACCAGCGCGACCTCATTATTGACTCGTTCCGTGATGGCCGCACAAAAGTCCTCATCACCACTAACGTCCTCGCTCGTGGTATTGATGTCCAGACCGTCTCCCTAGTCATCAACTACGTGAGTTATTTCAAATTAAACAACTGAATAACCATCATTCTAATCTCAGGACAGGATATTCCCATGCACCAAAACAACCAGGCTGACCCCCAAACCTACCTCCACCGCATCGGTCGTACCGGCCGCTTCGGCCGCGTTGGCGTCTCAATCTCCTTAATCTGCAGCAAACGTGACTTTGTCGCCATGACTGCAATCTCCGAGTACTTCAAGGTCGAGATGACTGGTCTAAACACCAACGATTGGGACCAGATTGAGACTGTTGTGAAGAAGATTATCAAGAGCTCGCGCGCAGACGCAAATTATAGTCAGGGCGAGGAGATCCAAATGTGAGCTTACCAAAACCAGGGCGGATGGAACGAGACGAGGGCCCCGAGCGAGATCTTGCGGTGTGCCGTCGAGCGTTTACGGGACGAAGCTAACAATGTTATGGCTTACAGGACAGGAGAGGACTCGGGATTGATGATTTAGAGCCACATGAGATACGCCTTGTAGGGGGCTTACTGGCCAGGAACAAGGCGAAACGAGTGCTTTTGAAATTCGGGAAACTACTAGGGATACCGTGCTTATAGCTAGCTCGGTGACCGGAGTGGTGGTAGATGATAGCTAGCTACGGAGTTCAAAACCTTTCTCCAAATTTCCGTTCAGGCACAATCCTGGCCGTTTGGACTTTAACGTTGTCTCAATGCTAAGGGGGTTCAATAGCGAGTCTAGGAAATGTCTTCCTACCACTAACCTTCCCAACCACCCACTTCCTCAATCAAAGGTAAAATAAATAAGTTGCGCGTTGGAAAATCGACACAACCACTTTAGACCACCGATTCTATGTATTCGCCTGTATATATGAACAATCCATCTACAACGGCAATAAGCCTCCTCCTCCTCCAACATCGTCCTCGTCGCAACACGGAATCATTCCCAACTCCCCACAACGGGTACTTTTTGAAAGGGGGATTTTGGTGCACAACCGGTAGTGCCACACACTAACGAATCAGTTATGCTTTCAAACACTTTTTGAGAAGCATTGGTTGGTGCACCACTAACCCTCTATATAATCCCCTCCCCTCCCTTTTCCCTCTTCCCCTCCCCCATTCCACCCCCCAACCCCAAACCCCCACACAATGCCCCGCCCCACCCTACACACCCCCCACCAATTTCCACCCTGCCCACCTACATCGCCGAACCCACCCCCTGGGAATCGTCGTCATGATCTCTGATGCGTTTGGGTGGGAGCTGGTGAATTCGAAGGGTTTGGCGGATGCGTATGCGAGGGGGGGGTGGGGGTGGGGGTGAGGGTTTTTGTTGATAGGGTTTATGGATGGTGTGTGTTGTCCTTGTGTGTGGTTTGTCGTTTTGGTGGGGGGTAGGGGAGCAGGGGTGAGGTGAGTGGGGGTGGGGGTTAGGGAGATGGGGAGGGGGGTGAGATGGGGGTTAAGGAGATTTTGGGTTGATGTGTGGTGCGTAAGGATAGGACGTTGGCTTGATCGTGATGTGTTGGGTACCACTGAGACGGTGACGGAGAACGAAGCATCTGCGGTGCGGAAGATGTAGGCGATCCTCAATTTCCGTCCCTCAAATCTTCCCCTCCATCACCAATCCAGCGAAAACAAGCAGCCAGTTGTTTCTCCCCCCCCCCATAAATTGAAGCCTCCCAGGCATGCGCGCTTTCACCGGCTTTATCTGCTTCCTTTTCCACAACCGCCTCTCCACCACCCACCCCCGCGTCTTCGCCTTTTTCACCGCCCTCCGCGCCTTCACCTCCCTCCCCATTGCCTGCGCCGGTTTCTGCTGGGGCGGCAGACTCGTCGCCCAGCTCTGTGCCGCCTCCACGCACACCAAGGACGGCAAGAAACCCCTCGTCGATTGCGGCTTCATGACGCATCCGGCCAACGAGGCTGTGTAACAGCCGTTGAGTGTTACCGTCGGGGATGTGGATTTTGCGCTCGAGGTTGCGCAGGCGCGGGAGTGTAAGCGGGTTTTGGAGGAGGGGAAGGAGAAAGGGAGGCACAAGATAGCGATTTTAAAGGGAGCGAGGCATGGGTTTGCGGTTAGGGGACATCCGGGGGTGGTGGAGGAGGTTCGGTTCGGTTTGGTTGCGGAGGATCAGGCGGTGGCGTGGTTTGCGAGGTGGTTGGGGAAGGGGGAGGCTTGAGATATCGAGGTCGTTTTGTATAGGATTTGGATAACTGTGGATGAGGCATGTACTGCTTTCGAAGTGCTGTATAGTAATAGTCTATAATCGTTCATCAGTTAGGTCGACGATTCTCCGATTTCTAGTTCCTGTCCTTCAGTCCTTCGAAGACTTTCCAATTGGGATCTGTGTCTTTCATGTGAACGGCTATTAGGATTGTCCTTTCCATACCGCTAGCCAACAAAGTTACAAATTGGAACGATGGTCACTGATCTGAATCCGGGAACTCTTATGATACAGCCTTCAGCAAGAGCCTGATCTTTGACCAGCGAGGAAAGCACAATGCAACTACATTAGAATCCATTCGAGAGCATAAAATGGTCAAAGCACGGTGTCTACACCTGTGATCCGTATCTTGATGTCTAAGCGTCTTGCCCTTGGTTTGCTCAGTATCCAATGCTGCACCGTGCCAACCAGGAAGTTTTGCTTTGTCTGATCGATCCTTTTCCTCCAGACTCTCAATTTGTGTACGTATGAGGCCGCTACTCCTACCCCGGAACTTTCCCAAATCGTGGGATTGCTCAGGCTTATCGATCTAGTAGCGGTCTTCCAGCTACGGCGAGGCAAATGTCACGGTCGCTCGACCGACCAGAATGGCCTGTATGCGGATAAAATCCTTTTCCGCTACAAGAAGGTCTTTGTTTTGAACAACAGCTTAGGCTCACATCTCTCTTCAATAATCCGACAAACACAGTCTTCATTAGCCTCTGTCTTCTCCCACCAATTAGGCTTCCAGGAGAACACTCTGTTTTTCCTAGGACATACTGCCATCTACCTCTCAAATCAAGCCAGTAGATAGTAATGCATGAAGGGCGGACTGGACATAGGGCTAGAGCTCGTAGAACTTGGAGTAGATTCGTCTTTGAGGTCTTTATTGTAGTGACCGGGTACCATCAGAGGAAGCGGTTGAGTGATCGAGGGGCCCATATTGGGCAACGTCTCACTGATCTTGGCTCTAACAAGGGAAATATATCGAGAGTCGCCACCACGAAGAGTCGATATCAACGTGAGCAGTTGATTAAGATAGTCTTGAGGTCCAAGCTCGAAATTCCTGGGTTGAATGGGCACGCAAGCCATGACATCAATCAAGGTGCAGGTAACATCAAAGACTTTCTCGATCTGGAGGATAGTCAGAATCTGTACTTTGGCAAGATAAATACTACTCACCAGATCAATGCTGTGAACTTCCATCGATTGCTGCGAAAGGCGGCCGGTCACAGTCACAAGATCCTTTGCAATTTCGATGGGATATCTGAACGTCATGCAAGTATCTGGAGAGGCTGACGAGAGAAACCCTTTCGATATCGAAAGCTGCCAGACCATGATGCGAAGCCACTGCTGTGACGTCCTTAGATCTGCGGCTTGAGTCTCTGTGGTCTGTAAATCCATCGGCAACGCTTCCTCATGTTGATGTTGCAGATGGGCAAGCTGGCGAGTAGAACAGTCCAGCATTGACTTGTTCCATAAACCGACGAAAATTTCATCAAATGGGCGATACAGACGGACTAAATGGATGAAACCCCTGATCAGGTCCGATGGTTCATCACCGACCGTCGGGAGCCCAATTGTCGCTTGCAGTGTGAGTGGCCGATGTTTCTGCAATGCATAGGCCCTTCCTCAAAGATTAGCTTGCGTTCGACCTCTCAAACGCTGACGGTTGAAATATCTTCATCCGGTTTGTTTTCGGGTAATGGGAAGATACTTGCCTTTCCGTTACAAAAAGCAGCCAGAAAAGACGCCTTTCTCTACAGCTTTCCTTGGACTCACTAGTCATGTAACGTTGCTCTTCCTGCATCCCCACAAGCTGAGCCAGTGCGGTCGCCTCCCGGAGATGAAGCCAGCCCGTGTTATGTTTATTTAAACCAAAGCAGCAGCCGAAAATGAAAAATGATGTAATGATCGTGTTGATTGTAGGATCCTCAACGTACTCTCAGCTTTTTCGTATACGCAGGGCTTCGTCTAATAAAGCAGTGCCCAGTCCGGTATCTTTGATAGATTTCGTGGACCCTGCTACGGTACTGACTGATCTCAGCTCAACTCCGGGTTGAATAAGCATAAAAGCAGATAGTGAGCAAATCAAACAGTATGCTTCCACCGACCGATCGATATCCGACACGATTTGCTGCACCTGTTCCTCGTGCAAAATTGGCATGGTAGGGTACATGTAAGTAAAGAAAAAGTCCGCACAACTATCGATCAGCCCGTCATTCAGCAGACTCGGTGTCCGAGTAAAGATTGGAGACACTGGAGGAGACTCGAAGTCAAGCGTTCGGCCTTTCATCGGCTCTGGCGGTTTCCGAGTCTCCCGAAGTTCGGAAATGATTTTGGCCCTACTGCCTTTCGGCCCTTTCTTCTGTGGAACAGCATCGTAGGAGCATTGAAGCGCGGCTTGGCTGCAATTCCGACATTGCTTGAGGCCGTTACAGCGAATCCGTAGCAGCTGTGTTGGCATCTACTTTTTCCAAATTTACCCCAAGTATCTTACCTTCCGGCGGTGACAAGCGTCGCAGGCACGCTTAGATGAAGTCGACATTCTTTCTGTTCAAGGAAGCAGACGCTGGGTTGGGAGATACTGAGGATAATGGATAAATTTTAGATAACGCGGATGTACTTTAGCAAAATGACCTTCTTCTCAACCGTCAACGATCAAGGTTCCCCAAGCCGGATTTCATCTCGGATCCCATTCGAGAGCAGTCATCGCGTGAATGTGCTTCTGAAACATATTCTTCAACGACAGATACTCTCCATGATCTGAAGGCCCGTCATGGGTGAACATCGTCCCAAGTTGACAGCAACGGAGCTGATTGCTCAACCCATCACACTGCCTTGCGGGTTGACTCTTCCCAATCGACTAGTAAAATGCCCTATGCAAGAAACACTCGCGGTTGCCCCTCTCTACGATCCTCCGATTGACAAATTTGAAAACCTTTACACGCAATGGGCGAGCGCAAAATATGGTCTTATCATCACTGGACAGGTCCAGGTTGACATTCGGTTCCTCTCCATTAAGGGCGATGTAGTATGCCATGATCGATCACTGGAAGAACCTCATTTCAGTAAATGGAAGAGATGGGCCAAGATATCGCAGGCGAATGGGACCCCTTGTATTGTCCAATTGGCACATCCAGGGCGAATGAGTCCAGCTGGTGCTGGGAACCGACCGGCAGATATGCCTGCGATATGTCCGTCGTCTGTGCCGGTCAAGCTTGGCGACGGGTGGCTGAACAGGAAGGTGATCCGCACTGCAAGTATAACATCAGCATTTCTCTGCTACTGACCGACGAGAAGGCTCTCGACAAGGTCCTTGGGACGCCTCGAGAAATGACTTTGGTGGACATCGACGCGGTGGTTGTAGCTTGGGTTCACGGAGCGGTGACAGCCAAAGAAGCAGGCTTTGCCGGGTGTCAATTACATGGCGCGCACGGATTTCTGCTTTCTCAATTCTTGAGCCCTCATACGAATCGACGAACAGATGATTATGGAGGCACTCCTGAAAAACGGCTTACGTTGCTGAAGCGCTTGGTGAAAGAGATCCGAGAAAGATGCCCAAGGCCGTATTGTCTTTCGGTAAAGCTAAACTCAGCAGATTATATGGCTCAGGGTGGATTATCCCAGGATGAGGGCTTGAAACAAGTACGATGGTTAGTAGAATGCGGACAGGTGGATTTTGTTGAGATCTCTGGAGGCAACGCGGAAAATAAGACTTCAGGACTCCATAGTAAGAAATTTTCCTCCAACCACCCAGATACTGCTCACAGCTTTGGTTTAGATTCCTTTGGCGCAAAGCCGATAGACAAGGCTCCGCAGAGAGCAGAATCAACACGGATAAGAGAAGCTTACTTCACAGAATTCGCAGAAAAGGTGCAGCATTTAGATTCAAAGGTTCCGGTTCAGCTGAGTGGTGGTTGGTCTTCAGATCTGCCTTTTCTTCAAGTTGAAAGCTCACCAGATTTGTAGGTTTTCGCTCAAGAACTGGAATGGCAGACGCTATTGAGTCAGGTGTCTGTTCGATGATAGGTTTAGGCCGCAGTGCGGTTCTGCAACCGGACATTCCAAGCGTTGTTCTTCTAAACTCATCAGTACCAGATGATGCCGCCTTTGCGCAATCACATATTGTCAAAGGACAATGGCTTGCTCAGATGATTCCAGTGAAAGTGGTTGGTGCTGGTCTCGCCATTCAATTTTTCTACCATAATATGAGACGGCTTGGTAATGGATTGAAAAGTGATCCGGATGTAAGCATACCTTATATTGTATTTCAAGATATACTTGAGACTGTCAGGAGTGGATTAGTGCGGACAATGGAGCGGTTGCTTGCAGATTTTCCGTGGGGAAGCAAGTCCTCGAAGATGGATTGAAGCTGTTCTGTCAACAAATTGGATCGGGTATTTCTAGAAGTGTATTAAGGAGGCTTGATCTTTTAGATGACTTCGCTACTTCCGGAAATGCAGTCCTTAACATTCTGGAATCCAATGGTTCCTTGAATAGGATAAATCTTCAAGGTACTTTCAGACACCCTAAGTCTAAGATTCGTAGTTGCGATATGAAGAACAGTTCGTTCAACCCAAATCTCCAACATTAAGGCCTGTGTCATTGTTTGCAAAGGCTATCATATGCCTGCATAAGCAATGCGACTTTCCGATCCTAAACGATATTTTCAAGTCTTCTGAAAATAGCCATCATAGGTAAATCAGGCTTGTCCTTATTCAGAAGTGTTCCTGGGCTTGCGGAATGTTCAAAAAGGTTTTATTCATTAATGAGAGGCTCGCCGCAAGCTTTCCGCACCTTGATCTCAGTAGAGTCCAGCAGGGTCCTCGACTTCTGGCTCACAGTAACCTATACAGTGTGGTCCGCAACTGGTTTCTGCAGCATTCTTGTCAAGTTCATAGTCTGGTTGCGTTCGGTGATCCATCATTGTTACGGACCTCCATCCTTGTTCGAACCCTTGGTTCTTCTGCTTCTTCAAGACTGACTCAATTTTCCTAGGTTTACTTATTCTATATGAGGGTCGAAATACTAATGACATTTTCGAACTGCTCTTGCAGGCTTCTCGATTGGAGCGTCATCCAGCTCATCTAGATCGGACAATTAAACTAGGCTTGCATTGTTTAGCACGCTTACGAAGAGCTTCCCTCTGGAAGCAGTGAGAACCATACCTCTGGAGATTATGGTCAATCTAAACAAAACACAATCGAAGGAATCCCTAAAAGTTTATGATCAAGCTCGAGCAGTCCTAAAGCATCACAGATCTAAAAAGGAAGAGATATTTGCGAGAAAACTCGGGTTTTGGGTTAGATATACAAAAGGGCTTGGCTCCCCGAGTATGTGCTCTTTATCTTTGCGCTCTTAGCTAGTTTGGCTTATGGAAAAGTCGCGCTGCCCGATGCTGTACATAGTCTAACGATGTACTCGTACGGATGTAGCGAAGAGTGAGCTTCTACATCCATGGAGACAGCTGGACTGGCAGCGATCTTTTCCTGACACCAATAGCTTTTGGCATCTTATTTAGCACAAAGAGTAGGTAAGATATGCAAGTGAGAAGTTCTATTGAGGGAATAGAGTAAAGTAATACATATGAGGAATCCGATTAATCGATCCAATAGTGTTTTTGCGCTAAAAACGCCTATGCTTGCAACCGCCTGAGCTGCCCCACCATCATTATTGACGTCGAATTTTTACTTTTCCCCCCAGCACTACCACTTCTGCGCTCCCCATTGAAATTACACGAAGGTCACAGTACCTTCAGCGACATAGCAATCTGCAACAATGGGTTACACAAAAGATGACGAGCTTGCCATTAACACCATTCGACTCCTTGCTGTGAGTACTACCCCACTATGCCTCTCAGAGCTCCCCCACTATAGCTTCGAAGCTCTCCAATTCCCATATCCATTACCATCTTCTCAAAACTTTCTACATAGCTTTATCATTCTCTTAGGCCCTGAGACTGACAATGTATTACTATCTCAGGTCGATGCCACCTTCAAAGCCAACTCCGGGCATCCCGGAGCCCCAATGGGCATGGCTCCTGTTGCTCATATTATGTTCAATAAATTCATGAGCTTCAACCCGAAGAACCCTGACTGGCTCAACCGAGACCGATTTGTACTCTCGTGAGTCTCTGTCCAGTCCCTGCTTTCCTATCGTCAATCGATGGGCCCCGCTTGGAACCCCGATTACATTTGTTCAGGATTGCACACCTCATGGCATCGATCATACGCTTACAGGCTCTTCAAACGTAGGAACGGACACGCTTGTATGCTGCAGTACGCTTTGCTGCATATCTTCGGATATGGAGTGTCACTTGATGATTTGAAGGCTTTCCGAGTATGTGCGCGTCGCTGTAGATCTTCGATTCTTCTTGACTGCTAACGAGACGTGTCTGTAACAAGCACATTGATAGCATTACTCCCGGACATCCAGAAGCGCAAGATACACCAGGTATCGAAGTCACCACGGGTCCGCTTGGCCAAGGTTTCGCAAATGCGGTTGGTCTTGCCATTGCGCAGGCTCATACTGCAGCCGAATTCAACAAACCGGGCTTTGAGCTCGTCAACAACCACACCTTCTGCTTCTTCGGCGATGGATGTGCAATGGAGGGCATTGCCAGTGAAGCGGCTAGTACTGCCGGCCATCTCCAGCTGGGAAACCTCATCATGATCTACGATGATAATCATATCTCAATTGGCAGGTGCCCTATGCTGTCCGTAATACCGCACTCACATATCTAACATCAAGATTTTAGATGGTGATACAATATGCGCCTTTACAGAAGATGTTTTGATGCGGTTTGAAGCTTATGGCTGGCACACTCAATGGGTCAAGCATGGTGATGACGACCTAGAGGGCATTGAAAAGGCCATTGCCGAGGCGAAGAAAGTTACGAATAAACCCTCAGTAATCAAACTGACTACGACCATTGGTTTTGGGTCTTTATTGCAGGGGACTGGAGGAGTCCACGGCAACGCTCTTAAGGCGGATGATTGCAAGCAGGTCAAGGAGAAGTTTGGATTCAACCCCGACGAATCATTCGTGGTGCCTCAGAAGGTATATGACATGTACCACGCGCATGCTGCGGAAGGAGCTGCTAAAGAACAGGAGTGGAACAAAATGTTCGAAAAGTATGGGCAGGAGTACAAAGCAGAGCATGCAGACCTTTTACGAAGATTGTCTGGCAAATTACCCGAAGGCTGGCAGACGAAACTGCCTACGTATAAGCCAGGAGACAAGGAAGTCGCATCGCGAAAGCTGTCCGAGGCTGTCTTAGAAGCTATCCACGAAGCTGTACCTGACCTTGTTGGAGGATCTGCGGACTTGACAGGCTCAAATAATACTCGATGGAAGAATGCTGTTGACTTTCAACCGCCAGACTTGGGAATCGGCAACCGGGGTGGCCGATATATACGGTATGGTGTCCGTGAGCATGGTATGGCTGGCATCATGAACGGTATGGCTGCATACGGTACCATTATTCCTTTTGGAGGAACGTTCCTGAACTTCGTCTCCTACGCTGCTGGATCTGTTCGCCTGTCCTCCCTTTCTCACTGCCGTGTGATTTACGTCGCTACACATGACTCCATCGGCTTGGGTGAAGACGGTCCTACACATCAGCCGATCGAGACTCTTGCTCACTTCCGTGCCCTACCTAACATGATGGTTTGGCGTCCTGCGGATGGAAATGAGACTAGCGCTGCATACTATGTTGCACTGACCTCGAAATCGACACCAAGCATCCTTGCTTTGACACGTCAAAATCTTCCACAGCTTGAGAATTCTACCTTGGAGAACGGTATCAAGGGTGGCTACGTTGCCGTCGAAGCTGAAAACGCCGATATCACGCTTGTGAGTACCGGTTCAGAGGTCTGTATTTGCATTGAAGCTGTGAAATATCTCAAGGATCACCACAAACTTACGGCCCGTGTGGTTTCAATTCCATGTTTCGAAGTCTTCGACACACAGAGCAAAGAGTACCGTCTCAAGTGTATCCCGGACGGGATTCCCTCAATGAGTGTCGAGGTAACGTCGACTATGGGATGGGAGAGATATTCGCACGAGCAGTTTGGTTTGAACCGGTTCGGTGCTAGCGGAGCATACAAGGATGTCTATAAGGTAATAAAGCAGGAACACCGAAAAAGAAAATGCAGGGATGCTAACGTGGAACATAGAAATTCGAATTTACGCCTGAAGGCATCAGCAAGCGTGCTGTGGCTACAGTCGACTTCTACAAAGGGGACAAGGTCCGCTCACCTGTCAATCGCGCGTTTCAGCAACTCATCTAGAAGTCATTACTATTACTTTGTTGTTCAGTACTGCAGCGAAGAAACACAATTTTATGACCTGCATGCATCCCATGTTTTCAGCAATAGATTAGGTATAAAGCAGGGATTTCTGTTCAAACCAGCGGCAAGGAGTGAGCTGTATACACTACTGCTTTGAAATGTTGCGGACTTGCAAAATGATACCGCTCAACATATACTCTTACAGTTACCCTTCTCCTTCTGACCGCTACTCTTCTCTTCATTCTGCGCCTTCTGCCTTATTCTCCCCCTGCTCGTTCATCTCTCCCACATCCAACGCCACGAGAAATCTTGAGACACAGTTGTAAGCCGCCACTGTCGCTGTAATCTCCACGATCTCCTTCTTCCCAAAGTACCTCTTCAACTTCTCAAAAACCTCCTCCCCAACCCTCACGTCCCTAGTCATCGCATCTGTGTACGCCATCACTGCCCACTGCATCTCAGTTAACTCCCCTTCTGCTTCTCTCTTCCCACTTCTGACTTCCCTCTCTCCTACTTCCCCAACGTCTCCTTCGGACCTCAATATGCCTACGTGGTGCGCCCATTCGTACTCCGCCCCATTTAGGGCGGCGACACGGCAGATGCAGAGTTCGCGGACGGAAGCGGGGAGAGTGGTTTGAGTTCGGATTGCGCCGAGGAAAGAGGACCAGCCGGAAGCTACGGGCGGAGAGTGGAGGAGTGTAAGGTCAAGACGTTGGAGGGGCTGAGGGGCACGGCGCGCAGAGATTTGGGTATATGCGGGAGCAGAAGAAGGAGAAGGCGGATTGGATGGGGCGTAGGGGAGGCGCATTGCAGAAGGTGAGGAAGGGAAGGGTGTGAATGGCGTGGCCAGTGAGCGGGAGGCAAGCGGAGATGCTTCCGCTACTCACCTTATAGGGCAACTCCTAAATAGGTACTCAGTACTCGACATGTGCTGTTCCTCTTCTTTACTTTCTTGCTCTATAATGTTGGAAGATTTTAACCTACTGCACCATCATGCACTTGCTGCTGTGGAACAATGATCCATGTTGACTTTTAGCATGTGATCCCTATGACATGGAGCCCCGCGCTCAACGCAATGGTCCATGAAATCCGTTGCGACAGGGGGCAGGCAGCACTTTACCATAGCTACCTTACGATTACTTCTTCGCAGAAGAATAGTCTTGACAGCTACGCCTAGCGTTGGTAACCGCTCTGAAAGCTATTGCGAGTTACAATGGTCTCCGATAGCTTCCAACCTCCTAGCGTGATTCCTCCTCGCAGAAGCTCGACCGGTGTCAGTAATGGCTTTTCTTCCCCCAAGAAAACGGTCTTAAAGCCAGTCCCCGAAGCCGACTGGATGGCAGGTAAAAAGCTGCATACAACGGCTACATCCTCCGATCCACCTGGTCCAGACCCTCCACAGAACATTGGCAATGAATTGCGGTATATGAGCGGGAAAAGCTGGTCTCAGGAGAAGGAGAAGATATTGCTCGGACCTTATGATTACATGTTTGACCATCCCGGAAAGGATATACGGAAGCAGTTGATTGCGGCATTCAATGTGTGGCTCAAGGTTCCGGAGGAGAGCTTGGCGATCATTACCAAGGTGGTGGGGATGCTGCATACGGCGTCTTTACTGTATGTCAGATCCAGATACTTCAAGTATACCAGATTCTGGCGTCTGACATTGTGGACTATAGTGTCGACGACGTAGAAGACTCTTCTCTCCTCCGACGCGGCGTCCCAGTCGCACATCGAATCTTTGGCACAGCTCAGACGATTAACTCGGCGAACTATGTCTATTTTGGGGCTTTACAAGAGCTACTCAAACTCAATAACCCTAGAGCCATCGAGATATACACCGAAGAACTATGCAATTTGCACCGAGGCCAGGGCATGGATCTCTTCTGGCGAGACACCCTAACATGCCCTAGTGAAGACGACTACCTGGAGATGGTAGGCAACAAGACTGGCGGCCTGTTCCGACTTGCTGTGAAGCTCATGCAGGCTGAAAGCAGCAGTGAGACGTACAAAACCCCCAACCGGTACTCTCATACGACTTGCTAACAACAACCAACAGCGACTACGTCCCCCTCGTCAACCTAATCGGCCTGCTCTTCCAAATCCGCGACGACTACATGAACCTCTCCAGCACCGAATATACCGAAAACAAAGGCCTGTGCGAAGACCTCACCGAAGGCAAATTCTCCTTCCCCATCATCCACAGCATTCGCTCGAACCCGCAGAACCTCCAGCTGATCAATATCCTAAAGCAGAAGACGACGGAGGAGGAGGTTAAGAGGTATGCGGTGGATATTATGGCGAGGACGGGGAGTTTTGATTATTGTAAGAAGGTACTGAGGGAATTGAATGGGAAGGCGTTGGAGATGATTGAGAGGCTGGACGGGGGAAGGGGGAGGGGGGAGGGGGTTAAGGTGATTTTGAATAAGATGGTTGTGGAGTAGGCGCGTTTTTCGTCTGATGTCTGGGATATATTACGGTCATCCTCGGCGAATATCCGCGTTGTTGTTTTTTGGCGTTTATAGTTCATGTTCGCTCACAAGTACCCATCATATGAGCCATATATGAACATCTTCAATAATCTAAGATCTACTCGGGAGAATTTAGACATAATCCTGGCCATCATTCTTGGTACTCCTGAAACTATGAGACCCAACGAAAGATTCACGACCGTATAAGCGAAGAACAATACGAGAGACCTCATGCTCGGCCCTATCTACCCGGATAATATAGACATCTAAAGCTACCTTAATCCAGCTGCTCTGATAACAGGCTTCAAACCCGCCCGGGCCACACACCTTCCTCCCCATCGATAACGACGACAACAAAGAACACCAACTCCCCTCAATAACCCCTCTGCTCCCTCCTACCGTCCCCCTCCCCCTCATCCCCGCCCGCAACTGCAGCCCCGCTAGCAGCTTTGACCGCCTGCTCGTCCCCTCTCAGCTTCTCGAAGTAGGCTTTGATGTCCTCTGCGCCGACGGCCTGCCCGCTTTCGGCAAAGGGCTGCAGGAACGATTTTACCTTGTCTTTGAGGTGGTTGTAGACCATTACGCCTTCTGTGATGGGGAAAAGGTGGACGGTGTTAGCTGTGTTCGAAGATTTGGGAAAAGAGGAGAGGGGAAGGGGGTTGGGGTGCAAACCAATTGCCCGCACGCGATCCATGTTGCTTAATGCTGCCTCGCCTCTATCCAGCAGACTCCCTGTTCCTACACTTTCTCCGCCCTCATCGCCGTTTTCTGATAGCGGTGGCTCGTAGGATTCTTCTTCTTCGAGCAATTGGGGATGTTTGCTGAGGGCTGGGTAGCAGGATGCGCAGCGGCAGAAGTGGGTGCGGAAGTCCTCACGGAGGAAGATGGAGAAGGAACCGGGGGGCGGGGGGGGGAGGAATTCGTGGTGTGGTTGATGAGGAGGTGGGGAGAGCTTCGGCTTTTTGGGTGAGGTGGGTTCAGAAGGAGGGGAGGTGGAGAATTTTCGCTTTTTGTGGTTTTGAGGTGAGGGTGAGGTTGGGGAGGTTGATGAAGAGAGAGGCGTGTTCTCTACAATCTCTTGTGCTTCATCCTTGACTAGCTGCTCCTTTGTTTTGTCCTTCACGTCGCTCTTATACACCGGAGGTAGAAATCCTTCTGTCCCCGCGTATCGCTTAACCCATGGGTTGGCTTCTACGCATTTGTAGCAGATGAAGGTTTCAAAGTCGTCTTCGTGAGGGAATCCTGGTATCTGTGGTAGGCATGAGTCTGTATTGTCTTCAGCTTGAAGTTCAACATTTTCTCCCTCTTTGGTTTCAGCAGGAGCATGGTCAGGGTTCGCATTTGCCTCTGGGCTTCGGACACCGCATCTTCCAGGGCCCACCAAGCATTCGGGGTGCCACCAATCCTCGCCACATCCGCCATCGTTCTCTGTAGCGAGACCCAGACACTGGAACATAGTCCCCTTTTCTTTGTGCGCATCGTAAACCTCTTCACACCCACAAAACCGATTTTTGAAATTCTGGTTGTAAGTGTTTCCCTCCGCCGCCTTTTCTGAATGCACTGAGCCTTTCATTCCAGTCGCAGGGTCGATTCGTAGGGTACATGGAGATTGTGACGGCATCCGTGTAGTTCCACAGTCGCAGATAAAGTTGCGCCGGTTGAAAAGCTCGACTAGAGTATGCTCTCCATGGCACGCGATGGAGCAGGAGTAACAGACCGCGGCAGGATTATAAGGATCCGATGGATTTTTAGAGGGCGGATTACAGGTTAAACAAGAAAAGAGATTCTGGCGGAGGGGGCCGAGAGGATAGGTGCAATGGTCAAAGGCCTGCAAGAAGTCAGGATTACCTCACGGAAGAGCGCGGCTCAACGTACGTAGGGAAGAGCTTCGCGCGCATCCGCCTCGAGTTGCAGCTGGCTATCGATGAATCTGGAAGCTATATGTCAGCTTTGAACAATCTGAAAGACGCGACGAGTCCGAGAAGCGAAGGCGCTGAGGTAGCTGACGTACTCGGCGGCAGTTTGCGAGGTTTCTGATGCTTGACAGAGGCTGCCATTGCGGACAGGCTGGCTGTCTGCTTCACTCAAAACACGCTCCATATTCACTGGGACGGTAGCTATATTTGTCGTTGTTGTCATAGTATGGTGTATGATGCGCTCAAGTAGACAAGAGCTCGAGGTTACGCGCAATAGTAAGGTAGATAGTGAAGTTGTAGGTCACCGTACTAAAGTGGTTTCACGACAAACTCCGCGTCGTATGGAGATGTATGTCACAACCATGAGACACGTCATTATATTCGATTCCTTGAACTAATTTCTCTGAAATTACACCACAGATACTCAATTCTGCTTATTTTGATCTGTTTCTCGGCCTTCCGCATTGATCTGAGTGAGTGGTGCGAGTGAAGGCCGGTTAATGCGACAGCACTGGCGCGTTGTGTTTGTGTATGTGTTCGAGGATGATCCTGCATTGCCAGCTTGAACACTCTTGGAACTGGATGATACCCATGGGAAAGCTCAGAGGCTCTGGATCGTTCTATTAGATAGAGACATCTTTCTGTTTAGTAGAGTAGTGTACGGGAAGGCAATGATACAAGTAAGAACACTTCTATTACCGTCTCTTGTAATTACAGATCCGGAGGGTCTCCATGTAAATTGAATAGAATCAATCTATGGACCATTTGTTTCAGGTCGGATGGTGTAGTTGGTGTTAGTAATTAAAATTCATGTCTTTGCCATGAGACTTGCTGACATAATCATAGTATCACGTGTCCTTAACATATATGTACGGACAAGGTCGCGAGTTCGAGCCTCGTTCTGATCAATTTTTGGCTCACGTAATGATTCATTCCGTCTTTAATAACCTAAGTTTAATTACGGCAGTAAATAGTGAGGTTAGAGGCCACCGTATTAGAGTGGATTCGCGATAAATTCGCGTTCTTGACGCGCTTCGTGACCCGACTTTATCTCTGTCGAAGCTCATTTTCTACACGAACAGAAATAACGACAAACATTAACTTTTGGGTGGCTAGAGTTGGTGTTAAGATCTGCGCATATTAACAATCGCAACATATCATAGAATACAGTACTTATGAGGTACGTCTCCACTTTCCCAGAACTTTATCCTCTGGCGGAACCTCCTCCTTGGGAACCACGACACCTTCATTACCATAAGAAAGCAGAAACTCACCCTGTATAGTTCGCCGCTTCGTCCAAACATGTCTGCCGCGAATCGTGGAGCGATTGGCTCGACCGGGCGCAAGCGGTCCAGAGAGCCAGACGATGACATTCCTTCCTCTTCAGCAGCGCCTCCATCGAGTCGTAAGTACGGTAAAATCTACTAAATAGGACATCTCTAATACCTAATACAGCTCCGCCGTCTTCTCCGCCAATGATGCCCCTTGACGATGGTGACGACGACGTTTTAGACCCGGAGAACGAAATAATGGCCGACATTGATGATGTGGACGAAATGGCAGAAGAGGAGGGTGGAATCGACCTCTTCGCAGACAACTTCGAAAATGATTACAATACCCGTGAAAATGATGCCTACGCCGGCGCAGACATCGATGATGAAGATTATGATGAGCTGGATGTTGCAACACGACGACAACTGGAAGCCCGCCTGAACAAGCGCGATCGCGAACTTGCCAGGAGGCGCCGTATGCCAGCTGCCTTCTTGCAAGACGAGGATGAAGACGGAGAAATGGATCTGACCAGACAACCTAGGCGGCGAAGGCATCACTACGATGAAGACCAGGAGGATGAAGACATGGCTGAAGATATTATGGAGGAAGAGCTTTCGCTTGAGACTCTGCAAGACGTCAAAGCTTCAAGCTTGACAGACTGGGTTGCGCTTCCTGCAGTTTATCGGACAATTTTCAGAGAATTCAAGTCTTTCCTTACCGAGTACACCGACGAACATGGCACATCAGTCTACGGCACACGAGTACGAACACTTGGAGAAGTCAACGCAGAGTCTCTGGAAGTCTCGTATGATCATCTCTCCGCGTCCAAAGCTATCTTGGCATATTTCCTCGCCAACGCTCCCGCTGAGGTGCTGAAGATCTTCGACCAAGTCGCTATGGATGTGACTTTGCTCCACTACCCAGATTACGAACGCATCCATTCAGAAATCCATGTTCGCATCTCGGATCTTCCAGTACACTATACTCTGCGTCAGCTCCGTCAAACACATTTGAATTGCTTGGTGCGAGTTACTGGGGTGGTGACTCGGCGGACGGGTGTTTTCCCACAGCTAAAGTATGTGAGATTCGACTGTACGAAATGTGGTGTAACTTTGGGGCCATTCCAACAAGAATCGAATGTCGAGGTGAAGATTTCGTACTGTCAGAATTGCCAGTCAAGAGGTCCCTTTACTTTGAACTCAGAGAAGACAATATACCGGAACTACCAAAAGCTCACTCTGCAAGAATCTCCAGGAACAGTGCCAGCTGGTCGATTGCCTCGCCATAGAGAGGTTATTCTCTTATGGGATTTGATTGACTCCGCCAAGCCAGGAGAAGAGATTGAAGTGACGGGCGTCTACCGAAATAACTACGATGCCCAGCTCAACAACCGCAACGGTTTCCCAGTTTTCGCTACAATTCTCGAAGCCAATCATGTAATCAAATCCCATGATCAGCTCGCCGGCTTTCGCCTGACCGAAGAAGACGAAAGGGAAATCCGAGCGCTCTCCCGAGATCCTCAGATCGTAGACAAAATCATCGCCTCCATGGCCCCCAGCATCTACGGCCACACTGATATCAAGACCGCCGTCGCTCTCTCGCTTTTCGGCGGTGTGAGCAAAGAGACCCAAGGTAAACATCGCATTCGCGGCGACATCAACATCCTCCTCCTCGGTGACCCCGGAACCGCCAAATCCCAAGTCCTCAAATACATTGAAAAAACCGCGCACCGCGCCGTCTTCGCCACCGGCCAAGGCGCCAGCGCCGTTGGTCTCACCGCCAGCGTCCGCCGCGACCCCCTAACTCAAGAGTGGACACTCGAAGGCGGAGCGCTGGTGCTCGCAGACAGAGGCACCTGCCTTATTGACGAATTCGATAAAATGAACGACCAAGACAGAACCTCCATCCACGAAGCAATGGAGCAGCAGACCATCTCCATCTCCAAAGCCGGCATCGTCACAACCCTGCAAGCCCGGTGCGCCATCATCGCCGCCGCCAACCCCATCGGCGGCCGCTACAACAGCACCATCCCCTTTGCGCAAAACGTCGAGCTCACCGAACCCATCCTCTCCCGCTTCGACATCCTCGTCGTCGTCCGCGATACCGTCGACCCCGAGGAGGACGAGCGTCTTGCGAAGTTTGTGGTTAATTCGCACGGAAGAGCGCATCCGAGCGCGAGCGCCACGGACGCGAATCAGAACGCTATGGAAACGGCGCATACGGAGGAAATGCGAGAGCAGCGCGTCAACGGCGGGGAACCGAAGCAGGAAGGGGAGATCCCGCAGGAATTGTTGCGGAAGTACGTGTTGTATGCGAGGGAGAGGTGCCGCCCAAAACTGTACCAGATTGACCAGGACAAAGTCGCCAGACTCTTCGCTGATATGCGGAGAGAAAGCTTGGCTACTGGCGCGTACCCTATCACCGTAAGCCCTCCCCCTCCTCTTCCGAGGCATGCACTGCAACCATCAAGGATAAGAATCCTGGCTGACTGATCCCCAAACCCGCAGGTCCGCCACCTCGAAGCCATCATGCGCATCAGCGAGGCCTTTTGCAAAATGCGCCTGTCCGAATACTGCACCTCGCAAGACGTGGACCGCGCGATCGCGGTCACGGTCGATAGTTTTGTGGGCGCGCAGAAGGTCAGCTGCAAGAAGGCGTTGGCGAGGGCGTTTGCCAAGTATGTCTCCCCCTGCTCTCCTGTTTTCATTCTGTCTCCCGTCCGGGTACGCTCTGTGCAAGTATCGCCAATGCGAGAGAAGAGCGGCTGACTGTTTTTGGACGTTAGGTATACGCTTGCGAGACCGACTTCGCAGAGGAATGGGAGGGGGAGGGGGAGGGAGGGTGCGAGGGCGACGGCTGTGATGGCTTGATTGGCTTGGTTGTCACTAGCCATCAAACACCTCGGATCCGGCTTGCTCTGCTGAACTTGTGTTTGAATGTTTTTCCCCGGAGAGTAGGTCTTGAACGGAAGGGAGCAAGAGGGAGCATAGGGAGGCGTTTGCGGGCGTGAGGAACGGAAAGGAAAGGGAGGGGTTTGTAGCATAGGTGGCTGGTTAACGTTGTTGATCAAATGGGATTTTGCGTGGGATGAAGAGAAGCTGTGACGAGAGCGTTGAGTTCAAGTACAACTTTCACCCTGAATACCCTGAATACCTGAATACCCTTATTAACCCTCATACACTCTCCCTCCCTCCCTCCCTCCCTCCCTCCCTACCTCTATTCAGACCACACCCTCCCCTCCCCTCCACTTAACTCACATCCTGTCAGCAATCCACCCAATAATCACATCCGTCTGGCCCTCCATATCACCCACAACGTCTTTCAACGTCGGCGGATCGTGAAACTCGTGCGGTATGATTACTAGGTCTGTTTTTGGGTGGACCGACTAGAGGGGGTGGGGGAGAAGGTGTTAGCGAGGGCTGGGGGTGTGGGAGGGGCTATGGAGGAGGCAAGGGTGGGCGGAGGGTTGGAAGAGGAGGTGGGCGGAGGAGTAGGGGAGGGTGGGGGGTGTGTAGGAGAACGATGTTGTAAACATAACAAAGGCGTTTAAAAAATGGGAAACTGAACTAAACATCTTTAAAAAAAAAAAAAAAAAAAAAGATAGAAGGGCCTCCGATTCTGTGAACTTGACTAGATAAGAAAACAGTCATCACTTACTTGAAGCTTCCCTTCAAAAGTCTTGGTGGAATCTAACAAGACCTCATCCCCCCCGGCAACCACCAACACCTCCTCCACCCTCAAACCCCTCCACCACTCTGCTTCCGCAACTATCGGCTCATTGTACTGATCCCTCGGCTTTCCTCCTAGAAAATTGCTGCTCCAGAGATTGGCGGCTTTAGGGGTTACCGCATCCTTGTATTTATTGTATTTGACACTCTCCCACCCCTCATTGTCGAAACTCGTCCACGGCCCTAGTAGCACAACGCCCCGGAGTGGGGCGCTGAGTTCGAGCGGGCCGATGGCAGGATGGGGATGGGAGATGTGGGAAAGGATGCCGAGGAGGAGATTTGCGCCGGCGGAGTCGCCTCCGATTATGATATTCTCTGGCTTGCGATTCAGGTCGTTGATGAGATGGCGCACGAGCTCCACGCCTTGATTTAGTTGCTGGGGGTAGCGCGCGTGTGGTGCGAGAGTGTAGCCTAAGAAGAGAACGGTGACGTCTGGGCCGGTGGCGGCGTTGATGTCCGCGCAGAAGTCCAAGTGGCCGGGGGAGGCGGGGAGGTTGTAGCCACCGCCTGGTAGAAAATGGAGGAAGATTAGTGTTTTTAACGTGCATAGGATTAAGGGAAGAGGGATGGCAAACCGTGGCACCAGATGATAACTTTTTCGGCATTCGAGCTACCTATCCAGTAGCCCTTGGTGCCATCTGCTAAGGTAATAGAATGCTGAGGAAACCCTCTTTTCTTTGCGCAGTCTTCATATAACGTGGCGAGGGGAGGTTGCATGTACCTAGGCTGTTAGGTAAGTACTTTCGAGCAATAGATTGGACGCCTGATGGAGATCGTACTGCATATGGCGGACTGAGGTAACACTTAAAAAAGTCCGAACCATGCTAAGCTATCATTACTGTAAGCCTCTACCGTTTCCAAAGGCTATTGCCTCGCTCTCACAATGACATGGTTTTTCAGAGTCAACGCTCCAGTGTTACCCCGAAACGGTCCAAGAAGAAGTGCCCAGAAGCCAGCATGTACTTCTCTATGTTAGCGGGGAATAGGCAGGACAGATTCGGAGCTCACCAGCACGCAAACAAGCTGCCACGAGAGTAACTTTCTCCCATGACGAGAGAACGATTTCCGGTGATGACATTTTTAGATCGAAAGACTGTGAAAATCAGTGCTATATACATACAATAACAAAAAGAGCTTTGTACGCAAGTAGGTATATGTATCTATGTTATATATGCCTCGAACTCACAGTCCTCAGATGTTGTTTTGTTCCTCGGGCGAGAGCACCCCCGCTTTACAGGCCGCAGAGAGGAAGAGTGGAAGATCGTTGGTGAAGGTTACGCCGTAGCGGTGTAAATGATCAACTGATATCAAACTAAGCATATATTTGTAGCACGAGATATATATCTTCCATCAAGCAAGTACAAGCAGCTGCTTCGTCGGCGCATTTGGTACGTGTTCGACTGTTATCCAACGACATCAAGAGATCGACCGATCTGGGAGCGCTTTTCTTTTGCTTTATAATCAAAGATAACAATAACGGGAGTTTACTCGTGGTTGAAACATAAAAGGCTCAGGGAAAACCGCCTTGTTTCTAAGTCGTGCAAATTTAAGCCAAGTCCCATGATTATCGCGTTCTGTTGGTTTATCGATTGTGTCTAAGCTCAGCTGTACTCGTACGATTGCCCCAGGGATACTGCTCGTGTCTGCGGCGAAGAGCTTTTTTTTGGCCCGTGGAGGGTTTGTAACTTTTACTATCAATGTCAAAAACCTGAGAATGCGGGTCAAGGGAAATCTATTTACATCTATAAAGTGCCGCTATGAGTACATCTAAAACCCCTATATACGTCTTCTTTTACATCTTTACGCCCCATACCTAATATGCAACCCCATACGCATGGGGCTTGACGCTTTCAATATCAATAAACCCGTACGCATACAGTCCCTGATCGCTCGACATTGTCTCGCTCCAGTTTCCCATATCCTTGTAAAAAGCGTTCTCAAATTCCTCCTGGCTCATGTCAATGGGCTCTTGATCCTTTCCAATCATGCGGATCTGAGTACCGGCAGCCACGTTGGTGATGCCGAAGTTGCTTTCGTCAAGTCGCTGCTTGATGGCGCCTTTGACTTTGCCGCTAAGGATGTCGGCGCATAGTCTTGGCTCCTGGCAGACGGGTCGTGCGAGGCCGACGCCGTCGACGGTTTTGAGAGCGCCGACCATAGCGCCGACGGTTTTGAAGCCGCCCGTGATGTAGGTTTTCGTCTTGTGCAAAGCTGGTACGATCGTCTCTGCGAATTCAAGGAAGAAGGCCTCGCGCTTCTTGGTACTGTCCCTCTTGTGCGTAAAGGCCAGTTCCTCATATGTACCTCCGCTCAACTCGACGAAGTCGAAATGGTGGGCTTCTAGACTAGCGCAAAGAGCCTTGCATTCTTCCGACTCGAAGCCCTTGTCTTGAAACTCGACGCTGTTGATCTTGATGCTGAGAATGAAGGACTTGGGTACACGCTTCTGAACCTCGTCGGCAATTTCCATGATTAGGCGAGAGCGATTCTCAAGGCTTCCACCGTACTTGTCGGTGCGCTTATTTGTGGTTTGTGAGAGGAATTGAGACAGAAGATAACCATGCGCTCCATGAAGCTCAATCCCATCGTAGCCTGCCTTGTGGAGGAACTCGGCCGTGTGGGCAAACCCATTAATGATTTTTTGTATTTCTTCTGTCGAAGCCGCATGCGGTTTGGAAAACGTCATGCCCATGATGTTTCCTTTTAATTGGACGTCACTTGCAGAGACAGGGTCACTATTAATGTCTGTTGTGACTTGTCGTCCTGGGTGGCTAACTTGGCCGATTATCAGACTTCCGTGTTTCTTGCTCTCGGCCGCCAAAGCCTCGAATGCCTCGAACCGCTCGCCCTCAAATTTGGCTTCTGGAGGAATGATTGCGTTTCCCTTGGCCTCCAGCTGGTCATAGTCTATCATAAGGTTTCCTGTGAGAATTGTGCCAATCTGGCCCTCGCCCCAGCGTTTGTAGACATTAATCAGGTTTTTGGATGGTGTGCCGCGGGCCTCGAAGTTTTTGGGATCCCACGACGACAGCCGTTCCGTCATTGCACCCTTCAAACTGTTACTTTATTAGCTACAACTAGATGTAGATTGTAGCGTGTAGGAGGAAGCTCACAATCTGTTCGTAGCCTTCTGACCGCTAAATTCGAATTGGAGTGTTTGCCCCAGTGGGGAAGCGTCGACGTCGGCCGATTCGTAGCGTGCTGCTGGTGCCATTGTGCTTGATGAAATGGAATATATATGAATAGTAGAGATCAGACGGCAGATAAAAGCAGATGTATTGTAGGAATGGGACTATGCAGAATTGAAATGATGATTCCAAGTCCCCTTTATATATCCTTACTCTATCAGACGTTGCTTACGATGACTGGGTCTTCTTCCGGTTCTTAGAAATCAGAACACCAACTCGGTATTAAGGCACTCAACTCTGCCTTATGGAGTACCGCACTTGAAGCCAGAAGATTCCTCGGGTAACGTCATCACCGACGTCATCGCATTTGCACGCCGGTCGAAGAAGGTGTAGATTCCGTCTGTGTGGCCCCAAGACCCGGCACAGAAGCCATCGTCCATCATTCCGCTGTCCGAGAGGCTTGACCTTTTCAGACTGTCAGGGACGACTTCGATTGACTAATCACAGGTAATCAGGACACATGTTGATCATCACGGCGCCACCCGCATCGCCAACCCCGGAACGTCATCCGTTCGGATAGGACACTTCCTTTCAGCCAGGAAGCTTTCGAAGTTTTCTTGGAGTTACTTATATCCATTGAAAATCCGGAAAACCAAAATAACAAGGCATTCATACCATTTGAAAGGCGTTGGAGCAACGATACAGCGGTAGTTTCCCTTTCCTCCACCCCCAATCTTGCTATTTGCCCTAAGCATTGATTACATGATACCCTCTCATCCATATCGATCGGATATACAAGTTAGACGCTATGTATCAGACTCAACTTTGAGTTTCCCTTGGAACGCTCGTTTCAGAAGACGCTGGTCTCAAGTATAACCTTACCTCCAGCTTTTCCAAGTAGTTCAAGGTAATGCTCGGCAACGCGTTTCACTTGTGTTTCTTATGTCTGCCATTTGATTTTGAACACTTTCCCTGTCTTGCTGGAATCGAGCCGTAGCTTCTTCGTTGGCTGGAGCCGGTCTACTGGTAATCTTCTATCCTCTATCGCCTCAGGGAAATGCTTCTTCACACTCTCAATAGCGTCTCCCCAGATTTGGCCCTCAACACCGCCCGAACTCGCTATAAGTTTTGGTTGCCCTTGGCCTTAAGGTTCAAAGCCAGAATGCGAAGCTTGCAACATCAGTCACTTGGATCATTGTCCCTGGACTCGAAGGAACTATCATCATCTTGCCTGAAACTTGTCCGAATGCTACGGCGTTTGTCCCTTCCAGGATGTCTTTGGCCTCGTCGACCAATTCATTCTTCCCAACGAAGATACTTGGGAGCATGTTGATGACATCGAACCGAGGCATCTCTGCTTCAATCCATCTTGCCGTTGCGTTCAGGGCACTGGCTTACTTGCGCTATAAGCCTGGAATTGGTTATTGTAAGAACCAGTGTAATCCAGGATCGTCTCATCAGGACAGAAGACATGACTTAGGTTCATTCTTGATGAAGTCTTCCCAAGGAATTACCGCAAGCTCCGAGGAGGTTATGACGACTTGCTTCATTGATGGAGCCTTAGCGGCAGACTTGGTAGAACCAATTGTGCCCTTGATTGCGGGCTCGATAAGGTCGCGCTCGTAACCGTCCGTTGAAAAGCAATAGGAGATGCGGCATGCACAATATAGTACACCTTTGACGGCCTTATCATATGCGCCGTGGGCAAGGGTATCCGACACGATAACGGATTCAAGCCTTGGGCCTGGTTTCAGGGCGTTGATTGAAGGTGCAGCAAGGATAAGGTCCGCTTTGCTTTGAGTCTGTACTGCTGCATGAACATGATAGCCGGCTTCGAGAGCTCCTACCAAAGCACAAAAACCCAAGTGGCCGCTGCCGCGAGTGAGAAGGTCAATTTCTCTTGCCATCATTTCTATTTTGCAGAAAAAATCGACCAGGAAAAGCTACGACGAGCGACTTGATTATAAAGAAGAGTGGAAATTCTTTGTGTAGCTTCTCCTTTCAAGATGTATATATCTTGCTGCAACTCGCAACAAGGTTCTCCGTAGAGAACACACGGTCGGTTTATATTTGATATATGCGGCAAGCAAGATTCATCATAGAAGATAGTGGCATTAAGGTAGGCGACAGAGTCTGTATTGTAAGCACAATTACTCTGATGCCTGTAGATGAGTATATAGCTACAGCAATGAAAACTCGAGTTAAGTGCCACAGTGTGTTGACATACGATGCCATGGCCAAGGTATGGAATTCTCCAATACGAACAGGGTTATATTGAAAGATGAATTATCAGAACTCCAGAAGTAATAGAGCGTGCTGGTGATGGGAGGGTCCCGTCTGTTCTTCTTAAGCAAGGCATCTGATCCGAAGGGGTTTAGTTGCAAAAACACGTCTGAGGTCCTGAGGCAACCACAGGGGTGGCAGCCTGACAGGGCAAGTCGTCAAAATAAGCGAGATTTGGCTCAGTAATTCTAGAATTTTGAACGGATAATAGAAATCGCCCAATCTGCTCCGCAGAACAATGCCGAGGCGCAGCCCTAGGAGGCGATTCCCGGCAGGGACCGGAAATTGTTCCGCCCACCCTTTTGTCATCCGATATCTCAAAAGCGCCGAGGACACTTCTTGTCC
>JAABUL010000542.1_pt1 | contig 80161 bp, 89 predicted proteins | sample 5559151 | NCBI WGS metagenome assembly JAABUL01 (sample SAMN10711876, study PRJNA513368) | rock metagenome | isolation source: Antarctica rocks | place: Antarctica: Victoria Land, Pudding Butte sud
TGTTGCGGTGCTTAAGTGTGCGGTCGTGGGGAGTGAAGTGGATGGGGAGACGGTAGATTGGGAGGGGGAGTGTGGGAGGTTGGTGGAGGTTGAGCCTAAGTTGCAGGGATTATTTGACGGTGCTGAGCTAGGGGCGCAGGAGGCAGACCAGGTGAGCAGAGTGGAACGGGCTTTGCAAGCGAGGAGGTAGCTAGAGAATCAATGCGTCTTGCTCCGCTTGCTCCGCTTGCTCCGACTACGCAAGCATTCACACTCCTTTGTCTGATAGATTTAGAGGTTGTGAGACTTTCACTAGACGTCATACATCGCCACTATACCGATCCATCTCCTGAAAAATATGCGAGTTCGCCACCACGCACTCGTCCTCGCTGCTCCGACAGCCGAGCTCGGCTTCTAGCTCGTAGCCGACTGAGGGCCGGATCGAGCGGATTATCGCGGCGGCTTGCAGGCAGGAGGTCGTGCCTGTGGCGTTGTTCGATGTTGCGGATGGGTGATTGGGCGTAGGGGTTCCGCAGGGTATTACACGGACGGGCCGATTGGGTTGAGGTGGTGGGGCGGATCCGGCGGAGAGGTGCGCATGGTAGTGGTTATGTGTGGTTGTGTTGGAGACCTGGGTGGAGGGTGTGTGGTTTCCTGAGTACAAGGGGAGAAGGCGAGGCTGCGCGGTTCGATTTTCTTGACGGAGAACGGGTATCGGGGCAGGTAGCGGCATCATCTGCGCTGGGTAGTCGTTGCTGGACATGGACGCGGTGTCGCCACAGGGCCGTGGGGCCGATAGTAGAGTTTCCAGGTCGTTCGCTACGCTGCTGTCCGCGGGGCTGTGCGCTACGCCGTCGGTCTGGTCTTCGGGTATCCCGTACTGTTTTAGCATCTGCCGTAGTCGCCTGTTCTCCTCAAGGACCCTCCTCGCCGCCGCTTGGATCTCCGCCGACGCCTCGACGCCGGACTGCTCGCAATGTCGGTACTTCATTTCCAGTTCCTCGAGATACTCTTTCCGTCGCGCTCTAGAGCGGCGTTGGTTTTCTCGTACCCGGTCGGGAGCGGGGCGTCTCTGCTTGATGGGTTAAGTACATATGATGACTGATGAAGATGGACAACTCACGGTTTCCTGGGGTTGGCTTTTGCTCGGCATCTTTGCGGTTTCTCTTGCCATCGAGTTTCGAGCGGATGTGTGAGATGGCCGCGCAGACTGTATCGACGAGAAGTGCTGTTAGCGAGCCGCGACGGTCTGAGTCGCCACTTTGGCTGCTGCGGATGATCATTCTTGGTGACGAGGCAACCTTTGCTTCCGATGTACGGAACTTCACAGATGCAGAACAACGCAGCATATGTAGCAGTCACGGAGCAAGTGGGTCGATGCTTACCTTTGGTAGTTTACTGATGGGAGTAAGGGGGAGTAATGGAACAGATGAAGTGTGGTTGATAGATGCTCGCACAAGCTTTCTTGGCCAAAAGCCTACATTGACCGCGCCAAGTGAAAGCAGGTTTTTAGATATCACGCCTATGTCTTCAGACACCATAAAGACAATACTTCTGCGTATGAACATCGATTCAGGGTATCTACCTTCGCGTATATCATCGTGCTCGTTGCCAATCCCTCTTCAAGCCAGAGTAGCCGCCCGGTACCTTCTAAGTACATCACTCATACATCATACCACTCATCCGTATTGTACGTCGCGACACTATTGTACGGGTAAGCCGCATTCGACCAGTCTATCACCGGGAAGCCGTTCGTATCGACTGGGTAGATCGGTGCCTGTACACCCTGCAAAGTAAGATTGACGTCCATCGGTGGTGCTGTAACACGACCATTCATAGGTGGGTCCATAGGCAGGGTACTGTTCGCCCATACAGATGGATCCATGTCTAAGTCAGTCCAGTTGTCGAAGCCATTTGCCAATTGTGCTTGATCACGAACAACCCAGTCCTGGCCTTCGCGCATAAGTTGCTCGACACCGCCGAACATCGCGGTTGGGCTGGTTTTGCGCAGCTCGGATGGGTGACTCCGGGGCTGTTGCGGCGTCGCTGACGCTGGGGGATATTGGTGCGGTGGGTTGATGGCCGCAGGCAATACTTGAGGCATGCCACTCGAGCCGTTCGGCACCGGCGGGTAAGTAGAGAGCCCGCTTGAGGCATCCATGTGGTTTGGTGGTAGCCATGCCGACGGAACGGCAAACTGTGACGGCTCCATGTCGGGTATTCGTCCTGGTGAAGGTGTCTGGTAGTGGCCGTACCTGCCGTCGGTCCTGGCGAGCACAGCAGCTGCCTCTTCCGGAAGCTCGACTTTCCACTTTCGTGCCAGCATGCTCAGTATACTCAGCGTCCGTCTTGCGCATAGCCATCCCTCTGCGATCTCCTCGAGATGCTTTACGCCGTGGACAATGTCTCTTCGAGCACCCTTGTCGGGTAAGTTCAGCAGGTGAATTGTGCATGCACTGTGAACGATATAGACGGCGATGTTGCAGATCTGGCGAAGACCGTGACCTGGAAGGTTGTCAGTGAAGTTCGAATACCAGAGCCAGGTAGATACACACTTCGCTTGTACAGCCGCATGAGCTTTGAGATCATACCCGCGGCCTGCGTGCATAGCTTCCTCGGACTGACCGTCTGTGGTAGCGGCGACGTGGCTTGCGTATATTTCAAGAACGGCCTGAACAGGTGGATGAAGAGCAGCTGGAAGAACATATGCATCGTGAGTATGCTCGACAGCCCGCCCTCACGAGGCTCCATCTCGTTTGGCAGATCTCGTCGCCACGCTTCGAGTCGGGTGTGAATGGAGCTGAGCATCTTGAGTTCCGTCGATCGACCCCGACTCTTCTCCATGTCCATGGGGTTGTAAAAGTTGGTCATCAGATCATTGCTGATCTCGCATAGCTTCGATATCTGCAATGCGACTGCCCGAGTCCTTGCAGGTTGGGCGTGGGCTTGCGAGTAGCCGGAGTCGGAGTATGGTACCCACTGTGCTGAGTCTTCATCCGGGAACACTTCGAATTTCGGCGCCGTGATAATGTTCATTGGCAACTGTGGCAGGCGACCAAGGTAGTTGGACCAGCATTTATCAAATAGAAAGCAGCCCCAAAATGTGATGCGCCTGACATCCTCCTCGGCTTCGTTGCCATCGGTATGCTTTGCTTTCGACAGCTGGCCGGTGTTCAGGTTCAGTCCCATGTCGCAAGCCATTCTGAACGACATGCCGCTGTAGACCCATCCTTTGGCCTCCCGGGCGCAGCCGGCCTCTCGAACGGACATCAGAGCAAGAGCTTGCACGGTTGTTAGTCTGGGCACTTCGTGCAGATCGTTCTCCAGTATCAGGCGCTTGGCTTCTTTGAAGAAATGGTCGCCAGCAGTTGCCGAGTCGTCAGGAACTTCTCTTGCGCCTTTGTGGCTAGTGAAGTGGCATCCAAGAGCGAGCATTGCGTTCACAAGTAGTGGAGTGCAATAGCGTGTCTTGCGTCTGGCGTCTGGCGCGTAGCCTAATAAGAAGTCGCGATAGAACAGCGTCTTCGACAGTGTGGTGAAGTAAGTATAATGCCTACAATGGGTACAAGGGTCAGCGATATCTCAGACATAAGAAACCGTCAAACAACTGCCTACCATGTGAAATATAGGTTCAAAAGGTGCAAAACAAGCTCCGAGTCGTTGGTGACTCTGGTCCAAGAGGCCACGGGATTCTGCAGCGCGACATCCCACGGTCAGCTCTCTGAGAAAGTGGACCGTCAAGGGAGGTGAAAGCACTCACATCTTGCTGGATATAGTCATCTGCATCATCAGACTCCTGATCCTCATCGACATGCAACAGATGACTCGTCCCTCCAATAAATCGTACGGAACCATCATCAAGCTGCAGATCTGCCATCTTGCCGTAGACCTGCCTCTCCAAGGTCGGTGTCTGTGACAGGCTATCTTCGTCGGCTTCCTGACCGTCATCGTCGTCTACTGAGGGCCCATACTCTTTCGCCGACACCTTTGCCGCAACAGTATCCAGATTGTCGCATGCCCGAATCTCCCGCACTAAATCGAATGCTTCGTGCTCTTGTAGGTTGAGTATGGCTGAGATGAGGGTCTGGAGGGTTGAGTTCCGAGTCTTTGAGTCGTCGTCGCTATGTTTGTAAACGCCTTTGCGCCTGTGGTCGGAGTTGGGATCGTATATGCATTCCGTGCCATAGACCTGTGCCTTTCTTCAGCTAAAACCAGGGTGAGTTGATTGTCGGCGGACTGACATCGGAGCATGCTTTGCAAGCCGGAATCGATCCATCACACTTGCTCTTCCGCTTCCTACAGGCCACCTAAGTATGTGAAGACAGTCGATCAGCAAATACTCCAAAATTCTTACTGCGAGTGAAGCTGCACCCACACATGCCGTCGAGACGCAGCGCCTCTTCGTCGGGTCGTCCTCTACATCGTTGTGCTTCCGCCTACTTCGTGGCTTCGGCTTCGGCTCGCCCGTTGCCGGTGCAGTACGAACACTACCCTCCGATTTTATGCCTCCCCGATCTGCAGACACTTCCATATCAACCAAGCATTCTCCCGAAGAACTGGCGATCTTTGTGCCGCGGAGATGTGGAGCGGATGTGCGGAGATGCAGCTCGTGCAGGTATGAAGGCGCTCTCGTGCTGGTGCTTGTCGTTGCTTGTCTGACGATACTCGTGAACGAAGCCTACCTACACGTACAACATATGAAGATAGACCATGCTATGAAAGAGACATTATTGTCCCAATAACAGAAGATGCCAGATTCGGTTCGCTCTCACCTGATCTATTCTTGTGGAGCTCCGAAGCTCTTACTCCACCCTCGTTCTAGATTGTCCTGTGAGCCATGGTAGACTTTGTTCAGCGTCATGCACGATGTCAAATACTATGGCGGCCTTGTAGCACGAGGGAGATGTAGTTGGCAGTCTCAAGTGATGTGATATGCAGAAGAGAAGAGGTAATGTCCAAGATCCCCGTTTCGTCCCATCTTTTTGTTCGCTTAGTCATGCACCAAATGGCAACCTCATGTTCGCTTCTCCCTCCTCACTACATCGACAAGACGAGTTGATCAGCAAAGGCTGCTTCAGAAGCCGCTACGACGGGTTCGAGAGGAAGCCGCTCGAGCTCACGTTCCAGCCTGGCGACTGCGTATCGATCCTCGAATAGAAGAGGGTGACGATACTGCATGTCCTTCCTTCGACGGCGATGACAGGCGGTAGGAATGAGTGTAGCTGCTCAGCGGTGGTCTTACTTCTCCGAGCAGCGAATTTGGTGAGTGTGACCACGTCCGGTCTCTTGCACGGCGGTCGCGAGTCGCGAGAGCAACAGTGACCGTACAGGTTGAGCAAGGGTGCTCGCCCAGTCGTCGGTCTCCGTGTAGAAAACAGCACAGATATGACCATGTCCGGGCCTTCATGAGACTATCAGGATCTGAGAGAATAGATGTGGCGGCACAGTCTTGAGCAAGGCTCTCTGTCTTCACCAAGTAGCAAGCAGGATGGATATGGCCAGATCAGGCTTCTCAATAGCTTGTCACGATGTGGGAGAATAAGTACATGCCATACAATTGTCATTCAGAGGCGACTATGAAAAGCAAATGTGATCCCAGCTTAACTCCCAACGCCGTGATGACCGTCCCTGGTGCCAGCCCACCGCCCAACGCCATGATGACCATCCTTCACACAGATAATTGTGTGACCCAGACCCGTATGACTCCAATATCCCATCCCAAACGCCGAAAGTCAACCCACTCCTCAAGGCTCCGTCGCCATCAACCCATCCATCTCATCGTCGCTGTCGGCAAGCACACGCAGACGCTCGTCTCCGTCATCTGCGTCAGCGAAGATGAAGGGACGGCCCTCCTCATCGTCTCCGACTTCTCCGCTAAACAGCTTCATGAGGTCTCTCACATCCTAGCTTAATGGTTAGCAAATGTCTTAGACAAAGTAGGGTGTTCCCTATCAGTCTCATACCAGCTTCTCCTGGAGTTTGCTGCTGTCCATGACTGCGTCAATCTCTTGACTCTTGCTGTCCTTGAGATTGTGAATCGCTTGATCGATCTAAAATCAGCCGTTAGCGCGGGTAATCGTAATGGTAATTCGTATGGGCAACTCTTACGGTATTCTTGACAACGAGTCGTAGCATCGACGTCTCTTTCACTTGTCCAATCCGGAAGACACGGCAGAAAGCCTGCTGCTCGATCGCCGAGTTCCACCAAGGATCGATCAAGATGACCCTGGATGCTGCCGTGATGTTGAGCCCCATACCTCCGCACTTGAGCGAAGCAATCAGCAGCCTCTTGGAAGGAAGACTGGAGAAGTCATGGAGGGCCTGAGCTCGGTTCTCGTGGCTCATCTGACCACTGTAGCAGCAATGGTCCCACCCCTCTGTCAAGGCCACTTTCGTAAGGATCCTGATCTGAGTGAAGGGGTTAGTTTCTCCTTGAATGCATCGAGATGATACACTTACCATGGGTATCCACTGAGTGTAGATGATGATCTTGACGTCGGGATCGTCGTTGATCCATTCAAGTACCTGAGCCTTGACCGCAAGGGTTTTGGCGCTCGGAAGGACCTCGCCCTTCAGTCCCAGCCAGTCGATCTGATCTTCCTTGGCCTTCTTCTTGCTTGGTGACCTCATAGTTGGATCGTCTGTTGGAGATGTGGAGGTTGGCCGAGCCTCCATAGCCTCGAAACCTTCCTCGCATGGGCGGGTAGCCGTGTATGTCTCGCCGCACTCCGCGCATTTCGCTCTGTTCGGAGTCAGTACGTCTCGAAAATTGGATGCCTTCGCCGAATAGTGCTTACAAGTCTCGTCCTCTCCGTGCCGCAAGGTGCTGCAGGTCTTCCAGGCAGCTTAAGCAGAAAATGTGTGAGCAGCTGGTGACATACGGGTTCTCGGGTGGCTGTCGGCTGAGAGAGATCAGTCAAGGTAGCAAGACAAGGGCCGTGGTATACTGACCAGCCGCAGCAAACAGCTCGAGCCTTGGCATCTTCCCACTCAGAAGAACCCTTGATGGCGTCCAGATATTTCTGAAAGCGAAAGCTCAAGCCGTGCTTCCTTCCGACCTCTCCCTCAGCGCTTTGGCCGACGTCGACAGCTCCAACCGCGACGGTTTCACAATCCGTGAGCACGCTGTTCGATATACCACCTTCAAGCGTCTGGGAGTCCTTGCTCTGTCGTAATACGTGGCGCAGATGAAGTAGCAACTCCACACCATCGTCGTTGCCCTCCTGATCCGCTGCAGTGATCTGGTTGAGCTTCTCGAAGTCCTCTCGCTCCAGCAACTCCAGGCATGAGTTGAAGACCAGCAGGCAGGATGAGGTGATTTGCCGAAGTCTCAGAACCATTGCCCAAACACCTGATGCACATTAGCAGAGCCATCTGAGCACCGGGCTCGAGATCTTACCAGAGAATTTCTTGTTCATGCTGCCGTCCTTGGCCATGGAGTTGATACGGGCAATAAAGCGCTTCCTCACACTTTTGTTCGTCAGTAAGCGTCTCAAGGGGATTAGAAACTTTACTTACATGTCGTAGACCTGTCGCTCTATGTGATTGAACTCCAGCCACAGCGTATTCTGATGAGGCTTTGGAAGGTCGAGAAGACGGGCGTTGAACATCTTGTCAAGATGAGTTCTCCGAATCATGAATTTTCTGCCCTCCAGAAGAGTAAAGGGTCAGCAACGCCTTGGAGCAGAGAAACACCGCAGTTTCAAACCTCAAAAAAGCGTTAAGCCTCTCCTTGCCAGTCGGATCCCGAGTGGCAAAGTTCTCCTAAGGTGAAGGGTCAGTCAACGATTCCAATCATGGATATGTTCGATCTGCTGACCTTGAAGATCTTAAAACTGCCCGTGTTCGGTTCTGAATGTGTAAGTCAGTCTATACCTCAGACAGAGACCACGTAGGATATCAGACTTACCTCTGAGAAACTTGAAGTCTAAGAAGAGTCAGTACAGATACTCAATTCGCTGTTAGTTGACTTACATGGGTAGAATTCCTGCAGAGAATTCTGGATCGGGGTGCCTAGAGAGAGAAGAGCAAACAGGTTAGCCACTATCCTGGGCGACGGAGGGTTCAAGCCGTTACCTGAGATCGCCCAATGATGCTTTGCCTCCAGAGCACGGCATGCCAGCGACGTGTGACTCTTGTGATTCTTGATCGCCGATGCTTCGTCGAGGACCACTCGCAAGAATTTAACCCTATGCAGACTATATCGAAGGGTTGAAGAGTCAGCAGTGTCTTAGAGAAGAGTCACTATCCACCAGATACTCACAGCCCAGACTCGTTCTTTAACAGCTCGGCCTTGTAGGCTTCTTTCTGAGAAGCAGTCACTAGCTGAGTAGGCGGCACGCACTTCGGATAGCTCTTCGATATTTCATGATACCTTGGGTAGCAGGGTTAGCAAGGGTCTCGGAGCTATGGGGAGCGGTAGCTTACGTTGTCAACACAATGTCTGCACTCGCCAAGAGGTCCTCGCTCTCGTTGCTGTTGACCCGATTTCCATGACGATGGTGAATCACGAGCCCTATGCCGTGCTTGGACTCGCGCCTTGTCTGGCAATGCGCTCGAATCTCCTGGTCCCACTGTGCGATGAGAGCTGGCGCAGCTACGATCAACGTCGCTTTCAGCTTCGATCCCGGAGCTGGCCTTCCGTTGACAATGTTAGCCAGCATCATGATCGTCTTTCCCAAGCCCATCTCGTCGCAGAGAAGGCCGCCCTTTGGCTGAACGGAGCTGTTTTCTCTCTGACGCATAAATCTAACGAATTTGTTAGCGAAAGTCTCAAACATTTGACAGCAACGTGGGGATCAATACCCGACTCCCATGATCTGATACGGTTTCAGAGATGTTCGCACACCTTTGATGAGGAAGTTGCCACTACCATCAGTAGTCGGGCTCACGCTGCCCTGGCCTGTGAACGACTGTATAGCCTGATCGTGGTGGGTTGAATGATTAGCAGTGCCTCAGAAGGACGAGGAGACTTCACCACTTACTTTTGTCAAGAACTTAACATCATGTTTGGCCACTCCTGTACTCTCCTCCGGCACGCTGGCCATCAATTGCTTGAGAGCAGCGTCGCGACCGCCTTTCTTGTAGTCTTTGAACTTGGGCTGGCTCGGCAGACCGGCCACAGCAGCAGTGTCGCCAAAGACATCAGCTCCGTATAGAGAAGCCAGGTTGGTTATGCCGACCCCGTTGTGCTTCTTGCCCTTGGGATTCGTCTTCGCAGGCGCTTTCTTCGGGTTGGCTGCCTTGGCAGCTTTGGCCCGCATGGCCTTGACGGCATTGTCGACGCCTCCTTCGAATAGATTGGTACTGAGTGCCTTCTGAGCCTTCTTGGAGGCAGCAGTCTTGGCTTTTTTGGCGGGAGGGCCTTCTTTCTTCGCAGTGCCGCGCTTCCGCTTCGCAGTCTTCTCGACCAGCTCCTCCCCTTCGTTCTCGCTCATCTCAATAGGTGGCGGGGCCACGGAAGTATCGCTCATGGCTACGAACAAGCCTTCATCATCGGAGAGTGCTTGCTCGTATTGACGGTCGGCCTCGGCCTTACGCTGATGCGCTGAGTACTCTGCTTCGAGCTTGATTATCTTGATTTCCTCTTCGATTGAGATATCATTCGAACGTTTCCGACGATTGTACTCCGCCTTAGCACTCTGATATCGGGTCTCGATGTCATCAACCTCCGGCTCCGGAATCGGAGAGGCTGCAACAGAGAGATCGTCGTCCACAAGCTTGGCCGGTTGAGTAGCGCGGAACTTCTCGGCAAACCGCTTCTGCAACGCCTTGATCTGATCGTAGGTAGCAGCCTGCGTGGGGACCTCCGAAGCGGCCTTCTCGAAGTTCGGAGCCGTCTCCATGGCCACATCGGTGCCGACAGGGTTCGCCGAGACTCGCTGGGTTTTTGGAGATGGCTTGCTCGCCGGTGCTGGCTTCCTGCGATCGTTCTCGAACGCGGCCATTTTGCTGGAGGTGTGGTAGTGTGTGACGAGATGATGAGTGTGTGATGGGTTTTTGGGAGAGGTTTGTGGCGAGATGGTTGATGAGGTTGTGGTTGATGGGGGTGTGAGAAGAGTGTGTTGGTATGTGAGAGGACTTGTGTTGTTAATTGAGTCAAAGTATTGAAGGTCGAAGAAGGTTGAAGACGGTTGAAGTGTGTGAGAGTGGTGTCGAAGTGAAAGGTTGAGAGGAAGAGTCGAGTGGTAGATATAGGGAAGCTCTCGGATGGGCCACCTGCACGTGAGCTGCCCTCCGAATGAGGAAGGAGCACAGAGCCCGGGCTGCAGGTGAATCACGAGCAGCAGGAGCTCCTGGGTGTGGGAAATATCTTCCCCGGTGAAGGGCTGCTATTTGGCGCTAGTCGCTTTAGGAAGGAGGTTTGCTGGTATGTGTTTGCTGGTATGGTAGTGATGATAGATGAGAAGGTGTCTTGGTATGTTGGTCAAGGATGGAGAAGGCAAAGGGGTGTGAGAAGGTTGGTGTTGTGGAGAGAAAGAGGTTGGGAGGAGACGAGTCCTTATATACTTATCCCGTGGGCTCGAGCTCGACTAGCGCGGCTGCAGCTCGATGTGGAAGGAACGAGTAGCACCACGTGACGGTCCAGTGAAGGTCAGACGAAGGCCATGTGACAGGAATAGGCAAGCACGTGGTGGGCCCAAGTGAAGGCAAACACCGCCGCTTCTCCAGAAGAGCTGCGAATCTCACGGTCAGATTGGGTGGTACGGCAGCACGAGAGTCGATCCGAACGGAGAGGGGGCGCTCCGGAACAGGCAAGCTGATAACGAAGATCAGACGGCTCTCGGGCCTCAGAGGGTGTGGATCAGCCTCTCGTCGAGCATCAGGGCGGCGAGACGCAACAACGGAGACTGTAGTGGCGGTATCGGAGGCATTGCACTCGAAAGAGACACTTTTATGTGTTCGTTGGGCTAGTGTCTTGAATTTTGTCTACCACTTCCGCCTCCCGCCACTGCCGTCGTCAAAGTTTTGACCAGTCCTCTCCTTCTCCATCCTTGCATCGAAGTCTCTCTGGGCTTCCGATCTTGCCAATTGCTTATCTTCATCGCCCCGGGAGAAGCTGAAGCTGTCGTTGCCAGAGTTAGAGCCTGTGTCGGGTTGTGATCGTGTACCGCGTGGGTTTGACGCCTGGTTTCCGGACATAGCGTCTTTCCGTAGGCGATCCCAGGAGTTGCCGCTCGATCTCGAGGTCTGCTGCTCGGGCCTTCGACTCGTAGACGTCCTCGCGCCTTCGTCCGCACCCTGACTTCCACCATAGCCACCCTGCTGCCCATGCCCATAATCCGGCTTCGCCTGCCGATCATCCATCAGCCCAGTATCCGCCGGCTCTTGCATGAGCTCCGCCTCAAACGCTGCACCACTCGGACTCATATCACCATCACCCTGCCCGACCCTCCTCTGTCCCTGTCCCTGGCCTTGGTTCTGCTCCCTAGCCTGCGCCTGCCTCTGCACCCCCCTCCTCTGCCTAGCCATCTGCTCCGTCTCCCCCATCCTCGCCCCCTCCCCACTATTCGCCACATCCCCCGGCCGCGGCAACCTCCCCCCCTCCTGCTGCCGCTTCTTCAAAGCCTCCAGAAACTCCTTCAACCGCGGATCGTTCATCCGCCCGGCGATAGACGTAGTAAGCGCATAACTCCCAAAGAATACCTGCCCGAGGAACGCTCCGATAAACCAGTACGCGCCTACCCGTGAGAAATTCCACGCCGACCGCGCGAATTGTCCTCGTAAAGGACCAAACCGATCAGGCGAGAAGCGGGAGCCTTCTTTCATTGGCGTCCAGCCCGGGAAGCGGAACCGCTCGCCTCGACTGCGGTAGGCGAATAGCGATGCCACTGAAACCCCAACCGGCGTCCCATACGACCCAAGTCTTAACGCTTTACCCAGATGCCACGCGAACGCCTCGACTTCGTCTTGCTTTACGGGCCGTTGGAGGACTTGCGCGCCCATGGTAATGTTCTGGGAGACAGTTTTGGAGATTGTGCGGGCGTAGATTGCGTTGGCGGGGACGAACAAAGGGCGAGGGACGTCGGACATGTTGATGTAGATGGGTGGGACGTTGGGCTGGTCGAAGCGGATGGAGGAGCTGTCGCTTGTGGGGTGGTAGTCGCCGTCATTATTGCTCGAGGCGTAGGGGTCGATGTCGGAGGTGGGCAGGGAGTCGGAGAAGGGGGAGGGTGCGGAGGCGGAGGTTGCTTCTTCTAGGACCATTGTGGGCGGTGTTGTTGGGTGTTGAGTATGATCAATGGCAATATGCTCGGAGTGTGTAGGAAGTGTCGAACACAGTGGTGTTGTCTGGGGAAAGCTGAAGCTTGGGCCTTGCATGACCGCATCATCCAGCTTACATTCACTTCAATCTAGCACTCACGTGTCACTCTTTCCTCATGCAGTGACTGCTCTATTTCGGGTCCACACGAGTCGCAGTAAAGCCAAACCACACCACAATGTCAAGGCTAGCTTCAAAATGCCACCGACAGACGAAGAAGCAGCCCTATCCGCCATCGCCACCCTAACCACCCAACTATCAGACTCCCAAAACTCCGCCCAATCCCAAATCAACAACATCCTCTCCTCCCCAGACCCCTTCCTAGACATCCACACCCTCTTCGCCCACTACAACACCCTCTACTTCCGCTCCCTCCTCCTCCCCCAAGTCGAAGTCTCCTGGTCCCCCCGCCTCACCCTCTGCGCCGGAATCTGCGAACTCGTCCGGAACCCCTTAGACAACAACAAATACACCCGCATCCGGCTCAAACTCTCCGAGCCTCTGCTCAAGTACCGGCCGCGGAGCGATGTAGTCAACACCCTCTTGCATGAAAGTATACATGCTTACTTCTTCATCACGACCTCATGGCGCCACGCGAGAGGAGACGATGGGACGGGACATGGTAACGGGTTCTTGTTGTTGGCGGATGCGATTAATGGGCACGGTGGGTATGAGGTAACGGTGTTTCATACGTTTCATGATGAGGTGGAGTCTTATCGGACGCATGTATGGCAGTGTGATGGGCGATGTAAGACGCAGGCGCCGTTCTTTGGGGTGGTGAAGAGGAGTATGAATCGTGCGCCTGGGAAGAGTGATTCCTGGTGGGCAAGGCATCAGGAGGAGTGTGGTGGGGTGTTTGCGAAGGTTGCGGAGCCCGAGTTGAGTAAGGCGCAGGTGGAGAGGATGGGTGGGTTGAAGAGAGCTGGTAGGCAGAGGAACAAGATTGATGGTTGGGTTGGTAAGGACAAGGCTGCGACTGTTAACGAGAAGCTCCCTGCAGAGCGTCAAACCGACCCGCCCATGCAACGGAATGATAGCGACCCGGACGTGTCTGGAGTGGCGAAGAAGGTGAAGCTGTCAACAGTGAGCTGTCCAATATGCAATAAGGACGTATCCGAGGATGCTATCAACGACCATCTGGACACTCAGCACCCGCCTTGACCAACGGAGCCTACTTTTCCAGTCTCAATACCAAAGCCACCCGTGCTTACGGCGGAAATGCCTCACTGGCGTTCAAGTCGCCTGTGCCCTTCAACAGCAACTGCTTCTCCTTCTTCAGCCCCGCCACAAACTCTGCCGAGACATTCATCACACTCTGCACCACTCCCGATGGCGTCAGCGCCAACCACTGGCTCAGACTGATATCCTGGACCTTGTCACTCTTATAAATCTCCACCCACTCCAGTGTCTCTGTGGGCGAGGTGTTCACGATGTAGTGACCGCTGTTATCCGGGAATACTGCAGTATCGCCTGCGGAGAAGTCGAAAGTACGAGCGATGCCTCCGCCCATGAACACGCTGGCTCGAGCGGTGCCGGCGTGGAAGTAGAGCCATTCTTGTGCCTGCTCAACATCAGATGGGACACCGCTACCAACGGAGGAAACGCCGACTTACATTAGGATGCCAATGCAACTCTCTCAACCCACCCGGCTCAAGCGTAACAAACGCAGCAGCAATCGTCGTCGAAATCGGAAACGTAGTCGAATCAACCACCCGAAACGTCCCACCACCTCCCGGCACCGCCTCCGCAGCATTGTCCCTCGCAACATAAACATACGAGTTATTCCCCGTCAACGCCTCATTCTCCGGCGCCGAAACCGCCGCATCACTAATCGTAGCGTTCAGGATATACGGATCCGTCTCCGGCAGGTTCTCGAACACCGTCTCGTTCACCCCAAAGTTTTGCAGAACAATATTCAGCGGTGTATGCAATATCCAGTCATCGACCATAAAAGTGGTCCCGACTTTGTCGAAGTCCCCGTCGTCGAAGGCGAGCAGGTACTCGTTTTCGTCGTCCAAGCCTTGGATAACGTGGGCTATGCCTTTGGGAAAGTACCAGACGTCGCCGGGGTTGAGCTCGGAGACTTGGTAGCGGCCGTCGGCGTCGACGGCGGAGATGAGGATGCGGCCTGCGTAGAGGAAACCCCATTCGGCCTGCTCACTGTCAGCAAACCTTCATTGAGTAGGGGAAGAGATGAGGTATCAGTCCTACCACCCGATGCCAATGCAGTTCTCGGATCGCACCCTTCTGCAAATGCTGCTGTGCCGCCGCAATGTCTGTGCTGACTGGCAGATCTGTGATTACCTGCTCTCGCACCCAGCCGCCGGGCAGGAGTCTGGTGCGAGAATCCGAAAACCTCCACTTCAGATTCGGTACCTACGCAAGCATACCAGTCAGCAGATCTTCCTGGACTTCCAACTCCAGGATTGGAGACGACATACAACACCATTATCCGTACTCTCCTCCCCCAAATTCGCCTGATTCGCAATATCGACCTCTGGATTCGTGCCTCCCAATATCGGAGCGCCTTTGCCGGACGAAGACTGGGGTTCGCCGTGCTCAAACCCGTATCCCGGGGACGAGTCTTGTCGTTTCTGCCGTGGTACGGCTGCTTCTGCGGCGCAGAACAGCGCTGGGAGGAGGTGGAGGAGCTTCATGGCTACGCTTGAACAGTAAGACCTACATCCGCATGTTCGCTCATGGCGGCATGGACTCGCTTATAGAGCTTCCCAGCGATCGTCGAACATTCATGGCGTCATCCCATCGAGCTCGTCCGTGGCGCGTGGGTTCCTGCGTGCTTCTGCACGCCTCCAACCCATCGATCCATTGATTCGTAGAGCTCCCGAGACGAGGGCACGATCGCAGCAGTAGTCCCGTCTTGGTATACACCGATCGACATCGATCGTCCGCCATAGGAAGCTTCCACAGCGGAAAAGCATCGCTTGCATGCTTCTTTCACGTTCCGCACGGCGGGAAAGATTTGAGAAAAGCGATTCGTGATATGGCGACATGGCTTGGCCTGCCTTGGCTGCATGAGGTCGATCGATGCTTCATCGAGCTTGAGCGTCCCGATAGATCGTTTCCGATACAGGCGGCGCAGAGAGGTTCTTGTAAATGTTCGTTTTCGTAGCTACATAGCTGCTGAGTGGCAATCTATCGCTTCACCTTGGTAGCCAGTCTAATCAACGAGCCATGAACACCGTTCTCCACCCTTCTGTACCGTGGTCCGTGTGCATTCTAAGCCCTCCTTGATAGCCATCTGTTGAGAACGCCAGAGTAATGCAGCCATACCATATCTACACCATCGCCTCAAACACCAAGCCAGTCTTGACCACCACCCGCACAGAATATCGTCCGCCATGGTCCCTCACTTGTCAAGCTTCAACATCACATACGGAACATCAAAATCATCACCGGTAGAGTCGTAAACAAGGATCTCCAGAATGACGTTCCTCTGATGCGCTGGGATCTTGTTCTTCTGCATCATTTATTGAGCTTCAACATCACAAACGGCACCTCCACGTCCTCCCCGCTCGCGTCGTCGCACGTGATCTCGAGGATGACGTTCTTCTGATGGGTCGGGATCGGCTTCCTACTCACCGTCTCGACGAGCTCGGATAACCTGTTCACCGTTAGCACCCAGGCCCACACTTCTCATGTCAGGATAGAAATCCACTTACTTCATCTTCAACCGATCCGGATTCCTGCGGAAACTCGCATACAGCAAACTAACCCCCGAACTCATCATCGTAATCTCCAACCCCTTTGCCGCAAAATCATCCACAAACTGCTGCAACGTCACATCCTCCGTCTCAAACCGATCCCACAACTTATCGATCACCACCTCCCCCTCCGGACCCTGGTACTTGCCCTTCGGACTCGCGATCGGCTCGCTGAACCCAAAGAACGGCAACGCCAAGTTCACGAACCCGTTCTTGTACTGCTCGATATCCGTCTTCCCGTCCACGATCTTGTAAAGCTCGAAGATGACAAGACCGGTGACCAGAGCGGTGGTCGTCGCGATGGCGGGGATGATCTTGCCGGCGATGAATTTCGTCTTGTGGCGGTCCGCGGTCACGATCTTGTAGTTCTCCGCGCGCAGGTTGGAGGCGGCGGTGATGAAGTCGATGTGGAAGTTCGTGTCGTCGTCTTTTTCGAACTCTACTGGTGCGAGGCGGAAGGTTCCTAGCGTCTTGGGTTGGGGCAGTTGCTGGGCGATGGTGTCGAGGCCATCGAGGTCGGAGTCGCCGGCGCCCGCAGCGTTGGGGTCGGGCTCTTTGTCGTCGGCTTGGATCTTGACGCCTGGGTCGGGCTTGAAGTCGGGTACGATCATGTTATCGAGGGTGGAGAGGATCTGAGTGCGGTCGGAGGTGGGGGTGATGTTGTAGTTGAAAGCGCGGAGGTTGGCGCCGGCGAGGACGAATGTGTAGTGGGTAGCGTCGTTGGGGTCGAAGGTGAGAGGGTCGGGAGCACGCTTGGGGCCGGACCAGAAGGGCTGGCCGGAGGATGTCGTGGAGTCCTTCGGGAAGTTGAAGAGGAGTTGCTGGATCGCGTTGTTGTACTGCTTTTCGAACTGCATGCGGGCCCACTTGATGCAGTCTTCGAAGTTCTCCGGCTTCTCGGTCACGAGGTAGTCGCGAAGTGTCTCCAGTGTTTGCTTCTCGTTGCCAGACTGCTTGAGCGCGCTGCCGAGATAGTCCTTCTGCGTAAGGTAGGTGTTGACAATCTCTGGTGGGCCAGCGAAGTACGTGTGGAAGAGATCCTTGGCCCATGCAATGGTGTGGTTGATGTTGTTCGGGAAGGAGCGCAATGTGCACATTGGGAACGACTGCTCAGGCGGGTCTTGCGAGCTGGAGTATGACTCGGTCTCACGCGGTAGCACGACCTGCGTGTTGCCCTTCGTCCCGAGAGTACCGCTGTCGAGAAGTGGCTTGCGGAAGAACACACATCGCCTGTCAACGTACGTCCTGGCGTCGACATTGTCGAGCGCGTTCGTCACGCCATCTAGCGCCTCCCAGAAGTCTTCGTTGAATACCTCCTCAGTCTCCTGCGACACACGATCCTTCAGCATCGTGATGTGGCCGTTGAGGTCTGGGTTCATGGCCTGCACGGCCTGCGAGGCACACTCGCTCTTGCGCTTGCCAACGTCCTTTGGTCGGAACAGGAATTGCCGGTTGAGATTGCTCCTCTCGATCTGGTCCATGTCTGTCACGCTGATCTGGCCGTCCGGTCCAGTTGCAAGTCCGATCATAGCCCAGTTCTTCAGCATCTCGCACCCGATAGCACCAGCACCGACCAAGAATTGCTTGACATTGCTGAGCTTGTCCTGGTACTCCTTGCCGAACACCGCAATCTGACCATCGTATCGTGTGCCGAGAGGCTTGCACTGCTCTTCGCTGCGGGTGGTGGAGGTCGGTAATGACTCAAGCGAGTCGAAGTAGAGCCACTGCTTGACCGGATGGAACTTTCCAGACACAGATTTGAGCACCTCTTGCGCCGCCAGACCACCGAAGAACGCTGCCATGGGTGACAGATCTCCGCGAGCCTGATATGACAGCTCTTTGATGATCTTCTCGTCCAGCTCAATCTTCTCTTCACCCTTCCCAGCCAGCTCTTGTGCCAACTTCAACACCTCTGCAGCATCTGCATCGTGGTGCGGCCGTGGCAGACCTCCATGCTTCTCCGCAAACGCATGAAGCGCCTGAACACCCACATGCAACTGTCCCGGCCTGTTAAACTTGGCAAAGTCCGAGATCAACTGCTCTGGCTGCTTCAACTGCTGGCTGAACGGCTCAAAATCCATGATCTTCGGCATCTTGACCTGCGTGTACAGCCCACCACGCTTGTACTGCCCCAACCCCGACACATCGCCAATTGAGAACGTGTATGGCCCCTTCACCGTAATCTTGCGAGGCGTCCCATCATTGAGACCCTCCATCCCCTCCACCTCGGAGAATGTAACGAAATCTCCATCTTCCAGCCCATGCCTCGTCTCATCCAGCGCGGACACTAGCCCTTCCGAATCCACCCCGGCCACAATTCCGTTGAGCGGGTTCTCGCCAGTCGGGTCACCGCACGTGAAGTTCTTCCCGAAATCCGTAAACAGATACCCAAACAGCCCATACGTCTCAGCAATCACCACAAATATCCCGTTCTGATGACAGTAATCTGCGATCGCCACTTGATCCTTGAGCGTCGTATCCGTAAGCACCACCACCTGATACTGCTTCAACTGCGCTAAATCGCTCGTCAGATCCTTGCCCGGATGCACCTTCACCGGCGTATACGGGTTCAGCTCCGAGACCCTAGGCGCCGTGACCTCCGCCCTCGCCTTTCCCACATCTTGCGGGTGCAGAAAGAATTGGCTGCTCAGATCCTGAATAGCCGCCGGCTTGGGATCGAACAGCGTCAAGCTCTTGACACCAGCGAGGGCGATGTTCTTGGCAATCTCCACGCCCAGGCCACGCATGCCGACGACGAGGATGCGGGAGGAGCCCATGCGTTTCATGGCTTCGTGGCCGAGCACGTAGAGCTGCCGGCTGTAGAGGCTCTCGTCGATCTCGCCGTTTGCCGCATCTTGCTTGAGCGAGTCGATGTCCATGCTGCCGTTGCCGTTGCCGTTGCTGCTGCCGTTGAGGTCGGTCATGGCTTTCTTGTGTTGATGCTGATTGCCCACTGGCTCCTCGCCGGAAAGACGACGTTTGGTACCCAGCTTGCCTACGGTGGTGGGTGTTGTGGGAAGAGTCAAGTGCTTGAACAGGACGTGATGCAGAGAACGCTAGACGGAGGCTGTGCAAAGGACAAGTGTCATGAGATGGGAGGTGGAGCTTTTGTAAGCCCTCAAGGTTGAGGTGTTTGAAGGTGTAACCATGCGCTAACCACATGTTTTCACTAAACCCTGTTTAAGGTTTCAGCCAATCACAGTTAAGCAAATGAGTTCATCCTCACCCATACTGCCAACACTCCAACTCCTTCTCCAAATCAAACCCGCCCCCAAACTCCATATCCACAACATCATTCAACGGCACCGTATCCTCCCGCCCATCCCCCGTACTAGGATATCGTGCTCCTACCGTCCTGTTGCTTTCTATGCTCCTCGTAAGCTCTTCCCTCGGTCGTGGCGATCCCAATGGCGTCTTCCTATTCCACCCCGCCTGACAATACGAGCAAGGCAGTTCGACGACGATATTGTGGTTACCGTGTACGACGGTGAAACACTCCCTGTTATTTTTCCCGGTGGGGCAGCGCTCGATGGGTAGGAATTCGCCGTGGCCGCAGGAGCACCAGATTATTTCTTGCATGCACATGATGAGTGAGAAGGGTGGTAGTCTGGTGATGTTATGAACTGACGGTAGGGAGAAAGATAAAGAAGGCTCATTCTCCGAGCTGCAAACAGGACAAATGCTGCTGTACCACCGGATGTATTGTTTGCTCCATGATTTGATTATATGAGATACTACCATAGCCAAGCATGATATGTCTGCTAGAGTTTCGACGCCGGAGATTGCTCTAAGAAGCATACACCGTCTGTGTGTAGACCACCGTTACAAAGGTGGTCATGGTGGGCAGCTCAATCGAAGGCGGCGGCGGCGGCGCAGCGCTCTCCGAGACAGCAATAGTAGCATAAGTAGCCCCCGCCGACCAGCTCGCCTCCGATATCGTCTGCGAGATCGTCGTCAAGAGCGAGCTCTTGATCAAGTCGGCTGCCTGGCCGCACTGTCAGCTCTCCGCGTTCTAGCTAGAGGTGATGCCACTACAGTGACTGATAACCTGCTCCATCCCTGACAGAAGCAGGGGGACTTTGCACTCACCTTCTCCGCAATACCATAAACAACCGCCTGTAAATGTGCCGCCGGCAACATCGGAATAACGCTCGAATCCACCACTCGCAAATTCTGAGTACCATAGACCAGCAGCTCCGGACTCACCACCCCGCCCAACTCGAACGGCATCATCGCGCAAGTGCCGCCAGGATGATACTCCGTCTGCCATCTCGAGTGCATATACGAAGTGATTTCCTCCTCGCTCGCGTCCATCGGCGGGAACCGCTGCGCTGGGTTCATCTGAGACAAGCTGTTGGTGTACATCAAGCGTTGATTGAAGTCCATAGCCGCCTGTAGCACTTGCAGATCGATCGGATTGCTTCCATATCGTGGATCGATAATGGGAGGATCGAATGGCCTGCCGGAGCTAAGAGTGACCGTGCCGCGCGAGAAGGGCCGCATGTTTGCTACGGTGAGGACGCCGTCGTTCGCGTTGATGATTTCGTAGGCGGCTCGGGTGAAGTCTCCGAGGGCGCGGGCGAGCATTTGCTGCTGCGCGGCGTAACCGGCTAATATGGAGCTGTCCACGCCTGTGAGAAGGTATTGCTGAGGGGACTGTGCTGCTGCTGCGTCTGGGATGGCTGTGGAACCGTTCACGACGTATGGCAGGGCCGGGAAGGCGACACCGTCTATCGCTCCTGCTGTGAGAGGCCCAGTGTGGTTGGTCCAGTATTCTTCCCATGCTGCGGAAGCAAACGTTTCGTTGTGCGTGAGCATTGTTGGATTCGGATAGGTGGCGTTGTAGAAGGGGTACCAGCACCATACTTGGCCATGACTGTTCTCCGCGTTAGCAAATATCCATGTGGTACCGAGGGGGGATGAAGTACTCTTGCAGGTTGTGCCCAACTCCGGGAACGTCAATATTGAGCGGTATGCCCAGCTCTTGCAGCGTACTTGCGGGCCCTATGCCTGAGAGCATAAGGAGTTGCGGCGAATGGAGCGCACCTGCAGCGACAACCACCTCGCGGCTTGCCCACACAATCTGCCGTGGTGCTCCAGCATTCGCAGCGATCTCCACGCCAATAGCCGTGAGCGCGTTGGGGCTGCTGTACCACTGACGTTTAGACAGCAACTTGGAGAACCTTGTCCAGAGCCTTTGGACCGGGCCGTCTTGGTCGATAGAATCCGTGAAGTTTAAGGTCGTAGTACCGCCGAAGATGCCGGTTGGTATGCCAGGGTGCCCTCCGTCGCCATCAGAGTCGTCTCCAACAAGCACCTCGCTGGCCATAGCGTTCCTTGCCCTTCCATCGAACAGTATCTGAGTCACAGTCTGTCCTGTAGAGACCCATAGGTTCGGTCGATCGATGTACGGGTCGTAGTACGCTCTCCGAGCTGAGGACCGCTCCTCAGTTTCTGGGTCCAAGTTCATCGGCAGGAAAGCAGCCCCAGCTACGAGACCGGTGTTTGGATCGTACGCGGTTGGTACGCCAATCTCGTTAAGCGCATCGAACAATATGCTACTCGAGTTCCAGAAAAACTTCGGAAAGCTCACATTCACAGGCCCGAGATGGCCATGAACGTCAGGGTACTGCTGAATCCCGAAGCGGTCGGCGATCTCCTGCGAGAAGACTGGGGTGTATGTCTCGCTCTTCTTAAAGTAGGGTAGCAAGTCGTCCCAGCTCCAGCCAGGATTACCAAGGTCGACCCAGTCTTGATAATCGCCTTGGCCACCTCGATTCCATAGCATGCCGTTCAGTATAGTACCACCACCCAGGGCTCGACCCTGGGGAATGCTCCTTGCGGCGCCGTCCAGATATATCTGCGGCACGGTAGACAGGTTCCAGTCGTATGCGCCGCCGATATCGTTTCCGATGAATGCAGGGATCTCGACCGTAGGCTCGCCACGATCTGCTGGGCCCGCTTCGAGCAGTAGCACATTGATATTTGGATCCTCGGAGAGCCGATTTGCGACGACAAGGCCGGCTGGGCCGCCGCCAACGACGATGTAGTCGTAGCTGGGCAGCAGTGGTGTATTGAGCGGCAGGGAGAGGGCAAGGGTCGCGAGAACGAGGTATTCGAGCATTGTGGTCGGTGTCGTTACAGCGCATCTCTGGAGTCCGATCCGATGAGATATGATGAGATCGCGCACTGCGTTGCCATGAGGACCATCGCTACCGCGGAGAACAGGTAGTCGAGACTGAATCGTCATCTCCCCTTCCTGCTTGATCAACGTGGTTGCCGTCCCGGACCTCTAGGCAATCGCCGATAGTGGGTGCTCGGAAGGAAGCATCCTGGACGATGTGGTAGTTTTAGCATCTCCAGGTTTCAATCGATGGATCGTTGTTGTAACATGTCCGATCTGGTTACCGAAAGGACCATTGCTGCCGCGGAGAACTGGTAGTCGATGCCTGCAACTCGCATCACCATCTCCAATCGCCGCTCGGTTGAGTAGGTCCGGGTGCTGATAGCCATTACCTTGTAGCTGGATCCTGTTCTCGGAGAACGAAATTGTGGTGCTTTATACCTACAGAAGCTATTGTGGTAAGCCACTGTGCTGAGCAAAGGGCGAGATGCAATAGCTGTTTCTCCGTGTTGCGATTCACTCCTCGCAGTCATGACAGCTTGAGTAATAGCAGTCACATGATGTCGCCGCAGGAGAAGGTTGCCATGCTGGGTACCATCGTATACCCGGTCCATCTCGGAGATCGACAGTCACCGAGTCGATAGGCTTGCTCTCATCATTGGCAGCCCTCGTATGTTTTGTTACTGGAGAAGCTGCAGGATAACTGGCTGTGTATCTGTCTGGTCCGGGTGCTTTTCCATCATTGATTCCTTCTTGGGTGAGCTATGGTAGGTATCAGTAGTAGGTTTTCCACACAAGAAACGGAGAGGCTGCCAGGAACCTCTTCAGGCGAGTAATCTGGAAGAGTAAAGCTCATTCTGGTAGAAGTCGGTTCACAGGATGATGCAGAGAATCCACCTTTGGCTGCCTTCATCTGCTACGTTCACTAAATCGTCAATATATACAATGTAGTCTTTCGTACCCAAATTTCCCAACGCCGCGCAAACGATGCAATGACATAGAAGTTTCGTAAAGAGAAAGTCCAGGACGTGTAGTCCTCAAGAATTGTTCGACATCCGGCTGTTGGCAAGCTCGTACCGAGCAGGGGGGTGTGAAGGCGAGTCGAGCTCATGCCGCGGCGACACAGGTCCCACCTCCTTGTTCTGCACCTGTATCTCTGCATTCTTTTTCATCACCTCGTACCGCTCCATGAACGACGGTGGTGCGCCCACCTGAAGAGTCCCCATCGTCTGCCCGCTGCCTCTTCTGCTCGCTATTGTGCTTGCCTGCGTGGCTCGAGATGTCTGCGATGATCGGTCCGAGAAGGCAGGGTTTGATCGGACCGGTGGTGAAAAGGTGAAGTCGTCCTTTTCGATCTCATCGGGAAGCCTGTACATGAGCTTTGGTTTGCTGAATCGTCGCTGTTCTCGTCTAAGGAGGAGGAACATAACACCGAGTGCCAGTAGGAGAGGTATGGCAATGCCGATTGCGACGCCGGCTAATACGCCGACTGAATAGCCATCTGAGGACGGTACGCCGGATGGTGTTGCTGTTTCGAGTGATGAGCCGACGAGTTGCGCGATCTGGTTCGGTCGAAGAACGATGCCCATATCATTAGGTAGAGAGAAGGTATTCGTGTCGGTTCGGCAATCGGTGGTGTTCATGCCGCATACGAAGGTGTTGCTGATGTCGCCGCTCGTGCATGGTGTGATAACCACTTGGCTGGATGTGTCCACTGTCGCAAGCACATAGAGTTAGCCACGACCCTGCCTATGGCATCATCACCACCACATACCAGTCTTGCAGTACCCAGCGCATGCTTCGCTACCCCATGTCTTGTCTGTGCAACTCCCTCTCGTGACCAACCCCCCATTATAGCACAATCCTCCTGCCAGACAGAACGAGTCTGAACTGCAGCATGATGAGTCTGCCGCTCCTCCATCGCACGGCACATCGTTCGAAGGTGTCTTCCCGTCAGGATAGTAGCACGTCTGCGCGTTCGTGAAAGCAATCAAAAGAGTTGCAGCCGGTAACAACCGGCGAATAAAGAACGACATCCTCATATAGAGGTATAAACGAATGTAAGGAACGTGGGTTTGAAGGAGAGTGGTGAACAATGAACGAGAAGTTACAGATTGAAGAGAGTACAGTCGTCAGCCAGACATGTCTTTGCGCTCACAACGGTGAAGGTGGTCTCGAATACGGCGTCCAACCAACGGCGGGCCTAAATGGGAAATGATGTGGCGCCGTTAGAGTTGGTTTGAAGGATTCGCAATTTCCGCCCGCCGGATGTGGCATTGCTTGGGCTTTAGCAAGGCCGAACACGTTGTTCACGCGTGCATTCGGTGTCGTTCGTGTTGATTGCGAAGGAAGAAACGATTGAACGATGAAGAGGGAAGGAAGGCCTGATGGGAAGACTCGGCCACGCGGCCCGCGTCTGCTCAATTGCAGTACGTAGAGTATGCGCATACCTTCCATCACCACAAACGTCTTGGAAACGGCGAGAGTCAAGATGTAATGGAATCGATAGAATACAGGCTACGGACACGATTCTACACCATTGCAGTCGTCAACTAGTAAACATGCCATCGTGAACTCATGAACGCCTTCAACCACAATCAACGCCACCGCTACCACCTCACACCGTTCCTTTTGATTCAGTCCACTGCTAGCTACTCCTAACATACCCCGAAGAAGTGAACTTCCCAACAGTCGTAGTAAGCTGAAATGTCTCTGTCACAGCTTCATACGCTGCGCCCTCCAGCGAGAACAAGAACGCGGTCAAAACCGCTTTGCCTTTCGGGAGGGTCGCCGGGATCTGGATGTGAGCAGTGATGTTGCCGACAATGTTGCTGTCGTCTGGGCCCAAGTACTTGGACGTCAGGAGCTGGCCAAGCGACTCTGGGATTGCGGTACCATGCTCAATGCCGAAGGCGATGGCGACGTTTTGGATGGACTGGATGTAGTTCTCCGCCATGATGTCGACTACGGCTGTGGAGCCGGCGGCGACAGTTTTGGGAGCTGCGATGCCGACGATACGACCGGAGGCCGTGGAGGAGAGGACGGAGAGGGCGGAGGCGAGGACCGCTGCGGTACGCATTTTGCTTGCTGGTTGTGTAGGCAGGAGCTGGCGTTTTGAGAAGAGTGCTAGAAACCAGTACTGGATGTTCTGGGATGAATTGACAGGGCGGAAGATGTGCTTGGCTGTCGAACGATGATGTAAGGTCTTAGGAGAGATCTGGCATATATATTCTGAAATCACCTCCTATACTTAGCTCTCGTGTTCTTCCAGCGAAACATGATCTGGTGACGTCGACCTCGTGTCCTCATAAATCGCTGCAGTGATCAGTATTCGTCAAATATGATACGAGCTCGGTGTCGTGAGCAGAGAGGGACCGGAAAGTGCTGGACTGCTGAGCTGAGCGTCATTGCTGACATTCATTGCAGAGCAGACTTCATTGGCTCATGAGGACAGTAGTACAGTACTAGAGCCTGGTACTCGGTAGGTTCCTCTGACACGATCAGTGGAGGCGATGCGTGTGCGACGCGTCCTGATGAGGTCGCCGATGCGCGATGCAGTGCCACGATTACAAACGGTAAATTGCCACTTCACAGAAGCGTACAAGAGGATACCACGGGCAGAAAGAGAGAAGTGAGTCTCCGAGATGTGGACAGGGCACGCGTGCCATAGTACCGCTGGGTGTGTCCTCAACAAGAAACGAAAACAGGAAGAACGACAGAAAGATGAAAATGGCAAGAGGTCGTTGCCGGCTTCACAAGAAGTGAGTGATTGGCTGAATTCGACGGGAGCGGCCGGGAGCCTGCAAACCCTTTTCAGACCTCACTTACTCCGAACAAAGTCCCGATGCCGAAAACGACCCGGCAGGTTTCGAGTGCTCAATTTGCCCACCTTTCGACTTATCATGTGTGAGAGCATTGTTCTTGGACGGCAACTCATGAGCAGAGCTGGACAAACCGCTCAGGTGTCTTGCTCCTCATCGCTCGCTCAGCTCGCACGACCTAGAAGGGGAAAGGGGAAAGGAGAAAGCAGGCATGCTTGACCGGTCTAGATGCGAGGCAAGGAAATGGAACTCGAGTACGGTAAAACGATGTGCCTTACGCTACACGCGCCTTACGTGAAGCCATGTCCGGACGAACGAGAGCCGTATGCCTGAATGTTTGCTGCGCAAAATGCGTTCTCGCATCCGCGTGTCATGGCAAAATGCATCAGCAACCAGTCTCCGAGACTTATCGAGGCCGACAAGACAAGAGTTCTTAGTAGTTGCACGAGATGGGTTGCCTCATGGACGCCGTGTGTCCGCAATCTCGAGGGTTTTCCTAGCAGACGGGAGGCCTGGCCGTGGGAAAAGAGCACTGTTGAAGTTGCAACAAGTTGGGGAAGCTTTTGATGGTCTATCGCAGACCCGCGACGTTTGTTCCAAGCTTTTGTGTCGAAGGCTGCAAGAGATGTCCAAGATGACTTGGCTGGCCAAGCTTCCCTGGTCGGATGAGCGAAACTCCTTGCTTACGTTCAAGGCGTCCTTCGGAGGAGTTGGGCGCAATACTATCCCTTTTCGGTCTACGGGTCTCTGCGGTCTGGTGCTACTGGAGGCGTAGTTGTGCGGCCGCAAGTAGTAGTGCTGCGTTTCCAGGGCAAGCGGATGTAGTCGTGTTTGCGCTTGAAAGGCAGAATATGCAGGTCGAGGTCTCGATCGCCAATGGCAAAGCATCGGAACCAAGCCTTATGACGCTTAGCCAAGTCGTTTTGGAAACTTGTAACTCCTCGCGCTAGCTGCATCGCTGGCATCTGACAACATGCGGTCGCCGCTTCATTGCGTCGTTGTTCGCGACAGATTCTGATTCTTCGTTCTCGATTCATATTGATCTGTGAAAACGCTTGCCACAGCTCTGGTCTGCGCCACAGCGATTTGACGACGTCCACGTTTGTGATTGAACGAATGCGATTGTATATCTGATTAAGGTTGTCGATCGGCGGCTCATCGCGTCAGAGCACAGCGCTCCGCCACACCTCATTTCCCACAAAGACCTGGAACTTGTTGTGCAACTTGGCCTAGGGAGAATCAATACCCTTTCCTGGTTTTCCTATCTACCACGACAAGCCTAAGGCTACGATATCGGCTGCCATTGGGGTTTTCGGCGAAGGGCTTGGATTGCATTGGTGAATTGTTGCCCGACAAGCCGACACCAATCGCGAGCGCATTCGCACGTGGTACCCGCATAACACCAACAGCTTGCTGGGAGCAAACCTCAGCTTGTACTCTCTTCAACTTCAGCATCACATACCTCAGTACCTAATCAATCAGTATGCATTCGATCAAAAAGGCGGCGCGGAGGAGCGCGTGGTACGAAGGCGAGGACGACGGTGTGAAGACATATAACCCCTTTGGGCGCGTGAGCAACAAACCCAGGAGGAAGCGGGACGAGGAACAAGGTGGCCTGTACCACGCGAACACTGAGAATGATGTAGGCCCGTCACCTGTCGAAGGGCAACGAAGGCAAGAGTTCTTGGGGGACGATGAGAAGATCAATGGTGTGGCGAAGTCGGGTACATTCCCAGCTGGACCATCAGGCGGCCTCCCACGACGGTCGCACGAGAAATATGAGGAGCCGATGATCGAGAATTCGGAAACGAGCAATGGTAGCACCTCGAAGAACGTGTCATCTGATGACAGCGGTGTGGTGGAGAGATCGGTTGGTCCAGCCGACACCGAGGGCCAGCCGAGGAAGCGCAAGCTGCGCAAGTTCATGCTATGGAAGAAGAGCGACAAGGAGGAGAAGGCAGAGGAGGAGGAGACCGAGGAAGACAAGAAGAGGAAGAACTGGCCGACGCCGACCTTGATGGGTCAAGTTCGCGCAGTCTTCTTATCCTGGATCAATATCCTGCTCATTGCTGTCCCCGTCGGCATCGCGCTTGAGTATGCCGGCGTAAACAAGATTGTCGTGAGTATACAGAATACAAAAGACAACCTGCGTTCGTTCAAGTACTGATCACATTCTAGGTCTTCGTCGTCAATTTCATCGCCATTATCCCTCTGGCTGCTATGCTGTCCTTCGCCACCGAAGAACTGGCTCTATACGTCGGCGAAGTCCTTGGCGGGCTTCTCAATGCAACCTTCGGCAACGCAGTGGAGCTAATCGTCAGCATCATCGCGCTCATTCAACACAAGATCCTCATCGTCCAGACCTCATTGATCGGCAGCATGCTTTCGAACTTGCTGCTGGTCTTGGGCATGTGCTTCTTCCTGGGAGGAATCAATCGCAAGGAACAGTTCTTCAACGTGACAGTGGCGCAAACCGCCGCATCTCTCCTTGCGCTGGCAATCGGCAGTCTCATCATTCCAACTGCATCCAGGATCTTCGCCACTGGTGATGACAGCGGCATTGCACCGACATCACGAGGCACAGCCGTCCTGCTCCTTGTGACCTACGGTTGCTACCTGCTCTTCCAACTGCGCACGCATACCGATATGTACAACGAGCCCAGCAAGAAGGTGCCGAAGAAATCCCGAGGAAAGAAGGCCAAGGGCGATGCCTCGAAGGGCATTGCTGCTATTGGCGCCGGTACTGGCGCTGCAGTTGGTGCTAGCGAAGCCACGAGGGACGACATGTTCTCTGACGAGGAGGAAGGCGAGGTGCCGCAACTCTCCCGCATTGGTGCTCTTGTTACGCTCGCTGGCAGCACCGTTCTCGTCGCCCTCTGCGCAGAGTTCATGGTCAGCGCCATCGATGCCGTGGCGACCTCCGTCCCGGAAGAATTTATCGGCCTCATCCTCCTTCCCATTGTTGGCAATGCCGCCGAGCACGCCACTGCTGTCACCGTTGCTATCAAGGACAAGATGGATCTTTCGATCGGCGTTGCGTGCGGCTCAAGTCTGCAGATCGCACTACTCGTTCTCCCTCTTATGGTCCTGTTCAACTGGTGGGGTCTTGGAGCGCTCCAACCGGGTGATCCGGATTGGATCAGTGCTGAGGCGAGCATCATGACACTTGCGTTCGATGGTTTCCAGGTCTCTGTGCTGTTCATCAGCGTTATTATCGTGAACTACTTGATCCAGGTAACCATATACTTCGAAGCGAACGGACATGCAGACACTGACTCTACTATAGGACGGCAAGAGCCATTGGCTCGAGGGCCTACTGCTCATGATCACCTATCTCATCATCGCCCTCGCGGCCTGGTTCTACAAGGTTTCTGGTCAGGTTGCTGGATAGCCGGCAAGGCGTGGGACACGTGCATTTCTTATGTTGGTGGCTTCGGACCTCAGATTGGCAGCGAGAATGCGAGGGCACGAGCTTGTGGAGTGTGTCCTGGTAGCATCGGCGTTCTATGGGAGGGGTTCTCCCGCGGATGCTAGGGCTGATCGATACTCTAATATGCAAGCGAGGTGCCACTGTTCTGCTCGGGGGAGATATGAGGCCGAGCAAATGATACCCTGTTTCGGGAGGTCTAGTACGTACAGTAGTGTGTTTATTAAGATGGCTTCTTTCTCGTCAGCCTGGTGGCCTTTGGCTACTCTGTGCAAGTCCTGGACGATCATTCCGGTCTTCGAGCAATCTTGTTGGCTATCGATGCCTACGCGTCCGTACGCCTCCGGCTTTGGGTACTCCTGCTGCAGCCTCAAGACCGGTCGAGCGCTGCAAGCACATCTGGCCACGGAGGGGAATAACAACAACACCCGCACGTTGAAGGGCAACTGAGAGCCGAGACTCTGGCTAATCTGGACATATCACCTGTTCTCCGACTTCCGATCTCTGATGCCGCCACTTCCGGATCTTTACAGAATATCACCACCATTTCCGCTTGCTAGAGGACCACAACCCACCCCATATACCGTGGAGAATGCTCTCAAGACCCGCACAAACTGCTTAGAATGCAGTTCCCTCCGTTTCCGATGCACAATGCTGTCAAACAAGGACCGAGGGCACCGCGGGATACCTGTCCGCTCCTCCAGGGGCGGAACCACCACTCAGCTCATTCGGAGACCCTGCAACACCTCGACTGCTGTGTTCCCAACCGTGGGGCCTTGTCAAGACCAGGACGACCCCTGCCGCTCTGTGTGCCGACTGACCCAGCATTGCTTGCGCCCCTTGACATCCATCAACATCTACCACGAGCATAGACTGCCAGGGTTGGAGACGACATGCTGCGAGGTAACGTTCTCCGGGCCCACCTTTGTCTTCACACCACGAGCCTCGCCTGTCAGCAGCACATGCGGGCTTCGATCTTATATGCGACGCCGCCCACACATTCTGTTTGGGCTCCCGTGTCACGTGGGATCGATCGCATTCGCCAGCACGAGCTGGTGTCCCCCGTCGCGCGGACCTCAGAACCGGTGAACCGAAAGCTCCACTTTTCTCTACTGCTCTCTTACGTTACACAATCGTTTTCCAGCGGCTTCTACCGTGTCAATCGCGCCTTGGACCAGGTAGGTTGGTGGATGTACACATTCACTTTCACATGCACCTCTACGGCTTGCTAGCGTCAAATGGAGTTTATTTATAGCACCATCAGATGCCGGTTCGACGCCCTCCACCCATCGCAACTGCCACATGTGACAATCACGAGCTTTTATCGGTACGGCCTTCCGACCATTTTACATTCACTTCCATTACGGCCTACTTCTCCTTCTGGCAACTCCGCAGCAGGACTATATTGGTTATGCATGCACCAACCGTGCACGTGCGTCCGCTATTCCAGCTTGTGTTATTAATCGCGTTATCCTGCTACCCCTTATTTCCCACGATTCCACGTCCTCTCGCTCCAGACTTTCTCCGAAGCTTCTCCGATCTTTTTACCCTACCCTACACTTCTTTTGTCCAACATACAGGTATCTACTCGACTGCCACCACTACTACTACGACCCACCACTACTACGACTCAAGGCGCCTGTCGACCGCGATGACCGTGATGCTGCCACTGCAGGGGTCGACACGGCTTGTAAATCGCGTTGCTGCACACGAGCGGCCAGTTAGCCGTCTTGGCCACCGGCAGAGCCCGCCACGCAATACAGGCCGTCCCCCAGTTCAGGGACGCTTCTCGATCGCGAATAAACTGACGCTTGACACGACGGGTCCCAGGCAGCCTGCCTCGCCTGCTAAGCCTACACGCCGTAGAAAAGAGCCCTGCCTGCTTAAATTGCCAGCTCTCCAACGTTCGATCGTTGATGCTGCCACTAGACAGCCCGATAGGGCCCTCGCCGCCCCGTTCCTCCGCACGAGAGGCCAAGTATTCGGCCAGGCATTTCGGAGAGCGTAGAGCAATGCTTAGCTCATATACCTAAATGCACTTTGTCCCAAAAGAAATCTTGTCTCATGTCCATAGCAGTGTACAGAGTATCAGACCGTTGTGGTGTTCTCGGGGCGAATTAGACTCGACGACCTCAGTGTTGTGATCTTTTGTATACGTATTGTAGTAATTGAACGGTCAGTGCCGTGACCTCGCATAGTTACGACTGTCGCGTGCTCACATCTCCAGACAGCCTCCAAGCGAGCTGTATTTAAGCTTTTGATGTGCGTACGGGCCGCTTCCGGAAACATGTGCCAGGGCAGCCGCAAGCTTCATCGCCCAAGCAAAAGTGACCTTGATGTGTCGAAACGGAACATCTCGCACTTGAATGAAATCGGACACAACCAAGACACACCTCACCTCTCGACACCGCCATTGACGGCCCGACTACGACTTCCCCGCCTCACCTCCACACCCTCAACGACCACAACAACCCCAGCGCCTCCTTCGTCACCAGCGTCACTTTCTTGAACAACAACGTCTGATACGACCTATACCACCCACCCTACCACCTTCACACACCCTCTGACCCCGCCACAATGGAGGCTGCCGCACTCAGGCAGCCGGCTGGCGGTGACACCAACATGGAAGACGCGGGCAAAGTAGAGCACACCCTCGGCACCTCCACCGACCCGCCCACAACGCCCCTCCTCGACAGCTGGATCGGCAGCCTGATGGAATGCAAACAGCTCAGCGAAGAAGAAGTGCGCCGCCTCTGCGAAAAAGCCCGCGAAGTCCTCCAAGACGAATCCAACGTGCAACCCGTCAAATGCCCCGTCACCGTCTGCGGCGACATCCACGGCCAGTTCCACGACCTCATGGAGCTCTTCAAAATCGGCGGGCCCAACCCCGACACCAACTACCTCTTCATGGGCGACTACGTCGACCGCGGCTACTTCTCCGTCGAGACCGTCACCCTCCTCGTGGCGCTCAAGATCCGCTACCCCTCCCGCATCACCATCCTGCGCGGCAACCACGAGTCCCGCCAGATCACGCAGGTCTACGGCTTCTACGACGAGTGTCTGCGCAAATACGGCAACGCCAACGTCTGGAAGTTCTTCACCGACTTGTTCGACTACCTCCCGCTCACCGCGCTGATCGATAACCAGATCTTCTGCTTGCATGGCGGGTTGAGCCCGAGCATCGATACGTTGGACAATATCCGTGCGCTGGACCGGATCCAGGAGGTCCCGCATGAGGGGCCGATGTGCGATTTGCTGTGGAGCGATCCGGATGATCGGTGTGGGTGGGGGATCTCGCCGAGAGGGGCGGGGTATACGTTCGGGCAGGATATTAGTGAGGCGTTTAATCATAATAATGGGTTGACGCTGGTGGCGAGGGCGCATCAGTTGGTGATGGAGGGGTATAATTGGAGTCAGGATCGGAATGTTGTTACGATTTTCTCGGGTGCGTTGACTTCCTTACTCTTGGGGATGGTCTTTGCTGATTATGGTGTAAAGCGCCAAACTACTGCTACAGATGCGGCAACCAAGCCGCTATCATGGAGATCGACGAGCACCTCAAGTACACCTTGTACGTCCCCCCTCTCCCCACCACACCCTATCATCTACTAACTTGACATTTCAGCCTCCAATTCGACCCCTGCCCCCGAGCCGGCGAACCCATGGTTTCCCGCCGCACCCCCGACTACTTCTTGTAGTCCCCCACTCGCACTTGCCGGACGCACGCGTGGGTGGACCCTTTGGCATGACACGGCATGGCATGGCAATGCAGGGAGGGCGGGCATTCGGCATTCTGACGATAGAGCAGAGCAGGACACTGCTGTACTATACCGACAGTACAGTACATTAGACTGCCTTGCCTGAGCAGGGCGGCAAAAGTAATGTGATGCATGGCTCGCTTCGTGTCGTATCTCCTCCTTCTCGCAACCTTTCAGATCACGCTGCTTCCTTGACCGCCATCTCGGAGGCTGTGGAGTACTCGTGCATGGCTTGAGCAAAACCAACCCACTCCTCCACCCCCCGAACGAACTCGTCGTCCGCCTCCACCACTGCTTCGTGACCCCAGACCACTACTTCTTCAAACCTGCCCTTCTCCTCTAGCAGCTTGACTGCCATTACCTCCTCCAGCTCCGGGCCCTCCCCATCCTCGTCCTCTTCATCCTCCACCCCCTCCCCTTCCATCGCGCGTAGACGGTCGACCATACTCACGCCCGCGCCCGCACACGTCAACCCCCCGTTTCCATCGGCTTTGGCGGATGGCAGAGTGGCGGAAGAGTTCTGGAGCACCACGCCCGTGTATCCGGCGGGAAGGGCGACGTGGCGGCCACGTAGGAGACGGCCGCGGAGGTAGGATGTACTGGTTTTGGTCACGCCGGATGGTTTAGTAGGAGACCAGTAGCGCGGATGGATGGGGACTGGGCCATTGTGTTTGATGGAGCAGGGGAGGAGGTTGGGTGTGAGTTTCCTCTGGGAGCTGGGGGGTTGGAGGGCGAGCATTGTGTTGGTGGTATGGTATGAGGGGTTGGATATGCTGGGGTGAGGTGTAGTGGCTTTCACTTTCACATGTTCGAGCACGCGCGTGAGATGGACGCGATTGAGTTTCGGAGCGGAGGAACGATGTTCCGCTCGTTTTCCAATACAATCATAACTTCGACTTCTTCCCCAATTTTTCTCCTCTTCGTTACTACAATTGCGAGAACTGGACTTCATCAACGCTTTCACGAACCATCACCCTCACCTACAAGTCTTCCGTCTCTTCGCTCCGATGACATCGATGATTTTCAGCAGCGCACGATGGATACACTTTCGGACCGTACTCCGTGGCGATCCAGGTCCCGATGTCTGTTCCTCCTGGAAAGCTTAGCTGTGCCTGCCCCACCATCGTGGGGCTTCCCATGGCACTTTGAGATCTGGTAGATCTTGCTTCCGACAACGATTTCACACCGTAAAAAGGCCCGGAGGGAGACTCTCTCGCGCTGGCCATCGACCTTACCATCGACAACGAATTAACAGTGCAACTGCACCTCCTAACAATGCCTGCACGACAACCGGCGGTGGGTTATTCTCCGCCTACCTCAAAGCCGAAGCTAGCACTCGCCCTTGCAGCCAAACTTTACCCTCAACAGCAAATCGATGACGCGCCAGACACTTTTTTATTAACAATGTTCGCTCCGTCATGTCCGGCTACTACGCGCGCAACATGCTTTCGCGCCTTCGCCGTACGGTGCATTTACACCGGGTCTATCAATCGCGCCGGCCCCGAAGCGTGAACGAGGTAGGAGGGACCTGCTGTTGTGATCTCATACCTCACTTCTTCGTCTTTCGTCTGGTTTACTACTCCGACATTGCTATCCTCGAGACTATCATTGCTACTGTATACAGCGTCGCTACCATGGCAAGAGTTTGATCTTGCGTGTCTGCTTTCTATCGCTGCTTCTGGGTGGACTCATCTTTTCCCCGAATCCTCCTACTGCTATCCAGCATGGCTATCCTCTCGCCAGTCTTCAACCGAGCAACCGCGCTTGCAAGCTACGCGGGCTCGTTAGCATGGCCACCATTACTATCAGTCTCCCGAGGCGCCATCCTCGCGCTCCTCAAGAACATACAAGTCGGCTCCCTGCAGATCCGAGACGCCGATGGCACCTTGACAATATGTGGAAGCCCGCCACGAGCGCAGGCTGGAGACAGCGAGAAGAGCGTCTACACAATCCCTCATGCCGAGCTGAGAGTGCTCAACGACCTCTTCTGGATCCGACTTCTGCTCTTCGCGGACATGGGCTTTTCTGAGAGCTACATGCTGGGTGAGGTGGAGTGCTCGGATCTTACAGCTTTCTTCAAGCTGTTTATCGTGAATCGGGAGTATCTCTCCAACGGCAGCACCATCTTTTCGAACATCAGTGGGAAAGTGGCAGGCTTGGTCAGGAAGACCAATACTCTAGACAACGCTCGCTTGAACATCTCCGCTCACTACGACATCTCCAACGATATGTTCGCGGCCTTCCTCTCCCCAGATATGACCTACTCCTGCCCGATCTGGCTGCCCAAATCCAATGCAGTGTCATCCCAAGAGACCCTTGAGCAAGCACAATACCGCAAACTCCACCGCTTCATCAATAACGCTCGCATCAAATCCACCGACCACGTCCTCGAGATCGGCACGGGATGGGGCAGCTTCGCCATCCTCGCAGTCGAAAAGACCAACTGCCGCGTCACCTCCCTCACCCTCAGCGAAGAGCAGAAGAAATTGGCCGAAACCCGCATCCGCGAGGCAGGCTTCCAAGACCGCATCAAAGTCCTGCTCTGCGACTACCGCAGCCTCCCTGTCCCAGCCACCGAGCAAGAGAAGTACGACAAAGTCGTCTCGATCGAGATGCTGGAAGCTGTGGGAGCAGAATTCCTCCCGACTTACTTCGCCTGTGTGGATAGATTACTAAAGAAGGCCTCCGGCGTCGCAGTCTTCCAATGCATCACCATGCCCGAATCCCGCTACGCCGTCTACCGCGACTCCGACGATTTCATCCGGCGCTACATCTTCCCGGGCGGCCACCTACCTACCCTCACGCAACTGCTTGACGCGATCCGCGAGGGCTCCAGCACTCGCACCACACCTCCCCAACTTATCCCAGAGAGCGTGGAGAATATCGGCCCGCACTACGCGAAGACGCTTCGGCTGTGGCGCCAGAGCTTCATGCAGAATTTCGCATCCTCCATCCGGCCGGCGCTGATCAAAGAGCACGATGTCGAAGGCACGAGGAAGGGTGTGGGCATTGGAGAAGAGGATGTGGAGGTGTTTAGACGGAAGTGGGAGTACTATTTTGCGTATTGCGAGGCGGGGTTTGCGACGAAGACGTTGGGGGATGTTATACTGACTGTGGGGAGGGAGGGGGCGGTGGGGATGATGGAGGATGTGCCGCTCTAGCCTCGAAGGCTTGGAAGAGATGTGGATGTGGGTTTGAATGGGGGACTGTGTGCTGCGTTGAAGCGAGCGTGTTCTTTCTGGTCGGGATATACCCTTCTTGCCGGTGAGGCTTAGATGTGGGTTCTTTTGCGAGGGCGTTTGGGTATAGATGGGAAAGGGCTTCGCTACTTCATCATGAGGATATGATATGGACATACAAATCAAGACTCGTACGCAAACAGAAAGAGAACAATTGTGCGATGAAGTAATACCTTCTACTTGTATAGATCGTGAACCAATCAGAAGTCCTCGAGGAAGCCTCGGCTCAAGCTTCAGGAAAGTGTCTCCAATGCATCTAGATCCAGGAACCGCACCACTTGACACAGATTGCTTTTGACTACCACCAATCGATCTAGCCGTTCGCTGACGATATCTACGATGGCGCTACGATGACAGCACGAGATGAAGACGAAGGAGGCGGCATGGCGGAAACTGACGTCTTACCAGGTGGCGTCTCACAAGCCCCCATGCAAGAGGAGAAGTTGCTGGAGCCATATGCCCGATTCAGATCGGCGCCTCTCAATGCCTTGCAAGAACTCGGTTTGCACATATGGGGGGAGGGATGGAGGGCCTACGACCAGATCGTGGGGCAAGAGATCTTCTACCCGGGGTTTAGTGAGAACATGAAGGCGATGGTCATGCGGCAGGAGTCGTTGCGGAAGCAGATCACCGTGCTGGCGAACAAGCGGGTGGAGGTGGAATTGCAGGAGGGTCTAGTCGGACCATTGGGTGTAGAGGGCGAAGGGACGGAGTCCACAGAACGGAGAGAAGCCAGGCGCAACGAGATTGAAGACGAATTGAGGGAGGTGTCAGAGACATGGCTGGACAGCATGATCTGCAAAATGGACTCCCGATATTTTATTCGCGGCGCCTACTACTTCGCCTCCCAGCTCCTAACCCGGGCCTACCACCAAGGCATACACATCAGCAAAGAGGAAATCACGCACCTCCGCACCGTCGCCGAGGAGGCCGCGAAGAAGAAACAATCTATCATCTTCCTGCCCTGTCATCGCTCACACGTGGACTACGTCTCCCTCCAACTCATCTGCTTCCGTCTCGGGCTCGCTCTACCAACAGTCGTCGCGGGCGACAATCTGAACTTCCCGCTTGTGGGCTCATTTCTCCAGCACGCCGGTGCGATGTGGATCCGTCGCTCATTTGGAGAAGATCAACTCTACCCTACGCTTCTGCAAGCCTACATCGACACTCTCCTCCAAAACGGCCACAACCTCGAATGCTTCATCGAAGGCGGCCGCTCGCGAACCGGCAAGCTTTTACAACCCAAATTCGGCATCCTCCGCTTCTTCCTCGAAAGCGTCCTCTCCGGCCGTGTCGAAGACGCTATCATCTGTCCTGTGAGCACGCAGTACGATAAAGTGATCGAGGTGGACTCGTACGTCAGCGAACTACTTGGTACGCCGAAGCCGAAGGAGGATCTGGTGTCTTTCCTCTCAGCATCGAACGTTCTATCGCTGAAACTCGGCCGCGTGGACGTGCGATTCCATGAGCCGTGGAGTTTGAGGGGTTTCATCAACGAGCAGCGGAGTCGGATGTTCAAGCAGTCGGCGAGCGTGGATCTGGTGTATGGAGAGGCGTTGCGGAGACGGTTGTTGCAGACGTTGGGGTATAAGGTGTTGGCGGATATTAACACGGCGAGTGTGGTAATGCCTACTGCACTTATCGGGACTGTATTGCTTACGCTCAGGGGACGAGGGGTGGGGAAGTCAGAGCTGGTGCGGAGGGTGGAGTGGTTGTGCGAACGAGTCAAGGCGCAAGGCGGGCATGTCGCGCATTTCGCCGGTCTCAGCACCGAGACGGTCGTCGATCGCGCGCTGGAAGTTCTAGGACCGAAGCTTGTGGGAAGGGTCGGAGGACTACCTGAAGATACATTCTACGCCGAAGATCGCTTCCAGCTCAGCTTTTACCGGAACATGACGATCCACCTCTTCGTCCCCGAAGCGCTGATCTGCGCCGCGCTCTACACGAAAGTCAAAGGTGGCGGCGAAGCAGACGAGCAACGACTTTCGTACGAGGAGCTGAGAGAATACGTCTCATTCCTCTCCCAACTGTTTCGAGCAGAGTTCATCTTCTCGACCTTTTCGTTGGACGAGAATCTGCACTCTGCTCTCCGCGGTCTTGAACGCGATCGCGTGGTCAAATGCACCCGCACCCCCTCCACTACCGCCAATTCGATCGAGACGATTGAGCTCCACCCGACTCAACGCGCCACAGGCAGGGAGGACTTCGACTTCTACTGCTTCCTCATCTGGCCTTTCATCGATGCCTGTTGGCTCGGGTTGATAAGCTGTTTCATGCTTGCACCGCCTCTCTTCACACCAGCCCCGGAGTTCGAGGCTAGTCTCGATTATCGCGCTTTTCAGGACCGAGCACAGCTGCTCGGGAAGACGCTCTATCACCAGGGCGATCTGAGCTATTTCGAAGCTGTGAACAAAGAAGCGCTAAAGAACGCTTTTGGTCGGTCTGAGGACGCGGGTATCATGCTTGTGAGTAAAGCTGGTGAGGGCAAGAAGGCGACTCAGAGGGTACGGTTGGACTTGGAGTATATGCCTAGTAGGGACGCGGAGGGTGAACTGGTGCCAGAGGGGAAGTTGTGGGAGCTTTGTGAAAGGGTCAGTTTGGGCAGGAGGGAGGGTAAGGGGAGGCGGGATGGGGCGACTGTGCGGACGAGGGTGCTGGGGTTGGCGGATTTGGTTGGGCGGGAGTTGTGGACGAAGATAGGGAAGGGAATGGTGGTTGGGGTGGAGGGGGAGGGTACGGTGAGGAAGACGCGGAGGCGAAGGGGGATACAAACGGCCGCGCATTTGTAGAGATGTGATACCCTGCGGATACCCTGTGGAGTGGCTTCACGATGGTATGTACATGGAAGTGAACGTTGATGAATGTCACACTTATGGTTTATTTGCAGATAAACCTTGTATCGATATCATATTACTCGTTTTGGGGAGATGCACGACTCCATCGCAAGAGAGAGAATCATGGGACGACTAGAATATCACACCCATCTTTAGATGAAGGAGACGGTGACTGGGCGAGTCATGAAGGTATGGACTTGAAAAATTCAGTCGATTAATCACGCTTATGCTTTGTCTATTAGGTACAAAGTTGTGCTTCGTGATGGGTCGTTCCTCATACTCTCGCCTCTCGAGACGATGTCGCCTTGAGAACAGCTCGCCTTGCCGCGAATGTGCTCGTCGGCCTCCATGCAGACCTCGGGTGCCACAGCCATGCTTCTGCATCTCGAGGCGTGTTCTAACGACGCCGACATGACCGGCCGTGCAAATCGCATGCCAGCGTGGAAGCAAACGTCGAACGCGCCTCGCGCGCCACTCTAGGCATGGCCGCTGATCACTCTGGGGACGTCGAATCGGCCGGGCTTCCCGACGTGATCGGCCGTATCGCCCATTTCCCACTCTCCGGATCCCAACCCATCTCCCTCTCCACCCCTTCGACTCCGGTATCAGCCGCTGTATCTCCGCCGGTCCAGCTCGAAGCGAACGCCTGGTACCGCAGCACTTTCCCTTGCTCATCCGTTGCATCCCGTACATCTTCTCGGCTAACGCCTCCCCACGATACTCTGTTCTCGATCCTGGTCTGCTTGTCCCGAGATGCTTTTGAGGACAAACTTCCGGCCCACGAGGAGCGGTGGCTGAGCGGTGATATTGGCCCCTCGGCTCCAGCCTCCGGACTGATAGATGTGGGTCTGGATCTGGTGGACGTAGGACGGCTGAAGTTCTGGTGGGCTGACATGTTGGCACTGACGCGGGTTTTCTCGTTGCCTGGTTCGCCGGCAAAGACGAAGCCGCCGGCGTAGCTGAATGGGCCGTGGGCGCCATCAGGGATGTGGAAGCGATTGTCGACGCGGACGAGGAGCCAGAGGAGGCAGACGCTGAGTTCGATGGTGAAGAGGAAGATGTAGAAGGCGGGTTTGGAGAGGTAGCCTGGCGTCGGAGCTGGCCTTGACAGATCTGTTGATGTCCGTATAGGTACCGGATTGCTCAGGATCGACCCAGCCCTGTACCAAGCTCCCAAGCTTAGCAGTACAGAGGAACCCATGACTATGGCGATTTTGCTGCGCATGGAGCCGGAGCCAAACTTATCGGTCGTCTTCGTCATTCGGATGTGCGGATGTTTCCGAGCCAGGCTTGAAGCGGCGACGATCAAGAGCGGGAGGATGGCAACGATGGCCAGCATCGTTGCTCCGAACTGCTGGAGCTTCCTCACTGCATGGAGGGACTCCGGGTCTCGAGTGTAGAAGCTCGTTATTACTGCGGCGATGAGGCATATGATGGTGATACCAGTGATCACGAACGTTGCCACGAAAGCAATCGAGACTGGTTTGCACCAGCCGAATGGCGGGTGTTGTCCTCGCAGGATTCGTTGCGCGAAGAACAGGTTTGCGAGATATAGTAGGATGATCCCAGCGTATAGAAAGATCGATGCGGCGATGGCGAGTTGGACGTTCGTTGTCTGGCACGCCCAAGCCATCCGGAGGGATGTTGCGATTACCCTGGTCAAGCAGAATGCTTGGAAACGAAGTCAGTATGTAACCATGCTGCCCATGGGAGAAGCTGTTGTCGACTCACCTGCAACCATGATGTTGATGAGAAACTTTCGGCCCTCGACCCGGTTCCGATGAAAGATGTATCCATGGCCGATTCCAATAGCAAGGAACAGCACAAGAAATACTATGTTGATGGGGACGTCTGGCAAGACGGTTGGTACGCCGCCCAGTGCCTGGTATCGCGGAGCGTATGGCGGTCCATCATGATGGATAGCATTCGCTGCCATTAGTGAAGTAATACGTTGATAGCATAGATATCAATAGAGATCAATGCAGGAAGACATGCTAGGTACGAGATGACAACACTACTCCCATTCACACCATATCTATAGGTGCCGGTGCGGCGGAAAGGTTATACCTCAATAATGTGGGTGCACGACATCGTTGAAGAGCCGTGCTTCTCGAAGCAGTTGAATTCATTCCGGGTAGTCTCGAAGCTACAGCATGGCCCGATCCACATCCACATCATTCGCCAGATAAGGTTTCAGTGTTCCGAAGTCTGGTCGAATAGATTGGGTTCTCCACGTGTAGGTATGAAGACGCCGTCATGTATTTCTCGTGCAGTGCCTAAATATGTGCCCTCGGGACTCCAGAGTCCAGACTGATAGCGTCAGGAACGCTTTGTTGTCAGTATCCCTGACATATCCTCTCAGCCAGCCAGTGCACGAAAGTGCTTAAGCAATAGGTGCGGAAGCCGGATTGGGTAGTTACACAAGCGATGAACGTATCCCGGCTATGCAAGGTCATCGGCAAGCATTTTCGTAGGCGAGAAGCAGTAGGACAATAATGTTCCACGAGCACTCGCGATTCGCGTGCTCATGCCCCCGATAATCTTGTGATCTTATCTTTCGATGGGTCTCAGTCGGAAGGCGCCCAGAGATGTAGCCAAGGTATCCTTGCCATTGTTGGGATCACCGCGTCAATTGCGTGTCCGGTCTTGCATGAAGATCTCGCGGCTCCAGTTTTTGTACGGATCTCTGCAGAGGTGTCCACTTTAGGTGCGACTTGATCGAGGATCACAATCATCGTCTACTACTTACCGCGAGACTTTAGGTCGATGACAATGAAAAGGAAATTTGTGCGTTGGACAGAGGCTTCCTCGTGGCCGGCGAACAACGGTCGTTGGCGCAAGCCATCCGAAATGTCAACTCCGATATGGAAGTGTCAGTGCTTTCGAAGACTCCTTATTAGCAAGACTAGACCTGGAGGCGTACAACAACGTCGTCGTTAGGGACGCCACTCCGCAACATCTTGGGTTGCGGGAATGCAGGGCTGGAGAGAGCAGAGATGGCGGGAAATGGCAATGGAAGGAAGGCTCCTTTACTTGATTCACACCCGCTAATCCAAACTCTAGAGAGAAAGTGCTTCACATCCCAGCTTATCACCATTACGATGCCTTCATACCATTATTGTGTTTCTGCGGAAACAACCACGCTATGAATGCTCCCATCGCGTTCGTGAAAGCTCGGTCCAAGAGACTTATTTCACCTGGGAGCGCAACAATCATGTCCCCTCTGTAACCAGCACGCATAGCGGAAGTGAAGCTCGCTTCACTGCCGTCAAACAAGTCCTTGAAGAACTTCTCTTTGAAGTCACCAGAAGGGTTGGTCTTCTCCTTGAGGACTGTCGGCTCACCCTTGCAGAACTTGAAGCTGTGCGTGTGGCGGCGAGGGATGAACAAGATCGGATCATTCGGCGTTGCCGTGACCGCCTTGCCATCCAGCATGAAGTCGATACGGCCTTTGGAGACTTGCTATGAACACGAGGGCAGAACCTGTCAGTACATGTCTCATGTGTCTCGACTGTCTTAGCAGGGGAGAGGACTCTAGCCCCCGGGAACATACCATGTACTCGTCGTGGTGCTTGTGCCAGTGTGCTGGGATCTCAGGAACAAGCGAGTCCGGAGCTCCATCGTATGTTGTCTTGCTCCAGTGGTAGTCCACCGAGTCCGCAGGCACAGACTCGTCGACTTTGAACACCATGATACAGCCCTGCCGGGAGTGTCAGCGACCTGGGGCAAACACCATCAGAACATACATACCTTTCCTGGGCTGACTCTTCCAGTTTCGCGCGTAGCAGACATCCTGTTTTAGCTCGTGTGGTACACCGATTTCAGTAATGGAAGCAGACTCTTGGGGAACGCAAAACTCTTGCAGTCGGTCAGGCCTTATATGGGACATTGAGTTGTAGTCTCATGTCGTCGTCTCATATTGTCGCCTCAAGCCTGGAGATGTCAAACGCATATGCTTACGCTCGCAGAAGCAAGGCTACCAAATTGCACGTTGCGTGACAAATGGTTGCAGTCTGGGTTCCGCGGTATCGTTTGGAAACAAGATGCCGTATCCTAACGCTGACACCGTTTGAGTTGCATCGGGCTTATGTAACGGGTCTGGTAACGCAGCGTATCAAGTATTACTATGCCAGGGATGAATGCCTAGAAGACCATCATACCTCCCTACGCCGAGTCTTCCGCTCCCGCGTGTCGACGCCATGCTGTCCACTCGGTTGCGATCTAAATTCTTGGAAGCTGAGTGTCGGAGGTGAAGAAGCCCTGCGGTCGGTCAAGTCCTGATTTGTAAATATATGCTGTGTTTTGGCAGATTGGAGTTGAATCGTGTCTAGGATCTGGTAACTATGAGCTGTGAACTCCGAAGTCGCCTGGAGGATCGGGATAGTTGCGATTGAAGAGCTCCGTTCCAACAAGAGTGCTCGCAATTCGGATGTCCGTATCCTACGTCTTCACACCTTTTGACGAAACACGTATATGTATTAGACGTGCAAGCACAACTTCGTACTGCTTGCTCCGACCAGCAACAACGGTGTTCTAGACTCCCATAAAACCGTTGTCCTCAGAGATTGGCTCACGGACCGCAACCAACGCCATCAAAACCATCACCAGATAGACTATATTGACTGCTAATGTCTGCCGAGATGTCTTCTGCAAACGCCTCAGCAGTCTACGACAAGCTTGCCAGCAACTTCACCGCTCGGAATGCCAGAAGCAAAAGAATCCACGATGCCGCCATAAAGTCCCTACCAGGCGGCAACACACGCAGTGTACTCTACTACGAACCCTTCCCACTCTCAATCAAGCGCGCTGAAGGCTCAAACCTCTTCGACGTGGACGGACACGACTATGTCGACCTCCTTGGCGAGTATACCGCCGGTCTTTACGGTCATTCTGAGCCCTTGATCATCAATGCCATCACAGAAGCAGCGAAACGCGGCATAAACTTCGGCAGTCAGCATGAGGACGAAGGTAAACTGGCCGAGCTGGTGAAGCAGCGGTTCCCGAGTATGGAGCTTATCCGCTTTACGAACTCTGGTACGGAAGCGACTTTAATGGCGCTCTCGGCTGCGAAGGCGTATACCGATCGCAGCAAGATTCTCGTCTTTGACGGAGGCTACCATGGCGGAGCGTTCACGTTCAAGAATGGGAAGAGTAGTGTCGTGAACGCTCCTCATGACTACTTGATTGCTAGATACAACGATCTACCGTCGGTGTATGCGCTTCTCGACGATGATGCCAACCGGCAGCAAGTCGCTGCCATCATCGTGGAGCCAATGATGGGATCGAGCGGCGCTATACCACCGGTCGCTAAATTCCTTGAAGGCATGCGGCATCTAGCAACAGCGGCAGGCGCAGTCCTGATCTTCGACGAGGTGATGACCTCTCGCATGCACGCTGGCGGTGGGATCCAATCTCAGCTATCAGCGAGTATCCGTCCAGACATGACGACCTTGGGGAAGTATATCGGCGGCGGAATGTCCTTCGGCGCTTTCGGAGGCAAGAGAGAGATCATGGAACTGTTCGATCCTCGAAAGCCGAATGCATTATCTCATGCTGGTGAGTATGATCATCTAACCGTCCCTACTCTGGCTAATTAAATGCGAGGCACCTTCAACAACAACGTCCTAACCATGTCCGCTGGTCGCGTGGGACTAGAGCAAATCTTCACGCCCGAGCGCGCAAGCCAGCTCCACGCCAGAGGCGACAAGCTTCGCAAAACTCTCCAGGACGTGAGTCGAGGCACCCTGATGAAAGTGACTGGATATGGCTCGATATTGTGTTTCCATTGGTCTGCGACCGAGGTGGAGGATATCAAGTCGCCGCAGGACTTGAAGGATGATGACAAGACGCTGGGTGATGTCTTCCACCTCTATTTGCTTGATCGTGGGTTCTACATCGCCAGGCGAGGCTTTGTAGCTCTGAGTTTGGCCTTAACGGAGGCCCAGCTTGATGGCTTTGTCGCGGTCGTTCGCGACTTCCTGCGTGCTCACGAGCAATTGGTTTCTCTACAGGGCTCGAAAGCGAGATTATAGTGCTGTAGCCTGTCTTGACATCCTCATCCAGTCTCCTGGCGCTTATACACTTCGTCCACAAGCGCGTGCATTTGTGGTAGCAGCTCCGGTATACGGAACGGTTTGGTAACCACCTGATCCATCCCGGCATCGATGGCCATCGAGATCTGCTCTGACCTCGCGTTGGCCGTCACAGCAATGACCGGCACATGCCGCGTGATCTCCCCACTGGTCTGTCGTTCTCTGATCCGCTTGATGCAAGTGAGTCCGTCCATAGTCGGCATCTCCAGGTCCAGCAAAATGACCGAGAGTCGTGTCTCGGCATTGCAGAATATGCTCTTCTCGATGAACCTAAGGCACTCCAGACCATGATTGGCGACGTGGACGATGCAGCCGGCTCGGCGCAGTTGCTGAGACATTATCTTTTGGTTGATCAAATTGTCCTCGACGACCAGGACGTGCAGCTTCACTTCTTCTTGGTGAGGCATCACCTGCATTGACGAATGCATCGACGATGCTCGACTTAGAGGCTTCATAGCTCCGGCAGTGGTGCTGGGGTCTTCCTTCACCGATGGGACCCGCCTCAGCTCATCGAAACCCATGCTGGGACTCCTGGGAACTACACTGCCTCTGCGATTGAAAGTCATCGGACTTGCAGAAGTGCTAGTGAAGCGTGGCAATGCCGGTCTGTGAGCCCTCTCGGGTGCTGCATCTGCTACCCACCTCTTGGCTCGAACGAAGAATGTGAAGCTGGTCTTACCGTCTCTGGTCGAGACACCAATCTGACCGCCTTGTAGTTCGCACAATTCTCGAGAGATAAACTGGGATTCGAAGTCAGCATGAAATCGCTCGCAAATAACTGATCTTGCTTACCAGCCCTAGGCCACTTCCGCCATACTGCTTATAAGTCTTCGGCGATGCCTGGGAAAAGCGCTGGAACAGCACCTTCACATCATCCTCGTTTAGTCCACGCCCCGTATCCCGCACTGCGAACTGTAGATACAGCATTTCGCCGTCACCCCATTCGTTAAGCGGACTCTCCGGGGTCGGGACATGCTTCATGGGAATGAAATCGACACCATGGTGCTTGCCGGTCGGCTTCTCGTAAGACGCACCGACGCATATCGTGATCTCTCGCTCTTCAGCGTCTTGACTAAACTTGATCGCATTTGTGAGGAGATTTATCAGTACTTGCAAGACGCGACTCGGGTCAAGTATGACCCAGTCGACGTCGAGGAGGTCGTATGTGGGCTCTACCTCGACTCTGGCAGTGATACCGGCTCGTTGTATCTCCGCTTCGAACATGCGGATGGCTTTGTAGATCAGCTCAGGCGCCTGCACTTTGTCTGGGGAGATCTCCAGTAATGAAGCGTCGAGCTTCGAAAGAGTCAGGATGTCATCCACGATGCGTTTCTGATGCTGAGCACACAGGATGATGGTCTGAGCGTAATCGATAAGTTCCTCGGCCACGTCGTGCGGCAAAGTGATGTCTCGAGAGCTGCCAGGTTCAGCATGCTCAAGAGTCGAGACGACAGAGTCCGCGCTTTGGAGAATGGCACTAAGAGGATTTCTCATCTCATGCGAGGTCATGTCGATGAAGTTCTCCGTCTGTCTCTTGTTCTCAAGAGCTTCTTCCAGCTTTCTTGAGACAAGTCCATCGGTGAATTTACGATGACTAATGTCCGTAATCCATCCCTGGATAGATTGGATCTTGCCATCCGAACCTATCTCCGGGAAAGCGTTCGCGGCCAGCCAAGTCTCGCCGCTGATCTGCTGTCCCGATTCGATAGCCACCCACGGCTTCTTGAGTCGATGCTCAATGGTGAATGGTATCTTCTGCTCGACCACACGTTCCCAAGTCTCGGTAAAACTGGCCAGGTCGTCTGGGTGAATGTGCTCCTGCCAGGCCACAGTACTTGGGCTACGCACGAGGTACGACTCTTTGGTTTCCCCAAGTACGCGCAAGTATGCGTCATTCACATACAGTGATCGTCCGTCGACATCGAAGACGAAGACTCCCGTTGGCGCTTCCGCAGCCATTCTCGAGAACTTTGCTTCGGTGCGTTCGGCTTGTAGCGTGATGATTCGTAGCTGCTGCGCAAGCGTGTTGTTCATGTCATCGGCTATCCTTTGAGCACGACGTTGCTCCTGTGGCAGAGAGATCAATGTCACCGCCTGGATCAGAAAGTCGCATAAGAAGGATGAGAACATCCTGTACTCTTCGTCGAATGGCCTGCGAGGATTGTGGCCCAAGACGATGACACCGAGGACATCGTTACCTCCGAGAGAAGTAATTGGGGCAACAAGTGCAGTCTGGATAGGAGCGCTGAACCCTCGACCATTGATGGCAGCCGAAAGATAGTCCGGAAGTGTTCCATCGTCGCGTCGCATCATAACAGGCTTTCGAGTCTTCCAAGCTTCCAGGCAGTGCTTGACTAGGACAGAACGCGGCTCCCCAGAGTCCATCAAGCTGAACATTTTAGGGATTTCCTGGGTGTCGTTCGAAATGCCTACAGTGCCAGCAAGCTCAACGGTGGAGCATTGTGGATGAGTGTGAGATCCGCCAGGAGTATCGACAGCTGGTCGTTCTGTGGCAGCGTATAGAAGTGCGAACGGAATGTCGTGAGCGGCGTCTTCCAAAGCTTCCAGATAGCTTGACCACAGCTCTCGTAGTGTCTCTGCACCGCTGAGCTTCTCACGGACCTTCAAAATGGAGTCTCGTCTGCGTATGCCGGTAACGTGCCGTGTCATCTCGGTCAACTCTAGAAATTGTCCGAAAATCTGCCCTCCGGCGCCCACGACAGGCAAAGCCACAGCGTCCCAATATGTCTCTTCGGGGTAGCCATTTCGATTCGTCACGAGAGGTAGCCGTTCGATGTTGAGAGTTTTGCCATCGAACGAGCCTTCAACGAAAGGACGGATCTCCTGATACAGCTCAGCCCACGCCTCCGATACCGGCTTGCCCAGGCAGCCTGGATGCCTCGCTCCAAATAGTGGAATACACGCCTCGTTGTAGATGACGGTCCTTTGCTCGCCCCAGACCACAAGGCGCCCATGAGGGTGGCTCATGATGTGAAGAATACAGCTCCGCAGCAGATCCGACCACTCCTCCATCGGGCCGACACCAGTAGAGGCCCAGTCGAAAGTACGAACATGCTCTGTCCACTGGCTAAGGCCGTGTACTGGGTAGCGTGTCCAGTCCTGAGGGTCGTGGTTCCTGATGTCCTTGCTATGGCCATTGGTGTCCTTCTGACTCGATCTTGGGTTGGAGTCTTGCCCACCAGGAGTCTCGCCCTCGTAGACCAGTGCGATCCAGTGTTCGGACATCGGCGTGACTCTCCACGACCTCAAGTCTTCAGTATGCTTTGCCCTCTTCCCACGCCATCCTCGAGCATATTGACCCCCGTGCAACTTCTCGTTGGCTTTGATGTCTTTCAGCAGCTGCTTGATCTCCCGTTCCTCCAGCCCCAGATTCTTGAACGCCGCATTCTCATACGCCGGCTCCACCCTCCCAAACACCCGCGTCACAGGGCAAGAGTCATCCAGCACAGCAGTCGGTCTCCTGTCATGCTCCAGGAAACTTACCAAGGAGTGCAGTTCCGCAGGCACCTTAGGCCGGTTGAAGACGCCCGAATCGGCCATCTCATTTCTCTGTGGCCCTCCCATGTCGCCGATGACATGGAGTCGAAGTAGAGGGCAGAGAGTAGTTCATCCCGTCTGCAGCTCTGTTATGAATCCTTCGCTTTCGCGACCGTGATAGCGGCAGCGCCATCGGCGAGCCTGGACCGTTAGACCAGCCGGTCGAGAGCCGCCAGTTCACCAAAGCTAATCAACCCCGCAGCTCTGTCAGCGGTAGGGCTGAACCCCTGTGGTTGTTTTCTCGTTCTCGTCTTCGAGCGTCGGACTGGTTTGCTACCCCAACCCTAATCCTTGCCAACTGTTCAAACGTACCCACGACGGCGAGGGTGTATTGTAACGACCTGGCAATGGTTGCCTGCATAGCTGAGACGTCAATCGCAATGTCTGTGTTCTTTTCCATGTCAATACAAGTGATCTACTCGACATGTCCGTGAAATGCTCGCCAAACAACACTTTCCGAGGAAGACTTCGAAGCACAACACCATTTTCATGGTCAAATCTCCGCACCACCACCAAAAGACGTGGAATTGTCGAGGAAGGCGGCGACACGAACGACTCTAGTATCAGGGAGGGGAGTAAAGACTGCCGGAGGACTACATGGGAATGGGAGCACGTCGTCTGGCGAGCGCGACCTCAATCCGGTGCAAGAAGGTATTGTATTTTGGGTTTGGGTATTATGGACGGGTCTGGCCAAGTAAAGCTCAGACGGACTGAAGCGAAAGGAAAACGCAGCACCTTCGAAATGAACCGTTACCTCCACCTCCACCTCACACAATCGCACCCAACTCTCAGACGCGGCCATCTTCTCCATGCACTCACCCAACTCTCCCCTTTCCCTTCCCCAACCCCTCATCACTCCTTCCAGCCAACGTAGGAAACTCCTCTCCCTGACCAGCAGCCTCCGCGTCCCGTCGACTCTGCTCCTCAGCCAGACTAAGCTGAATCGCAAAGTCCAAATCACCAACCTCATCAACCTTACTCGAACCTGCAGCGCGCGTCGGTGGCGAAGACTTCGGCGACTGCCTGGCAGAACCCGACTTCTTGCCCTTGGGCTTAGCCTGCTTGATCGAGATGTCGAAGGCGGGCGCGGCACTTGGCGAAGATGCGAGGCTCTGTCGAATCGCCTCCGCGACGTCGGCGTCAAGCTCATCGTCTGATTTGGGCATGGGTTCGATGGGAGAGGAGCTTCCGATCGGCGTGACCTTGCCAGTGACCGAGGAGCTGCTGACGGCTGTGCTGGGGTCAGACGTGCGACGCCGAGTCTCTTCTTCCAGAGTCTCCTGGCTGAGCATAGCGGCATACGCCAGCATCTCTTCTTCGCTGCCGTCGAGGAGGTGCGTGCCAAAGCGGCCAGCGAAGCGTTGAGAGTCTTTTCGCTTCTGCTGCTTCTCGCGATCAAGCTCGAAGCGCTCATTGGCGATATAGTCCTTCAGATTACTCCTGGCAGCACCAGAAAAGCGCTCGCCGCCGTTGTTGCTTCCTCGCTCGGAGCGGCGAAGGCGACGCTTGTTGGACTTGTACTGGTCAGCGGCCGTGGAGCTGTAAGACCAGTAGCGCAGGTGAGTGCCGAGCGATACCATCCCACGGAGGACAGTCGGATCTGGATCGAGGCAGATGGCGCCCGCTGCGAAGAGGTTAATGCCGATGCCTTGTGGAGACGCTTGGGCTTGGACCAGCCTACGGCGAGCTCGAGACGAGAATCGCGAGTTGAGAGTCCGGACCGGCTGCATGTTAGAAGCTAGCAGGTCCCAAGCTTGCACAAGACCGTCGTTGCCACCATGGACGAGGTATAGAGCAGACAACCCCAAGCACGAGATCTGTGGTGAGTCCGTGTAGATGATTCGGACTGGCTCAATAGTGTTTGCAGTCTCCCCTGATCTGGCTACTGGTGCTCGCGCGTTCCAGAGTAACACGCTACCTGTCGCAGTCCCAACAGCAAAGAGACGAGCTCGCTGACCAGGCATGTCAGCTGGGCTAGCAAAGCCATCGGTTGGTGACATTGGCGTGTACGATGGAGAAGATGCTGTTGAGCGACCCGTGAAGCTGAGCAGCGGATCTTCAGAGATGGTCTGCGTTGCGAATGTCGAATAGTCAATGGTAGTGGCCAAGATCTGAAGATTCTTGAGACCACCGAGAGTAATATCTGAAGTTCGCCACTCCTCAATCATTGGCCTTGGGGTGATAGATCCGTTGAGCTCGTCTCGTGAAAGCGACTCTTCTAGTCCATCGAAGGAGAACGACCGGATAGGAGCGGTGATCGGCGAACCTCCACCACCGAACAGAGACGGCGACGCAGAAGTTTCTGTACTGCCAGAGGTAAGTGGTGGTGTGGAAGTGGCATCGTTCTCAGCTCGCTCTTGGAATCTGCAGCGCGAATATCGTTTGATTGCCGCGGTGCTGTCCTCTTCAAGACCACATTCGAACACAATGATGTTCTCTCCAGCGTTATTACCGTCATCGCCAGCAAAGTCTACTTCCAGTTTCCGCTGCATATCCCAGCCCAAAGAAAGCCTCTGGAAATCCTTCGGTTTGTAGGTGGTGAAGTTTTCGATTTCACGAGTCTCGGCCTGGATTTGTTCTTTGCTCAAGCACATACCGTTCCAAGACGTACGTGGCGAGTAGCTGCCATCCACAGAAGACTCGGCATAAGGATCTGGCTTTGCTGTGCGTCTGCTCGGTTCGACAGTGTTCCAGTATACGCTGCGTCCAGTAAGCCACGCGTAGCGTTCGATACCTTGGTCGTCGAGCTTCGTGCCGCGCTCAACGGTTGGCCGCTTAGGGAACTTGGTGAGGTAGAAGACTTCTCCGAGCGCATTGAGGACGACAGCCCAGATACGGTTCTGCGCATAACGCGTAATGCTGTACTCGTTGTCGACAGCGATGGCACTCAAAGGGACACCAGGGCTGAGCACCCAGCGAGCAGTCATCTCACCTCGGGCGAAACGCTGGTCTCGGTTGCTAGTGCTCGAATTGCCCAGACTGTATGCGGTGAGAACGCCAAGGGAAGAACCGGAGAGGATGCCAATCAAGCCATCCGTTGCAGAAGGTATGGAAGCAGACTTGGCCATCCAGATGGCTGTCATCGACTCAAAGGTAGACGGAATCTGAGGTATGCCAAGGTCCGGCACAGACATCCCAGAAGAACAAAGTAACATCCGGCCACGCATTTCCTCGGTAGAGCGATAGTACACCATACCACCTGGAGAGCCTTCGCCATGGACCATGCCATATGGTTGGGCTACGTCGAGGATGTTAGGTACACCAACCACTTCGCCGGGTCCGAGGCCATATTGGGAGTCGCCGGGGAAGCGTTCCGAGAATTGAACGAAGAACTGCGGATCAGACAAGCCCCAGTGGTCCACTTTGGCTGCTGTTGGATCACTGCTCGTTGCGGTCCCTTGATCGTCTGCTCCGTGAATGAAACGCGGCAGTTTCTTGTTCAGCCCTGTGCCGAACGTAGCATGAAGATGATTAATGGTCGTGAAAAGCTGTGAATTATACATGATGATCGGCACAGCCGTGTGTGCATGACCGGCACGGGAGGAGCTGGGAGAAGCAATGGCCTGTACCGGTTTGCCACGGGCTAGAGAGCGTAGTAGTCGCGTCCGCACGATATACTCGCTCCGCCAGGAAGCAAGCGCAGTTAAACGCGTAAAAGCGCGTCTCTCGGATCGCACGATAGCTTGCGTCTCATTCTCCTCGTCGTCGGCCCATAGTGTAAGTGATTCAGGTCCCGGGAAGTAGTGCGCGAATGCGCTGCGCCATGCTTGAGGTCCAGTGACCAAGCCATGGAAGCGTTTCGATACCAATGAGACCGAAGTGAGATCGGAGGGCGACAAGTGCGCCAATGCATGTATGAGAACCTCTATAGCAGATGTTAGCCACCTGATCGTGTCCATTGCAGTTCAACGCATGGGACCATACCATTCGGCAAATCTTGAAGAGGTGACCTCGTGTCGTTAGGACTCCGGACTTTCTTGATAACCTCAAATCCAGGCCCCTCTCTCCTCCTTATAGGTGGCGTAGAAGCCTGTTCATACTCAGTAATTTTGTTGTACCCAGCACCCGCCGATGGTGGCGAAGGTGTGCGCTGAGGGCTCAGTCTTCTGGTGACTTCACCACGCTCGTGCCTCTCCTGCAGTGAGGCGGCGAACTCGGCATCTCTTGCAACCTGCTCTGCCGCGGTGAGGGGTGGTGTTGTCGACCCGGCTCCAGCGTTGTCTGCTGAAGTCGCGGGGACTGGTGCATCGTGGTCGTGGCGGCCATATTGGGCGGACTGATTGTTGTCGTCTTGTGTGCTAGTTTCCGTGGGCTTTGGGGATACCGTGGATGGCTCTGGTTGCATATAACGACTGGTAGTGTGCTTGAGAACCTATGGTGACCGAGCCAGATTCTCCTGGGTCAGTCGGTGCGCGTGCGTGCGAGTGTAGGTGACGTGGTGTTGTTGATTAAAAGGAGAAGAGAGATTCGTGACGTGTATCTAAGTCAGGCGCGCCAAGCACGAATATGGACATACGCGGAGATAAGGTAGACCTAGCAGCTCGAGAGCAGGCAAAGATCATAAAGGTCTGATTGAACAACCATGCTCTCAGTTTCTGTTAGACCTGCGCACGCAAGATCAGGGACCGAAATGGCGGCATCACCGATCACAGGGTCGAGATGGACTCGTTCAATTCATGTCCGCAATGGCATCAACCACTACAATATCGTGGTATCGAGAAGAGTGCTTGATGATGATCATAGTGATCATGTGGTATGCTGAACGCTGCCTGACTGGCTACACAGCCACCTACTCCAACTTCCTCACGTATTCCACCGGGCCCGCATAATGTGTTCGGGCGTAGAGCACAAAGAACAAGATCGCGAATATAATGACGCCGCCCCAAACGACAATAGCCCAGTTCATCAGCGCCGGTGTAGGATCCGGGAACAGTGGGAAGAAGCAGAAGATCAAGACGATGATCATCCAGAGCAGGGCGATCATATTGACCACCAAACCACCGATCTAGGTTGGGTAGAAAAGTCAGCATATAGCTCGAATCTATCATCGAGCTGGGAAGGTCTTGGACCGTTGCACCGTGCCTGATGCGGTGTCGGAGAACTTGTCTGTCCATTGTTTTGACTCACCTTGCCCATATTGAAGCGCGATGGCAGTGGTGGCCGACCAGTGATTTTGCGCCAGACGACAAGCCCAATGGTGATGATGTAGGAGAGGGTGAGAGTACCTGTGCCGAGCGAGGTGATAATGCTGAAGGCCAAAGTGCTGCCGATGTTGATGAGGGAAAGGACCACGGCAAGGCCGAAGATGGTGAGGACTGAGTTTACCGGCACGTCGTATCCCGGGCGGACGGCCGTAGCCCAAGACGAGAAGGGCAGTGCACGATCGCGGGCAAAGGCAAAGAGTTGGCGACTGGATCCAGCCATTATGGTTATGCAGGTGAAGAAGGAGAGGATGATGACGATGGAAGTCATTGCGTTGGTGGCTGCGAAAGATCCGGTGGCTTGGTAGAACAAGCTGATCAACGAGTAACCGGTTGTATCCTCGGTCAGGATCGATCCATCGCCGAGGGTGTAGCAGAAGGTGATGCCTGAGAAGGACGACTTAGCGCACGTTCCATAGAGACGAATTGGTATGCACCGAGAATGCTCACACATGATGAACATCAGCCCGCCGTTGATCGCCGTAGCAGCTGTCAGGATTCTTGGAAGCGTGTACGCCGCATCCTGCAATTCTTCTGACATGTGTGCCGCAGCATCTGCTCCAAGCAAGGGTGCAACGCTGGCCACTGTTCGATCATGCAGGCCAGGCCGGTCGATGACCATCCATTATCGTTGAAGGTAGTCCATACGACGGTTGAGTCCGCCGTGGGAGACAGAACCCAGAGAGGAATCATGATGCCGAAAAAGTCGCAGACGTGCAAGACGAGAGCGAGGCCTTCAACAAGGTGGAGTCGTTGAGCGAGGAAGGTATTGAAGAGGACGGACACTTGAATGGGTATAATTAGTGTATGTCTCATCAGAAGAGCACGTTGTGTCTCAGCGATGGGTATTATATCCATCAAACTTACGTATGAGCAGCAAGATCTGGATCAGGGTTCCATGCCATCTCTGGTGCGCGTATTCAGGGTGATTGAGAATGGCGAGGCCTTGAATCTGCGACAGAGAAGTGTCCGTTAGTCCACGCGCATTTTGTAGAGTCAAGGGGCCAAGCACACCTGAGTAGCGGCAAGGTAGCTTGCGTACGCGACTCCGACCTGCCAGCCCAAGACACCTAGCCAAACAACGATGTAGCTGTTGTCCACCCATCAGCAACTGCCTCAGATCTAGTAGAGGGAGGCTTCATCACATACGATCAAAACTTCTGGCAAAAGCGCGGCGAGAACTCGCTGACCCAGTGGTATTGGCCTTATATCCCAATTAGCATCTATTTGTAACACACATAGACACAACGTACCACCAGAAGTCGGCGCCATACTACCCTGCTCGCCGAGCGACGCATACACGCAGATGAATCCCAACCATGTGGCCAAATTGGTGTATAGCAGCCCTGCTGTTCCGCCATTGAGAAGACCCAGAGGTGCAGTAGCGAGGATGGCTTCCCACGAAGCCATAAGGATGACACTGAAGCCGAACATAGTTATGAATTTGAAGTTTCGCTGTTCGATCGCGCGTCAGATCAGATCATCTGTAGGCTGTAAATAGGTTTTACCCTCAATTGCTGTGGTTTGTTCATCCGGATCATGTCCATTCGATCGGCCTCGTTCGTCTTGTAGATATCTTAAGCATGTCCACATCGTGTGCTTGCAGCCCTCTGAGTTCATAAACCACAACACTGACATTTGGAAGCGCTGGCAGATAAGGGTGGCCAACCACTGTGTTGTATTTATTCATAGACGAGCTCAAATCAGATCAACAGTGTATATCTCATCACCATCAAATGCTCGGTAGCAGTCCTCATCGACAGCTTCGTGCTTGAATGCCCAGGAAACCAGATCGTACAAGGATGCATCCTCACCAGACGAGGCGATCTTCATATATCCTACGCGCGTGAACTGGCCCTTCGTAAGTCCGGTCGGTTTGAACAGCAGCCCTTCGTATGTGGGATATTTGCTGTAATCATCGTCCTCGAACGCCGATATATGACGATACAGCGGCGCGAAGAAGACTCTCTGCCTCGACATGTCGCTGAAGGGCTCCTGACGATCGTGCCGAATCTCAGCCAGCATCAGACCGTCTTCCGTCTCGCCAACCAGTAACGTCCCGGTTTGGGCTTTAAACCGTCGTCGTGCTTTACCTGCGTGTACCGTCCACTCCGAGATCTCGCTTCGGACCCGCGGTCGCAGGATCATTTCGCACAACCGGCATTGCGATGTTATGCATCCCTCAGGGAAGGACCCGTAAGCTCCGTTCGTCGATGGAGCTGTAGCACGTAGGACCGTCATTAGCATTGTGTAGTTATGTCTGCCTGGCGATGAGCTGTCGGGTAGTAGGCATGATTTTACGCCGACGTTGAGTTTAGCCCACGACCAAGACGGCGCCTTGTTTGCTGGTCCAAAGTCCGGGTTCCAAACTCTCCATAGCAGGCTGATCGGGAGATGGTGGCGCCAATGTCCTGCTAAGTAATCTTGGGGCCGCCAACCTGCCACACTGCACATTCTGCTGATCAGACCTGAGATCGCCATGAACTTGTCCTCGGGGTATGTGAGGTTGCAAGCGGAGTAGTCGTCAACCATGTGATTCCACATCCGGAAGAAGAACACACCTGCATCTGGATTTTCCTGCGGCGGTAACACACGCTGGATGGCTGTGTCATCGTACCCAGAAGACAGCCATCTTGTCGACACGGGTGCCCAGTCTGTAATACGCGATGAGTCTTGCAGGTCGCTAAGCATGTTCGTGACCCTCCGTCGAAAGCCGTGTGATCCTTCAGTTGCCGTTGAACATTGCCAGTAGACCTGATCTTCTGCGAAATAGATCAAGCGCTGCGAAAGAGCTCGCTCTTGAAATGCCCACCCCCTGGAGTAGAGACGAGCAAAAGTGACGAAGTCATCGAACGTCTCGCTCCTCTCTAAGCGGTAGTACGTGTTCTGACGTGAGAGGACTGAATTGGCGTCACGCATAAGAGACATGCGCCCCGCGACAGTCGGAAACTTCCTCCCACGTGCAGAGAGAGCAAACAGCAGTGGCGAAACCAATCGAGCTTCATGGGCTCGCAGAAAGCCTGCATCATCTCCCTCAGCAGCTGGGGTCGCAAGCGTAACGAAAGCGTGCGTGTAAATCTCTGCCATCTGTGGAGCCTCCCGATTCCAATCTTCTCTGGAGTCCTGTATGATGCACAACGCGTCGATCCAGATATAACGGATACCCAGGTCTCTGCACACCCGAACGGCATCCTGAAAGGTCTGTGGCAGTGTGTGTAAGCTTAGACTTTCCATATACTGGTTGAGATTCCCGGTCGATAAATGACCACCACGTGCTTTTCCCCAGCAGTGACTCAGTGCAGCATATGCTTCGCTTGCTGCTGTATTACTCGATAACACCAACCGAGCCATTCCGGTGGCAGTTTGATTCAGATACGCACTATGCAAGCCCTGCTCCGACTTCGTAGTTGCAGCCATCGATCGTATCAAATCCACGAAAACCCGATCGTACAATGGCCCGAAGCGCAATCTGGTGGCGGTCAAGTTGTCCGCCGAAGCCGGTTGCTGGTTGTGCGATAACATCCTCGTCACCTGTTCCGTCTCGAGGAAGACATACAGTCCAGACTATCCAATCGACCTCAAAGCCACCAAAGACGCGATTATGATCACAGGGTGCACTCTGTACATTCATATGGAGAGAGCCAGCAGAGACGACGTTTCTCGGGTGTCCGGATCGATATTTACACAAGACCGTACCTGGTCCGAGAGTACTCGCAAGGTAGCGCAGACCTGGTTTGTTAAGTGCGAGACAGAGCATCGTAGCTGCGATCGAACTAGGCGAGCTCTGTCCTTGCTGTATCCAGGTGATGCTAGCCTCGCGTGTTGCAACGTGAGCTCGGCCGACGCTGCCCATAGTTTTGGGGGAAGGATTCCTAACTAGTAAGTGTTTACGGTCGAGGTCGCCTTCATGAATTCTTCAGCACTTTCCGATCATGGCTGTGCTCGCTCGAAACCCACTAGGTTGAGGAAGGCTGCTTCATGGTACGGTGAGGCTGCGGTGCCAGCTGACTACCAATTGGTCGTGCTCTACGACGTCTGTGCCGCTATGCAGCAGGCTCTTTGACGCGGTCTCTTCATCGTTGTGATGATTCTTGGACGTCGACGAATGTAGGAGTGGAGTGAAGAAGAGGAACAGGGCTGAACTCGGAAGATGCCGAGGAAGCGGCGGGTGCTGGACCGCACCTGACGTTGATAGCTGTTCATGTTGGACGTGTTCCTACCCGATAGCAAGTATACTTACCACGTAGTTGCATTGGAGGATTACCGTGAGCACATTGCAATGTTTCGCGCCCCCCGACCACCACGGATCGATCGCCGGAGGACCAAACAGCGCAGACACTCACCCGCCCGAAGTAGCACCTAGCTATTCACCCCGATACATGACCAAACCCGAGACCTTCACACGATGGAGCAGGCAGCAACAGCGTCAAATGCCTCCTTCATCCCCGCCGCCGCCATGGACTTCCTCCTCGTAGTCCCACGCCTGGCGCAACGAGCCGGCTCCTACGCCTTATACCACATGCCTGAAGCGGTAGATACCATCGCGGGCAAGATCTTCAGCGGCGGCAGCATCATCGCGGACGCTACGGACCAGCAGACTATAAACTCGACCATCGCAAACACCAGCAACCACTTCGCGCAGAGCACTGGGCTGGCGTTGGACGCAGCATTCCGGGAAGCTTTCAAAGATACGGGCGAGGACGGCGCTTCCTCGATGTTCGGCATGATGCTTCAGACTATGGGAAAGGTCAAGAACTTCGGCGGCATATTCTCGTACTTGACGAGCAGGTGGGCGTTGGCTACGTTCACCGCGGCAATTATACTCAATCGGACACAATTCTACGCTTCATCGCGGGAGAACTTGCGGCTGCGGTGGTACGTACGGTTGGCGCTGTACAGTGTGCCTATCGTTGCCTTCCTCGTGCAGCTACAGTTCATGCTCCAAGCGCTGAAGTGTCAGACCTCGCCCGACTTTGCTCTGCTGCGGTACGGCGATCCACTCAAGCACCTCTCCATCGACTTCGGCGGCGAGGGAGGCTTCCTGTACAAGCTAAGCTCGACGCTGCTGTTCTGGCAAGATGATGTGGAGTGCTGCACAGCACGCCGGATGTCGCTGTTCGCTGTCGAAAACGACCGCACTCAGCTCCGTGGATCAATGTCGCTGCTATTCAGCTTCTTCCTGACGCTATGCACCAGCCAGCTCTTCGAGACGCTGAATTGTGCTTTGCAGGGCAAACAGCCGGCACCGGAGACTGGTATGACAATATTCGAGCACTCTCTAGCGTTCGCAGAATGCGAAGCCATGATAAGTAGTGCTCTTGGCTTCGGTTTCTTTGGTTCCCTTAAAATCCCTGGCACTGGATCATCCACTTCGGACGAGAGCAGCGGTCTGATGATCTCGCGCGCACAGCTCCTACAGCGACTAAACGTGCCACCAGAGGTGCTGCTAGTCTGCGTCATATCCTGCTTCAGCCACCTGAGTAGCGCGATCCTCGCAGTCACCGGCATCCGCCACAAAGTACGACTTCTCAACTCCGGGATCTGGGCGTGCTGCTACATGTCTGCGTCTGTATGCAGCTTTGCGAAAGTGATCATGAATCCGATCGAGAGCATTGCAGATTTGGGAGTCCTCCGCTTTCCGACCGTCTGCATTGTTGGCTTCATCCCGCATTTGCTCCTTCTCATCGGCATACTGGTCTGCGGGATCATATATGGTGTTGCGCTCCTCATCACCACCCTCTCCGTGCCTGACGAGATAGGCGCTGGAATGTCGTTCCGACAGCGCTTTGAGTGGGCGTATGGCAACCTACAAGCCAACGTGCAATTCTCACCCGGCTCGAGGATCCACATCAAGATGTCAGAGGACTTCTACACCACGCTACTGAAAGTCGGCTTCGCAACGCTCACCGCAGCCAGCGAAGCCGTCTACTTGAACGAAGGCAGCCACATCCAGGTCGCTCAGATGACATGGCTGGAGCAGAAGCGGATCAACGAGCTCGCGACCAGCATAGATCACCGCCGCAAGCCCACTGTACCCTCTGAGCTCCTCGACGGTACCATTGCACGTGGCGTCGAGTTTACTGATTACCACAACAACGCTATCGGCACATCACCATATGCCCGTGAGCGTAAATCAAAGCCGAAGAAAGGTGACCAGGAGAACTCTGGTGGTGGCGAAGTTGATAGTGGGCTGGGACTTACTCAGCGTCGGAACCGGATGCAGTTGACCTTCGACTTCATTGCTGGCATGTTTTGGCTAGTCGTCGGCATACAGGCGTCTCTTGTTCTTAACACACTCCGCAAGACCAATATCGCGTACCGGCCGGACTGGTTGCTGAAGGCCGCTGGTCTTGGTCAACGACCTCGGCAAGCATCGGTTTCGGTTCCTGATGGCCGGCAGCACGAGCGGGCGTTCAGGATGCTGGACATTAATGGTCAGTTAGTGGTGCCAAAGAACAGAGAAGTCGACGTGGAACACGAGACTCGCCTGCGACTGCAGCGTGAAGGTACGTACGCTGGTGAGGAAAGCCTAAGCGATACCGTCTACGGCTGGTGGGCGCGAGGTGGGTGGTTCGGGGACCTGGACCTCAGCGACGACTACCAGGCATCCGCTGTTGATGATGACGACGATACGACGAGCATGATTTCCATGTCCACGAACGCAAGCGAGAACGACGAATGGTCCGATGTCGAAGACAGCGGGCGCCGGACACCAACACAGATCGACCCACACGGCGATCGGAGTCGAGACACGACGCCAGAGCCAGACAGCCTGGCGCTCCTAGCTCGCCTCCTCGACCCACACTCGTCAGCCGACCGCGAAGCCGCGCGCCTCCTCTCCCACAGCCTCCAATCCACCCACCCAACGACCCGCTCCCAATACCGCCGCGCCACCGACCGCAGCCGCGCTCAACTCCTCGCCCCCCTCCGCCCCCAACCCACATCCACCCTCACGGACGAAGAAGAAGAACTCAACCTCGAGCAATTCATCCTGGAGCGCCGCTCCATCGCCCAAGCCTCTAAATCCAGCACCTCCACCTGGGAATCCGGCGCCGAAGGTATGGGCGCCGGCGGTCCGCAGTGCGTCGTCTGCCAGTCCACGCCCCGCACGATTCTGGTGTGGCCGTGTGGGTGTTTGAGCATGTGCGATGAGTGTCGTGTTGGCTTGGCAGCGAGGAATTTTTCTAAGTGCATTTGTTGTCGGACGGATGTTGTGGCGTATTCAAGGTTGTATGTGCCGTGAGCGGAGCTGAAGCTGGTATAGGGGGTGTAGGTTTAGGCGGTGTTCCGTGGGCATTCTTACGCCTCGCTGACTCAAGATACCTTGTCTTTAGGATCTTGTACCACTCGATCGTAGTGAAAACACAACGATCATGCGTCAGTCTCTTCACTTCCTTCTTCCTCGGCTTTAACATAATCATTGACAGCAGCCTCAACAGGAAACACCCCATTCTTCGAGTACACGTCGACGAAAATCTGCGGTGTAAACCTCAAATCAGTCATCATCGCCCTGGCCTCAGCAACTCGGACACGCCATGAGATCCAAAAGCGATCGATCTCCCTGCCCACGCCGATTTCTCTATGGAAGAAGTGGATGATGATCGTGTCGTCTTTTGTGCTCCGCTCATCGAGAACGGCAAAGAACCGTCTCATCTGGTTGCGAATGGAACTGTTCGATAGACGTTCTTCGTAGTACGTTTGTAAGTGAGAGTCCGATGAGCCTTCGAAGGACTCGACTTGTTGGTCATGAGACGTTGTCTGGTTCGGCCATCGCGATATTTGATCTGCAAGGGAATGGCGGGCAAGCGCAAAGTAGTTGGATTGCTCCGGGGTGATTTTGCATGCTTCGTTGGCGTTGCGGATGAGCTGGGATTATATGAGTTCGTGCGCATGGTGATATGAGTGCCAGGATCATCTCCTTACTTTCGGCGTGACTAGGGATGAGGTGGGAAATAGCAGGCAGAACATCTTGACGGTCAACAAGGATATCCAGAGCAAGAGCGATCTATGATTGTATGAAGATGGAGAATCAAGGACATAGCTGGTTGTTGGTCAGGCACAGCTGTTAGTAGCTGGGGGGCACAGCAGCGCTTGTTCGTGTAGACCTACCTCCCAAGTCAGTCCCCTCGGGTTAGCACCTTGGTGTATTCAACTTTGCGCGGAAGGGTTCTGTATCAGACAATCGAAAGGCACGATAAAATCGGCGGTATCACATACAACCCGAAGTCAACATCGTGGACAGGTTTTCCTGGAAGTACAGGCGCACAGTAAGCCAGCCTGTTATTGCATCTTTACCTCGAGGCTACCAGTAGGCGACCCGTTCTGTGCCAATGAGAACCAGTGCTCATCCATAACAAAGCCAGGCCATTCCGTCGTCGGTGTAGTGAACACAAGGCCTGCATATCCCTGATCTGAAGGGTCGGCGTTGATCGTGACTTCAATAATCCTCGCCTCTTCAGGCACATCTCTGCAAGTCAGTGGCTGCTCCTCCAATATGCCAGTCATGAGTCTTGCCCGGCTTTCCTCAAGGATAACAATCTCCCGCGAACAAGGGCTCATGAGATTACTGCTGACCATTCCTTCTTGAAGTCTGAGCTGGCCCATCAGCGCCAGAGCCTTCCACCTGACAACGGAGTCTCGGCACTTTGTGGCGATGAGGTGGAGCGCTAAAACGATCCCAGTCCCACGGCCAATGACACGCCACAGGGAGCCGTCGCCTTGGTTCGTGTCTGTGAGGTCGGGACGTTCCGGCTCTGGACGATGGGCCATAAGCTGTTCGATGGATGCGATGGTTTGGCAGAAGACGGGGTAGAAGCGGTCGTATTTCGTTTCGGGTGCGCCTCGCCAGCGGGAGGTCAGGACCCAGGGCTGGTGTGATATACGAAGTCAGCATGTATTCAGTAGTACTAGAGTCGTCACAGAAGCTGACTCACGACCATGAATTGAATCTGTAACATCATCCGCATCGCACTGGCAACTTCGCCGCATGGCGTTGACATACAAGCGAAGGCCGATGACCAGTCTGCAATCTTCTGCTCAACATCAGATACTTTGGCTCGCACTTCAAGCGCATCGTCCAACGTCAGTTTCTGGCACCGGGCTTGCAACCAGCAATGCAAATGGTTCCGGTCCTGGAGTTTCAAGTGCATGATATGCATCGCTTCAATCTCGTTTTTGGCCAGTCCTTCTATCTCAGCACGAGTCCGATACACCGCGTTCGTCAGAACGTTTAGGTGAAGCCTGGCTTCATCCGCGGTCTCAAAAGCATCTCGCTTCGCTGATCGTTCATCTTCAACAGTTGCATGTAACGCTGGTATCAAGAGCCCCGACATCGAGAGGTCGTAATCGATGCAGATGAATGCCTGGGAGAGGATCTCGATCGCTGTCCTCGGCCGCGAGCTCAAGCGGATCATGTGGCGAGCTTCCTTATCCGATAAGATGCCATCCACGTACTCGCCGAGGATCTTGACGCCAATGCCACGGTGCTGCAACGCGAGGGCGTAGGAACCTTGCAGTAGTTCGAAGGACATGAACATCAGACAGGCCAGCAGGATGACCTCTACGCTACTTGACTTCTGCTCGGGACTTGCGGCGTTGATGCGTTTCTGCACGCTCGATACGGCTCGTGCATAATGCTGTAAGGCGAAGTTATACTGGTCCGTTTCGAGCGGCGGGGTATATCTGTCTGGAGGCACAAGACCTCGTGCACGGTGTAGAGAGCCTAGAGCGATGACGGCGGAGCGTATGGCTGGTTCAGAGTAACTCAAACGGAGGGCCAGTGTTTCCCATGAGTTGGTCATGGAAACTCCAGGCAACTGGAACGTTGTCTGGCCCTGGAAGAAGTCCACGGCATACCACTCTTTCGCCGTGAAGGAGCTGGATGGTTCGGATGTCGGCTTGCCAATCACAAGAGATGCCATGAGATCTGCAGGAGCACCAGGAAGTATGGGCCGTTTGCTATGCTCGTTTCCAGACCCATTCGTAATCGTAACCTCGTAGCCACCACATTCTCGTCCGGTGGAGCTGCACTTCCGGCACGCCGGTCGATCTTCATCGCACTTCACTCGCCTGGATCTACGTATGAGATCAGCCTTATGCCTCTCGTACAGTACACCAAGGGATTGTCATACTTGCATGTCCGACAGCCAGTCCTGGTCTTAGGACGTTTGGCTCGTTGTCGAATTACAGGGACAGTCATATTGGCTACTATACGAAGCCAAGTGGATGCATCGCCTAACTTTAGGATGCATGTCGGCGTCCATGTGCAGTTCGAGGAATATATCCTAGCTTTGCTGATGCTGTGAGTCGTGGGCCTCGTGACAGCGCGGAAGTTGGGCTGAAGACTCGCATTCGCGTGGAAGAGAACCTCGTAAAGTTGACCAATCAGAGTAGAGCTGGCGGGACTTCACTCGACCTCAGCACTACTCGCATTCTGCTTGCTTGTGAGAGTCCCGAAAGATCATACGTTTGCCCAGCAGATATCGTGTGTCCTGAGTTCCTGTATCTGACAATGCTCTGCAATGGAATGGATCGGAGCCTCAATGCGTTCGCCGTTCTACCCGTTGGCTATGCCGGAACTTGAGATGAATATGCCATAGCACGGCTTAAACCAAGGTCGGTTTCGTATGTACGTCCCAGTATAGCATCTCTATCGTCAGAGTTGAGCCGTTGTGTACACGCAATGTCTCAAAGCCTTGAACCTACCTCCGTGCTTCGGAGAGTCAAGAGGACTTATAAGCCCACTCATTCGCCAGAACTGCAATGTATCATCCAGACACTGTTTTACACATCAGCATGCATTGCACAATCCTCATAGCTTCGGCCTTCGTCGCTCTCGGCACAGCCGTTCCAACCACATCGTCCAAATCCTGTACGCCAAGCAAGATCCACTGGAAGAACTGCGCCGCGGAGAACGATACTCCGGGCCTGCAATGCGCCAACATTTCCCTTCCGATCGATTGGTCGACTCCCTGCAGCAGCGACACGGTCAGAGTCGCGCTGGCGATGAGTCCCGCTCGGACCAAGTCCCAGAGGATCGACTCCTTATTCTTCAACACTGGTGGTCCTGGAGGGCTCGTGATCACCGAGCTGGTGGGCAACGGCTCCGGGCTGGTGCCATTCTCGGAGGAGATTCGCGATCGCTTCGACATCGTTGCCATGGATCCACGAGGGTTCGGCAGGTCACAGGGAATAGCTCGCAACTCCAGTGCATACAACGATCTGAACGACAAGAACTTCTTCCCAGAAAACCAAGAAGAGTTCGATACCTTGTACGAGGCATCTTCAGCCTTCGAGAAAAGCTGCCAAGATTTGACAGGGCCGCTGCTCGAATTCGTCGACTCCAGGTCGGTGGCGAGGGACTTTGAAGCCGTCCGTGTTGCGCTCGGAGGTGAAAAGGTCAACTTCGTACGTCCCGATGACCACAGCCACCCCGAAATTCCCGCGACACCACTGACAAACCATTGTATCTAGTTCGCGATATCATACGGCACGATGATCGGTCAAGCATACCTCGAGCTCTTCCCAGAAAATCTCAGAACGATGGTGCTTCATGGTGATGTGGAACATTCGCAACGGCAGCAGTACGCCTTATCGACCATTAGCAAAGGATACGAAGCCACTCTCAACCAGTTCTTCGAATGGTGCGACACAAACAGTACCTGTGCGATCCACAACAAGACGCTGAAATCTGCCCACCTCTTCGACGATTTGATCGTTGCAGCTGATGCAAAGCCTATTCCCGCACCAGGCTGCGCAGATGCAGCGAACGCCTGCGCGCCAACAGTTTCCGGCTTCGACAGCCTCTCGGTGGGTCAGGAAGGCCTTCTGATCAAGTATCCAATCCCAGGCTCACCCCTCTTGGACTCCGTCAGCTTTCCCGCGCTCGCCAAGAGACTGCACAAAGCCTACTATGGCAAGGATGCAACAGAGTTCTCCCGTATAGTTTTGCCTCCTGGAAGCGACAACATCTCCAGTGTTTCGTCCGTCTACGTCGAAGCAGCAGTTCTAGCGGCCGAATGGAACACCACCATTTCGACGTTGAAAGAGCTGCGCTACATTAACCGAGGGCTGGCATCGGCCTTCCCGCATACAGGAGGGAAGAGCGAGATCTACAATGCCATGGTCAGCGGTATCGGATGGTCATCGCCGCCGACGTTTCCGGAACGAGTGCCTGTCTTCGCGAACACTTCCACACCAGTTTTTATGATGAACGCATACTACGATCCCGAGGCACCGTATGATTGGGCCATGGCGCTGCAAGGTGAAATATCGAAATCTGTGCTCGTGAGCCGAGATGGTGTCGGTCATACCAGTTACTGTCTGAAGGGAGAATCATGGGAGCTGATGAATGAGTATCTGCTCGACCTGAAGTTCCCGGCGCCGAACACAGTCGTGAGTTCATAGGTGTGCTCTGATGGGCGGGATGTAAGGGAAGTATATATTCTGCATATAGAAGGTTAATAGAGCAAGCGGTTGTCATACCATTGAATCTGCAGATCTTTTCGTGGCGTCTCTTCGTGGTGTTGCCTCGTAATATCTTTTCGTAGTATCTCTTCGTGGTGTCTCTTCGTGGTGTTTCGTCGTTGTGCTTCGCGGATGGAAGTCTAGTGAGGTCGTGAGAGTGTTCCTTCCCGGAGGTGATGGACATGTGATCTTGTTGCATGGCAGCGCTGGAGCCGCCAAGCCCAACATCCTCAAGGTGCTCGGAACTGGCTGATCGATGGCGATAGATCTGGCAAGGCATCTGACTATAGATCATCTCTGTGGGAGATGGCATTTCGAAGATCGATCAGTATGCGCTGGTATTGAGCACGATTTCCACACGGTCCTGCCGTAGCCTCAAACATTGCCAAACCCACCACCACTCTTTCTCCGATACTCAATCAATGGCTGGCATGCTTTTCGCACCAGCGCTATTCCCACCTGTTCGCCCTGAGGAGAATAGGCGCCATCCATCTTACCGACCTCCGCCAGAAGAAGACGCAGTTCTGCTCTGTCGTCCTTCCTCCTCACAGCCCGTCCGTAGTGCAGAGGACTACAGGTGAGCAAAGCGCCTCGCCTCCTTCCCATCATCAGCGGGACTGACATATCTTGAGCAGTATAGGCAGTATTCGCGCTAGGATTGGCGAGATGAAGGCGAAGGTAGTCAGGGCGGTGAGGAAGGCGAAGGAGAAGGCGAAGAAGAAGGTGAAGTGGAAAGGTGGGTATACCGCGTTGCCGGAGGAGCGAGACGGGACTGCAGTGCCTGATCAGCGCGCGGCTCAGCAGATCACAAGGAGGAGATCGTGGAGAGTAGACCAGGAGAATACTGTGGATGGAGAGGTGGACCTGCCTGCTTCTCGTGGAGGGCCCGACGCTGTGAGCGGTGAAGCAGTGGATGAAAGAGGGTGGGTGAACACTGGAACAGGGAGAAGAGGCACGGTCTACTACGCTGCTTTGTAGGATGCTCGTATCGCAGAATCAGTTGGCGGCTTGATCGAGCTCTTCTCCAGCGTATCGTCGTGTGTTAAACACGATGTCTGTGTGTATGGTGCCATCTTCGCTCTTGACTCACCGGATTGACTTAACTGAAACGTACTGCTGGGTGTGCGGACGCTGATGGCTTGCAAAAGTGTACGAGTGCAAGAACTTTCGCGTGTTGTAGCTGAAATCGTTAGACACTTGTACAAGTCGTGACGTATCAGAAACCAGCATTGAAGCCTTACCGTATCGCGACCAACAACACCATACTTACCTACACCACAACGACAAATGCCGCAGGCTGAAGGACAACGAAAAATAAAGGAGCGACTAACATAGCCTCTGCTCTCTCTCACGATGCCACTTCGACCGACACCATGGCCTGCGTGATGTAGTGATCAAACCAAAAAATACCAAAAAAGAAACACCAATGAAGGCTTGTGCAGAGAATCGAACTCCACGCTGCTCGTCCTCAGACATTAAGCAAGACCGGCACGGCGACAGTCGCAGGGGATCGAACCCCGCAAGTGCAGTCAATCAATTTGAAAGTAATGTAAATCTTCACCAACGAATTAGCCCCCAGGTTCTTAATGAAAGCGCGTAAACAATTGGTTAGTGTGGCCTGCAGCGTGGCAGGCGGCAGACAATTCCTCCTCTTGACTCTTGCTACTCAGCTTCGACATGCCTGAGCACATGAGCACGATCTTGGAAATACAATATATAGTATAAGGCTTGGCGAGGGGGACTTGTGATGTTTTGGCTTGCCTGCTGGTTGAAGATCTTCGGCTGTAGGGCACGGATGGAGATGCTGGGTTTTGGAGATTCGAAAGGGAATTATTGTGAGCAATCGCATCTACTTTGTAGACAGATCCGATGTGTGGTTGTTGAGATCTGGCATTGTCGCTGTATCGTGGTTTCGTCGTTCCGGTATTACTTCGGAGGAGGCTTGGCGGTGTTGTGTATTTGTGCCGGCATTGCTTTCAATTCCGACAACAACCTCTTCTTGCTTTGAACAACCACAAAGGCAGAGACGGCAAGCAAGCAGTGTTGTCAACCATCAGGTCTTGCGACAGGACGAGCCGAACATGGGCAAAAGAGGCCGTCGGTCCGGCGCGAAGGGCATGACCGCGGCTGATCAAGTGGCAGCGAGGCTTTAGCAAGAAGCACAAGGCACGACGGCAACACCACCTCAGCCGCTGAGGAGGGCTCTCAAGAGGAAGAGGAGTGGCGATGGCACCACAGCGGGTGACGCTGTGGGCGAGGCCAGCACGAAAACGGTGGGATGGGGCGAGAACCAGACGCAGGAGTTCCGGCGCGACAGTCCCCCTGCGGCTCTCGGAATGAGTGGCGAGGATGCCAGCACTACAGCGGATGATAATGCGCGCGAAGAGGAGAGGACGACGGCGAGAGGTCCAGAAGAGCAAGAGGAGGAGAGCAGCGCTGTACCATCGACTCTCAAGAGGAAGAGAGGTGGTGATGGCACTACGGCAGATGATGATGGCAGCGCTGCGCCGTCCGAGACTACGAGAGCACCAGCGGCGGTGGAGCAAGGAGACGAGGCCAGCGACGCAGCACCCAGCGCTGCGACCAGCAGCGGCGCCACTGCAGCGACTGCTCAGCCCGTCACCACAACCGCCAACGCGGCGGAGAGGCCGAGCAAAGAGATCGTGTACGTGCAAGCCTGCGTGTGCTGGCAGAAACCTCGCAAAGCATTCGCAATGTTCATCCTGGACCACGAGTTGAGTCGCTTTCTCAAGCAGCCACAGAATCCTCTCGGAGCGACGGAACGAGCATTGCATCCAGCCCAACAGAAAGTGCTCCGTGTGCAGTTCTGGATCAGTTTCGTCCGGACTTTCCAATCCGACGAATTCGGCGAGATGAAGAAGCGCTGGCAGCAACAGACGGATGAGGTACGAGCGCACTTCGTCAAGCTTGCAGCTGCGGAGGCCGAACCAGAGGAGGATCCAGATCGCTTTCCGCTGAGTTCGGACGACGACCCGTACGGCAGCTCTCTCCGCAAATGTGGTGCGTGGACGGCCAATGTGGTGGCGAACAGAAAGCAGCTGAAGCTTCGGACCTGGTCGGCCAATTGGTAAATGTGGCTGCATTCGAGGGCAGGCTCATGGCATTGCAGGATGATGAAAATGTGGATGGTCTCGTCAGTGCTGTCTCATTACTGATCGTAAGGCTTGGTCATTACAACCCAGAGACTGTGCCTTGCCCCAGCAGTGACACCAGATACCAGCGGGAGAGGACAACATCCAGTCCGAGAGTCTGCATTTGACTGTGGTGCCATTCAGGCCAAGGAACGGTATCACACCGCGGCAGCATCATCACAACAGCACCAACGGCCTTCTCATCACAGAGCGCTGAACCTCCGGCACGATCGACCGGCCGTAAGCATCCCCAGTATATCAGCCAGAGCCAGTCGTGTCGTTCCGACAGGCTTGCCGAAACATCAAAGGCCTGCCGAAACATCAAAGGCCTGGAGCTCGACATCGCGTAGCTTATAGAGATAGAGTTTCTCCAGCAAACACTCTCAACGACACCATAACATCTGGACTCATCATTCGTCTTGTCTCGCTCAGCATCGGCATCGCTCTTGCGGAGACTTGTTGTACATCATCGTGGATGGATCGGGTTGGACTGCGGGTTTGCCGGATCGGAGTCGTCTCATCTCATCTCTTAGTCCCTATGCAGCATCATCATACTCCAGCAAGCTTCATTCTGCATCCTTTTCCATCGACGTACACTACAAAGAGCATCATTGAAGCATGCTGAGAAGCATGCTGAGATGCTTTCCTGCGTGTAGAGTGTAGAGCGGTAGGAAGTGAGGTTGGGAAATTCAGGTGGAGTCGTCCCGGCTGGAACTTACCGTGAGCGTTCCCACACCTACGCTCACACTTCATCTCGAGGTCTTTCTTGCTTCATACCTTCCATCAAGACGTCGCAGTTGATGTTGTGTATAGCATCGTCATTACGAGTACTTCTGACACCGGCGCAATGCTCGCGAATCGAGTTTGTGGCAGACGAGATGGTCTCCGGTACTGTCAAGCAGGTCTTGGCGTACTTTCTGCTCGGGCTACGCGCAAAAGGAGATGAGATGGGACATCAGAACCATCGGCGGCGATGCTGCTGATGCCGATTTGTCATCAAAAAGAATTCCAGTATGTGGCAAAATGCCAGTCGGCCTCTCAGACGGCATAGAAAGATGCCGAAGGCTACACGTGCCCTCCCGATACCCTCAGAGCGAGATGGCAAGGACACTGAGCCCACAGCTAGACCCGAGCGGCTCTGGAAGATGAGCTGGACAACCGAGCCGGCCAGGTTGAGTGGGTTTGAGTCTCTACGCACGAGGAAGGCACCACAGGCATCTCGTGTACGATCCCTGGTTTGCCATCGTGCATCCCGAGACAGTATCTGAGCCTCGAGTTGGCTTCTCTGGCGATGTTCTATCGCCTGCAGCCTGCGAAGAGACTAGGCACGCCTGACCATCATCGCAAAACCGTTCTCGTCCCTTCTTGAGCACTCTGTGTCCAGAAGAGCGGTCGAGTGCTGGAGTCTTCCAGTCCAGAAGCCAGTGGCGTAAGTCTCGCGTGGGTCGTTCTTGAAGCATGGATTGGAGCCAGCTAGCCCATCAATCAGAGTGTCCGAACTACGTCAAGGCAAGATGCGTGAGTTGTCTGCATCACAATGCTCCTCGTCCTGGCTTCTGCCGACGAGCGCAGCTGACATGCGGGTTTTGGACCATCACAAGCATAACAGTCGCTGAACTGTGCCTGGTTCCCAATGCTCCCTGTCTTTGCCCTACCGTGGAGGTGGCGCCATCGTTCGCAGGATAGCGGTCTGCTCTCGAAAAGCGCCGCGTCTCTCGCGCTGTCACAAGCTGAGCATCGCGAGCTCATTTTTGATGTGTTCTCTGGCTCACGACTCGTTCAGTTGGCTGGCTCGTTGAAGCGCTAAAGTGAAGATAAGCTGCATACCAAGCTGCGCGTTCGATGCAAGGGATGACCTGCGACGAGCCGCGGTGCTGGGCGACCAGATTGCCAGAGTGAGCAACGAGGCAACCTGTGATGACCAACACCCCGTTAGCTGATCGTCATCGGTCGCAGTGGCGCTCGTCCATCGGGTCACCGCCGAGGTTGCTGGGTCCTTTGTGCTTCGCGAGTCGGCCTCGGGCCCATCGCGGTGGTCAAGTGTGCTCTTTGTTGTGATCTCCTCCTCTTCCGGCAAGTCGTCCTCGTCGCAACGACTGTGTGATCGCCTTCGAGTTCTGTTCGTGCCTTTGCGCCCTTGGTGGTTTACTCGTTCGCCTCGTTGAGGCTCAAAGATTAGCTGATGAGCGCTCGAGGCTCTTGAGTTACTGAGGAGGTCGATGGAAGAATGCGTCGAAGCTGATGAGGCAGACGGGCGTGGTATTCGAGGGCTGTGAAGCGGTCTCGCAGCAATCAAAGGAGGGATCAGGTGTGGTGTGAACCTCCTCCGCGTTCGCCGAAGCGATGCGGCGACATGAGTGTCGACAGTGTATTGGATCAACGATCGATACTACTGCTCAGGAATGGGGGTCTTCGTCACGAGAAGGTCGGAAGAAGCAAGAAGTTCGTGCAAACAAGTCAACTTATGGGCGAAGGGTGCCCGCTTGAAGCCCTTCGGCAATGCCAAACAAAGCCGCTGGCTCCAGGCCGCCGGCAATGGTGCTCACAAGGTCGTGGAAGCAACAGAGCAAGAGGCAATGCATCATTTGATCTCGAATATATGCTCTATCCCGACAGAGAGCCGAGTGTTTCGTGATGTGGATTATGCAAACAATGGGCTGTGGCGGAACAGCAGTCACACGAAGCCAAGGCCCAGATATACCACACCCGCACCCACCACCAAGCCCGCCTCGAAATTAAGATGGGCGTACAGCAGTACGAAGGCTTTGTGCAGGCCAGAGGCGACGCAAAACCGGTCATACATACTACCGAAGACAATACAATGCTCAATGGAGCACAGTAAGGCTAGCAAAGCGTCCAGGGATGAGAGACTCGATGCACAAGACTTGCTCCTTTAGACTCGATGGGCTCGCTCGCCGCTTGAGGACCGATGTTGTGAGCTGGGAGCACCACCTAGGCCTATGACGGCAAGGTCTACAGCATTGGGAAGGCTCTTCTCACCCAACGGTATTGGTGGGAGCACTTGTCCGGACGAGGCGGTCAATGATGGCAGGAGCAGCATGACAATCCACAAGACCCGCAGCAACCAATCGCGAGACTTAAGCTCCTCTGAGGGCACCATGAGCACTCTCCAGCAGCTTTGCCAGCTATTTCGTGCATGTCCTTCTCGAACGTACCCCTCTTCGGGTGCTTGCAACGGTTGCAGTCCTGCAGCTCGCACTGCAAACCCTCCTTGACTATTAAGCACATAGCTCCGCTACGACTCTTTAGCACGCGAGTGTGGCTACTCACAACACGCCAGTGCTCAGGCCACAAATGGTTGGAATCATGATCGTAGCTTCGTGGTGAAGCATTTTGGGTCCGAAGGGCGGAGAGTGCGTGGGATACTACTATAGAACAACCTCGAGCGTTACCACGATACATACATGCTCTGGGCATCTGACGGGATGTAGAGTCTGCTCACCTTGATGAACGGCTAGAGCCGGAGCAGGCAGGATTTAGAGTGGCAGGACCAGGTACTCTGGGCAGATGGCTGAGGCCTCGAGATGATTGGATGGAGCTGAGCAAGAAGGCTACTATGCATGATTCGGAAGTTCATGATAGGCTAAGAGCTCCGTGCTCAATTGCAAAACGGACTGCAGGCTTTGTGAGAGTGGCGAGAACGTGGGACAGTGGGCTTTGCAAAGACGTAGTCTTCAAAGATGGCAAAGGATTCAAGACGTCGGAACGGTACTCGATGTGTATGATAGTTTGGCTTCGTACTGGTCAATGGGTCAAGAGCTTCGTGCTCAATCCCGGACCGTACTGCAGTGCTCTACGAGAGCAGCAAGAAAATGGGACGGCGAGTTTTTTTAAAGATGCAGACATGCCATAGGGATCCGTGAGGACACGGGATCTGCTTGTCATTCTCATGAAGGCTTACGAAGGGCGGGAGTTGGTTGGAGAGTGGTCGTAACCGAGGGTTTTGGCAACTGAAGATGGAAAATGATGCGAGATGGCAGGATGGCACTGAGTGTGCATAATGGGTGTGGTGTCCGTGTTGGACAATGGCTTGGAGCTTCATGCTCATCATTAGGACGGATTGTAGTGCTCTGGGGGAGTGACAGGAGACAGTGACAGAGAGGCAATGATACAGACCTGAGAAGAGATTCATGTAAGTCACTCTTAATTGGAAATGCTTTGTCCTTGTACGTGTGGGAGTCGTGTGGGGGCTAAATATGCTTCGATGATGTATGCTATGCTAATGTTCGCTGTGCACGAAGTCGCTGGAAGACCATGATCAGGCAGCCATGGCACTCTCCGCATGCTGCTCTCGCTTCCCATCCTTCAGAAAAACACAAGAAAGCAACGCTGATGCAGCCTGTTTTGCCGCGTGGGATAAAGTCTCTTCACGTCTCCTCCGCTCTCACGTCTTTCCCGCGCGCACCCTTCCGACCTCACCAACTACAAGCCCGAACCATCTGCACCGCCCGGCGCATCATATCCGTCCACGCCTGAGAGGCCGCCGTACCCGATGAACGCCTCAACATCGAAATCAGCTGGAACATCCCAGTCGCCGCCTGCCAAGAAGTCGAAATTGCCGGAGGCGTTCACGGTAGGAACAGCGGCCTGTCCATCACCGCCGAGCTCCTCGCTGGCTCCCTGCACCATCTGTCCGTCGTCGTGTGTGGTGGATACCGCCGTGTTTGACTCGAACTCGCCGTTAGGATGGCTTGTTGGGCCACGTGGGGAGCTTGCCTGCTGGTACTGAGCGAAGGCCGGCTGTTGGTACTGAGGGACAGTCGACTGTTGGTGCTGAGGGAAACTCGTTTGTTGGTATTGAGGGAGAGTCGCCTGTTGGTTCTGAGGGAAAGCCGGCTGTTGATACTGAGCATCGGCAGCATAACCACTGTACAGCACGCCACTCTCCACCTCCTCGCTAATCGTACGGGAGCTCTGAGATTGTCCCTCGGCACCTTGCATTATCTGTCCTGTCCCGAACGCAAATGGCGCTGCTGAGTATGCTTGTCCGGCAAACGAGGAGTCTGGCTGGGTGTTAGACAGAGTCATGTCTTGTTGCTGCTGAGCGTCGTATTGCTGCAGCATTGGGTCGAGCCCGGGATTGCCATGGGTGGTCTTCACGCGGGTGTGACGATGGTCTTCGTCACTCTCAAGACTGTAGGGGTTGTCATCCACACGAGCACGCTTCTTGGCCATGCTGGATGATGGTTGTAGTCCGTCGGCCTCACCATCATTCTCGGTTGGCGTATAGGCTGGAAAGCTGCTAATATTTCCTTGACCGAGACTGGGAGCTGCAGTCTTCCTTGGCCGACCACGCTTCTTCGGAGCCGTGTCGGTTTCGCCTGCTTGAGCCTTCTTAACCGCGGCTGAAAGAGCAAGATTGGTGGACTTGATGTCGTTCGTGTGCTTGTTGTTCAGCTTGCGCTGACGATAGTCGGCTGGATTCCGGACCATATCGTCGATGCCCTTGCCTTCCGCCAAGTTCTTCTTGGTGTAAGGGCACTCCCGAACAACCTCGATCAACGCGGACACCCGAGCGGAGCACTTCAGGTTGTAATCAGGCTTGATGCCTCTGGTGCTGCTCGCTCCAACCTTCGCAATCCCGACCTCGTGCATGGCTACGGCAGTGCTGATCGCGACCATCACGTTGGCCTGGACCATCTTCCTACCCTCTGGCCTCTCCGTGCAACGACGAGTAGCGGTGAAGGCCGTGACAATGGACTTGTGGTGCTTCTTGATCGTCAAGGGCGGAGGCTGGCACAGAGCTGCTTGGAGCTGTAGACACAACTCGTCATACCTCTCGTTCTTGACCGCAGGCCAGTCGTCAGGGTCTTCAGGGTCGAGGGTAACCTGCTCGCAATCCTCCGCCGGTGGCTGAATTGTGTATGACTTGGCCGCAGCTGCAGACGTATGGACCATGCCCTGTGAATACTGGCCGATGTTGATCGCGAGCGGAGGTGGGAGATCGCCAACAGCCGCCTCTTCTGGATCATCTTCGGTATCCTCCTGTGGCTGCTCGTCGTCATCTCCCTGCTGGGTCTGCGATGTGTCGCCACTCACGTACGGGATAACTACCGCAAGACCCCGAGGTTGGATCGGCCTCCCACCGAATTGAGACGGCTGTGACGGGTCCGATCCTGGAGTTGATGATGAACGCTGAGCGCCAGCAGTCTTGGACTTGGTTCCGGACTCTGTGGCCTTGTTGTAGCAACCTGTGCACAGGGCTCCGTCGTTGTGGCCATTCTTGACGCAGTCTCGGCTACATTTGGTACATTTCGAACGTAAGAACTTGCCGTTGACGTCACGCTGCGCCGCGAGAAGTGGCCCAGCCTGCACCTGCCGGCCTGTTGTTGCTCGTAGGGGTGGAGCAGATGTGCGCGCAAGGTCGTGGCCTGTGGACTGAGAGAGACCAAGCGCAGATGACGGTGGAGCGCCGGATGTCGACGCAACAGATGAGAGATGGGCCGGCCTGGACCCGGACGAGGTGCTTGTCGACATGTCCAAGGTGGCAGCTTGTTGTGGTTGTTGCGCGTGCGTGACCTGCTGCGCCTGTTGTTGACGCCTCTGGGCGCGCCACTCATTCAGGTCCTTCAACGTATCTTGCTGATAAGTAGGAGGGGCCCGCTCATACGCCCATCTGCATGTTCCGCGAATTTCAATACCGTTCGGTAGCCTGAAGATACTCGGTCTGGACCAGAATGGAGTGTCTTCTTGCCGGAAGTCCGACATGGCCGCGACAGGTGATGGGGCGCCAGCTTCTTCAGATGAGTGAGGCAACGGAGTGGGAAGGTGCTGGGGTTGTGTTGGGGATGTTTGGGAGTCTGACGACGCGGCGTTGAGGTTAGAGGAGGTTGAATTGTGGTATGGCGTAGCTGCAGATGTGCCGGGCAACGCGTTGTTATGGTTTTCGGCCCCATCCGCTTTTAGCTCTGACATGTGAAAGCCAGAAGAGGAAGGAGGCGCTCCATCGTCCGAGAACAAGTGGGCCAAGCGATGGCCCTCGGCATCCCAATATCTCTGGTAAGCCTCTTCGGTGACGGGCGAAGAGGGAGCGAGATCGCCATTCTGGTCGAACATGGCGTCGAAGTTGTCCATCGTAATCTGGATGGTGGAGGGCGAGGAGGTCGAGCGGGGAAGGATCGTGGATTGCGTGGTGTTGGTTGACTTGGTTGTAAGTTGTCGATCGGTCGTGAGTACTTTGGGGCTGTTTTCCTGCGATGTCTGAAAGTGCTGACTGGGAGAAGAACCAAGTCACATCGACAAGTGTGCACCGCCCTATCTTGGACCAGACCGTGTCGTGAGTACTCGCTGCTGGACTTGAATGTTCCATTGTTACATCCCAAGAACAAAGAAATCGATGCTCGATTGAACAATGCATTGTCTTGAGCATCCACGCTTCGCCCGAATGGGTGAGACACATTGAGTGTCGTGAGTCCTGGTGCATTGAAAGTATACTATGGTAAGACGATGTAGTATAGGAAGAGAGATGACACGACAGCGGCGTCGATAATACAAGCACTACCCTAGGCAGACCACGAAGACTGTGAGCGACGGTGGCCATGTACATATGGAAGCTACGACATGGCCTTCAGAGTTCCACCCCTTATCTTGTACCGCTGGCAGTTCATATAAAACCGGGGCCACACTCTACCAATGCCATCGAGCTCGATTGGGGACAAGCAGTGCCAAACAATGTTTAGCTACGATCACAAGGACTACCGGAGAAAGGATGAGCCCAGGGATACTACGAGGACCAGGTTTATCTCAACAAGCAGTCAAGCACACAGAATGGTAGAGCCATTGGACGGTATATGCATTGCTTGGTCAGGGTTTTGTAGCCGGCATCGTCAAATACACAGCTCTTCTATGTGGCTGTGGGTTTGCTAGATGGTCAATGGGAATCAAACCGGTAAGTATACAACGAAATGTGGGTTTCCGAGTTTGGTTCATCAAGGAAGCTATCGTTGTAGAGCAATTTCGTTGTCAAACAGCAATGGTAGAGGAGGAGGTGAGGTCGATTTCGGAGATCAGTCGGCCATTTCGCCACCCGGAGGTTGACCGGCCTCGAAACATCCTCATACCCCATTCACCTCGTCTCTGTGCATATCACTCACCACACAAGATCAAGCTCTGAGCCTCTGCCACAGCAAAAGAAATGATTCTCATCCGTGCATCTGCCGTTGATCCGTGTGTGCGCCCGCTCCAATGCTGTGGAAACCGAGCCAATCAATTCCTAGCTTCTCCTTTCTCTTCCGACTTCGACACCAACTCATTCAGCTTGGCGGGCACCACCATCCTCGAGCTCTCCAGAGCACATGCTCGACATGCGAGTCTTCTTCGCAAGCGGCGGTGGTGCCATCTCACATCCAGAATCAGCACCCTCATCACTGTACATATCTTGGGTGTCTTCTGTCTCGGCCTCAACCGCATCCTCCTCGACCGCCGAGCTCATGCGCTTCTTACTCTTCGGCTTAGTCGTCTCTTCACCATCTTCTTGGGCTTCCAAGAGTACCTTCTGCTTATCTACTTTCTTCTGGCGAGTGTAGTTGGTCTTGAAGGAATTTACCTTCTTCGTCAGGGAGTGGCGCGGATTCATAGCGAGCTCCTTGAGTTTGTAGCCATGCAAGACGTCCTTCGTCACCAGCTTGTTGCTTTGCATAACACGAACGAGGTCTTCAGTCCTGGATCTCAACGGGATAACGTGCAGGTCGCAAGCTGGGGCATCATTCTTCTGCTGCTTGACGTCCCGCTGCTCCTGCGACTTGTCATACACAGCCTGGCTGACGCCAAACTCGGAGATGGTGGCCGCGGCATCGAATAGGATGGTGATTTGAGCTTGCGCCAGCTTCCTCTTTTCAGCGTCAGCCATGAAGGCGATGACTTCTGCATGAGCAGCCGCTTGTGCCTGACGATACGCTTCGAGATCGCCAGGCTGGACTGCTGGACCCTGGATGGGATGATCGTCTGGTGCAGCGGTGATGGCGTGGAACATCTTGGCCATCCACTCGTGCTTCGCGGCCTTCACCCTCGTCTAGTCATCGCGGGGAATATTCAGCGATTGTGCGTTGGTCGCATCATGATCAGTGATATAGTCCCTGGCGGCGTTTGCGCTGTCCAGCGCTGGGTCTGGCCGATAGGCATGCGCAGTGGCAACGAGAGGAGTGGCTACAGAGCGGGACTTCTTGTGTCGAACAGCAGTAGCAGGAGCGGATGTTGATGGGGTGCTGGCCGAATTGGCTGAGAGCGCTGGAGAGTCGATTTGAATGCTGTTCGAAGGGTTGAAGTTGTTCAGAGGATTGAGCTGTGATCCTTGAGGTTGCGGTACTTGTGGCTGTTGGCCATACCCAACGAAGGACTGACCACCGTACAGCTGCGAGCTCACGTTGAACTGCGGAGTCGGTGCCAGGGTGTCCAGTAATCAATCAAGCAGTGATTGCGTCATGTAGCTGCCTGCTTGGATTGTTAAGTGAATGAGCTTGATTGATTGCTAGCCGAGGGCTGATTGCTTGATTGCTTGTGATGCTTGATTGATTGATTGCTCGCATAGACCTGCTCGAGTTGGAATTTGAGTTTAGCTAAAATCGCGATAGACGCGCTGATTAGCTCGGGAGGCTCGGTCAGCGCCGTGCCGGCGCTAGACCATTCTAAGAAGGATGTTCACGGTGTTTTGGCCGCGGAGGTGTAACTGCTGCACACCTCACTACTTAAATATTAAGCAGTGATTGATTACTAGGCTACCTGGTGATTGATTATGATTGTTAGGAAGGCTGCTTGCTTGATTAAAAGGCTAATAATCAAGCCAATCAATCAATCTGCTTGCTTAGTGGACACCCTGGTCGGTGCGGACGAAGAACGTGTCGGATACGGCTCATACGGCATCGTCCCTGGTGATGGTTGAGGCGCTGGCTGCAAACGTTGTGATGGGGAGCGACCAGCACCATACGTCCAGTCGTGGCCGAGCAGTGGTTTTTGGGGTTGATATTGAGGGTTGAGTCCGGTAGAGAGTTCAAGGCTTGGGTCGAGGGTAGAAGACGAGGGCGAAGGACCAGCGAAAGTGGTGTACTCGGACATAGCAAAGGCGGGTGCTGCGGTTGTGGATGAAGGGGTGAAAGTCGATGATGGTCCGCCAAAGCCTTGGTAGACGGGCGGTTGCCTGGTTTGATTGTTCACGATGGACTACTGTTGTAAGTTACGGTATGTCCCCTATTGTCAATGCTAAGATATATATGGTCTCTGGAAGTTCTTGATTTACAACTTACGACTATATAACACGAAGCTCAAACAGCGGCCAATCCAGTCGGCAGAGACAAGGAACAAAGGATCTGGCATACCTCGACACTTGCAAACTACTAGACCTTCTAAGACTATTGCTCTCTGCAACATTGGTTCCTCGGAGCAAAGAACCCATGTAGCTCTTATCTAGAGAAAACATTTCAGTCTCGTAACCACAAAGATGCTTTCAATGCCGAGCAAGCTATAGAGACAGGCTAGGGAAAGACCGAAACATTAAGTCGAGGATGAGTGCAG